>JACCDI010501799.1_pt1 | contig 40257 bp, 26 predicted proteins | sample 7442791 | NCBI WGS metagenome assembly JACCDI01 (sample SAMN15323434, study PRJNA562643) | freshwater metagenome | isolation source: river surface water | place: USA:Blue River Watershed | collected 2017-08-15 | reverse complement strand
GTTTAAATGTTACAACCCGTAAGTTTTTAGGGTTATATGCAAACATTCGTCCGTGTACAAGTTTGCATCCCTTTGTTCAGACCAAACACCCCAAAATGGATTTGGTTATCGTAAGAGAAAACGAAGAGGATTTATATGCTGGAATTGAGCACCAGCAGACGGATGAAGTAATTCAGTGTTTGAAGTTGATTAGCAGGCCTGGTTGCGAAAAAATTGTTCGCTATGCTTTTGAATATGCCAAGCAATACGGACGTAAAAAAGTAACTTGTTTTTCTAAGGACAATATAATGAAGCAAACCGATGGCTTGTTTCACCAAGTTTTCAATGAAATCGCGTTGGAATATCCCGATATCGAAACGGAGCATTGGATCATCGATATAGGAGCGGCATTAATTGCTGATTCCCCAGAACGATTTGATGTGATTGTTATGGCCAATTTATACGGCGATATTGTTAGCGATATTGCGGCTCAAATTACGGGTTCTGTTGGTTTGGCGGGATCCGCCAACATTGGAGAGGAATGTGCTATGTTTGAAGCGATTCACGGATCAGCACCCATGATTGCCGGTCAGAATGTTGCAAATCCATCGGGTTTGTTGCAAGGGGCGATTCAAATGTTGGCTCATATTGGACAAGTTGAAATTGCTGAAACTATCCAAAATGCGTGGTTAACCACCATTGAACAAGGTATACATACGGCAGATATTTATAAAGAAGGAAGTAGCAGTAAAAAAGTTGGAACCCAAGAATTTGCGGATGCGGTAATTGCTAATTTAGGTAAAAAACCCGGTACATTGAAGGCTGTAATATATGAAAAAGGCTCTTCCATGGTTTTGAAAAAATACGAACGTAAACCCGCAAAGAACAAAGAATTGGTGGGCGTGGATTTATTTGTCCATTGGGCCGGTACAAATCCCAACGAATTGGCCGATAAAATTCATCAATTGGACGTAGAATCTGCGGAATTAAGTATGATTACCAATCGTGGAATTAAAGTTTATCCCGATGGTTTCCCCGAAACTTTTTGCACGGATCACTGGCGCTGCAGATTTAAAAATCCAAACGGATTGTTTTCAAAACAACAAATCTTGAATTTAATGAGAAATGCTGAAGAAATGGGATTGGATGTTATCAAGACGGAAAACCTATATCATTTCGATGGCAAACCCGCTTTCTCATTGGGACAAGGACAATAGACTATGTAGTTTCGCATAGGAATCAACACCGATTTCAATGCGTTAATCTGAAGATTTCCTACAATAGCTCAACTAAAATTCTATCGGTTACAACCGAACTAATCGTTTCTTTATTTTCGTTATAGCTTATCGTCATCGATCCATCAAATGGTTCTAACGAATGAATGGTCATTTCTAGACCCAAATGAATTTGTTTACCGTTCAGAAAGGTTAAAAACTCGTGAGAGGTATTAACAACCGCGGTGATTTTTACTTTTTCGCCTGCTTTGCAATTGCTCAATTTTTGATATTCTCTAGGAATCATCTTTCCTGAACTATCGGGAATGGGAGATCCGTGTGGATCCAATGCAGGGAATCCCAATAATTCATCCATTTTGGCAAAAAATTCAGGAGATTGAATATGCTCAATTTGCTCTGCAATATGATGTACCTCTTCCCATCCAAAACCCATTTTTTCTACCAAATACATTTCCGTTAAACGATGTTTTCGGATGATTAAAGCAGCTTCAACCCTACCCTTTTCCGTAAGCCTAATTGGCTTATAACTTTCATAATTCACTAAATTCTTATTTGCTAGTTTCTTCATCATGCTAGAAACCGTTGGCATTTTAATGTCTAATCGTTGTGACAATTCGTTTACCATCACTTCCCCACTTTCATCCATCAATGCAAAAATTGCCTTTAGGTAGTTTTCCTCTGCAAGGGTATTCATACTGCAAAAGTAGGATTAATTCGATTGCCTTTACAAAATCTTTAATATTGATAAAATAAATTTGTTAGATACAACTAACAATTTTAAATTTACAAAACTAACAACGAAGAATATGCAGGCAATCGGAACTTGGAAAAATAGAATTTGTAACACCAAAGCCGCAGGATTTTGGCTTGCAATGTCCGTAAATTTTTACAGTTTACAGGCTCAAGAAAGAACAAATACCGAGGATACATTGGGTAGATTTGAGGAAATAGTAATTTCAGGGACACTGAAAGAGGTACAAAAATCTTCTAGTTCTGTTCCCATCGAACTGTATACGGCTCAATTTTTTCGCAGTAATCCGGCGCCTAGTTTATTTGAAGGACTATTTCAAGTGAATGGGGTTCAACCACAAGTAAATTGCAATGTTTGCAGTACCGGAGATATCCATATAAACGGAATGGAAGGACCTTACACGCTTGTGTTAATTGATGGGATGCCCATTGTAAGCGGACTTTCCACCGTCTACGGATTGTTTGGTATTCCACAAGCGCTAATCGATCGGGTAGAAATTGTAAAAGGGCCTGCCTCTACTTTGTACGGTAGTGAAGCAGTGGGTGGATTAATAAACGTTATTACCAAAAAGACAACTACCGCTCCTCGATTTATTGTTGATATTATGCAAAATTCTTGGGGAGAATTTTCAGCCGATATCGGTGGAAAGATTATGCTTGCAAAAAATCAATCTCTATTGCTTGGCTTCAATGTTTACAATTATCAACAACTTCACGATAAAAACCAAGACAATTTTACAGATATACCGGTTGTTCAGCGTATATCAGCATTTGGTAAATGGAGTATTTCCCGCAAGAATTATCGTACTTTTTCGTTGGCTTCCCGTTGGGTAAATGAAACGCGTTGGGGTGGCGATATTCGATGGGCACCTCAATTTCGCGGCGGGGATAGTATTTATGGCGAAAGTATTTCAACCCAACGATGGGAAATTTTTGGTACATATCAATTGCCAACTATCGAAAATATCAAATTGCAATTTAGCGGTAACGGACACTACCAAAATAGCTTTTATGGGAATCTGCATTTTCAAGCAATTCAGAAGATTCTATTTTCTCAATTATTGTGGAATAAAACAATCTCAAATCATTCTATACTCTTAGGAGCTGCGCATAGATACACGTATTATGACGACAATACACCGGCAACGTATACAATCATTCCAACTACATCTCAGGGGGTAAATACTCCATCGCGCATTCACCTACCCGGTTTATTTTTCCAAGATGAGATTAAATGGGGCGATGGTAACAAACTGCTTCTAGGAATTCGATTCGATATGCATTCTGTTCATGGTAGAATTTTATCGCCGCGATTCAATTACAAATGGAACAGCGAAAACAATCTACACATCCTGCGATGGAGTGTTGGAAATGGGTATCGCGTAGCGAACATTTTTACCGAAGACCACGCCTCCTTAACCGGTGCTCGAGAAGTAGTTTTTCAAGAAGAACTCAGACCTGAGCGCTCTTGGAACACCAATTTAAATTGGAATCATACCGTAAGTAAAACCGGTGCTCTATTGTGTACTATAGACGCTTCCATTTTCTATACCCGTTTTAGCAATAGAATTCTAGCCGATTACGAAACTGACCCCAATAAAATATACTATGGAAATCTCCATGGTTATTCGGTAAGCAAAGGAATTTCCAGTAATGTAAATATGGTATTTAAACAACGATTTACTGCGAATTTCGGTATCACCCTGTTGGATGTTTTTGTTCAGGAAGAAGTTGTACGATGGAAGCCTTTATTTCAATCTCGATTTTCCGGAGTGTGGCTATTGAAATATGAATTTCTCCCTATAAAAACTACCATAGAATATACCGGTAATATGCACAGTCCTATGCGGTTACCGCTTTTGGGCACCTTGGATCCTAGAAAAGCGTATTCGCCTTGGTGGAGTTTACAAAATATTCAAATAACTAAAAAATTTAACCCTCAATACCGAATTTACGGTGGAATAAAGAATTTACTTAATTGGACTCCTGCAAACGGGAATCCATTTCTGATTGCTCGTACCCATGACCCATTTGATAAACAAGTAAAATATTCCGCAGATGGTCAAATCATTCCAACAGCAGAAAACCCTTATGCTCTAACTTTCGATCCAAGTTACGTTTACGCACCCAATCAAGGAAGGAGACTATATTTTGGCTTATCGATTAATTTTTAAATCTTACAATTTTTCCTTATATTCTATCAATTGAGTTAAGTGTAAACTATGCAATCCAATTCAAAAAACTCCAGAAAAATAGGGGACCTATTGGTGGGTTCGATATATCCTTTATTCGTAAATAAGGTAGTACGAAAAGGCAGATCAGAGGAAGAGCTATTGGAAGTATTTCGCTGGTTTACCGGATTAAACAATCAAGAAATTCAGAAATTCTGTGCCACACCTACCACATTTGAATCGTTTTTTAAACAATGCTCAATCAATCCGAGAGCTTCATTGATTACGGGGGTTATTTGTGGTGTTCGCGTTGAAACCATTGAAGATGATTTAACGCAAAAAGTCCGTTACCTAGACAAGTTGGTGGACGAATTGGCCAAAGGAAAATCGATGGCTAAAATTTTACGATAATCTCCGGTTTATCTCAGTATCTTATTTAATTAATTATTAAAATCTGTCTAGACGTCACATTCAGATTGGGTGAAGCCAATTCCAAAATATAGGTCCCTGTTTGATAATTTTTCAGTTCTATGATTTCATTTGACAATTGGTCAATAGCCCATTGTTTCAATAATGAACCGTTTAATGAATACAATTTTATAGCTACATCACGAATTATGTTTTTTGCCTCAATTGTAATTGTTGATTTCGTTGGATTAGGAAATACCGTAAACACTTCATTCCCGTGATTTTTAGTGTTTACTGTGGGATTCGGCGTCACTTTGACATAATATGGTTTTAAATTATTCGCAATAATTACTTGCCTACCAAAAGTAATAAATGCAATATCTTTATTACCATCTCCATTTAAATCATAAATTCTATAACTACTAATCCCCGTTCCAGGATTAAGTATAGATGTCATATCTTCAAATTTGGTCCTTCCTTTATTGAAATACAATCTCGGTTTACCTCCTAAGGGCGCAACAACAAAATCAAGCCAACCATCATTATTTAAATCGGCCACCTCAATCCATTTTATCCAATTTTCTGAGCTGCTGTAACTTTGTATGATATTCTTGCTCGAATCACTAAAAGTACCATTTTTATTATTAATCAACAGTTGCAGCTGACAGGTTTGATACTTATATAACGTTGACATAAGTAAATCTTGATAACCATCATTATTTAAATCGGCAACGGCAATCGCCACCGTCCCCCATTGGTTATTACCATATCTATTGGGTAAACCACCTAGAACTTCTGTAAAACTCCCGGAGCCATTATTTTCAAGTAATAAATCGGTATTTATTCCACTATTATCAACAGCACCAAGCACTAAATCGAGATCATTATCATTATCAAAATCTATTGCTCTGCTCGACATATAAACTTTGTTAAGATTTGCAATGTTTGAAGGGAAATTTGAGGTTTTTACTGTAAAAACACCATCCCCATTATTCATTAAAAACCGAGGGCCTACGGATTTATTATTCCATATATTACAAACATAAATATCCAAATCTCCATCTCCGTCAAAATCACCGTGAGCTGAATTATGAGAAAAGTCTAATACACTTGGTAAATTTTTATTGTTTTCAATTAATTTGCCGGTAGAAGAACCCAAAAATAGAGAATTTTGCCCACCAGGGAAGGGTGAAATATCGGTTCCGTGATCGGCAATAAATAAATCTTCTTTTCCATCTTTATTAAAATCTGCGGTGATAAAATCCCTAGGATGAACCAAACTATCAAACCCTGAAATTCCGTTTAAATCCAATTGATATTGGTGATTCCCATTATTTTTCAAGGGCAACATCTTTGTATATGTTGGAGGATTGGTTGCCGGCCATTTTAACTGTGTTCCAATTAAATCTTTTTTCCCATCCGAATTCCAATCAATTAATATTAGGTCTTCCGCACCCAGCGTACTACTCGGAAGGTCAATAGTAACATAAGAAAAGAAGGGTCCAATTTCAGACATTTTCTGTGGAATTGGATCCTCCCCATCTGTGCCCACAGAATTGCCCCGATATAAATCAAATTTTTTAACGGTCAAATCTTTACACACTTGACCTACACTGTCGTTTAATGGCCAATATGCAATCAAACCTGCTTCATTTCCTAACAATATTTTTTGATTATTTGCTTTTAATTGACTTTGGGTCTGTTCCGTATCCCACAATCTAACTTCCCCAACACAACCTTTAAAACCACAACAAGTAGATCCGTTTGTTGGTGTTGATCCAGAGCCAATAGAAAACGGAATTTTGGTAGGGTTCAAGGGTGGGCCAGGACTGGTTGATTCACCAATTAAATTTCCATTTATGTACAATTTCATCTTACCCGAATTGAGCACTGCTGCCACATGGGTCCATTGTTGAAGCGGTAAATTATTTGTTGCGGTTACCGTTACATAGGAACCCGAACTGCCTGTTGTTTGGATAAACTCAACTTTTAGACCAGAAGGATCCATTGCTAAAACATAATTTTGAAAGGGATTATCCGATCTAGGATTAAATGTCTTACCCATAATAATAGAATAGGGCGATGCAGATTCTAAATAAATCCATGCCTCCATTGTAAAAGTCGTACCTAAATCTAGGGATGACGAATTCCGAAGTTGTAAAAATTGTCCTCCATTTAGCCGTTGACAATATCGATGTAAGGGCTGGGAAAACACGTTAAAAACTAATAGATAACAAAAAACAAATAGGAAAAATTGTTTAATTTTCATAAATTTCAAATCCATTTAAAATTAGTTAAACTTAGTTTTAAAAAATAGATTTCAAGATATTTTGACACTCACAAACATGAAAGATAATAATCCCATCAATATCGACAATTATTTAGACAGTCATTACATTCATCGCAGTAATTGGTTACGCGCGGCAGTATTAGGCGCTAATGACGGTATTATTTCTATTTCAAGTTTAGCTATTGGCATTGCAACTGCTAGTTCTACCCGCGAACCCATCATTTTGGCCACGGTTGCTGGATTGGTAGCAGGTGCTTTATCGATGGCGGCAGGGGAATATGTATCGGTAAGTTCTCAAACCGATATTGAAACTGCGGATATAGCGCGTGAAAAGTTGGAGTTAGAGGAAATGCCCGAAGAAGAATTAACCATCCTTGCCCAAATTTATGAGCGCCGAGGATTATCTAAGGAAACTGCAAAACAAGTTGCTATTGAGTTAACCGAACACGATGCTTTGGGTGCCCACGTTCGGGATGAATTAGGAATCACCGAAATTAGTCAGGCGAATCCCTTGCAAGCCGCATTGGCTTCAGGGGCATCTTTTTTATTGGGTGGGGTTTTTCCATTGTTGGTAACCTTATTTTTACCCGTGAACGGAATGGAATATTGGCTGTATGGTTTCACGTTGATTTTCTTGATTATTTTAGGAAGCATCAGTGCCTATACCGGCGGTTCTAGTCCATTCAAATCTGTCATTCGTATAACTATTTGGGGTACAATTGCCATGGGTTTATCAGCCGGCGTTGGTTATCTTTTCGGGGTGCGCGTTTAAACCAATGTTGTATTTTCCCTGTAGTTAGATCCACAGGTACTTTTACAATTCAACAACTATTTAATCTATTAATCAAGACAATTCGTAAAGATTAACACCTCTCATTTTTTAACATTTGTAAATTTTTCGGTCGGGATTTAGGTTCAATTTTGTTTGCTAGCAAGGACAAAATATGAACCCATCCTACAATAAACATCCACAAGGGTTAAAAGAAAATTGGCAACAATTTACATTATTGGTGATTGTTAATGCCTTTGTTGGAGGCATGGTGGGTATGGAACGCAGTATTTTCCCCCAATTTGCCCATGAACAATTTGGCATCGAATCAACCTCTGCCTTTCTTTCTTTTATTACCGCCTTTGGGATTTCGAAAGCCTTGGCCAATTACATCGCCGGTAGATTTTCTAACCGATATGGAAGAAGAATCCTACTGATTTGGGGATGGGTTTTAGCACTACCAGTTCCATTTATTTTAATTAGTACCCTTCATTGGCATTGGGTTATTTTCGCCAATATCCTACTAGGGGTGAGTCAAGGTTTAACCTGGAGCAGTACGGTAGTGATGAAAATCGATTTAGTAGGTGAAAAAAATCGAGGGTTTGCGATGGGGATTAATGAATTTGCTGGGTATTTGTCGATTGGACTTACTGCTTTATTAACGGGATGGATTGCACAGAAATACGGGACTTCTCCTTACCCATTTGTCATTGGAATCGTATTGTCGATATTGGGATTTGCATTTTCAGTGATATGGGTAAAGGAAACGAATCAATTCAACGCCGCAGAAATTAAAGATACAGACAACGAAATACCGGTAAAATCTGTTTTTTGGGAAACCACCATTAAAAATCGCGGATTAAGTGCAGTTACGCAGGCGGGAATGATTAATAATTTAAATGACGGAATGATTTGGGGTCTACTTCCAATTTTTTTGCTACAATTACAATTTAGCGATTCCCAAATTGGTTGGAGTGCGGCAATTTATCCGGCAGTTTGGGGATTCGGACAATTATTTACGGGATCTTGGGCCGATAAATTCTCTATTAAACAATTGTTGTTTTGGGGGATGTTATTACAAGGAATTGGACTACTCGTACTGCCAATGGCTACGAATTTTGTATCGGTAATATCCATTTCCGCGACACTTGGTTTCGGCACAGCCATGGTCTACCCTACCTTTTTAACCGCTATTGCAAAAAATACATCCGCTATTCATCGAGCAGAAAGCATCGGTACCTTCAGATTATGGAGAGACTTAGGTTATGCCCTAGGCGCTATAATTTCTGGCATACTCGCCGATAGAATTGGAATTGGTGGTTCTATTTCGGTAGTTGCCTTACTCACAATATTTTCGGCAGTCACGGTAAAATTGCGATTTCCTAATACTTAAATTAATTTTACATGATGGTAAATTTATAAACAAAATTGCATTCCAAATATCGTATATTTGTTTAAACAAATAAATGCCAAGATGTTTAAATCGCTTTTTTTAATTACACCAACAATTACAGCATCGGTTATGGCTATTATTTTAAATTGTAATGCACAAACGAAGATGACACAGAACAGCAATCCATTATTATGTGATCCCGAGACGGGTATTTGCGAATTACCTGACACATTAAATGCAGAGGAGACAACTCTACAATCTATTAACAAATCCATAAAGATTATTTATTTCACAGATCCAATTTGTTCTTCCTGCTGGGGAATTGAACCTCAGTTAAGAAAGCTTAAATTGGAATATGGGGGATCGGTGGAAATAGAATACCGCATGGGTGGATTATTACCGGATTGGAGCTATAACAGTGGGGGCATTAGCAAACCTTCGGATGTTGCACACCATTGGGATGAAGTTAGTGTTTATTACGATATGCCCATCGATGGCGATGTTTGGTTACAGGATCCGCTGGCTTCTTCCTACCCTCCATCTATTGCTTTCAAAGCAGCTCAGCTCCAGTCTCAAGAAAAAGCAATTGAGTTTTTGCGAGTACTAAGGGAACAAGTTTTTATGCAAAAGAAAAATATTACTCGATGGGAGATAATGGAATCAGCCGCACAACAAGTTGGATTAAATACCATTCAATTGCGTTCCGATTTTGAAGGCGCAGCGAAACAAAAATTTGAAGAGGATTTACAGTTGGCTCGTAAAATGGGGGTTCGCGGATTTCCCACGTTGTTTATATCAAATCAAAACAATCAACAAGAAATAGTTTACGGTTCGAAACCCTACGAAAGCTATGAGGCGGCCATTAAAAAGTTAGCACCAACAGTTGAAAAGTATCCGTACAACCAAGACTGGATAAACTTATTTGATAAGTACCCAACCCTTACGGCCAAGGAATATGCGATTTTAACGACAATTGAGAGAAATGCTGCTGAAAAACAATTATATGAATTAGCTGCATCGGGAAAACTCACTCAATATAGTTGCAAAAATGGTTCGATCTGGAAACGTAAATAGCACTTACTTTTTTGATTGCTGAAAATGCTCAAAACTATGTCGAAACTCCTGATGAACCATCACTTGTTTTGCCTTAGGATACATCAATACTATTGAGTCCATTGTGATTGTCTGAACATTCAAATTAGCAGGTACTTCAAATGCCAATAGACTTTTATTATCGGGCGTTGCTACAATTATTTTGCGCTGTTGTATAGAATCAATGAGCCACTTTTTCTTTTCCAATTGCTCCCAAATATAAAATCTCTTTTCACCCTGTATTTCCAACCAAGCCAACCAATTCTTAGCATGGTTGGGGCTAACCGAGCGCTGCAATAAATCCGACTCGATGCTTCCATCATCATACTTTTCTAATCGATTGTATTTTTTCTCAAACTCAGATTCGCCTTGCAAAATCCATGAATCTGGATACCACTGCAACCACTGTTTCAATGTGGTTTGTACATAGGGCAAAATGGTCCACTGCTCTCCTTTTCTTGGCCCAACTACGGCCTCACCGGTAGCTTGTTGCCACCATGAGCCGGATTCTTGGTCTTCAAACATGGCGTTAAAATGATCCATTCCCACCAAACGGAATTTCTCGAGTTTTCCATTTTTTTGGGGGTATCGGTATACCATGGCCGTTCTGCAAACGGAACAATAGGTAGCAAAAACGGGCAGATTCTTATCCAGTGTATCACTGATTTGGTGATGGTGTGCCAAAATATTCATTGGATAGGCTTTGGGGACACCGTGATCGATTATGCCAATGACTAACCTATCGGTTTCTATATAACTCTTATCAACTTTCGCAAAACGAGTATTTCTCAAGGGCAAGAACATTGTATCAGCACTGAGCAGATTGTTGGTTAAATAGGCAGACAATGCAAGTACACCCATCAGGAAAATGGTTGTCTTTTTATACTGTTTCCAACTCGATGGAAGCCAACGTAGAATCGCGGCTAGGAAAATCACTCGAAACACCCAACGGTATTGATGCAAAAAATACGCAAACTCCAAGGAATTAGACTGCTGACTTCCAGGCATCGGCATGATAAAGTAAACACGCAGCCATTCAAATACTATCAATAGTATCAAACTTATTAACCACCAACGTTTCATAGTAATTGCAAGATAAGATGTTTCAATAACTTTCGTACCAATGGAATTGTTGTTGAACAATATTTTATTTCTCTGTAGCCAAATATGACTTGGAAATTGAAATTCACCCAATTTGTAAAATATTTTTTACAAATTGTAAAATTTAATTTACATTTGTGTCGTAAAATTTAAAATCATGAACAATCATTTGTTATCCAATCGCTGGCTCATCCCTTCGGGCATCCTATTTTACAGTGCTACCCTAGTGGGTATTCTGTTGTTAACCTCTGTCATTACTACCGAAACTTTCAACATAGAAGTTTCCGTACCCAATCTATTTCATTTAGAAGATCCGTTATTGGGTCATGATCAATCGTGGATCAAAAACAATTGGTTAGACGAAATCCTCTGTTTATTACTATGTATTTCTGGGCTTATCCATGGATTTTCGGCCGAATCGGACGAAGATGAATATGTCAATTTTCTTCGATTTCAGTCGCTCAAATGGTCGATGGTTATCAACTACACCCTACTAGCTACGGTATCTCTGTTTGTCTATGGGTTTGCCTATTGGCAAGTAATTTTAATTTCCATGTTTAGTGTATTGGTTACCTTTATCATTTGGTTTAGAATATCCATTATTCAACATCGACGAAAATGAAAAACAACATTAAAATCAATCGTGCCATAAAAAAGATTTCGCAAGATGACCTCGCTAAACTGGTTGGGGTTTCACGGCAAACGATCAATGCCATAGAGAATAATAAGTACTATCCATCGTTGGAATTGGGGTTGAAACTTTCAAAAATCTTGGAGTGTTCTGTGAATGATCTCTTCAGTTTAGACGATGAATCTAACGGAAGTCACACTTAGTTTTTCCCATATTTATAAAAACCGTGGGTTTGTATCCGAGATACCGGAATTTGTATACTTTGCTTATTTCAACGACAATGAAATTTGTTGACGTAAAAAATTGATATGAAACAAACCCTATTGATCACCGGTTGCAGCAGTGGAATTGGTAAGGAAACTGCTAAATTATTTCAACAAAAAGGCTGGAATGTAATTGCCACGATGAGAAATCCGGATCTCGAAACGGAATTGACAAAACTAAATAATGTTTTGGTGACCAAACTGGATGTTTTGGATTTAGAAACTATTGATTCGTCCATCCAAGTTGGAATTGAAAAATTCGGGAAAATCGATGTTTTGGTCAACAATGCTGGGTACGGCGCTTATGGGCCATTGGAATCATTTCCTAGAGATAAAATCTTGAAACAGTTCAACACCAATGTGATTGGTTTATTGGATGTCACCCGAGCCATGCTGACTCATTTCCGTAAAAACAAACAGGGACTCGTGATAAACATATCCTCAATGGGTGGTAAAATGACATTCCCGCTAGGATCGTTGTACCATGGAACCAAGTTTGCGGTGGAAGGGATTTCTGAGTCACTTCGTTACGAAGTTGAGCAAATTGGTGGCCAAGTAAAAATAATTGAACCTGGTGCAATTGCTACCGATTTTGCCGGTAGATCATTTGATTTCAATTACGATGCCAATCAAATCGAATACAACCATATCGTTCAAAACATCACGAAAGTATTCCCTACCATGGTCAAAAATGCATCGCCCGCCAGTATGGTTGCTAATGTAATTTTTGAAGCGGCAACCGATGGGAAAAGTAAATTGCGTTACATGGCAGGTAAAGATGCAAAAATGTATAACTTCCTAAATAAATGGCTAGGATATAATTTCATTGTTACCATGAATAAAAAGTTCTTCAAGTTGTAATGAATGAATACGTTATTGCATTTAAAAACCATATCGGATTTATATCGATTTTTAGATTTAGGCTATGCCAGTCATCCTTTAATAGCTGTCATAGATTTTGGTAAATTAGTAGATCATCGGACGGAAGAGATTCCGATAACAACAGATTTTTATTCAATTATGTTTAAGAATTATTGTAGGAATCACATTCGTTATGGTCGAAAACACATAGATTTTCAAGATGGTAGCTTATTATGTATTTCTCCTAATCAGTTGATTACCATTGACAACGATGTGGAAATAAAAGAAAATATGCAAGGTTGGGGATTATTTTTCCATCCTGATTTGATCCGTGGAACATCGTTGGGTTATAAAATTAAAGAGAACACCTATTTTACGTATGAAGTATCCGAAGCCTTGCACCTTTCGAATAAAGAAAAAGAAATATTATTCGACTGCATTGCAAAGATTCAAGAGGAGCTCACACAAAACATCGATAATCACAGCCAGGATGTAATAGTTTCGGCGATTGACCTATTGTTGAATTATTGTTCGCGCTTTTATGGCAGGCAATTCATTACTCGCAAATCAGTAAATGTTGATGTGGTGTCCAAAGTAGAACAGATTTTACGATTTTATTTCGATAAGGAACATAAAAATAAGCAGGGAGTTCCCACCGTAAAATTTCTAGCAGATAAAGTAAATCTTTCACCCAATTATTTGAGTGATTTATTAAAAAGAGAAACAGGTTTAAACGCCCTAGATCACATTCACTATGCGGTTATTGAAGAGGCAAAAAATCTACTGATTGAATCGAATCAGTCTGTAAGTGAAGTTGCTTATGCTTTAGGATTTGAATATCCTCAATATTTCAGCAGGTTATTTAAACAAAAAACAGGCAAAACACCATTAGAATTTAGAGGTACAATTTAACAAATGAAGCATGCTGCAATTTAATTGAATTTGGTAAAAGAACTATTTAGGGGCATTGAGAGTTACATTAGGTAATCTCCGATGAAAACCTTCTTAACTGCTCGATGGGAAAATCTAATAATGGCGAACTATGTGGTTGAGCCTGATATACTGCTTCCCTATTTACCTAAAGGTGTGGAATTAGACTCATTTCAAGGGCACAATTACATTAGTTTGGTTGGATTTCTGTTTAAAAATTCCTCGATTTTCGGCATTCCTATCCCCTTCCTTGGGACATTTGAAGAAATCAATTTACGATTTTATGTAAAACGAAAAACAGACACTGGATATCAACGGGGGGTGGTTTTCATCAATGAAACCGTGCCCTACAAACCGGTGGCGTGGTTGGCGAACAAGCTGTACAAAGAACATTATATTGCTATTCCCACAAAACATTCCATTGAATGTGGTGACCAGACAAAGGCAATTAAATATCAATGGAAAACTAATGAAAATTGGAATACTATTTCAGTGAATGCGCGTAGTGAGAATCGCGAAATGGAACGTGGAAGTTTGGAGGAATTTATTTTCGAGCATTACTATGGGTACACAAAAATCAATGAATCTAGAACTCAAGAGTATCGAATCAATCATCCTCGATGGCAAGTAAACGATGTAGTTCAATATACTATTCAGTGTGATTTTTTATCGATGTATGGCGCGGCATTTTCCCATCTTTCCGAGAACATACCTAGTTCTGTAATTCTCGCAGAAGGTTCACATATCCGTGTGGACTGGAAGCGTGTCGATATATAAAGCACATTGTTATTCATGAAAACCAAAGTTTGTGAGCAATGCAAACAGGAATACAGCACCTTGTTTCGAATTCAGGTAAGAAAAGGCAAAACTTGGATATTTGTCTGTGAAACTTGCTGCATTATTTCCAAAAAACTCCCCGATTATCGATATGGGGGCACCTGGAAAGGGTACCGGCACTAACTGTGTTCGGTAAAAAAATAGTTAAAAACCGCCTGTTCCGAATTTAGTTTTTTAAAACAACTGTGCGATGGTAGGCATGGAAAGGAACATTTTTCCGCTATCGGGCAATTCAATGAAACCATACTTTTGATAAAATCTAATTGCTTCGAGATCTGGTGGATTTACGATCACAGCGAAAGAGCCCAATTGAAAAGAGAGTTCGTAGCATCGTCTTAAAGCATCAACCAAAAGAAGTTTCCCCAGTCCTTTTCCTTGAAAATCAGAATCTATTGCTAATCTCCCAATTAATGTAGTTGGAATTGCGTTATAAGCCGAGGGTAATTTTTTTCTTATGTCAAGTGGTATCCATTGAGCAGGAATGGTACTGTTTGAAAGTGTGTAGTATCCCTTTACACGGTTGGATGATTCTTCTGCAATCACAAAACACACCGCTAATTTTCGTTTTACATCTTGACTTACTTGCTTTTGCAAGTAATTATCGAGCAAATATTTGCCACTCGTAAAACTTGATTTATTGTGCTTCGAGTCTAACAGTTCTGTTAAAAACTCAATACCCATTAAACTCCTTGTAATCACTAACTGCTTTTAATAATGCTTCATTCGGTGCCGCTGGATTTGTTAAGGCATTGAAAAACACTTCTTGGTCCTGACTACTATGTAGAATTTGTTCGTGTTTTGAAATGATTTCGTTTGCTTTTTCATTCACGGCAAACACAACAAAGTCGGTTAGATTCCTAAATCCACCCAAATTCGCCGCTCTTTCGAAATGGATTTTTTGTTCCTTGGATAACCGAGTATCAAATCGGGCATCTTTGAGATCGTAATTGGTTGGTTTGGACGTTTTCATCAATTACAAATGTACGTAAATTAAACGTACATTTTAACTATTCTACGTTTGTGAATTTCAACTGTACGTTTGATTGGTATTCGCATAATATGGATATCTAGTTTTCATCCAAATAGTTGATTAACAACACTTTTAAACACCGATTTAACATCCTCATGAAATGCAGAACACTACCTCGGAAAAATGATGGATCGATCCACTTCCAGTTTTTCGATGTTTTTACTGCTGCTTTGAAATGGATCTAATGGCGTCCAAATGTCTGAATAATAAAAGGAAGCGGTTTTGCCAATCAATCCATTGAGTTCTACCGTTGAAAACTGATCAAAACCTCGATTTAAATAGAAGGTGGTTTGGCTGTTATCAATTTTAAATACTGCGTCTTTTACTCCTCCTTCGTAGATGACTACTATTTTACCATCAACTCGTTTTTGGCCATTCGATAATGAAATTGGCTTAAATGCCGTAAACACCAGCGCCATCAACAGGAATACCGAAGAAATGATAATTTTTCTTTTCATTATTGTTTTTTCTCTAAAACGTAAATGCCTGTATAATATTGGATGCTTCCCTAAAGTTGCTGATTTCGAATAAACATGACTATGTACTATTAAAAAAACATGATAATCCAAAGTACAACTTTGTTATATCATGATAATCCAAAGTAAAAAGATACTTATTTACGCAACAAATCGCACAATAACAAAGATTTACACACACTCACCCCTATTCGTAATATTTTCGGCACTCCACATGGCAGGGAAGAAAAAAAGCGGCGAAAAAATCCGATTGTATCGGCAACAACCTCCTTGGGAGGCAACAAATAGTGACTATAGTCTGGAATTCGCAGTGACGCATGAGGGGTGTGTAATATTAAATTAGGCCTGGCCAAATCATAAAACGCTTAAAAACATTCATCTATATTCATTATATCCATTTTTTAATTAATTGAAAATCATTTTGCTTCGCATCCCATTGCTTTAAACTCAATCCTGCAACAAGGCCCGATAGCATCGATTTGGCAATGATAAAATGTAAATGACCGTGGGGAATTGGCTGGATCACAGAATACCTCGGATTAATTCCAAATTGTGACCCTAAAAAAATTGGCAATCGCTCGGCATCTTCACGGAGATCAAACTCATCTTTTTCTACTTTTTGCACCAATCCATCGGGCACATCAAATGGCAAATATGCTGTAAATGGCTTCGTCGATAACCACTTCATTTTTAAATGTCCAAATTCTGGATCTTCTAAAAACCGGTAAAAACAGACTTTGGTCCATTCAATACTATAGCGCCGCTGCGCTTCAGTTATTGTTGTCATACCGAAACCTGATCAACCCCTAAAATCGCCTGCAACGCTTGAATCTTTGCCGAGTCCAGCACCTCCCAAGGGTAATCGACATTGCCAAAGTGACCGTAAGACGCAGTGGGTTGATAAATTGGACGCTTCAAACCGAACGCTTCAATGATCGTCTTAGGCTGAACTGGAAACAGATCGTAAATCGCGCTGACAAGCAAATTCAGATCGCATCGATGCTTTCCAAACGAATCAATATGGATAGAAGTGGGTTCGCTAACACCTATCGCATAGGACAGTTGGACATTGCATTTTGTAACCACGCCGGACGCCACCAAATGTTTGGCGATATATCTCGCCGCATACGCCGCACTGCGATCTACCTTGCTGGGGTCTTTACCAGAGAACGCGCCACCGCCATGAGGACAGCTCCCGCCGTAGGTATCCACCACGATTTTACGCCCGGTGAGGCCGGTATCGCCATGGGGACCGCCAACGATAAAACTCCCCGACGGGTTGATCAAATATTCGGGTTGCTTGATTTTTATCCACTCGCGCAGGATGGGTTCCAAGGCATGATCAATAACCGCCGCGTGAAGTTCCGCTTGGCTGATGTCTTCCGAGTGCTGGGTTGATACTACAACTTTGTCGACTGAAACCGGTCCGTTTTTATCGTAGGTCACCGTCACTTGCGATTTCGCATCGGGCCGAAGCCAAGGAAGGACATTTTGCTCGCGGAGCTCATGCAGTTTCCTCACAATTTCGTGCGATAGCGTAATCGCCAGCGGCATCAATGCTGGGGTGTCGTTGCAGGCATGTCCAAACATAATCCCTTGATCACCTGCGCCACCGTCGATAACGGAGTTATGGATTTCGGGGCTTTGAGTGTGGATGACATTTCGGATTTCGGCGGTGTTGTGGTTGAATCCCACAGCGTCGTTGTTGTAGCCAATGCGATCTAGCACTTTTTGGGCGATGGCGGTGTGATCCACTTTCGCGGTGGAGGTCACTTCGCCGGCAATGAGCAGCAGCCCTGTGGTGATGAGGCATTCGCAGGCCACTTTGGCATTGGGGTCTTGAGCGAGATACGCATCGAGGATGGCATCAGAAATTTGGTCAGCGACTTTGTCGGGGTGGCCGGCCGAAACCGACTCACTGGTGAATTGATAGGTTTGTTTTGTCATGATATGTAGTTTTTAATTTGTTCGATGCGGGGACACGAGAGTCCAGGGGCGCTGCTGACGAACAAACCCAAGCCGTTTGATTAATGGCCGGAGCAAAAACAACATAACAGAACATATCAGAGTGGGCCGAAGGATTTCCGGGGCTCAAAACGCTGTTGTGTAGAATGAAAGATTTCATTTCCCTTTGTTTTTGACGTGTTGTCCGCATCATTTTACCACCGTAGCAGGGTTAATGCTCGGTTGGTGACTTTTTGGGTCTCGTGATACTGCTGCAAATATACTATCGGCAATTAAAACCTAGCAACGTTTTTTTTTTCATTTTTTCGATTCTCTAACTAGGAGTTCCATGAATACACTGGAAAAAACGCAAACAATAAATCCGATTCATCGCTGCTAACCGATTACTCTTCGTCGGAACCACTCAAAACCAATAATACCCAATGTTACCCTAGTTTAACCCCTTATTATTCATCATAGATTTGCCTTTACCGTTGGGGGCAATTTGAGTCCGATGAAAGGGAGACAATTTATCCGATTGTTCCAATATATACGAATTGAGATTCGGAAATGATCCTTAAGAACGTGCGAACTTTATCAGTTGATCAAAATCACCGTTATCCGCCAATTTCAGCGCATTGAGATACATTTTACGCTGCTCAGAACTATCAACCAAACTGCTATGCCCCCAACTGAATTTATTCAATCCAAACACATGTAAAGCAATTAAATCTGCCATGATTCTTGAATGCCTCCCATTTCCATTGGGAAAGCAATGAATAGATACCAGACGGTGTTTAAATCGGATTGCAATTTCTTCAGGCAGATAAGTCTGGCTCTCGACCCAAAAATTTGCGTCATCTACGAGTACCCTTAGTTCCATTGAAATTCTTGTCCAATCAATTCCGATGTTGGTTTCAGTTTTCCTGAATTGCCCAGCCCATTTCCACACCATACCTAGCATGCGTTTATGCAACTTAATCATAAACTCTTCCGATAGTACATCTTTGATTTTCCTTTTAGAATTCAACCATTTTAGAGCTTCATTGATGTTAGTTTGCTCAAATTCATTCAACTGCCGCTGCGTTGAAATTGTTTTGATTTTCAAACCATTGATTTGCTCCGGGTCTAATGGCGTTTGCCCATGCTGATAGGTCAATATCAATCCCATAGATTCTGTGGCATTTTACTCATGATGTCCTTTGTTAATCTCTCTAATTCTAGTTCTTGACTTGAAGAATTGGTCTCTTGATCTTCCAATTTCATTGTTTGATTGGATTGGTTTAGAATTTCCTGTGCCTTTTTTCTGGCCTGTTTCTCAACAGCATTTTTGAAGGAACCATCCTTCGGCTTGAAGTAATATACCAATTCCATATCCATTGCATTTGCTGCTTTTTTCAACGTGGCGAGTGATACTGAATCGGCCTGCTCTCTCTTTTCAAAATTAGTAATCGCAGTGACCGAAACACCTACCCTTTCTGCAAGTTGTCTCAACGACATACCAAGTGCCAAACGCGCTGATTGAATCCAACCAGCCGATGTTTGCGCATTCTGTTTCCCCGATACAAAGGATTGAATCAATTCATCCATGTGCTTTTGAATCAGTGTTTTTTGAATTGACGACATAACTTATAGGTTTAAAAATTACACACAAATATACACCTTTAGGTTAAAATAAAAAACATATTTTTAAACCTAAAGGTTTATAATCGTAAAAACCAAAGCGCCTTTCACCGATCCACTCTGCAATCTTTGAATGTTTGAAAACTTCAAAACAAATAAGAGATTGAATTACAAAAAAAGCCCCATATGACTGGGGCTTTTTCTGTATCGGGCGGATAGAGAGTCTATGAAACTTGACTCCTAAGTATGTGATTCCGAATGATCTACATCATTCTCTAGCCAAAGGTTTCACCAATAGGAAACCAAGTCTGGAAGTTGGGTGACTTGACTCTCTTTTAGTCTCCCTTTGGACAACACAAATATGACGAAACCACCGGAGAAGACGTAGTGTTTTGTTCACATTAACTGCTGAAGATTTCGGTATAGGCTGATTCGATTCGCTTTACTTCCCGCTCAGTTAGTATGCTGAATTCTTTGTCTTTGGCTCGCTTCGATAACACACCTTGGTTTTGCTCTAAAAATCTAACAAGCACCGAAATTAATTTATCGGGCATTTCAAATTCCTCCTCCATGTAGGCTTTAAAAGCATCATAATTTGCTAGGTAATTTATCTCCTGTGGGACGATGTTTTTGATGGTGTCTGCTACACAATCAAACAAAAACTCCGCTTGTTTAGTAGCATCAAAGAATCGGTAATAGTCTTTGGTCTCATTGGTCACCTCTACATTCTGATCTTTGGTTTCAACCCATTCAATAAGATCCAACAATGGTTTGGAATAAGATTCTAATACTTTTTGATAGTCATTGATATGGTCAAGTATTGAAGATGAAACAGGGAAAATGATACCCTGGTCGGCAAACTGTTTTTTTGCCAGCATATGATGAATCAAATACCGGTGTATTCTTCCATTGCCATCTTCAAAAGGATGAATAAATACAAATCCAAATGCAATGACCGCTGCTGCCAATACTGCATGGATGTCATCTTTGATGAGCATCTTATTTACGTCAATCAAACCGTCTATAAGATCATCTAGGTCCTCGTATTTTGCAGAGATATGATCAGGAATAGGCTCGCCGGATACTCGATCATGCTCCCCAACAAATCCACCTTTTTTTCTCAATCCCATTTGAACAAATCGAGTATTTTCTATCACCAACTGCTGCAGGCGTATCAATTCTTCTTTGCTCAGGTCGTTTAAACCAGCTTGGCCTATGGCTGTACCCCACCTAGCCGCCCTTTTACTCTTTGGGCTTTCACCTTCGATGGTAAATGAAGCTTTTGAGTCTTTAAGCAGCAAAAATGCAGATGCCCTTTGAATGATATCTTTTCTTATCCCCGCAAGTTGTTTCCTGTTCTCCTCCTCATAACTTTTGGAAAGATGCTGTTCGATTTTTTCCGTTTTCCTGATGAGTGCACAGAATTGATTTGTTCCGGGTAAATTATTCAGTACTAAATGACGGGGCGATTTAATACCCGCAACAGCAAATTGTAATTTGCTATCAACCACGGGTACATAACTCTTTTTGCTGATATCACTTTTGCCCAAAATCGGCTGACCGGATACCCATTCTAGCAAAAACCAAATCCTTCTGGAATATTGGCCCAATGGCTCTATGTTCACCAACGCTAAAAGCTCCTCATTGCTCAACTGTTCTCGCAACTTTGCAAACACCAGCAGATTTACTCCTTCGTATTTAAGCGCAAATACCAGGTGATTGTACAATGCCTGTATCCTAGAGATGTTGGTATGATCTTGAGGTAAATATGCGGCTGAGAATACCAGCCACGATTCATCCTTTACGCTTCTGTATTTCTCCGAAACCATGGCTTTCATCAGGGGCAATGGAATTTGGAGCTTTAACTTTTCAATGACAGCCGTGTACCCCACAATCCATCCTGGACAAGGTTTTGCTATCCCTTGAATTACGGGCGCATCGTTTAAAAAATAGGCGGAATTAGCCATGTAGAATTATTTATGGGTGCAATATAGGTAGAATTTGGGCGCAGACGTAAAAATATAGGCGCAGAAAGTAAGATTCATTAAAAAATGAGCGGTAAAAATCACCAAGTACCCGTTCATTTACAAAGATTATTGCTACTGGCTATATATTGATGATCCTCCGGGTAAATCAGACAACCGAAATTAGAGTTTTAGTGGTATTAACCCCAAATCAATAATAGGTAATAAGGACTTGAATAACGGTAAAATTGGTGTATTTTGGTTGTTATAGTTCCAACTAGGAGGTGTCAGTTAGCAGCGACGAACAGGGTTCCTTTTAAGCGTTTTTTTCCACATATGGCACTAAGCTCATGTGATTTGCATGAGGGATTGTCTCTGGAAGCAACAACACTCTTTATAAGCCGTCCATTGCCATTTAAAGAACAATTACTTTAAAATCCCAAGATCTTATAAAGAGCCTCATACTGTTCTTTATGCTTATTGGGTTCTTTCAATTTTAGCTTTTGTAAGTTTTGTAACTTCCATTGAACAGCCGGGAACATTTGAAAATCATAAATGCCCCATTCTGGCGTAAGATTTTTAAAGCTCAACAAAAAATTTCTATCCGTTGCTGTAAGGTTGTTTTTTATTCTTTCAACTAATTTTTCACGCACATTTTCAAATTCTTCGTAGGTGAAAGCTTCGCTACTCATTCCCTCAAATTGATTGATCATTGCAAGTCGCTGATCTTGAAAATTAGGACTTATAAGTTCGTGAATTGGTCTGGCACTGGATAAGAGGCAAAGCAAAAAACCTTTTTTAACTTCTTCCGAAAATCCCTCATTTTGAAGAAGATATTTTACATCAAATAAATCACGTGGATGTTGACGATCGACTGCGGCACAAATCTTTCCCCCATATAATTGACTGAGGGGAACAACGGGAACAACGCAATAAGAATCGAAATCATTTTGTGCTTTTTCGCACAAACTCATTTTTACGGGCTCAGACAAAACACTTCGTCCGATCTGATTAACTTCAAGTTTTATATCTGCTCCGGGTAATGATACAAGTAACTTTCAAATTTCTTTTTTGTGAGAAACAGCAACGCCAGGGATTGTAGCCTCAATAGTTGTTTTTATTTTTTCCAAAGCTATTGAGATGTTAGCAAAAGTTGTAACTCTATCCTCAATGGGAATATAAGTTAAGTCTATATCCACTGAAAGCCTTGGCATATCCCTCACAAAAAGGTTAATTGCTGTTCCACCATGGAGCGCAAAGCATGATTCTTTCGCAACTTCCGGTAATACCGATAGCAAGAGAGCAACTTGTTTTTTATATTCTATTTCCATGTTCCACTAGTTCTTTTGGAACAGTTATTTTATACTTACCTACATAAACACCATTTTTTACGAGACTTCGGTTTCCATTACCAAAATCTACTTTTGTCAAATCCAATTGTTTCGCCCATTCATGCCCAGCTTTCTCAGCCATATACATGAATAGTCGCTTTACTTTCAAGGATTGACACTTTTCAAGCAATATCTGAACAGATTGTGGTCTCATATTGTTAAGTCCCTCCATGAGTTCGTAACACTCCATGAGTTCCTGTTTTTGCGGAGCAAGGTATAAACACTCCATTATTGCCCTTGCTGGCGAAGATACTTTTATTGAGAAATTTTTTAACTCAACATCTGTCAAGCCAAGATCCGATGGTAAAAAAGATGTGGGATGATATTCAATTTTCTTTCCCCAGTCATGCTTTTGAAACCAAGCTGGAAGTCGTTCCTTTGATTCTCCGAACAAGACAATTTTTTTCGCTGATAATTCGAGATAATGCGTTTTGCCTTGCAATGATAAAGCTGTCCGGCCAGCAGGATGTATCGTTGAATTAGCCTGTTTTTGAAGTGCGTATATAGCCCCACCGTAACCAACTTTGTCGCCAGTACGAACCATTGCACCAGCTCCGATAGACTCAAGCCAACGACTTGCTCTATATCGTTCTTGTAAACCAAAACTATATCCCATCTGGACAAGCCATGCTGAAAGCAGTACAACACCACTGGGTTGAGTGGTAAGCAGGGTGTTTATTTTTGTTCTTTTTTCTATACTCATAGTGTATTTTTAGCACTATTTTCAAACAAAAGTACTTTAATAGTTAGAAATTATGTAAAAAAATATACTTGCAGTATATTTTTAATATTTTTTATAAACAAAAGATATGGCTTGGTTCTGAACCGCTACTGAAATATTTGAAGAAACAACATGCAATTTGCGGAAACGTCATAAAACAAAGAAACCGTTGCAGGACAACGGTTTCAAAGAAAGTGAAACAATGTGAAATTGAATCGGGCGGAGAGAGAGGGATTCGAACCCCCGGACCTGTTACAGTCAACGGTTTTCAAGACCGCCGCATTCGACCGCTCTGCCATCTCTCCTAAGAGGGTGCAAAAATACACGATAAAAATGTCTTTTGCAAAAAGAACTTTGAAAGTAATTTGTATTTCCTAGTAATTACTCCTCTCTATATAAAATGCCGGGAGAAACTACCCAAGGTAACTTCCTTTAATCTTTTGATTTTCAATTGATATTATACAATTGATTTTGCCGTTTTCATTGGGGAAAGTCCATTTTTTTGGATTACAATCCCAAAAAATGGCAATAATTTTGGAATTGAATCCAAAAAATCGGAAAAATTAGTTGCCTAGACCTCTGAATTTATGTGAGCATCAGTCCCCAGGTGTGCGGTGAAACTTTACAGCCTGCGTTGAATTGGCGCTGGCCCGGCTTGTTTTGCACGGTAAGCATTTGACCACAGTTAAAGTTTGTTCTTAGCAGTCTGAGTTTGGAATGAACTGAACGGACTGTGCTGTATGTGTTGCACGGTAAGCATTTGACCACAGTTAAAGTTCGTTCTTAGCAGTCTGAGTTTGGAATAAACCGAACGGACTGTGCTTCATGTGTTGCACGGTAAGCATTTGACCACAGTTGAAGTTTGTTCTTAGCAGTCGGAGTTTGGAATGCGCTTACCGGTCTGTGCTGCGAGTTCCGGAAGAAGAAGCAGCGTTAGGACGCGTAGCAGGAACGGCGGCTCTTGTTGGAGGGGTGCCGGCTTTGGCGGGTGGCGCAGTAGTACGTGTTGCCGGAGCCACGGAAGGTTTCGCTTTGCCACGTCCTTTTGTCCAGAAGATTTTGGGAGTAAGCACAAACTCAGTTCTGCGGTTCTGTCTGTATTCGTCCTCCGTACATTCTACCCCATCCGAACAATGGTTTACTGGTAACGACTCCCCAAAACCTATGGGTCGAACTTGCGCTGGATTCACTCCTTTGGCAATCAAATAATCTGTAATGTATTTCGCTCTGCGTTGGGACAAACTGGCATTCAATTGCATGGAACCGCGAGAATCGGTGTGCGACCGCACTTCTACCCCCCAGTCTTTCCGTTTATTTAACAAATCGGCCAATAAATCCAATTCCTTCTCAAACCCTGTTTCAATGCGTAGGTCGTTTTGCGGGTGGTATATGGTTAAAAACCGGTATTCTTTGTAGTCTGTGGCACTGTCGGCTTGCTTGATTTTCTGTTGACGCGCAGAATCCGTTAATAACAAAAACGACAATGCTTGCGCGTATTGGTATTTCTGCGTACTGGAATTTTGGATATTTTGCAGCACATCCACAATTACCGCATCGTTATTTACTACAACAACGGGAGTTTCAGGAACAACGGGCTCTTCGGGCACCACCTCAGGCACATACGGTGGCACAATCCAACTTTCCAATACCGAATCGGGTAAAGCACAGGCATAAAACCGATTTTTGAATTTACCTTGTCGATTGGAAGAGAAATAAAACCGATCACCTTTGCGTGCTGGGCAAAATTCATCAAAGGGTGAGTTGATGGCCGGACCTGCGTTACGGATTTCGGTATTTAATAAATTGTAGAAATAAATGTCTTTACCTCCAAATCCAATATGACCGTTGGATGCAAACGCAATGATTTGCTCTGTAACAAATATGGGATTGGTTTCGCTGAGCATAGTATTCACCTTTGCTCCAAGATTTACGGGATTTACTAGCGTTAGTTTTCCCGATTTTTTATCGCGAAAAACTTCGGCCAAGAAAATATCGGCTTTGCCACTTCCGCCGTCCATGTTGGAACAAAATACGGCGCTGTTACCGGAGGGAGAAAATGCAACATCAGAAACAGAATAATCCACGGAATTGATGCCAATATTCTTCTCCACCACTTTGGAAACTCGGGGATCGTAATAGCTGCGAAACACTTCCAAATTAAACTGATCTGTATTGCTTACCCAACGAGCCGAATAGGTGAAGTATAGGTCGCCATTGGGATCGGCATAACTAATTTCGCGGTACCGTGAGGGGGGTAATTCTTCCAAGAACTTGCCGGCCAAGGGCTTGGTTTCGTCCAAGGAATCTAGCACTAAAATGGAAGGAAACGGCTTATCGTCTACGGGAGAAATGGAAGATCGCAAACCTCCGGTACGATGCAATCTCGCGTGGTAATACACTTTATTTGGACCAAACACCAGACCGTGTGCATCGATACTATCGGCAATGGGTAATGCGGATACGGCAAGGGTACTTACGGGTTCAACCTGTGTGGTTAAAAACGCGGGGTCATTAAATTCGCTATAGATAGCACCATAGGAATAATCGGCCGCTTTTAGTGCCATGATAAGACTATCGGCAAAGACTTTTTGACCTGCAGACAGAGCCACTTCCACTACGTTTAATAAATCGGGAGCGGTAACGTTGTTGCTGTATTTATTCATCCATAACTTATATTCTGTTAAGGAAGAATCGTACTGATGTAATTTCCCCAAAGCGAAGGCATGCGCTTTCAATTCGTCTGCCACTTTGATATCGCTTACTTTGGAATACATTTTTACGGCTTTTTTATAGCGAGCATGCACCACGTGTTCGGCAGCTGGAACTGGAACGGTAGATTGTTTCTTCAGTTTACGTGGAAACTCCACAGCGCTCAGGTGCAATAGAATCCAGATAAATAAGTACTCAGGTTTGATCATAACGGTAATTTCTGGGTTCGATTAATAATTTCTAGGTTCAATAAACATCTGCTTGCTAGGCTGATAAAACTTGTAACTTACACCAAATTCGTGGCTAGAAAATGGCGTCTGACTGTCGTAAATATACCCGCGTTCGTAGCCATAATTGATCCAAACAAATTCGTTAAATCGAACTTGTAGTTGGTATACATCGGCGGTATTATTTCGTCTACCGTAGCCAAACATGATTTGGTTTTTGTAGTAAAAATAAGCATTCGCATCGATGTGAAACGGCAATCCTGCAAAGTGTCTACCTTGTACGGTTATTTTCCCATCCCAATCTTTGGATAATTTTTGGAGGTATCCGGTGGAGAAAATCATCATGGGGGCCGATGCATAATTAATGTTATACTGGTTGATTTGTTCCGTGGCCATGATGGCATATTGCGGCATGGATGCACTCACAAAATACTGTTTCCCGTACAACATAATGCCACCACCCACTAACGGAGTTTTGATGGTATAGTTGTTATCTACTAGCGAACCATCGTTGGGATCGTTGGCATTGAGCAATGACAATTGCGCGTTATAGCTGAATAATCCTACCCGAATACCGGTAGAAACATTCAGGTTCTTTGCCAGTTGTTTGTGGTAGGCTAAATCGGCACCTATGGAAAACAAGGATAGCGGTTTTGCATTTTGAAACTTACCCACACTGAGGGTCTGTAAATTTAACCCAGCTGCAAAATCTCGGTTTAGCGGAATTTGCGCACCTACCACATTTATTTTGGGAGAACCGGGAAAGTTTGCCCATTGGGATTTGGTTAATGCGTCCACTTGCACGGCACGATTCAAGCCGTTGTAAGCGGGGTTCAACACTCCCGCTATTCGATCGTATTGATTCGCTAAACCCATTTGCTGTGCCGACAACGAAGGCCAGAAGCAGATGGTAGCGATCAAACAGGCACTCATGCTCATTTGCTGTGCCAGTCTTTTTATAGTGTTCACGGTGTAATTTTTCACGTTTGAATTCTTAAGGTTTGATGTAAACATTTCCTTTTGTTTGAGGACGGATGTACACGGCTCCGGATTCTGTGTTGTGATCCAGCACATAGAAATACAAGCCTTCGGTTAGCATTGAACCAAGGAAATAACCAGGTCCGCTTCGTTGTTTACCATCCCAATCATTTTGATAGCCCAGGGGCGATTGATAAACCACATGCCCCCATTGATCAAAGACAGTTAACATGGCTTTGGGATAATTGCGCAATCCTTTGATGTAGAAAAGATCATTCACACCGTCCCCGTTGGGAGTAAATATTTCGGGAATGGTTGTATTTGGATCCACAAAATCCATGATTTTATTTTTATCGGCATCCAATTCTGACTCCAATTTGTCGTCCAATTCATCGTCGTCCGAATCTAAATCCAAGTAATTGGGGATTCCATCTTTATCAAAATCAACGTTGGTTTCTACAGAATCAGCAATGAAGTCTCCGTCTGAATCTTCGTCTATCCAATTTCCATCGCCATCATCGTCTGGATCCAAGGTACCTTCTTCTTGGTCTAATATTCTATCACCATCGGAATCCAAATCGCAATAATTATCAACTCCATCCGCGTCAAAATCACTGTAATTTCTTAGAGTCACTGGATCAACCGTGGTATTCGCCTGTTCTACTGCATCGGAAATCCCATCGTTATCGGAATCCAAATCGATGAATTCTGCTAACCCATCACCGTCATCGTATTTCACCGCCAATACATCGTATAGGTCACCAAATACACCGGTAGAACCATCTACATCATCCTTGATTCCGTCTTTATCCGTGTCGATTCCATCAATTCTACCGTCATTGTTCGTATCAAATATGGCATACGACGCTTCGTATAGGTCGAAAATACCATCATCGTCTGAATCTTTATCTAGCGAATTCATCACGCCATCTTTGTCTGAATCTACAAATCCGAGTAATGGTTCACCGGCATCTAAGAATCCATCCCCATCGGCATCTTTACCTAGCGCGTCCAATACATCATTAATTCCATCGTTATCGGAGTCTAAATCCAAAGAGTTAGGAATACCATCTCCATCGGAATCGGCAAAACCTTCTATCAAATCGGGGATACCGTCATTATCGGCATCTTCATCGATTGAATCTGGTATTCCATCGCCGTCCGTATCGCCTTTTCCTTCCAATAAATCTATTACTCCATCGTTATCCGAGTCTTGATCTCTCCAGTTCCCAATTCCATCACTGTCTATATCCGCTACCGTTTCTGTAACATCGTCAATTTTATCGTTATCGGTATCGGTATCGAGATAATCGTACACCCCATCCCCGTCTGTATCTGCGGGTAATTTACCGGTAAACGGAATACCTTCTATCACATCGGGAATACCATCGGCGTCGGAATCTACATCTCGATAATTGGCAAATCCGTCGTTGTCTTGGTCGAATTTCCCTTCAATGTCATCGGTAATTCCGTCATTGTCTGAATCATTATCCAACCAGTTGCCCAAGCCATCGTTGTCTTCATCAAAAAGGCCTTCTTCCACATCGGATAAATTATCATCGTCTGAATCCAAATCCAACCAATTACCAAATCCATCGTTATCTTTATCCTTATTAGTTTCGATTAAATCCGAGATAAAATCACCATCGGAATCGTCATCTAGATAATTAGGAATACCATCGTTATCAAAATCTTCGTTCTTTTCAATCGCGTCCGAAATTCCATCGTTATCGGAATCTCCGTCTCTGAAATCCGCAATTTTATCTCCGTCCGAATCAATCAAATCTATTTTACCGGAACCATTTTCAAGGTAATCCGAAATACCATCATCATCGGAATCGGTATCTTGGTAATCCATGGCCAAATCCTTGTCGGTATCCACCGGAAGAATACCTTCTCCATCGTTGGCTAACAACGGAATACCCAAGTTGGTCACATAAATTCTACCGGCACCAAATCTACCGTTTTTATCGGCATCGGGGCCGTTGCATTCGGTGACATCAAAAATCTTATCGTCATCGGAATCCAAATCCCAAATATTGGGGTATCCGTCTTTGTCTAAGTCTTGGAGTTCGCGGAATTCAAGGTTTTCAATTCTATCCAAAATTCCATCGTTATCCGAATCCCAATCGAGGTAGTTTTTCACCCCATCCCCGTCAAAATCCGCACTGGTTTCTAAATAATCTGGAATCGAATCTCTATCGGCATCCCCCAATAGAACGGTAACTTTTACGATAGGCCCAGAATAATATTCGTTGTATGAATCGTCGTAAGCAAACAGTTCAACGTAATTATCTCCGAAATCGGCTGAAGTAAATACGGTCTTCGACAAAAACACCGAATTCACCTTACAGTTATCGTAAATTTTTGCAATTACATCGGAAGGTTTCAATTGAGCTACACCCAGCGTATCGATGTAAATGGTATCCGATTTCAACACCACTTGGGGCGGAATCGAATCAAAAACATAGGTGTAAAAGGGTTGAACCGCGATGTTGTTGTTCTTGTCGATTGCGTAGAACGTGGATTGATTTAACCCCGTATTTGAGCAATCGAAAGTGGAGTCGTTGAAATAGAAGCTCTTGAATCCACAATTATCATACGCATAGGGCACAAAGGTATTGGCCTTCAAGTTCACTGTGCCTTTATCGTTGAAGTACAGCACCTGAGTCCAAGTAGTTAACTTGGGGCTTAATGTATCGGCAATAGTAGCATTAAATAATCGGGTGGTTGTATTGCCAGAGGTATCTTTTACGGTGTACAACAAAATTCGCTGTCCCACATCGGAGCAATTAAACAAGGTCTGACTTAACCCTTTAAAAACGATTCCGCAGTTATCGTAGGAACCTTTATCCACATCTGCCGGGGAAATAGAAGCTGTACCCAACGAATCCAAATAGATTTTGATATCTTGGGCTAGAATCACAGGGCGCATGGTATCGCGCACGGTAATGGTGATGTTGCTTTTATTTACGTTTCCTGCTTTATCGGTAGCATAAAACTCCACTACATTGGGGCCAAGTTCCTTGCAGTTAAAAATATTTTTGGTAAGACCGATGGTTTGTAAATCGCAATTATCGGTGGAACCCAAATCTGCATCGAAAGCCGATGCAGCTGCCAATCCGTTTTTATCCAAATAGGCGGTAATATTTCTGAATTTCAATCGAGGGCGGGTTGTGTCTTTCACTTCCACTTTCGCTTTCACTACGGTGGTATTGCCGGAAATGTCACTAACGGTGAAATTGATGATATTCTGTCCTAAATCGCTGCAGGTAAACACCGATTTACTGATGGAACGCGAGGCAATTTTACAATTATCAAAGCTATTATCATCCACATCATCCGGTGTAATTACGGTAAACCCTTGGGAGGTCATGTAAACTACTGGAACTTTCACTTTCACTATGGGTGAAATGGTATCAAAAACCGAAACACGCACGGTTAGCGTGGAGCTGTTATTGGATGAGTCGATGGCGGTAAAATTGATGGTATTCGACCCAACATTGGTGCAGTTAAAGTAGTTCTTACTGATGCTCAACGATTTGATGCCGCAATTATCGGTGGTGCCATTATCAACATCGTTGGGCGTAATCAGTGCTTCTCCGGCTTTATTGAGATACACGGAGATATTTTTAATTTTAGCCACGGGTTTGGTAGTATCGAGAACGTTTATTGTTACGTTTCGGGTACTGCGATTTCTGGAACCGTCGAAAATTTCCAAGCGAACAGATTGTTGCCCGCGTTGATGGCATACAAAATTGGTTGGACTTGCAGCGATGGAATCGATACCGCAATTATCGGTAGAACCATTATTTAATTGGGAGGCAGAAATACTGGCGGTACCGCTACTACCCAAATAGATATTAACCGATTGGGAGTTCAGTACGGGTTTGATAGTATCTCTCACATAAACGGTGGTATTTACTTGTTGTGTATTTCCGTTAATATCGGTAACCGTAACTTGAATGGTGTTTGCGCCGATATTTCCGCAGGTAAATTGTGTTTTTGATAATGCTATACTGGAAACGCCGCAATTATCTGTGATTGAAGAATCCACCTGGGATACTGCTAACGTTGCTAAGCCCGAAGTATTGAGGTACAATGTAGGTTTTTTCAATAAAACCACGGGTTGGAGCGCATCGATATTGGGCAAAGCAACATTGATGGTATCTACGCAATTATTTTTATCTTTAACCGTTAGGGCATATAAACCATCGATTAAATTATTGAAGGTAGCTTGCGATTGAAACGCTGCGGCATTGTTTTGATATTGGTAGGGTGTAATTCCTCCGGTAGCCTTTAAAACAATTGAACCGGTAGTATTTCCCGAACAAACTGGATGTGTTTTGAATTGCAAGGTTAAATTCAGTGCCGTTGGCTGTCTGATGATGACGGAGTCCGAATAGGTACACTGGTTCGCATCTTTAACGGCGTAGTTATAAACTCCGGCCGATAAACTGCTAAGGGCGGCGGTAGCACCCACTACGGATCCAGAATTGTCTGTCCATTCGTAGTTAAAGGGAGATGTGCCACCGGAAGCCAAAATCGAAGCACTACCGTTATATCCATTACAAAGCGGATATACTACCGATTCGCTTACTTTTAGTAGTAAGGGTTCTGTAATAGTAACCGAGGCAGAATCTTTGCAACCATTTGCATCCGATGTAGTTAGTTTATACTGTCCTGCTACCAATGAATTCATTTGGGTTCCTGTGTTTGGGGTATATCCGGCAGGACCCGTATGGTAATAATTCCAAGGATACGTTCCCCCCGAAACCAAAATCGTGATAGAACCGTTGGCATCGCCTTTGCATTTCGCATTGGAGGAAGTATAATTCAATTCTAAATCTGTAGGCTGATTGATTGTACGCGTTGCAGCGATTTTACAAGAGTTAGAATCGGTTACGGTAAGTGTATAGGTAGCAGCAATTTTATTGGTTAGAGATTGGGTGGTATCTCCTGAACTCCAAGCGAATTTGTACGGTAATACTCCCCCACCAACCGTTGTAGTGATTTTCCCGTTATTTTCTCCGTAACAACGAACATCGGTTACTAAGGCCGAAAGCGTCAACGCCTTAGGCTCGTGAATATAGGCGGTAAGAGTATCTTCACATCCCTTGGAATCGGTAACTTTCAACTCGTATTTACCTTTGTATACATTGAGCGGATTGGCCGATCCAGAAGAATAGGAAGGCCCAACCCAGTCGTACGTGTATGGACTATTGCCCCCCGAAATCTGGGTATAAATATTTCCTGTATTTCCACCTGCACAGGCCACGTGAAAAATATTTTTGAGTACTACATCCATGACCGCGGGCATTCCTACCGTAGCAGTATGATTGATAAAGCAACCATTGGCATCGGTGATTTTCACCGAATAGGAGCCGTTGCTTAGATTGGACAACGACTGGGTTGTTGCAGTAAAACTGCTTGGACCTGTCCACGCATAGTTATAAGGAGTAGTACCTCCCACCGGACTAAGAACAATTTTACCGTTCGTTTCCGCGAAACAGCGCACGTCGGTAACTACGCTACTTGCCGATAATAAAGTGGGAGCAACCAAGGTAAATGACGTGTCTTTCACGCAACCGGCAGCGTCAAAATATTTCAGGTTATAGGTACCCTTTTTCAGGTTATAGATACTTTGAGAACTGGCAACAAAGGAATCGGGGCCGGTCCATTGGAAAGTAAATGCGCCGTATCCACCACCGACCGTAATAACCGAAGATCCATCGGCAGAACCGAAACAATTGGGATTGGTTAAAACGGCAGACAATGTAATACGATTGGGTTGATTTACGGTTACCTGCAAGGTATCGGCATTGGAAATACTATCTTGTACAATGATGGTATATGACCCGGCAGTTAATTGTGTAAATGCGGAATCCGCAGTAAAGCTGCCGCCATTTACGGAGTATTGATAGGGTTTAATTCCTAAAGTGGTAGACACAGAAATACTTCCATTCCCTCCCCCATAGCACGAAGTATGGGTTACTTTTTTGAGGGAAAGGACAGGGTTATTGGCGTAAGTGGCTCCGATCAATAAGAACGACAGCATCACGTTCGCAACTCTTTTCATTATGGTTTGATTCAAATTCTTCACAGTTTACTCTCCTATTTATTAGCGCACCAAGGTTACTCGTTTGTTGTACACGTGTTTTTGTTGGAATACATCAATAAATGCAATGCTCACTTCGTACATACCGGCTGGAGCATCTTCGCCTACGTTATTCCATTTACCGTTCCAAGCTTGTAATATATCGTTTGATTGATATACCAGTAATCCGTTGGCATCGTGGATGGTGATTTGATAATCTCGGATGGAGTGGAATCTACCCAAGGGTTTATAGGTATCGTTATGAGAATCGTTGTTGGGTGAGAATGCCGAGGGTAATAAGATTAGGTGCGCCGGCAAAATCTCCACATCAACTTGATTAAATTCAGAACAACCATCGGAATTGGTTACGGTCAGTGAAACTGTATAAATTCCAGTATCGCCGTATTGATGTGCTGGGAACATGTCTGAACTGAAATCAGAACCGTCACCAAAATCCCATTCGTAGGTTAGATCCGCACTTGGATTTTCTTCAGAGAATAAGTATTCTGGGTTATTTATATCCGCAAATCCTCCGTCATAGATTGTATCTGTTGCCGTTCTAGACACCAAACGAAGTGGACGAGCAATTTTAGCCGTTGGTTTTGGATAAACGGTAGCAAAGGTTTCGTATTCATAGAAACAACCTTTATCTGAGGTGACTTTTAAAGACACGGGATAGGTAGCGGCTGCTGTATATCGATATTTCGGATCGATTTCACCAGCAACCGTTCCATCGCCAAAATCCCAACGTCTGTTGGTAATGGTACCGGAAGTAATGGTTGCATTGGAATAGAATTCGTTAAATTCTCCGAAACAAACGGGATTAACACTCAATGCGGCCTCCGGTGAGGGATGAACAACAATGGTTTTAATCGCAGTATCGGAACAACCGTTAGCATCTAACAACACCAATTCAACATTAAACAATCCTGAGGTATCGTATGAGTAAATAACCGTATCGTTACTTTCCACCGAACCATCGCCTAATTTCCAAAATCTGAAAATGTTGGCCCCTGTGTTTTGAGAAATATCTAAGAATCTAAAGTTGTTCAACTCTTTCCCTGTGAATTTCGAGTAGTTCTCTTGACATTGCTCGATATTATTTACTGTGAAAGCAGCGATGGGCAATGCATTTACACGCACTGGATAAATCGCTGTATCGGAACAACCAAAGGTAGAAGTACTGATTAACTGCACTTTATAGGAACCTGGCAATCGATACAGGTGGCTTACGTTATCACCGGTTTGATATATACCATCCCCAAACGACCAATTATTAATGACTTGATCGGGCACACCCGTTGTTAAACTCTGGAATTGGAAATTCTGTTGGTTTAAGCAATAGCTAGGCGAAGACGATCCAATTTCAACCACCGGCATGGGTTTAACGGTTATGAAATCGTAGGAGGTATCGGTACAGAAATTCTGGGTAGTTGTAATAAGGGTTACTTTATAGGTTCCGGTATCTGGGTAGGAATAGGTTCGAGGTACAACGGTTAACGTTGTATCGATCTTACCATCTCCGAAATTCCAACTTTGGAATAAGAACAAGTCTTTATCCACCCGTGAGAAGTTCCCCATGGTAACTTGGTTATTACGGAAACAAACGGCTGTATCGTAAATTGTAACATTGGATTTTCCTTGTGGGAATACCGTTACTTTAGTATCCAAGGAGTCCGAACAACCATAATTTGAGAAAACGATTAAACGAATTCTGTAATCCCCAGATTTCTGGTATTTGTGCGTTGTATTTTGAACAGAATAGTTGGTACCATCCCCCATTTCCCAACGGTGATACAAGGTATCATCGTTCACACGAGACAAGTTGTTGGTTACAAATAAATTCTCTCTTTCACAAGCCCCGGATTTATCTAATGTGTATTCCACAATAGGTTGGTTACGCACATAAATTGGTTTAATTATAGAATCAGAACATCCCCAAGCGGAGCTTACTTTCAATTTCACCAAGTAAGTACCTTGTTTTGCGTAGGTGTTTCTGGCATGCAATCCCAATAAAGCATTCTTATCGCCCAAATCCCACTGTGAATTAAATCTACCTTGAGCTATGTTGGAATTATTCAAGAAGATATAATCGTTTTGCTCCGCACATTGAGACGTATCGTTGATAGTAAAATCGGCATCGGGATTGGGTTTCACCACAAACTTAGTTTGCTGAGAATCCTTACAGCCCTTATCCGTTGTTACCACCATTCGCACTTTGTATTCGCCGTATTGAGCATACGTGTAATTAGGTTGAACAGCTACAGACTGTTTGCCATCTCCAAAATTCCATAAATACGCGTTGGTACCTTCTGCTACGGAACTAAAGTTGGTGATTTTAAAGTTGTTTCCTCGCTCACACTGCAAATCTTTGTTCACCACAAAATCTGCTTTGGGAGAAGGATTGATTCTAACCGATTTGGTTAAGCTGTCCTGACAGCCAAATGTACTCCTCACAAATAATTCTACATCGTAATCCCCAAAATCAGGATAACCCAATACGGGTGAGGGGTTGGACGAAGTAATTCCGTTACCAAATGTCCACAAATAACTTAAGATACCACTTGAAATGGTTGAATTATTCTGGAATTCGTATTTATTACCGTTGTAGCACTGCGTAGGCGTTGGAATGTTAAACGCTACTTTCGGTTGAGGATAAACAATTACTCGAGAACTAGCACTGTCCTTACATCCTAAGGAAGATGAAACCACCAATTTCACTTGGAAAGTATCGTCCTTAGCATAGATCCAACTTGGGCTAATCGAATCTCTTGTTCTTCCATCGCCGAATGTCCATTTGTAACTTAATGTTCCACCGCGAGTTCCTATGTAAGAATAGTTGCTTGCAACAAAATAGTTATTGGTTAAACATTGACCTGGATTGTTTATTATAAAGTTTGGCGCGGGTTGCGGATACACTCGAACCAACGATGAGGAACTATCCGTACAGCCGTAAGCCGAAGTAACCGCCAGGCGGATTGGGTAATCTCCCTCGGTTTTGTAAGATTTCTTGGGTGAAGTTAGTGTAGAAGATGTTTTATCTCCGAAAATCCACTGGTAGGTTAATCCCGACCCATCGGCATTGGTTGATTGGTTGGTGTAAGTAAACTCATTCTGGTATAAACATTGACCTGTATCGCTGATGGCAAATTTGGCACTGGGTCTGGAATGAATGGTAATATTTTGTTTACTGCTATCTACGCAATTGTAATCGGAAATCGCTTTTAGTGTCACGGTATAATTTCCATATTTACTGTAGGTCTTGGACGGAGATTCTACTGTGGAACCGCTTCCATCGCCTAAGTTCCAAATGTATTTTAAATTACCGCTACTAATGTTTGATGTATTGGTTGTAACCAAACGGTTTTCATTTAAACACTGTTGAAGGGTATTTAAGATGAAAGATGCTGCTGGCATCGGTCTTACGGTTACAAACTTGGTCAATGAATCTTTACATCCGAAAGACGAGCTAGAAATCAACTTAATGCTATAACTACGAACTTGATAGAAAGTTTTGTTGGCATTGGTGGTATTTGACGAGGTTGTATCCCCAAAAATCCACTGAGCTGAAAGACTACCCCCTCCAAATCCGATGGTAGACTGGTTCGTGAAGACAAACTGATTTCCTTTCTGACACTGATTGGCTTGGTTAATGTCGAATGCGGGTTTAGGCATCGGTTTAACACTTACGATTTTAATCACCGAATCTGTACAACCAATATTATTGACAGCCACCAATTTAATTCGGTAATCACCTGCGGCCGCAAACTGATGGTTGGCATTACTTGAAGTGAACGTGGTATTTAAACCGGTAGTTGATGTTGATGCATCCCCCATATTCCAAGCGTAGGTTAGCCCGGAACCATTATTGGCATTGGTAGTATTGGAGAAGGTGTACTGATTTGTTGTGGCACATTGATTTGCATTGTTGATGCTAAAGTTCACCGAAGGATTGGCTACCGCCTTTACATTGGTGGTGATAGAATCTCTACAACCGAATTGAGATGTTGCAATTAATCGAACGGCGTAGGTATTTGCTGTTGCGTATGAATAACTTGGATTGGTGTTGGTAGTGGTTGCCCCATTTCCAAATTTCCATTGATAGGTTATATTCCCCCCTCCGGAAACAATACTGGTTGAATTGGAGAATTGGAAATCGTTACCTACCAAACATTGATTTGCGTTGTTAACGCTGTAACTAACTTTCGGCATAGGATGCACACGAACAGGTTGGTACGTAGTATCGGCACATCCAAAACTGGTAGTTACAATCAATCGAACCGAATAACTTCCGAAATTATTGTACTTCTTGGTAGCATTGTTGGTGGTAGCCCCGAAGCCTCCATCGCCAAAGTTCCACGACTGATTTTTGATCGACCACGGCCCGGAAACTAACGTTGTTTGGTTCGTAAAATTGTATTGGTTGGTTGAAACGCACTGCGTGTCGTTGTTAATCGCAAATTTGGCCGATGGCTTAGGTTGAACTACAATCCATTGGGACGCGGTATCCCAACAGCCAGCTACCGAAGTTGCTTTTAACAATACCTGTTTCGAGCCATAATACGCATACTTTTTAGATACGTTCGTTTGGGTACTGGTAGCCGAATCGCCTAGATTCCATAGGTAACTGATGCTACCGGTAGATCCGGGTACGATGGTTCTGTTGGTTAGATCGAACTGTTGATTATTGATACACTGCTGCGATTGGTTTATACTAAAGTTTACCAACGGATCGGGAAGAACTTGGATGGTTTTCGATAATGAATCTACACAACCTTTGGAGTTCATCACTTTCATTTTCACCGATTGCTGTCCGGCATTGGCATAAACATGGGAAACGGTTGTTCCTGACTTGGCTTTGTCGTTTGGACTTGGGAAATACCAAGTACTATCGATATTTCCTACACCGGCCGTGGCTTGAGATTTAAACTCGTAGTTGTTAAATTTCAAACATTGAGCAGTGGCATTGATATCGAAATTGGCTTTAGGAATTTCGTACACTTCTACTTGTTGCGTGGTAGACGCTGAACAATTATTGGTGTCTTTTACAGTTAAAGAAACCGTATGAATACCGATGCTTGCGAAGTGTTTTTGTGGGGTTGATAGTGCCGAGCTGGTATTATCGGAGTACACCCAACGGTATTGTGTAATTGGGTATATAGATACTGAGTCTTGGGCTAATTTGAATAAGTTACCACTTAAACATGTATCGGTTTTCTTGATGGCAAATCGGGCTGATGGATTAGGCAATGAACGCAGTAATTGTCGAACAGTATCGATACAACCAAATGCACTGGTTTCAATCAATCGAACGGTATAATCTCCGTATTTATTGAATTGGAAACTATAGGTACTGCCCTGCTTGCTTCCCACCGTTGGAACAATCCAGTTGAAGGTGGATCCAGCGTTATTGGTGCCGCCTTGCTGCAATCGGAATGAATCCACTCCAAAGCAAATCGCCTTACTTTGCGCCACGATAATTGGTTTAGGCTGAGGCATGGTAGTAATGGATTTGGCAATTGTATCCTTACAACCGTAGAATGTCTCGGTAAATAAGGAAACTGAGTACTGACCGGTTAATGTATATCGGTGCTCGGAATTGTGTAAACCAGTACCCGCATCGGTTACGTTGTCTCCAAAATTGTATTTCGATTTAACAATTGTAGTATAGGGGATGGTAGACGTATTTGTGTAGACGAACTTATTATCTCTTGTACATTGAGAGTCTTTGTTGATCGTAAAGTTAGGAACGGTTTGCGGATGAACTATCACTAATTCGGGGCTCGTTGTGTCCTTACAATTATAATTTGATGTAGTAGCTAATCGGATGAAGTACGAACCATGTATACCATAGATATGCGATTTATTAGCCGTTCCAGATACTGATTCTTTAATGGAATCTCCGTAAATGTATTCCGATTTTGTTACAGTACCGGTAGGTATGGTAGTATTATTGGTTAATACAAATTGGTTGCCTTTGTAACACTGTGAGTCGTTGTTGATCGTGAAGTTGGGTACTGTTTGTGGGTGTACTACCACCAATTGGGATGTGGTGTCTTTACAATCGTAGTTGCTCGTGGTGCGTAAGGTTACCGTGTAACTGCCGTAGGTAGCATAGGTGCGGGTAGCATTGGCTGTGGTTTGCGCTGCCGATCCATCTCCCACCGTCCAGTTGTAGGCGTTGATTGTGCCGGTTGGAATCGTGGTGGTGGATGTGTAGGTGAACGCGTTGCCTTTGTAACACTGGGAATCGTTGTTTATCGTGAAGTTGGGTACCGTTTGTGGGTGTACGACCACCAATTGCGAGGTGGTGTCTTTACAATCGTAGTTGGACGTGGTGCGTAAGGTTACCGTGTAGCTTCCGTAAGTAGCGTAAGTGCGGGTAGC
>JACCDI010610884.1_pt1 | contig 40351 bp, 42 predicted proteins | sample 7442791 | NCBI WGS metagenome assembly JACCDI01 (sample SAMN15323434, study PRJNA562643) | freshwater metagenome | isolation source: river surface water | place: USA:Blue River Watershed | collected 2017-08-15 | reverse complement strand
TGTTCATTTGTGGCCCAGAAGGCATGATCGAATCCACCGAGGCCGCGCTCAAGGCCTTGGGCGTGCCCGAGCAACACCTGCACACCGAGCGGTTTGCCACAGCGGCACGGCCAGCTGGCGCGCAGGCTGCATCGGCAGCCACGGACGCGTCAACGGGTGCCGTCCCCAGCGATCAGGTGGCCTTGCGCATCATCGTGGATGGCAAAGCCCACGACCTGGGCTTGCCGGCCACGAGCTCGGTACTTGATGCGGCCTTGCAAGCCGGCCTGGACCTCCCCTATTCGTGCAAGGGCGGCGTGTGTTGCACCTGCCGGGGCAAGTTGCTCGAAGGGCAAGTGAGCATGGAGCGCAACTTCACCTTGCAGGACGATGAGGTCGCCAAAGGCTATGTGCTGACCTGCCAGGCCAGGGCGCTCACGCCCCGCGTGGTGGTGAGCTTCGACGAACGCTGAGCCAGCCCCCATCATTTGAGAGGCATGATCGCCAGCGCGGCCTGGCTCAGTCCATGAGGCTGGGCAAGATCAGCGTGATGGCCGGGAAGGCCATGAGGATGCACAGGCGAACCACATCGGCCATGACAAAGGGCCAGACCCCTTTGAAGATGGTCGAGAGCTTGACCTGCGGCAACAGCGAACTCACCACGAAAAGACTCATGCCCACGGGCGGTGAAATCATGCCGATCTCGACGATGGTGACGATGAGGATGCCAAACCAGACCGGGTCAAAACCCAAGCCCATGATGACTGGGAAAAAGACCGGGATGGTGAGCAAGACCATGGAGAGTTCTTCCATGATCAACCCCAAAGCCAGGTAAATGACCATCATCATGGCCACCACCATGATGGGGTGGGGGCTGAACTGGATGACGAATTCCTTGAGGTCACCCGGCATGGTGGTGAAGTTCACAAAACTGCTGAAGATCATCGCGCCAATGAGGATGGCAAAGAGCATGGCGGTGGTTCGCGCGCTCTCGGCAAGGATGTCAAAGAGGGACCGCCAGGTGAGCGTGCCGCGCAGCAAGGCAAAGAGGAAAGCCCCCATGGCCCCGACCCCAGCGCCTTCGGTGGCTGTGAAAAAGCCACCGTAAATGCCGCCAATCACCACCAGGAAGAGCACCAGCACGCCCCACACGCCCCTGAGGGCTTGGAGGCGCTCGGACCAGGTTGACGGCTCGGCAGGTGGGCCGGCATCCGGATCTCGCCAGGTCACGTACACCACGGCCATGCACAGGCAAGCGATGGCCACAATGCCCGGCAGGATGCCCGCAATGAACAATTTGCCAATGTCGGTCTCGGTGATGATGCCGTAGATCACCATCACCGTGGAGGGCGGAATCAGAATGCCCAGGGTGCCGCCAGATGCGATGGCACCGGTGGAGAGACTTTCCTTGTAACGGTGACGCGTCATCTCGGGGTGAGCCACCCGGGTCATGGTGGCTGCCGTGGCCAGCGCCGAGCCGCAAATGGCACCAAAGCCGCCTGAGGCAATGATGGTGGCCATGGCCAGCCCGCCCTTGCGATGACCGACGAAGGAATTGGCAGCACGGAACAGCTCCGTGGCCATGCCCGCGCGGGAAACGAAGTTGCCCATGAGCACAAACAGGGGCACGACCGATAACACGTAATGAAATCCAGTTTCAAAAATGACCTGACTGGTGCTGGCAATAGCAGGGTTGATGCCGCGCATCAAGGCCAGACCGGCAAAGCCGGTGAAACCCATGGCCAAGGCCAGGGGAATGCGCATCAAGGCCAGGAGGAAGACCGCAGCGAACGCGATGGCAGACTCAATCATGTTGGGCCTCCTGGTGCTCCACCATGGCATGGGATGGACCATCGGGTCTGAACAGCGCGAGGATGAGGTGGATCACCGCAGCCAAAGCCAGGCTCGCCGCCATGAACTGGGCCACCGGGGCAATGGGCACGCGGAAATGCTCGGTGACATCGCCGTAGTCGGCAAAGCGGCTGGCGCGAATCATCATGATGTGGGCGGTGAGCAAGAAGGTGGCCGCGCTGAGCAAGTGCACCAGCCGCCTCTGCCAGCGCTTGACGGTGTCCGAGGTGTAGGCGTCCAGGGTGTCAAACACCACATGTTCACCCCGCCAGGACACCAGCGGGAGGACCGAAAAAATCACCATCACCATGAGGATTTCAGTGAGTTCGAGGCCACCCGCCAGGGGGCGATCGAATTTGCGGCCGGTCACATCAACCACAGTCACACACATGAGAGAAAACAATGCCAAGGCCGCGACCAAGCCACAACACCATTTGAGCAATCGATCCAGAACGTTCAGCATGAGGTCAACAGGGGCATGTGAAACAACACGCCGGGTGGATAGCCCGGCGTGGAAGGGGAATCAGGCCTAGGCAGGCCTCACTTGACCTTGGCGATTTCCGCGCGGAACTCGGACAAAACCTTGGCGGGATCCTTCAGGCCCTTGGCTTCGACTTGCTTGGCCCAGTTGGCTTCCAGGGCCGCTTGCTTGTCCCTGATGACCTGCACGAAGGCAGCGGGTGCCACCACGCGCTGCACGCCCTGGGCTTTCTGAGCACCGTTGCGAGACTGGGCATCCACCTTGTCCCAGCCTTCACCAAAAATGCGCGCGGCCACTTCGCCGGAGATCTTGTCGACCACGGCTTTGTCCTGGGCATTGAGGGCTTTGTACTTGTCGGGGTTCATCATGAACACAAAGCTGGTGTTGTAGAGGCCACCGGGGAAGGTGGTGGCGTGCTTGATCATGGTGAGCTTGAAGGATTCCACCGATTCGTCGGGGAACAGGGTGCCATCCATCACGCCGGTGGACAAGAGTTCATAGGAAGCCGGTGCAGGCTTGAGCGAGGTGTTCCAGCCCAGCGACTTGGTCAATTCGTTGATGTTGCCGCCACCAATGCGCCACTTGAGGCTGGCCGCATCGTCAGCTGAGAGCACCGGCTTTTTGCTGTTGAAAATGATGCCAGGGCCGTGGGTGAAGACCGCCAGCACATGGACGCCCCGGTGCTCGCCCAGGGGAGCAAAGTACTTGCTGTACATGCGCTGGTAAGCCACAGAGGTGGCCAGTGCACTGTCGCCCAGGAAGGGGAACTCGGCCACCTGCGTGAAGACAAAGCGACCCGGCGTGTAGCCGTCCACCGTGTAGGAGATGTCGGCCAGGCCATCGCGCACGGCATCAAAGGTACCGGGTGCGGCAGTCACACCTTTGGGCAAGATGTTGCAGTTCATGCTGCCCTTGCTCTCGGCCTCCAGGCGCTTGCACCATTCGGCCTGCGCCATGCTCAGGGTATGGGTGGGTGGTAGCCAGCTCGAGACAGTGAAGGTGGTGGCCGCTTGTGACATACCGGATGCAGCCAAAGCCAGCGTGGCAGCGATCAAACGCAATTTCATGGGTGTCCTCCTGAGTGACGATGCGATACAAAACAACAGACGTATTTCTGTCGATCGGTAATGAATGTAGGGGCTTATCCCTGACCCCCATCCCCTGAATTACCCTGATGGGCGCTCACGGTTCATCCGGGGCTGGTTCACCAATCAGATGCGCCAGGGTCTGCTTGAGCCGCTCGATGTCCTGGGGTCCCAGACCCGCGAGCACCTGGGCCTCGTGCTCTTGAGCCAAGGTCAGCAAGGGGGTGACCTTGCGCACCCCCTTGGGCGTGAGGCTCACCATCGACAGGCGGCGGTCATGGGTGCCGTCCACCCGTCGCACCCAACCCGCCTCCTGCATGCGGCCAATGAGCTTGGTCACCGTGGGCTGCTTGGCCAGGACGATGTCAGACAGTGCATTGATGCTGAGCGTGTCTTTGCCCGAGAGGCTGGCCATGACCCGCCACTCCATGAGGCTCAAACCCTGTGACTCGACCACGCGGTGAAATTCGCTGGACATGCGCTGGCTCGCCCTGGCCAGCAGGTAAGACAAATATCCGTCGACGAATCCCGGCTTGGACATGGCGTTGGGCTCAACCGTTGGGGCTTGTGATGCGGGTCATTATGGATGAATTTAAATGAAAATTCATATAAACTGAATTCACAACAGGAGATGGGCATGCTGGTCGAACGCATTGAACACAAGTGGGTGAAGGCCTTTGTCCAGGCCTTTGCCCAATGTCAGGTCAAGCCCGGTGACGTGGTGGCCGTGCTGTGTGAAACCCAGTCCCGCCGGGTGAATGTGGACTTGGCCCGCCTGGCGCTGGAGCAACTCGGTGCCAAGGTGTTTGAACTCCAACTCACCACGCCCGCCCTGACTGCCCCCGCACCCGTGCGCTCGACTGGCGCGAGCGATGCCATTGGCGGGCTGTCCGCCGTGGTGAGTGCCCTGTCCCAGGTGGACCTGGTGATTGACTGCACTGTCGAGGGCTTGCTCCATGCCCCCGAGCTGCCCACCATCCTTCAGGGCTCACACGGCCAACGCCCTCGCCTCTTCATGGTGTCCAACGAGCACCCGGAAATCCTGGAACGCACCCTCCCCGCGCCCGAGCTGGAGTCGGTGGTGAAGTCAGCCATGAAGCGACTCAAGGCCACCCAGCTCATGCGCGTGCAGTCGCAGGCCGGCACCGATGTGCGCATTGCGATGGAAAGCCAGGGGCTGCGTGCGGTGGTGGGTGGGGTCTGGGGCTTTGCCAACAAGCCCGGCATGGTGTCGCATTGGCCGGCAGGTCTGGCTTTGGCCTTCCCACCTCCGGGCAGTGTGAATGGCACGCTGGTGCTGGCTGAGGGTGATGTCAACCTGACTTTCAAAACTTATCTGCGCGACCGGGTGGTGCTGCACATCGAGAACGATCATGTGATGCACATCGAGGGCCAGGGGCTGGATGCCGAGCTCATGCGCAGCTACTGGCAAAGCTGGGAGGACGCTGAAGGCCATCGCGCCTGCTATGCCACCTCTCATGTGGGCTTTGGCCTCAATCGTGCCGCGCGCTGGGATGCACTGGCGTTTTACGACAAGCGCGATTGCAATGGCACCGAGCTCAGGGCTTTTGCAGGCAACTTCCTCTATTCCACCGGGGCCAACGAGGTGGCCAAACGCTTCACCCAGGGGCACTTCGATTTGCCCATGCGCGGCTGCACGGTGTCGCTCGATGGCCAGGCCGTGGTGGTTCAAGGTCAGGTCCAATGGGCTGATCTGACGGCCTGAATGCCCATGACCAGCACCCCCCACTTCATTGCCACGCCAGCTGGCGCAGCCTCCCGCCCCTTGGTGGTCATGCTGCACGGCATTGGTGGCCGGGCCAAGGCCTGGGAGCCGGTCATGCGCCTGGGTCAACAGCGGGGTTGGGCGAGCCTGGCCTGGGACATGCCCGGCTATGGTCACAGCCCCGCCATCGATCCCATGGACTTCGATGGCCTGAGCGAGGCCTTGCACCAACTCGTCAAGGACCGTGGCCGCATCGCCCTGGTGGGGCACTCCATGGGCGGCATGGTGGCCTTGCAGCATGCGGCACGCCATGCCAGCGACCTGGCTGCCCTGGTGCTGGTGGCCACCTCACCGGCATTTGGCAAAGCCGATGGCGACTTTCAACGCGAGTTCATTGCCCAGCGCCTCGCTCCCTTGCAAGCGGGGCGCACCATGTCCGAGATGGCCATCGGTCTGCTGCCCCAGTTGTGCGCGCCGGGTTATCAGGGCTCGGGCCTGGCGTTGGCGCAAGCCTGCATGAGCAGCGTGTCCCCCGCCGCCTATGAACGGGCTTTGCGCGCCCTGGTGCAGTTTGACCAGCGCGCCACTTTGCCCGGCATTGCCGTGCCCACCCTGTGCCTGGCCGCCGAGCATGACCAGGCGGCGCCCCCAGCGGTGATGTCGCGCATGGCCAGCCTCATTCCCCAGGCCCAATCCCAGTGCCTACCCGGTCTTGGCCATCTGATGAACCTGGAAAACCCAAGCGCCTTCGCCAAGGCCGTGTTTGACTTTTTGGAGACGCACTTTCCATGAATGCCAAAGACCTTCCTCCCACCGCCAGCCCTGTGGCAACACGCCCTGTCATGCCCATTTGCGGTGACGACTACCCCTTGAGTGACAAGCAGCGTCATCTCATGGCGCTGGCGCGGCAATTGGGTGCAGAGCGTTTTGCACCCAGGGCAGCTCAGCTCGATCGCGAGGCCCAATTCCCCTTCGAGAACTACGAAGACATGCGCCAGGCGGGGCTGCTGGGCTTGTGCGTGCCCGAAAGCCATGGTGGGCTGGGCGCCGATTACGCCACCTATGCCCTGGTGTCGGCTGAAATTGGCCGCTACTGCGGTGCCACTGCACTCACCTTCAACATGCATGTGTGCACCACCCTCTGGAGCGGCCTGCTCAGTGAAGACCTGGAGATGAGCGCCGAACAACGCGCCCTGCACCGGGCGCATCAGGCCGTGCACTTTGCGCGCGTGGTCAAAGAGGGCGCGGTCTATGCCCAGCCCTTCTCTGAGGGCGGGGCTGCGGCGGCAGGTGCCATGCCCTTTGGCACCACCGCCGTCAAGGTGCCAGGTGGCTGGCGCGTCAACGGCAAAAAGATTTTTGCTTCGCTGTCTGACGCCGCCGATTACTTCGGTGTTCTGTGCACCGAGAAAAAGACCGATGCCGACTTGTCTCGCCGCGACACGCTCTACCTGGCCATCCCCCGCTCTGCGCCAGGCCTGAGCGTCGAAGGGGAATGGGATCCCTTGGGCATGCGCGCGACCGTCTCGCGCAACCTCGTCTTCAAGGATGTGTTTGTGCCCGATGATGCCGCGCTCATGCCCCAGGGCTTGTACTTTCAGGCTGCGAGCCGCTGGCCACACATGTTCATGACGCTGTCGCCCACCTACATGGGCATTGCCCAGGCGGCCTATGACTTCACCGTGGCCTATTTGCGCGGCGAGATTGCGGGCACGGGGCCTGTCAAACGCCGCCAGTTCGCCACCAAGCAAGTGGCGGTGGCCGAGATGTTCATCAAGCTCGAACAAACGCGCAACCTCTTCTTGCGGGCCATTGAGGATGCGCGGGTCGACCCCGCCAAATCGACGCGCTTGCGCGCCTACGCAGCGCAGTTCACCATCATGGAAAACGCTCAGGACCTGGCTCGCCTGGCCATTCGCACCTGCGGGGGGCAGTCCATGCTCAAAAGCCTGCCGCTGGAGCGGCTCTACCGCGATGCACGCTGCGGCTCGCTCATGCTGCCCTGGACGGCTGAGCTGTGCATGGACCGCATCGGGCGGGAGGCCTTGTACGAAGCCGGGGAGAAGGACGAGTGAGCGCTGGCCGCGAGTCCAGCCCCATCGCCCGCCGGTTCGCTCAACTGGCCGTTGAACAAGCTACCCACACGGCCATCACCTTCAGGGCTGATCCCGTCCAGGAATCCACCCCACTGGTGTGCGACTTCGCCAAATTGTGGCGGCGCGTGGAACGGGTGACCGCCCATTTGCAGGCCAGCTTTGGCATCCAGCCGGGGGACCGCGTGGCCTGGCTGGGACTCAACCACGAATTGCAATTGGTGACCCTGGTGGCCTGTGCCCGGCTGGGGGCGATGTTCATGCCGCTGAACTACCGCTTGGCTGTGCCCGAGCTGCAGCGCGTGGTGGACGATGCCCAGCCCGCCCTGTTGATCCACGATCCCGCACACGCCACGCAGGCCAGCGCCCTGGTGCGCGAGGGCTTGATCCTGGCCGGGCAGGATGCGCTCATCGCCACCTCGTCGCCGCGCGGCTTGCCGCTGCCCGAGGTCAGTGCCCATGCCCCCGTCTTGCTGGTCTACACCTCGGGCACCACTGGCCAGGCCAAAGGGGCGGTCCACACGCAAGCCGCCGTGCTCAGCAACGCCAAGGCCAGCGATTGGGCGCATGGCTTTGGCCCCGAAGACATCGTGCTCTCGGTCCTGCCGCTATTCCATGTGGGGGGCCTGTGCATCCAGACCCTGCCCGCCTTGCTCGCGGGGGCGCAGGTGGTGCTGCACCCCAGGTTCGATGCAGCAGCCTGGCTGCAGGAATTGACCACCAGCCGACCGACCTTGTCGTTGCTGGTGCCCGCCACCCTGCGTGCGGTGTTCGAGCATCCAGACTGGATGGCCAGCGATGTGTCCTGCCTGCGCGGCATCATGACCGGTTCGTCCACCCTGCCCTTGTCTTACCTCGAGGCCTTTCATCGCCGGGGGGTGCCCGTGGGTCAGGTCTATGGCAGCACCGAGACCGGGCCGGTGTCGGTGGTGCTGGCGCTGGACCAGGCCATGGCTCATGCCGGGGCGACCGGCTGGCCCCACCCCGAGGCCGAGATCAAGCTGGTGGACGAACAAGGCCAGGTCATCCCGCCCGATCAACTCGAGCGCACCGGCGAAGTCTGCGTGCGCGCCACCAACCTCATGCGCGGGTATTGGTCGCAGCAAGGCGAGCTGGGGCTGGGCCTCACCAACGGCTGGTTTCACACGGGTGACCTGGGGCAGCGTGCAGCCAGCGGTTGCCTCACCATCGTGGGACGCAGCAAAGACATGATCATCTCCGGCGGGGAAAACATTTATCCCGCCGAGATCGAGAACCTGCTCATCGATTGGCCTGGCGTGGCCGAGTGCACGGTAGTGGGCTTGCCCGATGAACGCTGGGGCGAAGTGCCAGTTGCCGTGATCGTTAGAGACGCCCATGCTGCGGGTGCGGCTTTGTCAGAGCCGGGCATCTTGCAACACCTGCAAGGCCGCATCGCCCGCTTCAAATTGCCCCGCCGCGTGGTGTTTGTGCAAGCCCTGCCCAAAAGTGCCCTGGGCAAAGTGCAAAAACCGCGGGTGGTCGACATGATCAGCGCCACCGCCCATCCAATCTGAGCCGTTCAATGCCAGTCAATGGCATGATGCACACCTTCCATCCAAGGAGACCCCCATGAAGATTTCCACCCCCACCCGCAGAGCCAGCTTGCTGGCCCTGGCCAGCCTGGCCATGGCCTGTTCCAGCACCGTGATGGCGCAGGGCGCTTGGCCCAGCAAGCCGGTCAAGATCGTCGTGCCTTTCACGCCGGGCGGCACCACCGACATCCTGGCGCGCGCCATTGCGCCCGAATTGGCCAAAGCCTTCGGCCAGCAATTTGTGATTGAGAACAAAGGGGGTGCGGGCGGCAACATCGGCGCTGAACAAGTCGCCAAATCCCCTGGGGATGGCTACACCTTGCTCATGGGCACGGTGGGCACCCATGGCATCAACCGCGCTCTCTATCCCAAGCTCCCCTACGACCCTTTCAAGGACTTCGTGCCCATCACCCTGGTGGCCAGCGTGCCCAATGTGATGGTCATCAATGCCGACCTCGCGGCCAGCCAACGCATCAACACCGTCGAGGACTTCATCCGCTATGCCAAGGTCAATCCAGGCAAGCTCAACATGGCCTCCAGTGGCAATGGCACCTCCATTCATTTGTCGGGCGAGTTGTTCAAGAGCAAGACCGGCATCTTCATGGCCCACATCCCCTATCGGGGTTCTGGCCCCGCCTTGCTGGACCTCACCGCCGGCAACATGCATGTGATGTTCGACAACCTGCCCTCGGCCTTGCAGCTCATCAAGGCGGGCAAGCTCAAGGGCTTGGCCGTCACCAGCTTGCAACGCTCGGGGGCGGTGCCCGATCTACCCACCATCGAGGAGGCCGCTGGCCTCAAGGGCTTTGAGGCCAGCAGTTGGTTTGGCCTGCTGGCACCCGCAGGCACGCCCATGGACATCGTCAATCGCATCCAGCAGGAAGTGGCCAAGTCTTTGGGGACACCCGCCATCAAGGAAAAACTGCTGGCACAAGGTGCGATTCCCAGCGGCATGACCCCTGCCCAGTTCAGCGCCTTGATTGAGTCCGAGCACAAGAAATGGGCAGAGGTGGTCAAGGCATCAGGCGCAAAAATCGACTGATCCAGACTTGAGCCCGTGAGGGCTTCACCCATGAAAAAAGGCACCCCGATGAGGAGGTGCCTTTTTCATGAGCCCCAAGCCGGTAGATCCTGTGGGATCAACCGGGCTGGTGTTGGCGCATCACTTGGACTTGCGGCCGGTGGCGGTCTTGGTGACCGACTTGAGTTGGGCCAGCGTCTGCTCGGCGGCTTCGACGGACTGCTTGGCCGCTTTGCGGGCTTCGGCCACGGCCTTGTTGCCCACGGCGACGGCTTCCTTGATGGCAGCCACGGCAACGTCAGAACCCTGGGGGGCTTTCTTGAGGTTGTCGGTGATCAGCTTGTTGACTTCGGCGTGCTTCTGGTCGAAGTAGCCTTCGGCGCGCTCGCTCAGATCGGCAAAAAAGCTGCGGTTGAGTTCATAGGTGGACTCGGCCACCGCGGCGAAATGCTTGGTGGAGGCTTCGAGTTGCGACTGGATGAACTGGACCGCCTGCTGGGGATCCTTGAGGTCTTGAGCCAGCTCGAGCTGCTTTTTGGTGAATTCGAGGTTGTTCTTGGTCTGCTCGACCGCCAGCTGGGCGGCGCGCTCGACTTGAGCCAGGGTCAGGTTGGCCACTTCCATGGCTTGGCTGATGCTCTCTTCGACTTGGGGCTTGATTTGTTTCAGTTGGTCTTGCATGGTGAACTCCTGTGAATGGATGAAGGATGTCGTCATGGTAAACCCTAGGTCACAGGCTATCAATGCTTGGCGCGCCCTTTAGAGAGCGCGCTCTAGAAATCCCAAGGCCAGCTCGCCAGGAAAAAAGCCGCACGAATGCGGCTAGGGGTGGGAGGCGCGCAGCTGGGCTGGCAGGGCAGGATGGGGCGTCGCGGCTCAGGGCTTGATGTAGGCAAAGCGCTCGCGAGCCTGCAATTCGGTGATGCGAACCACACCCGAGGGGACGAAGTCGGCATCCATGGTGAATTGCTCTTTCTTGAGGTTGCGGTTTTTGAGGGTGATCTCGCAGACCTCAAAACGCACACCCCTGGCCTTCAAGGCGCTGACCAAGGCGTTGTAGTCGATGTCAGGATTCTTTTTGTCCCTCGCCCCCTCCATCAGGAAATCCACCCCATTGGCATGGGTCACCACAAAGATCTTGGTGCTGGGGGACACATCCAGGTGGTTTCTGAGGTTGCGCAGGGCCTTGGTGGCCTGGAGTTCCGCATCATCGATGTGATAGACGACTTGTTCGGCTGCCACCGCAGCCCAGGAACAAAGCCCCAGGATCAGGGCAAGGCAAAGTTGACGCAAGTTGGGCAGGATGGCAATGGACATGGTTTCTCCGCATCAATACTGGTTGATGTCTTCTGACAGGGTGGATTGGTCGGCGGGTTTTTTGAAGAGTTTGCGAAACAGGGCAAAGGCCACCACGGAGGCCACCGCAAACAGCAACAAATCGCGGTTGAGCTGCCAATTGCCCGTGAGCCATTGAAGACCAGCCACCAGCAAGGCGCCCACACTCATGCCCAGAAAGAAGAAGGCGCCCGTGAGCACTTCGATCAAGGCCAAGGCAAACGCAGCAATGAGCGTGATCTGATAGGGTTCGAGAAAGCCGCTCATGACGGGGTGTTGGTGAATCGGTTGACCAGGCCTGAAATCGAGCCGCTCAGGCCGCCAAGCACATCGGTGGGCAAGAGGACGATCTTGGCATTGCTGCCTTTGGAGAGCTCCTGGACCGCCTGGGCCTGGATTTTCTTGATCTCGAACTCCACCGCACTGGTGCCCCCCGCTGCAATCGCCCTGGCCACGGCGGTGACCGCATAGGCCTCTGCATCGGCTTTGACCTTCATGGCCTCGGCCTGGCGTTGGGCGGCATAGAACTGGGCATCGGCATCGAGTTCTGTGGCCTGCTTTTTGCCCTCTGCTTCACGCACCAATGCTCGGCGATTGCGTTCGGCATTGAGCTGCAACTGCATGGCCGCCTTGGTTTCGGGGTCCACATCGACTTCGAGGATTTCGACACGGGTGAGCATGATCCCCCACTCGTCAGACACGGTTTGCAAGTCGTGTTCGATTTCATCCGACAACTGCCTGCGGTTGGATTGCACGCCGTCCAGGTCGGTCTTGCCGATCACACTGCGCACCGTGCCATTGACGATGGTCATGATGGCGTCGTCCACATTGCTGATGCGATAGAGGGTTTTGGAGGCATCCACAATGCGATAGAGGACGGCCAGGGAGATGGAAATCGTGACGTTGTCCAGCGTGATGGCGTTGATGGGGCGTGGCGGGAGCTGGCGCTCAAGGATGGGCACGCGAAACCGCACAGCTTCGAAAAAAGGAATGATGAGGTGAAGTCCAGCTTCCAACTTGCGGTTGAACTTGCCCAGTCGCTCGACCAGCCAGTTCTCGGACTGGGGAACGATCTTGATGCTTGCGCGCAAGGTCACGATGACCAGGACCACAAAGGCCAGCATCACAAAGTTGGAAAAAGAAAACATGTCCACGTTCAGGCTCCTCTGACACCATCACTTTGATGGGTGGGGACAAGCATACCCAATTTCACTGGCATGGCCACTTGGCAGCTTGTCCCGCCACACGCCGGGCGCATTCGGCCTGGCCCTCTAGACCGGCACGGCCAAAGATCTCAGCCCCCGTCTTGGCCATGCGCACATGATCTGGCGCGAGGGTCAATGCCTGCTCATAGCGCTGGGCGGCCGGGGTCCAGTCTTGCTGATTGGCCAAGGCGTTGCCCTGTGCCGCCCAACCCAGAGGATCTTGAGGGAAGGCTTTGCTGAAGGTGCTCCAGGCGACCAAGGCTTGGGCAGGCTGCAAATCCTTTTCCATTTGGAGCAACTGATCACGCCACAGGGTTTGCTTGGGCTGAATGGGGGCCACATGGGTGGGCAAGACGGTCATGGCCCAGTGGCCATCGTCTGCCCAGAGGTATTCAAAGACGGGGATGGGGATTCGCGTGTATTCGCGCATGCCCGAGCGCCTAAACAGGTGGCCCGTGTCCAAGTCGTAGCCCACGATCACGGAATAGTGCCACAGGGGAAACAGGGCGGAGCCAAAATTTTCAAGGGCAATCACCGGGTAGCCCATGGCGAGGGTGCGGATGAGGTCATCGAGTTGGGGGGCCAACACATGCGGCACCACCCCGCGCTTTCTGGCCACCACCAGCATGTCCAGTTGCAGTGTGCCTCGCCTCGCTGGCAGAACCAGCTCGGACTCCAGTTCGTCAAACGATGCGTCTTTGCCCAGATAGGTGAGCACGCTGCTCAACGAGGCCGGGCCGCAATAAAAACTGTCCTGGGGGATGAAGGGCACCTCCACCATGTCCACTTTGCGGGGCAAACCCTCAAAACGCTCGGCGAAGGTCTGCTTGCCAGCGTAGTACTGAGGCGCATAGATGGCGCAGCCCTGCATCAGGGCGACCACCCAACACAACATGAAGCGAAAGCAATGGGTCATGCGCAGACAAGAAAAAGCGTGCCCTAGGCACGCTTGATCAGGATCCAGAATGGATCAACGGTAGGTGAAGTAGAAATAGGCGCCCACACCCAGTGCCACCACCCAAGCGGCGGTGGTGCGGCCGGACATGCCAGCAGCAGGTGCGCGCTCGAGGTCAGCATTGAGCTGCTGCTGCTCGGCGGGGGACAAGCGGGCAATGCGCTCTTGTGCCTGTGCGGGGGTCAAACCCAGGGCCTGCAAGCGGGTACTCAGTGCGGGGGCGTCAACAGGGGCGACGTCCTGAACCAAGTCGGTGGTCTGGAAACCACCCGCCATGGCGGAAAAAGAAATGGAGGTGGCCAAGAGGACACTGAGCAAACGCTTGGTTTTCATGAGGATTCCTTCCAGGGTTGTACAGAACAAAAAAAGTGCAACTACGCCGCACCAGTCTAGCGAAAAAAAGCGCAAACACAGCCCGCCTTGGATCAGTGTTAGCCCTGAATCGCATCTTCAAGGGGTGTTTTGCGGGGTGCGTTCCAGCTTGCCGATCGACAAACCCTGAGCCTCCAGGCGCGCCATCAAAGCGTTCCAACGCTTTTCATCCAGGGTGGGGGTTCGAGACAGGATCCATAGGAATTCGCGGTTGGGCTCGGACACCGCCGCGACGGTGTAGTCCTTGTCCAGGTCGATGATCCAGTACTTGCCCCAAATCATGGGCAAAAACTCCATCCACTCGGGGGCAAAGCGCACCTCGAACATGGGGGTTCCCTCACCGCCCACAAACCGCGCCGAGCCTTTGGCCACGTCCATTTGCCCGTTGGCCGTGCGGCACTGGTTGATGACTTCGACCCGACCTGTGCTCAAGATGCGGTAATCGGCTCGGGTGTCCGCCGTGCAATGGGTTTGAAAGCGGTTGGGGAATTTGGCAATTTCATACCAACGCCCCATGTAACGCTGCGAGTCCAGACGCTCGATGGGCTTCAAAGGCGGCAAACCCTGACTGGCCACAGCCAACTGGGACATCATGGCCCACGCCATCCACACAACGAACTTATTCAATGCCAACTCCTTTGTTCATAGTCCATAAATGCGTTCAAACGAGGTGCTGCGCCCCGAGGCGTCCACGCTCACCACAACCATTTCGCCCGAATCCAGCACCTGCCCGGTATAGGCCTCGATGTTCACGTGATGGCTCACGAGGACCAAGGGCAAGTTCCCTTTGCGCCCCAAGGCCTTGACGACAAATGCCGACAGCGCCTGGGTTTGGCGCGCCTGTTGATCTGGGTTGCCAAAAAAAGAGCCCAAAGAGGACTCCACCATCACGGGTCCCAAGCCCAAGCCTTGCGCCGTGTCCACACACCGACACCAGGGGCTGGTGAAGACCTGAGCCTGGACCAGGCCGCGGCTTTTGAGCCAGGCGCCAATGCGATTGGCCTGAGCACGGCCCTGTTCGTTGAGGTTGCGCTGGGTGTGGCATTTGCCGTGTTTGAAATCGGCGGGATCACCCACACCGGGTGCCAAGGCATGCCGCATCAACAACACATGGTCTGGACGGGACAGACGCGACACCCAAGGCTCGGACTGTTGAGTCTGAGATTGCACCCAAAGCGGGAGGACAGCGAGGCTCAGGCCAGCCGTGCCACGTTGCAGAAGTTGCCGACGATTCACTGATTGGGAATGACCCATGATGCCGTTCAAACACCGTGAAAACCCGAACTGTCACACAGTCAAAGGCAACAGCCAATCGCAGCGTCAATAAGCCCAATCCATGGGGGGGATTGGGGTCATCGGGCCATGGCGCCCGCATGCAGCCAGGCTGCTTGCTTGGGAGCGCGCTTGGTTTGACTCCATTCGTTGAGCATCTCCCATTTCACTGCCGCCGCCTTTTCGTTGAGCTCGGGCGTGCTGGTGTCCACAGCCAACTCCAGACGGTGCCCGTTGGGGTCAAAGAAGTAAATGGACTTGAACAAGGTGTGGTCAGTGATGCCCACCACCTCGATGCCAGCCGCCTGGAGCTTGGCCTTGGTGGCTTCGAGCACGTCGAGGGAGTCCACCTCAAAGGCGATGTGCTGCACCCAGTCGGGGGTGTTGGGGTCACGCCCCATTTCGGGTTGGGTGGGCAACTCGAAAAAGGCCAGCACATTGCCGTGACCCGCATCAAGAAAGACATGCATGTACGGATCTTCAGCCTGGGTCGAGGGGACACGGTCTTCGGCAAACGCCAACTGGAAGGTCATGTTGAGGTGCTTCTCATACCACTCCACGGTTTGCTTGGCATCCTTGCATCGATACGCCACGTGGTGAATGCGCTGGATTTTCATGGTGCTTCCTTTCGATGTCGGTGTCATCCGAGGTCTTGAACTGCGATTGTCAACTGTTTCCGAAAGCAGGACGCGTCGCCCAGAGCTTGCGCGCAAAGCAAGGCCAATTTGGTGAGCATCAGTGGTGCCTTGTCAGGTCCGACCTGGTCCAAGGCCTCAGCCAAAGCGTCGTAGACCTCTTCGAGGCCGTCCAAATCAAGAGCGGTTGAACTGGGTTGAACATGACTCATGCGAGGGGCTCCGGGTTGATGCGCGCGAGTGCGCGCCTGAGGCGATGGGCATCGAGGCGTTGCCAGCGTGCGCACACGTGTTGGTCAGGCCTGAGCAAATAGCAGGCGCCTTCTTCAAGGACACCGTAGCGTCGTCGGGCTTGGCCACTGGCATCGTGCAGGCTGAGGTCGGCACCCGGCACCGGGGCCTGGCGCTGACCCAAGGCCACCACCCGAATCGGCCAACCCTGGGTCCGCCAGGCCGTGATTTCGGCGCTCAGTGCGGGGGGCAGCGCCTCATCTGAAAACCACAGCAGATCGAATCCGCCGCCCAAGTGGTCCAGCAAGAAAGAGTCCGGGCTGAGCCGCACATTGATGGGGGCGGCACCCTGCGCCGGCCCGCTTTCAAACACCGCGTTGTCATCGTCCACCGCATTGAGCACGGAGTGGGTGTATTCGTGCGGCCTGGAGGTGCGCCAGTGATAGAGCGGGCGAACAAACGCCTGCGTGAGCGACAAAGACAGCACGGCATTGCGCACACACTCATGTCCCCAGCCTGGCGGCGCCATGAAGCGCACGCTCTTGCCGGCCTCGGCAATGATTTCCCGCGCCGCACCCACGCGCTCGGCACTGAAATTGGCCAGCAACCCAGGCCTGGCCAAGCCACGGCAAACCCAGGCCAGATGCCAGCCCAGGGATTGCGCGTCCTGAAAGGCGGTGTTGGCGCCACGCACCCCAAAAATGGGCAACAGGTGCGCGGCATCGCCCACAAACAAGACCCGCTGGTGCCAGTAGTCACTCAGGGTCAGGGTTCTGGCCGAATACACCGAAGACCAATCGAGTTCCCACGCCACCCCGGCATGACCAATCATGGCCAATTGGGCGTTGATTCGCTCGGTGAGTCGCTCGGGCTTGAGCGCCTCTTCGGGCGATTCACCTTTGGGCAACTGGTAGTCGACCCGCCAAATGCCATGCGGTTCGCGGTGCATGAGCACCGTGTTGCCAGGGTTCCAGGGCGGATCAAAAAAGGCCAGGCGCTCGGTGGGCAAGGGCAAATCCACTCGGATGTCGGCAATCACGAAATGCCCCTCGTACGAAGTCCCCTCCATGCCAAGGCCCAGCAAGTTGCGCACCACCGAGCGGCCACCATCCGCTGCCACCAGCCATTGGGTGGGCAACTCGTACTCGCCCGCTGGGGTGTCCACTTGCACCCGCACCTGATCGGCGAGCTGGTTCACCCCCGTGACTTTGTTGCCCCATCGCACCTCAATCAAGCCCGTGGCCACACAGGCCTCGTGCAAATATTCCTCGAGGTATTGCTGCTGGATGTTGAGCATGGGCCAAAACCGGTCGTCGTCGCTCTTGGGCGCTTCCATGCGAAACACCTGTTGGCCGCGGTAATAAGAGTTACCAAAGCGCCAGGGCAGGCCTGCTGCCATGAGTCGATCCGCCACGCCCACCTGTTGCAGGATTTCCAGGGACCGCCGCGTGAACACAATCGCGCGGCTACCCTGAGTGAATTGGCATTCGGCAGTGAGGATCACACTGGGCACACCATGGCGCGCCAACTCCAGCGCGGTGACCATGCCCGCTGGACCATTGCCAGCGATCACCACCTGTTGTAGAGACTCGCGCGCCTGCCCAGCACCGGGTGTCCAGGCCGCATGCACCTGGTAAGGGTAGTAAATCGATGGCCTGGGGCTCATCGAAGGCTGATGCATGCTGTCTCTCCCTTGAAGCGCGAACACCAAGTTTAGGACCAAGACAGCCGCAGGGTTCTGTGCAGGCACCCCGGTGGGTCGGTGGCACACTCGGGGTTTTCATGAGTGCATGAGCGATGCTGGAGTTGTTGATTCAAGAAGCGATGCAGTGGTGGTGGCCTGTGCTGGTGGTGGGTTGCGCCTACCTGATCCTGGGCATCGCCGGCTTTGGATCTGCTCTGGTGAGCGTGCCGTTACTGGCCTGGATTTGGCCTTTGCCCGAAGTGGTTGGCCTGGTGTTGCTCATGGACATCCCCACCTCCATCCTGCACGGGGGACTCAATGTCAAGTCGGTGCGCCTGGGCATGCTCAAGCGCACCCTGCCCGGCATGGTTGCAGGTTGCGCGCTGGGGCTGTGGCTCATCGGCGCACTCGAACCGCGCTGGCCGCTGGCCTTGCTGGGGGCCTATGTGTTCGTGGTCGGCCTGCAATGGCTCAGAGGCCACGCGCCCTCGTCCCAACCCCTCTCAGCGCTGCGCTTTCATGTCCTGTGCGGCTTCATTGGCGTGATTGAAATCATGTTTGGCACAGCAGGCCCCGTGGTCCTGGCTCTGCTGAGGCGACTGCTGCACGATGTGCAAACCATCCGTGCCACAGCGCCGGTGGTCATGGTGGTGGCCAGCATCCTGGCCTTGCTCAGCCTGTGGGCGTCGAATGCATTCGACATGGGGGTCGTGGCCAACCGCTGGATGCACACCTTTCCCATGGCCGCCTTGGCGGTGGTGGTGGGCAATCATTTCGCCAGGCGCATCCCCACGCCCTGGATGGTCAGGCTGGTGGCCGTCTTGCTGATGCTGTGCGGCCTGTCCCTGATGCGCTGGCTGTGGCAGTGAACCCCGCCGCCTAGACTTTGAGGCGGATGCGCGTCACCGCCTCCTTGCGACCCGATCGAGCGCTCTTGGCGATGGCTTCCAGGCTGGCTGCGATGTCCACGCTGGCTTGTGCCGCGCGGTGCACGCCCGCCCAGTCCTGCTCGCGCACCACGCGCGCAAAGGCCTCGGCTGCAAAAGCAAAGCCACTGCCCACGTGACTGCGAAGGGTTTGCAAGGGCACGGTGTTGGCCGTGCCTTCACGCACGCGCAGCAAACTGGGCTGATAGCCTCTTGCATCGCTTTGGGGCGTCAAGGCGGTGTGGTTGAGGAATTCGGTTTCAATGGCGCCAGCGTCTCCCACGAGCGTGGCATGGCGGTGGTTGGCGGTGTTCATGGCACAGCTGAGCTGCGCCACACGGTGGCCAGAAAACTGCAGCGTGGCCCAGGTGGCCATGTCCACATCGGTGTGCGACCAGACCGATTGCGCGGTGACCGACTCGGGGGCTTCGCCCATCACCAGTCGGATCAGGCTCATGGGGTAGGAGCCCGCATCGAGCAAGGCGCCGCCGCCAAGCGCTGCTTGCATGCGGATGTTGCTGTCGCCGCCCTGGACAGGGAAACCAAACGTGGCTTGAATGCTCTGCAGGTGACCGATGCGGCCTTGTTGCAGCAAGTCCAGGAGGTCACGGGTTTGGGGCTGGAAGTAGTAGGGATAGGCCTCCACCAGCATCACACCGCTTTGATGGGCTTGCTCGAACATGGCCAAGGCCTCAGCCACGCCCAAGCACAGCGGTTTTTCACAGAGGATGTGTTTGCCCGCGCGCGCCGCCTCGATGGCCCAATGCGCATGCATGCTGTTGGGCAAGGGGATGTAGACCGCTTGCACATGGTCATCGTCGAGCAAGGCCTGGTAGGACCCGTGTGCCCGGGCCATGTGATGCTCATGGGCAAAGGCTTTGGCTTTGTGCAGGTCCCGGCTGGCCACCGCCACGAGTTGGACATCGGGACAGGACTGAACGTCTCGGGCGAACTGGTGGGCAATCTTGGCGCAACCCAGGATGCCCAGGCGAAGGGGTTTGGTATTCATGAATCCATCATAGCCAGCCCCCTGGCGTTGCCCTCCTCTAGCCTGTCCCCTGTGATCAAATGAGGGTGTGTTTGACCACATTGCCCCTCCCTGACCCATGTTGGAGCACAGCGCCGGCCTTTTGTTGGCGGCTGGCTTGGCCAGTCGGATGGACCATCGCCCCAAAGCCTTGTTGCTGCGCGACGGGGTGTCCCTGGTGCGTCGCAATGCCCTGGCCTTACTCCGGTTGGGTGTGAAGGACGTGGTGGTGGTGGTGGGACACCACGCCACAGCTTTGACGCAAGCCCTGGTCGGCTTGCCAGTGAAGATCGTGCACAACCTCCAGCCCGAGGCGGGGCAAGCCCAATCGCTTCAGCTGGGCTTGAAATCGCTCGACATCGATTGCCAGGCGGTGGTGATCGCCCTGGCCGACATGCCCTTGCTCGAGGCAGCCGATGTGCAACAGGTGTGGCACGCCTTTGAGTCCCGCCCCGCCGGAGCGGATTTTGTCCAGCCTGTGCGCGGGGATGAGGTGGGCAATCCCGTTGTCATCGCGGCCCGCCTCTTTCACGAATGGCGCGCGTCTTCCTCTCCCATGCTGGGCAAGGCCTGGCAACAGCGCAACCCCAGCCGGGTTCACCACTGGCCAAGCCCCAACCCGCATTTTTTTGTGGACCTCGACACACCCGAGGACCTTCTCAAGCTTCAAACCCAACACGGCATCCAGCTGGATTGGCCGCCTGCCTCATGAACTCCAATTCCAACGACGCCCATTTGGTGGAACACACCACCGACCACACGGAAGTCTTCAAAGGTCAATTGCTGCATGCCTGGCGCGACACCGTGCGACTGCCCAATGGACGGTCTGCGGTGCGCGAGTACATCACCCATCCGGGCGCGGTGATGATCGTGCCCCTGATCGTCCATGCAGATGGCGGGATGGACGTGGTGATGGAGCGCCAATACCGCCATCCGGTGGGCCAGGTCATGCTGGAGTTCCCAGCGGGCAAGCTGGATGCGGGTGAAGACCCGCTGGTGTGTGGCCAGCGCGAACTGTGGGAAGAAACCGGCTACAGAGCCGATGAATGGGCCGTGGCTGGCCTGCTTCACCCTTGCATTGGCTATTCCAATGAAGTGATCCATGTTCACTTTGCGCGCGGCCTCAGAGCCACCCCGCGTCAACTGGATGACGAAGAATTCCTGGATGTGATCAAGGTCCAGCCTGCCCAACTGGATGCATGGTGTCGCACGGGGCGCATCACCGATGGCAAGACCCTCACTGGCTGCATGTGGCTGATGCAGTGGCTCGCTGGCCACTGGCCCCTGACCTGGATGAACGTCAAGCCTTGATGGAGCTCATCGCTCCAGGGGCAAACCGGCCAGCCATTGGGCACCGCGGCGATAGAGCTGCTCGACCTCGGCGCCCTTGAGCTGGGGCATGTCCATCTTGACCTGGTAACCAATGCCGGTCTGGATATAGGCCAAATGCCGGTAACCCTGGGGCATGGCTTGCAGCCTGTTGGCATCCAGGCTCAGGCGGGCTGCGGGGTCAACGGGGTCGATGCGGTCTTTTTCGTAAATGGGCTGTCGATGCACCAAGCCCCAACGCCCGGCGCGACATTCAAAGAAATCATAGAAACGCCCCGTGCACACGACATCGCACATCACATCGTGCACTGGACCTCGCTGCGAAATGGTCATTTTGGTCTGGGCAATGGCACGCTCGCCCTGCACATCGATGGACGAGCCGCCCAGGAAATGCAGGATGCTCACGCCTTTGTTCCAGCCCTCGATGGTGACCTGGATGAAGGTTTCAAAGGGGCCTTGAAACCAGGTGGCCATCATGACCCCGTCGTCGTGCCAGACGGTGCGAAATCGGTCCCAATCGCCAGCATCGCGCCAGACCGCCCAGTTCTCAACCAATTGGCGAATCTGCAATTGAGCCTGTAGTTCTGGGGACATGGCATGCACTCCTTGGGCAGCAGGGTGGTCTTTGATCATGGATGAGAGCCGGGCAGCGGTTAGACTGTGGTCACGTCATTGTCACCACCCAACCAGACCAACAGCATGCTTTTTTCCAAACTTTTGCCTCAAGAAGGCAATTTTTTTGACATGTTCAACCAGCATGCCGACCGCATTGTCGAAGCGGCACGTGCGTTTTCCAACCTGGTGGAGCACTACGGCGACCCCAAGCTGCGAGAGCAATACAACCAAGAGGTGGACAAAGCCGAGCGCGCTGCTGACCGCGTGACCCATGAGGTGAGCAAGGCCATTCACAAGACCTTCATCACCCCGATTGACCGCGAACAAATCCACTCCCTCATCAACGACATGGATGACGTGGCCGACCTGATCCAGGACTCTGCCGAAACCATGGCCTTGTACGACGTGCAGCACATGACCGAGGAGATCAAGCACCTCACCAGCCTGAGCCTGCGCTGCTGTGAGCGCGTGCGCGAGGCCGTGCGCCAGCTCAGCCAGATTGCCGAGCCCAAGCATGCCGAGGCGGCGCTCAAGATTTGCGAAGAGATTGACAAGCTCGAGTCCGATGCCGACCGAGTCATGCGCAGCGCCATGAGCCGACTGTTTCGCGAAGAGGCCGATGTGCGCGAGCTCATCAAGCTCAAGGCCATTTACGAACTGCTCGAGAGCATCACCGACCGCTGCGAGGACGTGGCCAACGACATCGAGGGCATCGTCCTCGAAAACTCCTGATCCTGCCGGAGACCTGAATGGAGCCGATTCAGTCCGCACTGTGGGTGGTGATTTTGCTCGTCGCCCTGGCCTTGGCTTTCGATTTCATGAACGGGTTTCATGATGCGGCCAACTCCATCGCCACCGTGGTCTCGACCGGCGTGCTGCGCCCCACCCAAGCGGTGATCTTCGCCGCCATCTTCAACTTCATCGCCATTTTTGTATTCCAACTCAGCGTGGCCGCAACGGTGGGCAAAGGCATTGTGATGCCGCAGATCGTGGACACCCATGTCGTGTTTGGCGCCTTGGTGGGCGCCATCAGCTGGAACGTGCTGACCTGGTATTACGGCATCCCGAGCAGCTCATCGCATGCCCTCATTGGCGGCATCGTGGGCGCGGTCATTGCCAAGGCCGGTCCGTCTGCCCTGATCGGCAAAGGCATCTGGAAAGCCGTGGCCTTCATTTTTGTGTCGCCCTTGCTGGGCTTTTTGCTGGGCTCGCTGATGATGTTGCTGGTGGCCTGGCTGTTTCGCCGCGTGACCCCGTCGCATGTGGACAAATGGTTCAGGCGCTTTCAGCTGGTATCGGCGGGTGCCTACAGCCTGGGGCATGGCGGCAATGACGCCCAAAAAACGATTGGCATCATTTGGCTCTTGCTGCTGGCCACAGGCTACTCCTCCCCATCGGACGCCCTGCCCCCCACCTGGACAATTGTGAGCTGCTACATCGCCATTGCCCTGGGCACCTTGTTTGGGGGCTGGCGCATTGTCAAAACCATGGGGCAACGCATCACCAAACTCAAGCCCGTGGGCGGCTTTTGCGCTGAAACCGGCGGGGCGCTCACCCTGTTCCTGGCCACCGCACTGGGCATCCCGGTGTCCACCACCCACACCATCACGGGTGCCATCGTGGGTGTGGGTTCAACCCAGCGCGCCAGCGCGGTTCGCTGGGGCGTGGCGGGCAACATTGTGTGGGCTTGGGTCCTCACCATCCCGGCCAGTGCGCTGGTGGCCTTTGCGGCCTACATGGCCAGCAATCATCTTTTTTAAAACCCCTGCTTGAAGGGAAATCCCTAGGTTTCCCAGGCCCGGTGCATGGGCGCTTTCTCCTTTGGATTGCACATAATTTGTGGATTCAAACGATGGAGAACAAGATGCGTGTGATTCGTGATGCGGCAGTGGCTTTGGCCCTGGTTCTGGGTGCCATGAGCAGCATGGCCGCCGAGGCGTGCTCAAACCGGGGTGACCTGGATGCGAACTATTGCGACGAGAACAAGGATCTGGTGGCCGACACCCCCAAAGATGCCAAGCGGCTCAAGTCCCCCAACACCATCGTGTTCACCTACACCCCGGTGGAAGACCCTGCGGTCTACGAAAAGATTTTCAAGCCCTTCACCGACCACCTGGCTCAGTGCATGGCCAAGCGGGTGGTGTTTTATCAAGTGCAATCCAATGCCGCCGAAATCGAAGCCATGCGCTCGGGGCGCTTGCATGTGGGCGGCTTCTCAACCGGACCCACTGCCTTTGCTGTGAACATCGCCGGTGCGATCCCCTTTGCGGTCAAGGGCACCGAGAAGGAGTTCCAGGGCTACAACCTGATCCTGATCGTCAAAAAGAGCAGCGCCTTTCAGAACATGGCCGACCTCAAGGGCAAGCGGGTCGCCCACACGGCGCCCTCTTCCAACTCCGGTCACATGGCGCCCATGGCCTTGTTCCCCAAACTCGGCCTGGCACCTGGCAAGGACTACAACATCCTCTTTTCTGGCAAGCATGACCAATCGGTGATGGGCGTGAACTCGGGTGACTACGATGCCGCTGCTGTGGCCTCGGATGTGTTTGAGCGCATGGCCGAACGCGGTCAAATCAAGGCCGATGACTTCCGCATCATCTACCGCAGCCCCAAGTTCCCCACCTCTTCCTTTGCCTATGCACATGACCTCGAACCCAGCTTCCGGGACAAGATGCTCAAGTGTTTTTACGACTACCGCTTCACCCCTGAGATGCAAAAAGCCTTCGCTGGGGCTGACCGATTTGTGCCCGTTTCCTTCCAAAAGGATTGGCAAGTGGTCCGTGATGTGAGCGAGGCCGGTGGCCAGAAATTCAACCGCGCCGCTTACGACGCCGAAGAAGCCAAAGCCAAAAAGCAGTGATGCAATCGATCTGATGGAATCCTGTCTTTCGATTCGAGGCCTGGCCAAAAGCTACGTCCCTGGCAAACCGGTTTTGCAGCACATTGACCTGGACATCCATGCGCGGGAGGTGGTGGCCATCATCGGTCCTTCAGGCACTGGCAAGTCCACCCTCATCCGGTGCATCAACCGCCTGGTCCAGCCCAGCTCGGGCGAGATCTGGTTTGAAGGCGTGAACCTGGCGCAGGTGCGCGGCGCGGCGCTTCGGCACGCCCGTCGCCAGATCGGCATGGTCTTCCAGGAATACAACCTGGTGGAGCGCTTGAGCGTGATGGAAAACATCCTCAGCGGGCGGCTGGGCTACATGTCGGCCTGGCGAGCCTGGTTGAGGCGATATGAAACCCAGGACCTGCAACAGGCCTTTGAGCTGCTCGACAAAGTGGGCTTGCAAGGCCTGGAGCGGCAACGCGCCGACAGCCTCTCAGGCGGTCAGCGCCAACGCGTGGGCATTGCCCGGGCTGTGATGCAACACCCCAAGCTGCTGCTGGCCGATGAACCCACCTCCTCGCTGGACCCCAAAACTTCGGTGGAGATCATGCAGTTGTTGGTGGACATGGGCAAGACGCTGGACATCCCCATCCTCATCAACATGCACGATGTGACCCTGGCCAAGAAATTTGCCTCGCGTGTGGTGGGCATGTCGGCCGGGCACATCGTGTTCGATGATGAACCCCAGGCCCTCACGGACTCGGTCTTGCAACAGATCTATGGTGGCGAAGATTGGCTTCAGTAGCCTTTGAGCGCAGACCCTGGCTCTGGCTGGCCTGGGCGGCTGTGATCGGGTATGTGATCTACGCCTTGCAGCGCCTGCAAGTCACCTGGGACCGCTTCGTCCTGGGGCTGGGCAATGCAGGCCAGTTCCTCGACCGGCTCTTTCCCCCCCACATCCTGCAAGCCGACACCATGGCCAAAGGCCTACTCGAGAGCCTGGAGGTGGCGGTGCTGGCCTCCTTCATTGGCATTGTGTTGTCCATCCCCCTGGGGGTGCTGGGTGCGCGCAACCTCATGCCCTGGTGGATCACCCTGCCCGTGCGTTTTTTTGTGGCCTTGTGCCGATCCTTTCACCCCATGATCGTGGCCATCGTCTTCGTCAAAGCCGTGGGCTTTGGTGCCATGGCGGGCATCCTCACGCTGGCGGTGGCCTCCATGGGCTTCATTGGCAAATTGTTCACCGAGGCCATCGAGGAAATCTCAACCAAGCAAGTCGAAGCCATCCGGGCAACGGGTGCTTCGTTCATCAGTGTGCTGACCTATGGGGTCTTGCCCCAGGTCTTGTCGCGCTTTGCCGGGTTTGCCACCTACCAGGTGGACTCCAACTTGCGCAATTCGACCATGGTGGGCATCGTGGGCGCAGGCGGCATTGGCGGCACCCTCTTCTCCGCCTTCCAGCGCTTTGACTACGACTTCGTGTGCGCCATGGTGCTGGCCATCGTGGCCATGATCGTGCTGGGCGAAGCCTTGGCCCGGCTCATCCGCCGGCTCCTGGGCATCGATGCCAAATCGGGGGACGAATGACGGCCACCCCAAGCCCTGTCCAGTGGCAACGCTTCACGCCCTTGCAGCAGGCGGTTCGCACCTGTTTGATGGTGCTGTGCGTGGCGGGCGTGGTCCTCTCGGCCAGGCACATCGAAATCATCCCCGAGTTCTTGCTGGATGCGCCCGAACAGATGCAAGACTTGTTCGAGCGCATGTGGCCCATCGATTTCCATCACTATGCGGGCGGGGTGCACGATGCGCTGGTGGACACCTTGCACATCGCCACCCTGGGCACGCTGATGGCCTTGGTTTTTGCGGTCCCCCTTGGTGTGCTGTCCACGCACAGGCTGGTGCCCTGGTCGGCCATCAATTGGCTCGCGCGGCTGCTCCTGGTGGCCTCGCGCTCGGTGAATTCATTGATCTGGGCCTTGCTGTTCGTGGGCATTTTTGGCCCGGGTTCGTTGGCGGGCACCGCTGCCATTGCCATGCGCTCCATTGGCTTCATGGGCAAGCTCATCGGCGAAGCCCTGGAAGAATGCGATCACAAGCCTGTGCAGGCCTTGCAAGCGGTGGGCGCGAGTTGGTCCAGCGTGCTGCTCAAGTCCTATTGGCCTCAGGTACAGCCCAGTTTTTGGTCGGTCCTGCTCTTTCGCTGGGACATCAACATCCGTGAATCCGCTGTGCTCGGGCTCGTGGGTGCGGGCGGCATTGGCATGGCGCTGGACACGGCCATGAACCTGTTTCGCTGGGAACAGGTGTCCTTGATCCTGCTGTCGATTTTCGTGATCGTCCTGGCTGTGGAGCTGATGGTCACCCAGATTCGCAAACGGGTCTTATGAGCCCACTGGCCTTGCATGAGCTTGAACCCAGCTCTGCCATCCGGTTGTTGCTGTTTGATGTGGACGACACCTTCACCCAGCACGCCCAGATCGATGCACAAGCCTTGCATGCGCTTTGGCGATGGCGCGAGGCAGGCCGCATGGCTGTGGCAGTCACGGGTCGCCCGGCCGGCTGGTGCGACCACTTTGCGCGCATGTGGCCGCTCGATGGGGTGATTGGTGAAAACGGTGCCTTCTGGTTCCGCCATCACCCCGCCACCCGGCACATGGAGCGCCAGTACATCGGCCAACCCGAGCCTGGCAGCGCACTGCAAATGCGACTCAAAGCAGCACAGGACCTGATCCTTTCGGAGTTCCCCCATGCGCGAATCAGCCAAGACCAGGCCTTTCGTCTCTACGATCTGGCCATCGATTTTTGCGAGGACGTGCAAGGCCTCACGCTGGACGATGCCCACCGCATCGCCCAGCGCCTGCGTGAGCTGGGCATGACGGCCAAGGTGAGCTCCATCCATGTGAACGCCTGGTTTGGCGATCACGACAAATGCACCACGTCGAGGCGCTATTTGCAGGACTGTCATGGGCTGGATCTCGCCCAGCAGGCGTCTAGCGTGGTGTATGTGGGTGACTCGCCCAACGACGAGCCCATGTTCCAGGCTTTTCCCCTGAGCGTGGGGGTGGCCAACGTCGAGCCCCACTTGCCGCGCATGGCTCACCCGCCCCGCTTCATCACCCCGTCTGCCCAGGCCCAGGGCTTCGTCGAATTGGTGAATCAATTGCTGCGCTGATATTTGTCATTTTTGAAATCATCATGGCTCGCAAGCTAGAATGAAATGAGCCTGTGAGAAGACTCTGGGCACCAAGGCCACCCTACTGTTCCATAAGGAGTTTCAAAATGGAAAGTCAAGCTAAAGAGAGCCAACCCACCGCCGAAGAAGCCAAGAAAGAGCGCTTCCAACAGCAATGCTCCATCGTCATTTCACTGATTGCCGCTTTGCTGCTGGTCAACAACATGGGCGCGGGCAATGCCTCTTCGCAGGCTGCATTTGAAAATGCCAATGCCATCAACACGTTTGCCTTCTATCAGGCCAAAAACATTCGCCAAAACGATTTGAACTTGTCGGCCAACACCCTCGATGGCATTGCGAACACGGCCTTGCCCCTGGCCAATGAGGACGCGAAAAAACTGTTGCGCGAGCAAGCCCAGGCCTATCGCACCAAGGCCGCCAGCTATGAGTCCGAGCCCGATACCGGCGAAGGCAAAAAGGAATTGCTGCAAAAAGCCAGACAAGCCGAGGCCCTGCGTGACCTTGCCCTGCGCCAAGGCCCCTACTTTGATTTCGCCAGCCTCCTGTTGCAGTTGTCCATCATCCTGTTTTCCATTGTGTTGATCACCAACCGCAAGACCCTGTTTGCCTCCGGCATCATTGCCGGCGTGCTGGGAACCTTCCTCAGCATGAACGGCTTTTTCCTGTGGATCACCATCCCTGGCCTAGGCTGACCTCATGAGCGCCACCTCCCGACTGATTCATCAAAAGGAGGTGTCTGCCCACCAAAGGGTCTGCGTCTGGCAGGAATCCAGGCCACAAGGCCAGATCACCGACATCCTCTACCGCAAAGCCTGGCAAAGCGATGTGCCCCAGCAGGCTGAGGCCTGGCTCTCCTGGGCCAAGCATGAGCATGTGCTGCTGTCCTTGCTGGCCGAGGGCGGCGCGCACCATGCGGTGGCGGTGTCGGACTTGCATGTGGACAGCCAGGCCATCGAACTGGTCACCCGCGATGCCGGACCTGAGCTGCAACGGGATTGGCTGAACCAGCAACCTGGCCTCTTCCAAAGCGATCGGTCCTTGCTGGAGCTGACCCAAGCCTGCCTGGTTGCCCTGCATGAAATCCATCAATTGGGCATTGTTCATGGCGACCTCAAGGCCGACAACATCTGCATTCCCCGCCAGGCTCAGGGCAACTCGCCCGACTGGTCCAGGCTCAGGCTGATTGACTTTGCGTTTTCGCTCTCGCGCAGCAAACCCTTGCGCTTTGTGTTGCCCACGGATCCCGATCGCATCGATTACCTGCCCGAGTTTTATAAGTCTGCAATCCGCAAGGCGCAAAGCCAGAACCGGCCCGAGTGGATTCAAAAAGCCTGTTGCGCACAAATTGACGTGTTCAGCCTAGGGGTCATGCTGGACAAATTCATGCAGACTCAATCGGCTCAGGTGAGCAGCGTTTGGCCTGTCACCAGCCGCCTGGTCCACACCTTCAAAGCCAAAGGAGCGCAAGCACCCAGCGCCTTCAAGCGTTGGCTGAGCGAGGATTTGTCCTTGCTCAGTGAAGACATGCTGGAGTTGGTGCGCTCCGAGATCGAGCAGTTGGGTCGCACAGGCCGTGATGCTGCAGCGCGCATCGAGCCCATGGCGGCACCGCTGGATGAGCTGCTTCACACGCCAGTGTCTACGCCCATGTCAACGCCACTCTCGACACCCCTGGCGACACCGCTGGCCACCTCACTTGCAACCCCCTTGGCCACCCCGCTGTCCACGGCGCTTCCCACGCCCCTCTCTACACCTTTGGCCACTGCCTTGAGTGCACCATCAACCGCCTCGCCCGCCACCCCCATGGCCACCCCACTGGCCTCGCAAGCCCTGGTGACACACAGGGTGAGCGCGCTGGCGCAGATCGACCCCGCCTCAGGCACTGCCCCCGCCCAAGTGCGGTTGCCATCGAGAACAGCGTCAGCGCCTTGGCGGCTCCTCTCAGATCACGTTCAGCGATGGGTCTGGCTGGCCTTGAGCCTGATGCTGATTTATGTTTTCACCCGCATCGATCAGGCCTTTGTGCGCGATGGCCTGCTCATCAGTGACAGTGACTATGCTTGGGGACTCCTGGGCATGGCACTCGCTCCGCTTCACATCGTGGGCGCGGCCAAGAGTCTGAATCAACCCAGCCGCCTCACCCACCTCCTGATGTTGGGGGTCAGCGCGGTCCTGTTCCTGGTCGGCTTTCATTTCTTGTCCAGCCTGAGTGCACTCAATGTGTCGTGGGCGGATTGGCTTTTTTGAACTTCACTCCCTTGAATCACCATGTCCAAACTACTTGAAATCTTTTTGGATTTTTTCAAAGAATTTTCTGAAAAGTACCTTCCCGCCATTTCCAGACTCATCCGCCATGTATTGGACTGGAAGGCCTTTGCCTTTTCCTGGGTCGCCCACTACTCACGGCAATTTGGCATGCAGGCCATCATCTCGGTGGGGGTGATCGCCAGCCTTTACGCAGGCTACCAGTTCAGCATGCGCACCTTGTCGCCCGAGTCCCCAAAGCCCAGTCATGATGTGATTCTCAAATCGCGCTTCTCCAGCCCCTTGCCCAGCTCCAACATCATCATCGTGGACATTGACGAGAGAAGCTTGGCCCTGCTGTCCGAAAAGCATGGCCGCTGGCCTTGGTCCAGGGATGTGCTGGCCGACGGATTGCAAAAACTCGCCGACCTGGAAGCCAAATCGATTTTGTTCAACGTCATGCTGTCGGACCCTGACAAAAACAACGCCGATGCCGATGCAGCCATGGATGTGACGGCTCAACTGGTCAGACCCATTGCCTTCCCCATCATCCGCCTTGCACCGCAAAATGATTCGGCCAGCCAACTCAAGGCAGCGCAAATCCCCGGCGCAGTGATTCAAAAGCCCGAGGCGCAGGACAAGACCCTCGCAGCCGTCATCCCCATGTTTGGATCCATGCACGATCGCCTGGGCGTGGTCAATCAAAAACCCGATGCCGATGGCATCGTTCGCAAGTACCCCTTGCGCTGGCAGGAGAGCGGCTATGTCCTGCCCTCCATCGTTGCTCGCACCGTGGACAACGCGGGCCAACCCTTGACGGGTTTGCCTGACTCGCTGTCCCTGAACTGGCGCAACAAGCAGGGCAAATACACCCGCATGTCTTTTGGTGACCTGCAACTCGATCAACTCAGCGAGGCCCAAAAGGCGCAACTCAAGAATGCCTACATTGTCCTGAGCGCATCGGCGCCCGGCGTGGGTCAAACCAAGGCCACAGGGGTTTCCGCTCTGGAAGATGACGGCGAGATCCTGGCCACCGCACTGGACGACACCCTCCATGGCACCTATTTGCGCACCATGCCCAACTGGCTGGTGTTGTTGTTGAACCTGGGCATCATCTGGGGCTTGGTGTGGTTGACCACCACCAATGCGGTCAGTGCCACGGCCAACAAGCTGTTTGTGCTCATCCAGTCGGGTCTGGGTGTTGTCACCCTGGTCTCGGCCAGTTACACCAACTACCTGATTGATTTGTCTGACAGCATGTCCTTTGGCATTGCCCTGTTTGGTGTGATCAAGCTGGTCCAAAGTCTGGACGACCGCTGGTCGCGCGCAAAGCCTGGTTTCAGAAAAATCCGCCGCAAGCACGGTGCGGCCAGTCTGGTGTTGTTGGGCTGGCTGGACGGCAAGATTTCCCACCTGGATGCCCAACAGCTTCAGCGTGCGATTGAAATTGAAGTCGGCATGCCTCAAGTGGCGCGGGTGGATGACTTGTTTGCCGGCGAAAGCTTTGTCAAATCCCATTGCTCCAAATACAAGTGCCTGCTGGTCCATGTGAACGTGCGGCACGAAGAGAAGCTCAATGCCATCCTCAACGATCCACGGTTTGCCGCCATCCTGAGAAAAACGCACGCCCTGCAATCTGACTGGGACACTGAAAGCAAGGCGTTTGCGAGCGAAGTCGCTCCCCTCATCCTCAACATGGGGGCCGATTTACTGCACGAGGCCTGGATGAATTCCCTGCCCAAATGAGCCCTGCAAACCCATGACCGGTTCTTCACCCACCCCCATGATGAACGTTGAGGACGTCGCAACCTCATCCGAGCGCATGGCGTGTGCCGTGCGCTGTGGGGTGAGAGCCAGCATGAGCACCCTCACCGGGACTGACCATCCCATCAACCAGGATTACCTGTTGCATCTGCCCGGTCGCATGAGCGGCGTGGCCGATGGTGTGGGCGGTGGTGCGCATGGCGAGGTGGCCAGCCGCATGCTGCTGCAACTCTTGTCCGAGCAATCCAGCCTGGCTCAAATTGATGAAGCCATCCAAAACACCCTCGCTGCCCTGGGTCATGGACCTGGTGCCAGTGTGTTTGCCAGTGTGCAACCTGTGTCGTCTTCCGGGGACTGGCAAGCCCTGTGGGTGGGTGATTGCCAGATCACCCATTTCGAGAAAACCGCCAAGGGATGGCGCATGGCCTGGCAATCCCAGGCACAAACCTATCGGCACACTCACGAGAACATGCCTGCTGGGGTGGATCCCGATGCGCCGTCCAACATGGTGGGCTGCGGTCTGAACTTTCCCGCTGGCCAGCATCGCTTCAGACCGGGCGGTGAGGACCGCATCGTCATCGCCAGCGATGGTTTTCACAAGGTGTTTTCAAGCGACGAGCAAATCGCCCTCATCACCCAAGCCGCTTCACCCCTGAACATGGAGGTGGCGCAAACCTGGTGTGAACTCGCCCGACGTCGGGGCAGCCGGGATGACATCAGCGTGTTGATCCTGGAGTTGGCGCGCCCCAGGTGGCACACCGGGTCACGCATCCTGATCGCCGCATGCGTGCTGACACTCTTGGGCATGGGGCTGCAATGGGCACTGTGGGGAGAATGGGGTCCGGGCATGACCTGGGTCCTCAACACCCTGAGGGGATTTTGATTGAGCCAGCGCCGAGTCGTCACCACAATCCTGGAATGGGGACTCATGCTCATGGTGCTGGCCATGTCGGTGTGGGTTGCGCAGTCCCTGACAGCCAATTCGTCAAGCGGCCTGAGCCGCTGGCAAGCCGATGTGGCCAATGGCAGCTTGCAACTCAATTTGCCCGTCAAGGACAGGTTGCTGGCTCAGTGGTGCCAATGGGATGCCTCTCTTCTTGCGTCCTGGTTGGGCGATGAGAAGACGCTCTACTGCCCCACTTCCAAGTGGTCACAGATCAAGGGCTTGTTGCCTTCACAGACACCAACAACGGACCCTGAATCGGCTCTGAGGCGATGGAAGTCCGAACTCGTTGATCGTGAACGCGCCATCCGCAAGCAACTGGCCAGTGTGGGCAGCACCGACTTGTCCACCACCGTGCTCAGCGAGTTGGCCCTGCCGCCCGATGCCGCCAGCGAGGACATGAACGACCAACTCTCCTTGGAGCGTCAAGCTGCAGACGATTGGCTCAAGCAACTCGAACTCGCGCGCGAACGGGTGACTGCCTGGGACAAGTGGCAAGTGCAAAACCTGGCCCCCTTGCTCAAGTCCAATGACGCCAGCAAGGAGTCGGGCCTGCTGCTGCTCAAGGCCGCCCGCTCCCTGGACGGTCAGGGCAACGACACCGCGGCACAGATGGTCAGGCGCTTCACCAGCGCAGGCCTCAACGCCAGCCGAGCCAGCCAATTGCTCTCACTGTCCGAGCAATTGCCCGCCCTCTTGGCACTTCACTGGGCCTTGAGTCTGGCCTTGATGCTGGTGCTGCGCTGGCATGCGCCTGCCACCCACAAGGTCTCGGCGGGCATCTTGCTGCTGTTCATGACCTGGTGGGCACTTTACTTTTTGGACTCTGCACCCAATCCCCTGCATGCCCAAGCCTGGCTCATTGGCGGGTGCTCGGTCATCGCTTTGAACTGGGTGTGGCGCACCTTTCATCCGCAATCGCAACCTGCTGCCCAATCCCTCAGACCCATCTCTGTGTGGGTGTTGCCAGCCTGGTGGCTGTTCAGTGCACTGGGCTTCTTGCTGGTGCTGGACCAGTCCATGAATTTCCACCCCAGGAATCGATTCTTGGCGCTGGAGCAGTGGCAGGCCTGGTGGATTTCGGCCTTGCTGATGCCGGTGTGTGCGCTCTCGGCACAAACCCTGGCCCGTCTGATGCTGTGGCTGGGCGCTTGGGGTTTTCAGCCCATGGGCCTGGTGCGTGCAGCCATTCGGCTGGGCCTGGGATTGCTTTTGGTGGGCGCCATGTGGGTCCTGCACCGAGTGGGCATCCACCAGCACATCACGGGCGAATTCCTCAAGCTGGGGTTTTGTCTTGCCCTGTCGGCCTGGTGTGTGTGGCGATTTGCCGCCGTCTCTGAACTGTGGCATGCCCACAGGCGCACGCAGTCTTTGACCCAAGCCCTGCCCAGCTTGCTGATCTTTGCCATTGCCGCCGCCATCGCCGCGGTGACCCAGGACAAGGGTCCCTTGCTGGTGATTTGCATGATGATGGTGGTGCTCTATTCCTCCATGGTGGGCTGGACCACCGGCATTGGTCTCATCCTCTTTGGCTTTTTGCTGATTTTTCTCATTGGTGTGGATCTCGATGTGGTGGGCAGCCGCCTTCAGGCCTGGAAAGATCCCTTCACCGCAGACCACGATGACATGGCCAAGCTCAAGTGGTTCCAGGCCAGCGCCGCCGAAACCCTGTGGGGCTTTGGTCCGGGACGTACGCCATGGTGCGGCACGATTTCGCTGGACCAATGCCGGGGTCTGCCCTTGCAGCTCCAAAGCGACTACACCTTCACCGCCCTGGTGGGTTGGGTGGGCATTGCGCTGGCCTTGGGCTTGCTGCTGCTCTTTAGCCTGTTTGGTTTTCATTTGCTCGCCCAGGGTGCTCGCATGAGCCAGCAGCACATGAAGCCCCTGGCCATGCTGGATCCGCGCCATCGTGCCCTGGCCATGCGCAGCCATCTGCTTTTCTTCTCGGGTGTCATGCTGCTGCTTCAGGCGTGGATCACCGCTGCGGGCAACACGGGGCTGCTGCCCCTCACCGGCCTGACCTGGCCCTTGCTGAGTTATGGCAAGGCCAGCCTGTGGCTGAGCACCTGGGCGATCTTCAGCTGGGGAATTGGGGAACACGATGCTTGAGCGCACAGAATTCTCCCTGAGCCGCGCCGCCATCACCATTGGCATGAGCATGCTGCTTTGCCTGATGGCCGTTCTGTATTGGTGGTGGCAGATGGAGCACAACACTCCGCCACCCAAATACTTTCATCAGTCCGAATGGCAGCGCATTCAAAAAGCTCTGGAACATGTTCAGCCCGAGACGGCCTCGGGCGCACCTGCACCAGCAAGCAGCCGCACTGGTGCCTGCACCACCTCAGATGCTCAGTGGAACAGCCTCAATAGCGTGGTGGAACGATTCAACCAGCAACTGGCACAGGCTCGCAAAGACCAGTTTTTGAAGCAGTCTTATCGCCTGGATGTGCAAGCCCTGCTGCAATCCCCCGAGTTCGAGAAACTCCATTGCCCAGATGTGACGCAAACCCTCAGATGGCTGATCCAAAACCCGGACGCCAACACGCCAGTGCTTCAGTCGCTGAATTGGAAGGAACGCCTGCCAGCTTCCGTTCAGGCGCGCCTGCCCTCGCACATCTGGGTGAGCGTGGGCGCGCAGTCGTGGACCAAACGGTCGCCCTGGGCAGGGCTGCCGGGTTGCATGTTCTGGACCCAGGCCAGCGATGGACGCCCCATCGCCGCCCAGGGCAGCAGCGCCCGCGATCAGCTGTGCCAGGAGCAAGCGGGCGCGTCCTCAGCATCAAGTTCAGGTTCAAGTCCCAGTTCAAGCGCCAAGCCCAATGCCACGGCTTGGGGTGAGAGCATGAACGCCTTGCCCACCTTGCCCGGTCAAGCGCAACTCCTCACGCGCCTGGCGCCATGGCGCATCCCCCAGCACGATTTGTATGAGCGGCTGGTGGGCGAGCGCAACCGCGTCACGCTCAGAGGCACCGAACAACCCATGGGATTGAATGTTCAGCTCACGCTCGACCCACGCTGGCAAAACCTCGCGCAACAGCTCTCCGAGTGCTACAGCGGTTTGTCCAGCAGCGTGGAATGCAGACAACGTGCCCTGGACCAGGACTATTTTGAAAAGGCCAGGGTCAGGATGGCAGCCATCGCAGTGGTGGATGTGCCCACAGGGCGGATTGTGGCGGCGGCCAGCGCCAGCAGCCCCTGCCATGCGTTTGACCAATCCCGTGTGGGCGCACGCCCAGTGGACTGCCCCAGCCTGCAAGAAGGCACGGTGCACAGACCCAAAGTCCCCCAGGACATCATCAACCACGCCCTGTTCACTCAGGCGCCGCCGGGCTCTTTGGTCAAGCCCCTGATGATGGCGGGCATGTTGAGCAAGCCCTTTGCGCCCGCCGCCCTGGAGGGTCTGGAGGCCGCCTTGCAACGCTCGGACTCACAGCGGTTCTTGGATGCGTTTTTCTGTCGCCAGCGGTTGGGCAGCGGGACCTTCCACCCCAGCTGCACCCGGCCTGAGCAAACCCTGGACGTGGTGCATCGTTTGGGCTGGAACCTGGGCTGCAGTGGCACAGAGGCGAGGTCACTGGTTCAGTGCGGCAAACTGGATTTGCTGCATGGCATCCCGCTTTCCGCAGCCCCACAGTCCCTGGAGGACAAATACCTCAACGCCGACCTCTACCAACCCATTCAATGGCCCACCCTCACGGGCTTGATGATGGTCAAGCCCATGACCCGCAACGATGGCTCGACCTGGATGAGTGACATGAAGATGGCCAACGAAATGCCCAGCCCCGAGACCCTGGCTGTGTGCGCGCGCACCGGCAAGAAGGGCTATGCCAAATGCAAGGGGCAGCGTTTGTCGGTCATGAGCGAGGCCTACGGTCAGGGCAATGCCAGAACCACGCCTGTGGGTGTGGCTGGCATGCTGGCCGCACTGGCCAACTCGGCGCAGGCGCGCCCCCAGCGCTATCCCCATTTGATCGAAGCCATCTCGCTGGGGGACGGCCGTGTCGACCCCGCCATGGAGCGACCCCGGCTGCAAGGCCTGCCTCTGGGACCCGAGGGTGTGCCTGCAAGCCTGGGGAGCAAGGTCATCGCCGCCATGGAGAAAACCCATGCCAAAGGTGGCACCGCCTACACCGCCTGCACCAAAGTCATGAAGGAAAGCGTGTGCGATGAGCGCCTGGGCATTGCGGGCAAGACCGGCACACCGGGCGATGTGGATGACCGAAGCCTCGCCCAGTTGAAACAGGACCACCTGGCTCAACAGGCCTGTCTTGCTGCCAGAAAGGACCACTGCGAACAGCTTTATCCCTCTGCCCGCCCCCGTTACCGCTGGTATGCGGCGGTCTTCAAATCCTCTGAAACTGGTGAGTACGACAAAGCCATCGCCGTGCTGGTTCACAGCAACTGGCGCAAAAAGGATGGCCGCTTTTCCGATGAAAACAGTGCGGCCGCTGAAATGGCCATGCAATTCATCCATGATGTGCGCCCCGCAACATCGCCAGCCCCTCGTCCAACCAGCAAACCCGCGAGCAAGTGAACGGCCATGCATGCAGTCACCACCACCTATTCCCAGCCTTGGCCACTGTGTTGGCAATTGATGCAATGGGACTTGGCCCTGTGGGCGGCCATGCTGGATTCACGCCATGCGATCAAGGTGATCTGGAATGAATCGCGCCTCAGGCAAGACCTCAGCCCGAATGCCTTCCAGCAGGCGGTGCATGAGTTCCGCCACGCCCTGGCTGCCCGAATCGGAGATCAGCTGGTGTGGCACATCGAGTCGGCGCAAGACGCCAGCGATCACCGCATCGAGGTGACGCCACGGATGACAGGGACGACACCAGGGAGCGTCAACGCATGAAACAGTTCTGGACCCCATTGGCCAAGGTATTTGGCCTGGCTGACCAAGCCCAAGCCCCAGCCAAGGCCCAATCAGCCCACGCACCTGCCCCACCAACCGAGGGCAGCAACTGGCCACTGCTGTTCGATGCGCTGGAGCAATTTGCGCGTCATCACTGGATCCCAGCCTGGCAACGCCATGCGGAGGTCAGCCCCAATGAGGTCATGTCCATCCGCCGCATCGCCATTCAGGCCAACACGCAAGCGGCGGACGAACAACTGCAAAGCTGGCGCAACGAGGGCTCACAGCCCCAACTCCTGCATTGGCTGGTCAACGGTCCCTGGCAACATGCTCAGATCCGGCATTGCCTGGATTTTTCTGACTTCAAGGAATTGGTGCTCTTGCCTCATGTGCGCGATCAGGCCGCGCCGGCATCGCAGGTCAACGCCTATGACGACCCCAATTGGGTGGCGGATGCCAACCAGAACCAAGCCTTGCACCTGATCGTGGATTTCAGCTGGGTGCCCCGACCGGTGCCCCAAGCGCCCCCCATCGATCAGCCCAGGCACAAGGCCTGGATGAAGATCGAGGACGGCCAGGGCAGCCGACTTCACGAACTCCAGGGGCAGGTGTTCATCCTCGGGCAGGCCAAGGAGATGTCATGGCCAGACGGCAGAACCCTGCAATTGCAGCACGGTCAGACCTTGCCATGGCAGGGTGAAGAGGCCACCTACCTCGCGGTCGAGGGCTTGCATGTGTCGGGCATGCACCTGGCCATCCGACTCCAGGAGTTTGACATCGAGTACATGGACATGGGCTCAGCCAATGGCACCCGGGACACGGCTGACCATGAGGTCTTGGCCCATGTCTGGCATCGCAGCATGGGTGACCTTGAATTGACCTTGGGGGGCAGAGCCAGCGACACCACCACCGAGGCACCGCGCATCCTGTGTTCTCTCAACCCATTCCGTGCCAGTGTGTCGGTGCAGAAGACGCCCTTGCGAAGCAACACCCCCCCGGCCATGTCCAGCACCAAACCCGTGTCGTTGCGCGTCGAACTCAAAGGCTCCAATGGCTGGACCCATGCGCAAGACCTGGTCGCCCTGCCCTTCACCATCGGAAGGGATCCTCAGTGCCATTGCGTGATCCCGTTGGAGTTCAGCAAAGTCTCCCGCCGGCATCTGGTCATCGAGGCTTGGGATGAGTCCACAGCATCTGTCAAAATCAAAGACATCAGTACCCATGGTGTACAGATCGAAAGCGGAGGTCTGAGTGGCGATCTCACTCAAGGCGCTTGGTTGACCTTGGGCAGTCAACTGGTCATGGGTCAATCCAATCACTCCCCCTCGGTTCACATTCAGATCACCAACACATCTTCAAACATCGTTTGACGCTCTAAGGATAAGCACATGTCAGGACACGGTTTTCACGTTCACGGACCCCATGACCACGAAATCGAACATGCACAAAGTGGTGGCCATGAAGGCCATGGCAACAACGACTCCATGACCAACAGCATCGCCTTGTTCACCGCAGTGATTGCCACCGTAGGCGCCATCTTCAGCTACATGGGTGGAGCCACCCAGGTCAATGCCGCCCTTTACAAAAACAATGCGGCCATCAAAAAGACCGAGGCCTCCAATCAGTGGAATTACTACCAAGCCAAAAGCAGCAAGCAAAACCTGAGCGAGCTCGGTCTTGAACTGGCGCCAGCCAAAAAGGACTATTACGAGCAAGCCATTGCGCGCTACAAGACCGAGAAAAATGACATCAAGGTCGCCGCCGAGAAGTTGGAATCCGAAGCCAGCGAGTGGGACACCAAGTCAGATGAGCAAATGCACCTGCATCACCGCTGGGCTCAGGCCACCACCGTGCTTCAGGTCTCCATTGCCCTGGCAGCCATCACCCTGATCACTCGCCGCCGCTGGGCCATGTGGGGCATGTATGGCCTGGGCGCCATGGGGGTGGGGCTGGGTGCCATGGCCTGGTTGCACCTTTGAACTGAACAGGAACGCTCATGGACGCAGACATTGCCAACAAACCCAGCGATGCCTTTGTGTTGCTGTGTCGCAAAGCCTGGACCGAGTACGTCCTGCTGGCTTTCTGGGGCGCACTGCTGGCCGGGCTTTTCTACCTCAGCCTGAGATTTTTCGAGCCTGGCTATTTCCACTTGCTGGGCCTCATTCCTTTGGCCTGGTTCATCTATGAATGGCTGCTGCTCAGAAGCGTCTGCCTCTACTACGATGAGTCAGGGGTTTGGGTCTTCGAGGGCATCCTGCCCTGGAGCAAGGGACTCAGGGGCGTGAAATGGCGGGACATGGATGAGGCCACCTTTGTCACGGGGTTTTGGGCATGGCTGCTGCGGTCCTACACGATTCGCATCAGCCATCGTTTCACCAAGGAAAGCGAAATCCTGCTCACCCACATGTACAACGGCAAAGCCGTGTCACAACAGATCAATCAAATCCTCATGGAGAAGGTCAAGCAGCAACCGCTGAACTGACCTAGCCATGCTCAAATCCCTGATCCGCCTGGCTTCCAAATCCCATGAGGGAATGGACTGGCAATGGAGCTTTCTGCCGCCCCTCATGGTTTATCTGGCGGCTGGGATTCAGGGCCTCACCGGCATTGTGGGGACCTTCTACGTCAAAGAACATTTGGACTTGAGTGCGCAATTCCTGGCCGCATTGGGGTTTTGGGTGGGCATCCCCTGGGCACTCAAGATGCCCATTGGCCACGTGGTGGACTTGCTTTGGAAATTCAAATCACTGGGCGTGATTCTGGGTGCTGTGCTCATTGCGTCCAGTTTGCTGATCATGGCGCAACTGATTCAGGATCCCGTCGCCATGTCGGCCACCATGAGCATCAATGCCTGGTATGTGCTGGCCACCCTGCTGGCTCCAATTGGCTATGTGATTCAAGATGCCGTGGCCGACGCCATGACTGCCGAGGCGGTCCCCAGGGTGGACGATGAGGGTCAACCCCTGGATGAAGCCCTGATCCACCACATGCATGTGACCATGCAGACCCTGGGTCGGGTGGCTTTTGTGGGTGGCACGTTGCTGGTTGCCGGGATCAACCTGTGGGTTTTCTCCGGCATGGGCGCCTTGTCCGTCGAAGAGAAAAAAGCGGTCTATCGCAACGTCTACCTCATTGCCCTCATGATCC
>JACCDI010439385.1_pt1 | contig 40438 bp, 35 predicted proteins | sample 7442791 | NCBI WGS metagenome assembly JACCDI01 (sample SAMN15323434, study PRJNA562643) | freshwater metagenome | isolation source: river surface water | place: USA:Blue River Watershed | collected 2017-08-15 | reverse complement strand
GCTGTAATGATCGAAGAATAATTAGAAATAAGTATATTTACCCAATAATTAATAATATCAAATATGTCGCATAATCTATTGGCCGGAAAAAGAGGTATCATCTTTGGGGCCTTAAACGAAAGTTCAATTGCTTGGAAAGTAGCTCAAAGAGCAGTTCAAGAAGGTGCTAAAATTACATTAACAAATGCACCTATCGCTCTACGTATGGGTGAAATGAATGCATTAGCAGCAGAGTGTAATGCTGAAATTATTCCTGCGGATGTTACAAGCATGGAAGACCTCGAGAATCTTTTCACAAAATCACAAGAGATTTTAGGTGGTAAAATTGATTTCGTTTTGCATTCGGTTGGTATGAGTATCAATGTTCGTAAAGGTATTCACTATACTGAAGCGAATCATGAATTTATGCACAAAGGTTTTGACATTTCAGCAATGTCTTTACACAGGGTATTACAAACAGCTTGGAAACAAGATGCTATAAATGAATGGGGTTCTGTAGTTGCATTATCATACATCGCAGCTCAAAGAGTATTCCCAGATTACAATGATATGGGTGATGCAAAAGCATTATTAGAATCTATTACTAGAAGCTTCGGATATCATTATGGTAAACATCGTAAAGTAAGAGTAAATAGTATCTCTCAATCACCTACATATACTACTGCAGGTTCAGGAGTAAAGGGATTTGACGGCTTCTATTCATATGCTGACAAGATGTCGCCATTAGGCAATGCAACAGCTGATGAGTGTGCTGATTATTGCATCACTATGTTCTCAGACATGACTAAGATGGTTACGATGCAAAACTTATTCCACGACGGAGGTTTCTCATTCACAGGTGTAAGTCCGGAAGTCATCGAATCATTATCGAAATAATTTAAAAAATTATACATAAAAAAACCCGTAAGAAATTCTTACGGGTTTTTTTGTATAGCTTAACCAGCCGGATTTTCATCCTCTTCTTTTTTCTTGCGCTTCGGTTTTTCGGGTTTCGCAATTCGTACTTCTACTTGTTTAGTTTCAGCGTTGACATCTACTTCTAATGTGTCGCCTTCTACCAACTCCCCTTTCAGAATTTCTTCTGCAATTGGATCTTCTAAGTATTTCTGTATCGCACGATTCAATGGTCTTGCACCAAAATCTGCATCAAAACCTTTATCTGCAATGAAGTCTTTCGCAGCTTCAGTTAACTTAACTTGATAGCCCATTTGACTTAATCTTCCGAATAACTCTTTTAACTCGATGTCAATAATTTGGAAGATATCATCACGCTTCAATGAGTTGAACACAATTACATCATCGATTCTATTCAAGAATTCTGGAGCAAATGCTTTCTTCAATGCATTTTCAATTACAGTCTTTGCATTTGTATCTGCTTGAGTAACTTTTGCACTTGTTGTATAACCGACCCCTTGTCCGAATTCTTTCAATTGACGCGAACCTATGTTCGATGTCATAATTACAATCGTATTTCTGAAATCTACTTTTCTGCCTAAGCTATCTGTTAATATACCATCATCTAAAACTTGTAGTAAAATATTGAACACATCTGGGTGAGCTTTTTCAATCTCATCTAATAAGATTACTGAATATGGCTTGCGTCTAACTTTTTCAGTTAACTGTCCGCCTTCTTCATAACCCACATATCCCGGAGGCGCACCTACTAATCTTGAGATTGCAAACTTCTCCATGTATTCACTCATGTCGATTCTGATTAATGAATCTTCACTTTCAAACATGAACTTAGAAAGAACTTTGGCAAGTTCAGTTTTACCTACACCTGTCGGACCTAAGAAAATGAATGAACCTATTGGTTTCTTCGGATCTTTTAGTCCAGCACGTGTTCTGCGAATTGCTTTTGATAATTTCAAGATTGCATCATCTTGTCCGATGATTTTACCTTTCAACTCATCTGCCATTTGCAATAATCGTTGACTATCTGTTTGTCCTACTCTGCTAACTGGTATACCAGTCATCATAGAAACAACATCAGCAACATTCTCTTCAGTTACTGTATATTTTCTGGTTTTAGTTTCTGCTTCCCACTCTGCCTTTGCAGCCTCTAATTGTTCTAGTAATTGTTTTTCAGTATCACGAAGTTTTGCTGCTTCTTCGTATTTCTGAGAACGTACCACTTTATTTTTTTCCACCTTTATATCTTCGATTCTTTGTTCGATGTCGATGATATTTTGAGGTACATGAATATTAGTGATATGAACTCTAGAGCCTGCTTCATCTAAAGCATCAATAGCTTTATCTGGTAAGAAACGATCACTCATATAACGAGTCGTTAAATTCACACAAGCATTAATTGCTTCTGGAGTGTACGTTACATTGTGATGCTCTTCGTATTTCTCTTTAATGTTATTTAAGATGACCACAGTTTCTTCTGGAGTTGCAGGGTCAACAATAACTTTTTGGAAACGACGATCTAATGCACCATCCTTCTCAATGTATTGACGATACTCATCAAGTGTAGTAGCACCAATGCATTGAATTTCTCCACGAGCTAATGCTGGCTTGAACATGTTCGATGCATCTAATGAACCTGATGCTCCGCCTGCTCCAACGATAGTATGAATTTCATCAATGAATAAAATCACATCAGGTGATTTTTCTAATTCATTCATCACCGCTTTCATTCTCTCTTCAAACTGTCCGCGGTATTTTGTACCAGCAACCAATGATGCAAGATCAAGCGTTACTACCCTTTTATTAAACAATACTCTTGAAACTTTTCTTTGAACTATTCTTAATGCTAGTCCTTCTGCTATAGCAGATTTACCAACACCTGGTTCGCCGATTAAAATCGGATTGTTCTTTTTACGACGTGAAAGAATTTGAGATACCCTTTCAATTTCTTTTTCACGACCTACAATCGGATCAAGTTTACCTTCTTCAGCGGCACGCGTTAAATCTCTTCCGAAATTATCAAGTACCGGAGTTTTAGATTTTGAATCTCCTGCTTTTTTCGGTGCAGAAAAACTTTCTTCCTCTTTGAAACCATCATCATCAGATGGGTTTTGAGGAGCTTCTGCACTCGGATTGATTTTAAAGTTTTCTAGCTGAGCTTTGAAAACTTCATAGTTAACATTGTACTGAGATAAAATTTGTGAAGCTATATTATCTTCATCGCGTAATATTGATAAGAGCAAATGCTCGGTACCAATTACTTCACTTTTAAATATCTTCGCTTCAAGATAAGTTATCTTTAATACTTTTTCTGCTTGTTTTGTTAAAGGGATGTTACCGAGATTAACGTTCGTTCCTGAAGTACCTTTAACAGCATCTTCAACAGATTTGCGCAAGCGAGTTGTATCGATACCAAATGATTTGATCACTTTTATCGCAACACCATCTCCCTCTCTAATAAGTCCCAACAAAAGATGCTCTGCCCCAATATAGTCATGGCCTAAACGCAAGGCCTCTTCTCTACTGTATGAGATTACATCTTTTACCCTAGGTGAAAATTTAGCTTCCATATAATTCCTTTCATGATAGAAAACGTTACAATATATCAATTTGTTCTATTCAACAAACAATTAATATTATCAACAATGGTCAAAAACTAGGCCATCTGAATAATGGCAGAAAAAATTACGATATTCGCGTAAAATTTTTTCAAAATGTCAGACGAGAAGATAATATTTTCAATGGCGGGGGTCAATAAGATCCATCCTCCACAAAAACAAGTACTTAAAAACATCTACCTATCGTTTTTTTATGGGGCAAAGATTGGGGTACTCGGACTTAACGGGGCGGGTAAATCGTCGTTATTAAGAATTATTGCGGGCCTAGATAAGGCTATTCAGGGCGAAGTTGTGTTTTCACCCGGCTATACTGTGGGTTATTTAGAGCAAGAGCCTCAGCTAGATGAGAGCAAAACAGTGATTGAAGTAGTGCGTGAAGGGGTTAAAAATGTCACCGACATCCTGGAAGAATACGAAAGTATTAATGAAAAGTTTGCATTGCCAGAGTATTATGAAGATGCTGACAAAATGGACAAATTAATGCAACGCCAAGGTGAATTACAAGATCAGATTGATGCTATAGGCGGATGGGAGCTCGATTCGAAATTAGAGCGAGCGATGGATGCATTACGTTGTCCAGAATCAGATACTCCTATCAATGTATTATCAGGTGGTGAAAGAAGAAGAGTCGCTTTATGTAGATTGTTATTACAAGAACCAGATGTATTATTATTAGACGAGCCTACCAACCACTTAGATGCTGAATCTATTGATTGGTTAGAGCAACACTTACAACAATATAAAGGAACTGTTATAGCAGTAACACACGATAGATATTTCTTAGATAATGTAGCGGGCTGGATCTTAGAGTTAGACAGAGGTGAAGGTATTCCATGGAAGGGTAATTACTCTTCATGGCTTGAGCAAAAGTCTAAACGTTTAGCGCAGGAAGAAAAGCAAGAAACTAAACGTCAAAAAACTTTAGAGCGTGAATTAGAATGGGTACGTATGGCACCTAAAGCTCGACATGCAAAATCAAAAGCACGTTTATCAAATTATGAAAAATTAGCAAGTGAGGAAACTGGAGAAAGAGAAGCAAGATTAGAATTATTTATTCCACCTGGACCACGTTTAGGAAATGTAGTTATTGAGGCGAATAATATTTCTAAATCGTACGGAGATAAATTACTTTATGAAAATTTAAGTTTCTCATTACCCCCTGCAGGTATAGTAGGTATTATAGGTCCGAACGGTGCCGGTAAAACCACCCTATTCAAATTAATTACAGGAGAAGAGCAACCAGATTCAGGATCAATTAAAATTGGTGAGACTGTAAAACTTGCACACGTTGATCAGTTGCATAAAGATATGGACCCAGAGAAAACTGTTTTTGAGTTAATTACTGGTGGTACTGATACTATGATGTTAGGCAACAAACAAATTAATTCAAGAGCATATGTTTCTCGTTTTAATTTTAATGGTGCAGATCAACAAAAGAAAATTGCAATGCTATCAGGTGGTGAGCGAAATAGAGTTCATCTAGCGATGATGTTAAAGCAAGGTGCAAACGTAATTTTACTAGATGAGCCATCGAATGATATCGACGTAAATACCTTACGTGCATTGGAAGAAGCATTAGAAGAGTTCGGTGGATGTGCAGTAATTATTTCTCACGATCGTTGGTTCTTAGATAGGGTGTGTACGCATATACTTGCATTCGAAGGTGATTCACAAGTTTATTTCTTCGATGGAAATTACACAGAGTATGAAGAGAATCGTAAGAAAAGATTAGGGGATATAGGGCCGAAGAGAATTCGTTATAAAAAATTAAATTAGTACCGGAGTAGCTAGTAGCTAGTCACTAGATACTTCTAGCAACTAGCTACTTCAGTACTACCATTAAATGCATTGTTAAAATGTTAATAAAAAGGTAATATTAATCTGATCTTCAAATAATTAATTATTACTTATTTTTATAAACCTCTTGCAGAGATGCATCTGGTTCATTGATTGAAAAAACTTAAATATTCAACATATGACCTGGAAAAAATTTAGTGGAGAAAACTTATCAGTAGACTTAATTTCTGAAGTCGAGAAAACTATTGAGAGAGAATACGAGATGGGCAACAAATTAAAAGTTTGTATTGGCACCGACTCTCAAGTAAAAGGAGATCAAATTGATTTTGCAACAGTGATTGTATTTCTACGCGAGCAGAAAGGTGGCTTCATGTACATCAACCAAGAGAAGATTACAAAGAAGATGAGCATCAAAGAGCGCATGTTAAATGAAGTACAACGTTCTATAGAAACAGCTTATGCTTTATGTGATCTATTAGATTTATATGATGTAGATCTAGAAGTACATGCAGATATAAACACAAATCCCAATTTCAAATCAAACCAAGCATTACACGAAGCAATGGGTTATATATTGAGTATGGGATTTGTATTCAAAGCAAAGCCAGAGGCATTTGCTAGTTCATATTGTGCGAATAAGATGGTGCAGTAGAATTAGAACCTGTGGGTTATACCAATTTTACCACCAGTGACATTACCACCACCAAATTCTAAGTTGATACCTGTTCTTGAATTGAAGAAGTATCTACCTCCTACTTGTGCACCAGGGTCAAGTCCTGAGTTGTAATTACCCGGGTAACCATTTGGCGAACTCCAAGAGTAGAACCCTACGTTTAAGCCTGCATATACGTCCCATTCTTCATCAATGTCTAATAAAGTATTGAAGTGATAGTTACCGTTAACTGAGAAGCCAAAAATGGTATGACTATAATTTACAGTTTTAAAACTTTCTCTGTAAGATCTGAAAGATGCTTCTGCTCCAATAGTTATCTCCTTGCCTACTCCGTGGTCAAAGCCTACATAAACTGGTAAGCCCCAGCCTGAGAATCCGAATCCGGCATTTACTTGATTTTGACCTTTCGTCAACCTGCCCTGGGCAATTGCGAAAGTACTAGTTATCACTAGTGCGATTGTTATTATAACGTTTTTCATGTTGTTCGATTTAAATATTACTCTCAAGTTAGTCATTATATGTGGCTATAAATTGAATTGACAAAAATAAAACAATGAATAAAAAGTCTTGTTAACATGATATGAAAATTTATACACAGATGTTTAAGCAAAATGTGCCGATAAGTATTGAGAAAGCTTGGGACTTCTTTTCGTCACCAAAAAATTTGGCGAAAATAACTCCAGAACACATGGGCTTTATCATTACTTCTACTTATAACGATGAAAAAATGTACCCTGGTATGTTAATTACCTATAAAGTGAGTCCACTTTTAGGCATACCCCTCGATTGGTGTACTGAAATTACTCATGTAGAGCAACATAAGTATTTTGTCGATGAACAAAGATTCGGACCATATGCTATGTGGCATCATCAACATCATTTCAAAGAAATTGAAGGTGGTGTAGAAATGATCGACATCGTTACTTATGCAATACCTTTCGGCTTCATTGGTAGAATAGCTAATAGCATTTTAGTAGAATCTGAAGTGAAAAAAATATTCGATTACAGAACCATTAAGATTGATGAGTTCTTCGGAAAATACAAGGCTTAATTAATTTAAGCCTTTTTTATTTCTCTATTTTACTATTTTAGTAAAATGAAGAGAATCTTCTTTACCCTATTATTCATTCAGTTGAGTAGCTATTTTGTTTTCTCGCAAGTCAATAATCGCTTGCTAGAAAATAATATTACTTACACTGATTCGAAATTTCAGTTGAATGTTTACAATCATAATTACATGAGAAATTATGAGTACTTCAACAAATTTGCCGACGGACTCACCTATTTCGGAAGTATTTTACATCCGGAGTTTATTTACAATGCTGATAAAAAGTTAAGCTTACAAGCTGGTTTATTCATTCGACAAGATTATGGTCGTGGCGGAATTTATGAAGAACAGCCAACTTTTACCATTAACTACCATCCGGGTAAATGGCAAATAATTGCCGGTAAATTAAACGGTAATGTTATGCACCGCATGCCAGAGCCAATGTATAATTATGATCGAATTATATACAATAATTTAGAATTCGGAAATCAATTTATTTATACCGATAGTAATTTAAAGTTTGATGCATGGATCAATTGGGAGAAGATGATTTATAAAATTTCTCCGACACAAGAAGAAGTTTCTGGCGGATTTCACATCGACTATAAATTATTGAAAAACAAAAAGCATAAGATTGATATTCCGGTTTCGGTGTTTGCTTATCATAAAGGCGGACAAGTTGATACCCCAGATAGAACTTTAATCACATTGTTTAATAGTAGTATAGGCATTGATTATAAATACTTATACAATGAGAAGAAAGATCATTATATATGGTTAGAGTCTCATATCATCGGATATTTAGATTATTCGAATACCAAAGTTTACCCAGAAGATAATGGCTATGGCTTATTAGCAACTTTGGGTTGGAAATTCGGACATACCTCATTGAGTACAACTTATTGGCAAGGAAATAATTTCATAGGTATACACGGTGCACCTTTATATCAATCGGCATCGACACAAATCAATAACGAGAACTTTTTCAGTACAGAGCGAAAGCTATTGTTCGTTCGTTTAATATCAGATTATGAAATTAATGATCAGTTCAGTATATCGTCTAGATTAGAGCCTTACTTTGATTTAAACAATCCGCAGTTTGAGTTTTCAAACAGTTTATTTCTGACTTACAGAAATCAGTTTGATTTAGCGAAAAATAAGTCGAAATAAGATTTAGCTTAGTATCTTTGCAGGATGAAGGATGTTAGAGGCTATAATTCTTATAGTAATCACTTAGCTAAAAAATATAAAGGACAAAGAGTATTTAAAGTTATAGTTGATGGTGGATTTACATGCCCAAATCGCGATGGTTCTAAAGGTTATGGTGGATGTACTTATTGCAATGTAGATTCATTTACACCAGAAACTGCACGTAGTATGCCGAGTATTAAAGAACAGATGCAAAAAGGTATAAGACAAGCGAAAGAGAATTATAGAGCCGATAAAATCATCGTTTACTTCCAACCGAATACAAATACCTACGCCCCTACTCATTTTTTAAAAATGATGTATGATGAAGCCTTATCTTATTATACTGAAGACATCGTAGGATTATCAATAGGTACACGCCCTGATTGTATTGATGCAGAAAAAGCAAAATTATTAGAGAGCTATACCGATAAATTCGATGTTGACATTGAGATGGGTATGGAATCTATTTATAACGAAACTCTCGCACAAATCAATAGAGGTTGTACACACGAAGACTTAGAAAATGCTTTGGCATTATTTGAAAATTCTAAGGTTGAAGTATGTGTGCATTCAATTTTCGGATTCCCTTGGGAGACTAGAGAGATGATGTTAGCCTATGCAGATGTGGTCAATAAATACAAACAGATTAAATATGTAAAGCTTCATCACTTACATATTGTTGAAGGATCTATTATGGGAGTTCATTATAAGCGTGAGCCTTTTAAGTTATTCGAATTAGAAGAGTATGCAGAATTTCTTTCTGAATTTATACCGAGATTGAGAGATGATGTGATTATACAACGATTGTTCGGACTTTCAGATCAAGATATGTTGATTGCTCCGAATTGGGGTTATAAGAAAGCTGTTATACAATCGATGATTGATAAAATAATTGTAAAGAATGGAGTCGAGCAAGGCTCTTATTTAAAACAAGAAAGGAGTTAATTTTCATTAAACCTTTTTCTTTTAGTATCTGTATTCTTTCACTACTTCGATTGCATACTTCACATTATCGAAAGGTATATCTGGCATAATACCATGTCCGAGGTTAAAGATAAAACCATCAGTACCTTTCATGCGATCAAATAATTTATGAATTCTTTCTTTGATTACTTTTTTATCAGCGTATAAAACAAAAGGATCTAAATTACCTTGCACTGCGATATTTTTTGGTAATCTATTTTTCATGTCTAATAAATCAACATTCCAATCAATCGAAATAACATCAGGTTTAGCTTCTGCCATTAATGGCGCGAATACTGAACTGCCTTTACAGAATGATATAATCGGGATGTTAGTTCTATTTAGACTAGCAATAATTTTTTGATTGTATTGGTGAGAAAATTCTTTGTAATCATCCCATGCCAAGGCTGTAGCCCATGAGTCAAATAATTGTAGAGCATTTACACCAGCAGCAATTTGCATATTAAGATAGATGATTGTAACATCTGCAATCTTCTGCAAAAGTTTATGTGCTAGTTCAGGTTGATTATGAATAAAGAGTTTAGTCTTTTTAAAATCTTTAGAAGAACCACCTTCAATTAAATAACTCATTACAGTGAAAGGAGCACCAGCGAAACCGATTAAAGGCTTAGAACCATTCAATCTTTGTTGAATTACTTTAATAGCATCAGCTACATATTTCAAGCGATCTTCAGTGCCATCAACTAATAAAGCATTGATATCAGCTTCTGATCTCACGGGGTTTGCGAAAGTCGGACCAACACCTGCTTCGAAAGATAATTGTCCGCCCATCGCTTCAGCTGTCACTAAAATATCTGAAAATAAAATTGCAGCATCAACATCTAATAAATCGATTGGTAACATGGTTACATCAGCAGCAATTTCAGGAGTCTTGCACATTTCTAAAAAAGAATATTTGTTTTTTATTTCCCAATATTCTTTCATAAATCTACCAGCTTGTCTCATCATCCATACTGGTGGTCTTTCTGTCGGCTTAGACCAAGCGGCGTTTAAAAATAGGTTTTTCATTAATTTTGTATTGTGTATTGAGTATTGCGTACTGCGAACACTCTATTGAGTGACAGTACTATTTTCGTTTTTTCTTTTTTCGATTTCCGATTCGCTAATTATCACATTTGCTAATTCTAATCAGTGAATTTGTATCCCACTCCCCTAATAGAATGAAAATGCTTCGGGTGTTTTGAGTCGTTTTCAAAATATTTTCTGAACGATAAAATAAAATTATCGATAGTACGAGTTGATGGGTACACATCATAGTTCCATACTGTTTCTAAAATTGTTTCGCGAGATACGGCTTCACCTTTTCTCTCGATTAATAATTTTAGCAGCATGGTTTCTTTCTTAGTAAGCGGTGTAACAGTACCAGCATCATCTGTTAATTCGTAATTATTGAAATTAATAGTCTTATCGCCAATCTTATAACTATTTAATTGTTTTTGCTCATCATTTTTGAGACTACGTTTTACTAGAATTCCTACTCGTAAAATAAGTTCTTCTAAATTGAATGGCTTTGTTAAATAATCATCAGCACCACGCTTTAATCCGGCTACTCTATCTTCAGAAGTATTCTTTGCTGTTAAGAAAAGTATTGGCACTTCAGAATTTTCTAAACGTATAGTCTCAGCTACTTTGAATCCGTCGATCTCTGGTAACATCACATCGAGTATTACTAAATTCAATCGTTCTTCTTTAAAAGCTTTCAATGCTTTTTTACCATCAGTTGCGGTAGTTACATGATAACCTTCTAACTCGAGGTTTAATTTCAAAGCCTCTAGTAAGTGTTCTTCATCTTCAACGAGTAAAATTCTATACGCTGCCATATTTAAAATATTATTTCAAAACAAGTACCTTTTGGTGCATTTGAAGTAATGTTTATTACTGCATTATGATTATCGGTTACTTGTTTTACGATAAATAATCCAAGGCCTGTGCCCTTTGTTTTCCTGGTCATTTCATTACCTACACGATAAAACTTTTCAAATATTTTGGTTCTATCAGATTCTGAAATTCCTACTCCTTCATCACATATTTTTAAATGAATTTTTTCATTTACTTTTTTCAATGAAACTAAAATTTTAGAATCATCTACTGAATATTTAACTGCATTCTCTAGTAAATTATTTACTAAAGAACCTAGAGAAAAGCGATCACCATTGTAATCAATATGTTCTTCAATATCACGAACAATGGTACGTTTCGATTGAACATTTATTTCTAATCGATCAGACATATTATCGAGCAAATCAGAGAAGCTAAACATTTCTTTCGGGAAAGAATAGCTACCGTTTTCAATTCTACTTGCCAATAACATGTTCTCCACTAAATCATCTAATCGACCGATATCGTCGATTGAGCTTTTAATAAATTGATCACGTTTTTCTTTTTCTAAATCACGTTTTAAAATTGTTTGTAAATACAATTTTATGGATGCTAAAGGAGATTTTAATTCATGCGTAACTGATAATAAGAAATTTCTCTGTTGCATATGCATCGCTCTTTCTTTCTTCATCACTTTGTGGAAGAAGAATGCTCCTACTAATAATATTAATAAGAATACGGAGCCTTCACCTAAAATCATTCCCATTCTACTTGGTTCAGATTTTACCAATAAATACCCCCACCACACTAGCTCTGCTAATGCATAAATTAATAAGAGGTAGAATATGGTTATAGGTTTACGCAACATTATTTTTTCTATCAAATACTATTTCTAAAGCTTCGAACATTGCTCGTTTAGCTTTCTCTAAATCAATTTTTGTATGAGCAGCTGAAACGAAGCCTACTTCATATCCCGATGGACCTAAATAAATTCCACGGTTTAATAATTCACGATGGAAGATTTTAAATTTCTCCATACTTGCTGGGTCAATTTCATCGGCTCTACGAACATTTTCAAGGTCTGTAAATGCCAACCAAAAGATAGATCCAACACTAAATATTTTAAACTTATATCCGCGTGATTCAGCATAACGTTGAATCGCTTGTACAAACTCTTCTGTTTTTTTATTTAATTCTTTATAAAATCCTGAACTCGCTAATTCAGATAATTGTGCAATACCTGCAGCCATTGCTACCGGATTCCCAGATAAGGTTCCTGCTTGATATACACTACCTACTGGTGATACACAATTCATAATTTCTTCTGAAGCACCATAAGCACCAACTGGTAATCCGCCTCCGATAATTTTACCATAGGTAATTATATCTGGTTGAATTTGATAATGTCCTGCTGCTCCTTCGAATCCTACTCTAAAGCCTGAGATAACTTCATCAAATAATAACAGCGTATTATTTTTTGTACATGTTTCTCTTAAAAATTCTAAGAATGATTTTTCTTGTAATAATAATCCGTTGTTAGCAGGTATAGGTTCAATAATTACACAAGCAATTTGATCTTTAAATTGTTCAAATGCTTGCAAGACAGCTTCTTTATCATTCAATGGAACGACTAGGGTTTCTTTAGCATATGCTTCAGGAATACCCGCAGAACTAGTTTCACCGAATGTTACTAATCCAGATCCTGCTTTCACCAAAAGTGAATCAACATGCCCATGGTAACATCCTTCGAACTTTAAAATTTTATCACGTTTAGTATAACCTCTTGCCAAACGAATAGCCGACATTACCGCTTCAGTTCCTGAACTAACGAAACGTAATTTCTGAATGTATTTATTGTTTGATAAAATCAATTCTGCTAATTCATTTTCTAATGCTGTTGGCGCTCCAAATGACATTCCATTTTGTGCAACTTCAATTACCTTCTCTCTGATTTTTGAATTGTTGTGTCCTAAAATAAGCGGACCCCAAGAGCAGCAGAAGTCAATGAATTCATAGTTATCAGCATCCCATACTCGACATCCATCGCCTTTCTTAATAAAAAGAGGAGTACCGTAAACAGATCTGAATGCACGCACCGGCGAATTCACTCCGCCTGGGAAATATTTTTTAGCCTTCTCAAATAATTCTGCAGACTTCTCTCTAGAAATATCTTTGTGATCGGCAGGAGTTACTGGTGAAGGTTCTTCGTTGTTTGATTTGAATATGTTCTTTAATGCTGCAATCATTTTAATTGTATTATTTACTTTGTATTATGTATTAAGTATTAAGTATTAAGAACTAGGAAATAAAGTTATTGAGTTATTAGGTTATTGAGAATTTAGGTAATACCTTAATAACTTAATTCCTTAGTTTCTAGTTACTAGTTACAAGTCACCAGTTACTATTTTATCCAGCCCTTCTCAAACATCTCCCTCGTATGATAACTAATAATAATGTTCGCGCCTGCTCTTGCAAATGCAAACATGTTTTCTAATGTTAATTTTTGTTCATCAATCCAGCCATTTGCTGCAGCAGCTTTTACCATCGAGTATTCAGCTGATACATTATAACAAGCAATTGGCAAATTGGTGTTAGCTCTCAAGTTAGCAATTACATCTAAATATGCCAAAGCTGGTTTAACCATTAAAATATCTGCGCCTTCATTTTCGTCAAGTTCAGCTTCTAACATTGCTTCTCTTGCATTTCTGAAATCCATTTGATATGATTTACGATCACCTTTATTAGGTGCAGAGTTAGCTGCTTCTCTAAACGGACCATAATAGGCACCAGCAAATTTAATTGAATAAGACATTAAAGCCGTATTGACAAATCCAGCTGCATCTAATCCTTCACGAATTGCTTGAATTCTACCATCCATCATATCTGAAGGAGCAACCATATCAGCACCAGCTTTTGCATGTGCAACAGCCATTTTCACTAATACTTCAACTGTAGGGTCGTTCGCAACATAATCTAAATGGATGATACCACAATGACCGTGTGTCGTATAAGCACATGTACAAACATCAGTGATTACATAAATCTCATCGGCAAATTTTTCTTTCAATGCTTTAACAGCATTTACCACTACTGATTTATCTGAATAAGCAGATGAAGCATCTTCTGTCTTCTCTTCCCCTACTCCGAATAATAATATTTTATTTACGCCAAATTTGAGTCCAGCTTCTACATCTTTCAATAATTCATCAACTGAAAAATGATTGATGCCAGGCATAGCATCTATCGGATGTTTGATACCAGTACCAGGTACTACGAAATATGGGTAGATAAACATTTCTTTAGAAAGTCTAGTTTCAGCAACTAACTCTCTGATGATACTATTTTTTCTTAAACGACGAGGGCGGCGATTCATATTTGATTTGCTTTTGCTAAATAGATTGCGTGAAAAATTCCAAGGTCATCAGCAGATGTAGCAATTGAATGGCAAGGCACATTGATGTCTTGTAATGCCTGTGCTGTCGATGGACCAATAGAAACGATTAATTTATTATTTAATTTTTTTAGTGAGTTGCTAAATGCTTGAACATTCGACGGACTTGTCATTACATAAACATCAGCTTCTGGTAAATTCATTTCTGGCTTGATGATAGTATCATAAACTACTACTTCAATAATTTGATGAGTACTTTTTAAAACACTAGAAATAGACTTCAATGATTTTGTAGAGCAAGGGAATAAAATTCTTTGTGAAATTTTATATGCTGCATTGAACTCAGAAGCAACAACATCGGGGTCTGAACTAGATCCTATGAAATGAACCTCCGAAGTATATTTTAAAATTTCGGTTGCAGTTGCTTGTCCGAAAGCCGCAAACTGCAAATTCAAATCTTTTACATTCACCTGGTTAAAAAAATGTCTGACAGCATTTTTACTATTGAAAAATACCATATCAAAAGCATTTAGGTCAGAGTATTCAAATTTCAATTCTTGTGTCTCAATACCTGAATTATATAGTAATTCAGCCGATTCAATGCTTAATTGTTTTTTTAACAATGAATCATTTTTATCTTCTTGTGAAATGAAGATTTTATTATTTTTCAGGATGGTACTATTGAATAAATTCACTGCACGCTCTGCAAGATGTTCGTATGAATCAGCCTCTAAATACAAGCGTTGAGGTAATTCTGCATCGTGTTCAGCTTTTGCAGCCCATAATTTATAAGTATTATTTTTATGTTCAACGTATGCACCTAATGGCATATGACATCCGCCTTCAAAAAGATTTAAAATTTTACGTTCTATACCTATGGAGTTAAAGACTTGTTCTTGATGAATTACTTGTTTTAAAAATTGATCAAGAGTAGAATCATTTTCTCTGATTTGTAGAGCTAAAACACCTTGAGCGGGAGCGGGTATAAATGTATGCGGATTTAAAACTATTACATGAAGATCGCTTAAATCTAATTTCAATCTTTCAACGCCAGCACGAGCTAATAGAATAGCATCGAACTGCCCTTCTCTTAGTTTTTGAATACGAGTAGGTACATTACCTCTGATGTCTTTTAAAATTATATCATCGCGAAACTCTAACATCTGTACTTTTCTTCGAGCAGAAGAAGTGCCGAGTATTGCATTTTTTTTGAAAGATAAATATTGTGTTGTATCAACAGACTCTTTACGAATCAATAGAAGTTCTGAAGGATCTTCTCTTTCTGAAACAGCTGATATTATTAAGCCCGGAGGAGATAGAGTAGGCAAATCTTTATGCGAATGTACCGCTAAATCTATTTCATTATTAAGTAGAGCATCTTCCAATTCTTTAGTAAAGAATCCTTTGCCTTCTAATTTATCGAGACTGAGGTGTTGAATTTTGTCACCTTGAGTTTTAAAGATGGTAATACTTACCTCAGCACCTGCTTGTGTTAAACGATCTTTCACATGATGGGCCTGCCACAAAGCTAAATCACTGCCTCTGGAGCCAATCTTAATTTTCATCTTATTCATTCTAATATGAGTGCTATTCTTTTATGAGGATGTCTTTTGCCATCACCATTGGTATGCTAATATATTTCTTCTCCATATAATTTAGCACTTTTTCTAATACTTCTTTCGATTGCTCGTCTAAAGATTGAATATCGTCGGCAAATACAGACTGAATAGCGGTATTTCTAATTTCTTTTATCTTTTGGGGGACTTCTTGCATCGCCAATTCGATTTTTCTTTGGCGTACTAGTGGTCTAAACTCTTCTAAGTTTTCTTCGATGATTTGTTCAGCTGAGCATAATTCAGCATAACGATCGTCGATGTTTTTCTTGATAGTTTCTTGAATACTTTCGATGTTGATGAAATGTAAATTATTTTTCAAAACATCTTCATGAGTATCATTCGGAATTGCTAGATCTAAAATGACTTTTTTATCTGTCTCTGCATTTAGCAATGAATTGTATATTTCTGGAGTAATAATCGGATCTGTTGAGCCAGTACAAGTAATGATAACATCAAAGCCTTCATTAAATGAATTCAGTTGATCAAGTGGTAAAGCTCTACCATCTAATTCTTGCGCTAATAACTCAGCTTTCGATAAAGTTCTATTGAAAACGGTGAAATTATTATGCTTATGTTTCTTAAGGTATTTTGCAAATAATTGATTCGTTTCACCAGCACCAATGATTAAAAATCTAGTTTTATCGTTGATGGCTAATTCGCGCAACATACGGTAGGCAATAGATACCACTGAGATAGGTTTTTCTGAAATCTTAGTGTTGGTATAAATTTCTTTAGCCGTTTTTACGATGCGATTCATGCATAATCTTAAAAAATCACCTGTAAATCCGAAGGCCTTACACTCATCATATGACTGGCGCACTTGAGCTAAAATTTCTTTTTCACCTACTACTAAAGATTCTAATGAGCTAGAAACTCGCATTAAATGGTTAAGTGCGGCCTCATCGTGAAATATGGCAACTTGACTTAAGAAATAATCAATTTCAATGCTGTTACCATTCGATAAATGATGTAAAGTTCTTTCAATAAATTTATCGTTGATTTCGTTCTCTGAAGTGAAAACTAACTCTACTCGATTACATGTACCTATATAAAAAAGCTCGTTAATGGCTAATTCATTTTTCAAAGAAGTAAGAATCGCTTCTCTATCCTCTTTTGAAAGCACCAATTTACCTAACTCTTTTAAGTCTAAGTTCTTGTGTGTAAATGCGATAACCTTTAGATTTTTCAAGCCCTCTGCGTCTTTTTTCGATATACAAATTAAGGTTATGAAAACTCTAAATCTGTCATCTAATTGTCAGAGCAATTATTTAGACGGATTATAAATAAAGCATGAATTATGATGATAAAATCTCTCCTAATTTCAAGAGATTCATGTCAATATCTTGGTTGTGCTTAACTGCTTTTTCTAGCGATGTATAGTGGATGTGATTATTCACTACACCAATCATAATTTGTACTCTGCCAGCTAATAATGCTTCTACAGCTGCAACACCCATTCTGCTACCTAATACACGGTCGAAGCACGACGGACTTCCACCGCGTTGTATATGTCCCAGTACGCTGACTCTTATATCGTAATTATTGAATTTCGTTTTTACTTTTTCAGCGATTTGATAAGCCCCACCCTGTTCATCACCTTCAGCAACGACAACGATCATCGAAGATTTATTACGCTCCCATCCTTTTTCTAATGTTTTCATTAAAGAAAGTTCATCAGTTTTAGATTCTGGTATTAGAATAGCTTCTGCTCCACCTGCAATACCTGAATACAAGGCGATATAACCAGCATCTCTGCCCATTACTTCTACGAAAAATAATCGATCGTGTGAATCGGCAGTATCACGAATTCTGTCGATGGCATCAACCACTGTATTTACAGCAGTGTCGAATCCTAATGTATAATCGGTACCATATAAATCACAATCGATTGTGCCTGGTATACCGATGAAAGGGATATCATGTTCTTTGTTAAATTGTAGTGCACCACTAAAAGTACCATCACCACCTATTGCTACAACAGCATCGATATTATTTGCAACCAATTGATTATACGCTTGCTTTCTACCTTCGACAGTTCTGAATCTGTCACTTCTTGCTGATTTTAGTACAGTTCCACCTCTTTGAATAATATTACTTACCGAGTTTGACTGCATAGGAATTATATCTCCTTCAATCATCCCCTCATAACCTCTTTTTATTCCGTACACTTTTACACCATTAGAAATACCAGCTCTTACAACTGCGCGTATAGCTGCGTTCATACCTGGGGAATCACCACCAGAGGTCATAACTGCAATAGATTTAATCGGACTTGACATAAGTTTTTATTATAATAACACCTAAATATAGTAATTGTTATTTAATAATTGTAAAAAGTACACTAAGTATGTATTAATTCTCAATTAAATCTTTATCAATCCAGTTACCATCTTCTGAAATTAACTCGATTAATTGATCAACAGCATTTTCGGTATTTACATTTTTGCGTACGACTTCTTTGCCACGGTAGAGGGTGATTTTACCCGGACCAGTACCAACATAGCCGTAGTCGGCGTCGGCCATTTCACCCGGACCGTTAACAATACAGCCCATGATACCAATTTTAATACCTTTTAAATGATCAGTTCTAGAACGTATCATTTGAGTAGTTTCTTGTAAATCAAAAAGTGTTCGTCCGCATGAAGGGCAAGAAATATATTCAGTTTTAGAAATTCTAGTTCTACTAGCTTGAAGAATTCCGAATGAGATTGAATTAATTACACGCAAAGAGATTTCTTTATCAGCACTCAACCAAATTCCATCTCCGAATCCGTCGACCAATAAAGCTCCGAAATCAGTGGCAGCATATAATTGCAACTGATCGAGAGATAAATTTTTATAATTTCTTTTGATGATAACAGGTAAAGAAATATTATTATCTAAAAGGTTAAAGAAGAATGCGCGAATGTTAGGCATTGCATGCTCCTTATTTGTTTCAACAACTAAAACAGCTTTAGAAAATTTATTAATTAATTGATAATCTAAATTGCTTGTATCATCCGAAGAAACATGAATAAACACAAAGTTATTCGCATCAAATTTTGCATTTGATAAATCATTATAAGCAATGAAAGGTATAGTATTTTCAAGGCTTTGATGATTTAACCAAGTTTTGTAATTAATCAATAATTTCAAATTACCTGGGAAACTATATTCAGGAATTTGATCACCAACATAAGCAATGTCGGCAGCCAAGTCAGTCAAATTATATTTATCGAGTAATGCTGAATATGCATAACCGATTTGTGATAATTGAAGAGGTTCGTTTAATTTTATATTCGATAAATCAGCAATAACAACAGGCACATGATGATCACCTAATAATTGTAAATCATTAGTCTTTCTTCTGTTATGTTCATATGGGTTGTGAGAAGAAGGTATGTAATATTTCTCTTCTTCTTTATAATCAGATTTACGATTGATGTAGCGATCAGCAAGAGCTTTAGCAACAGGAGCTTCGAACTCAGGGTCTTCAGTTAGTGATACACGTATAGTATCTCCTAATCCGTCTTCTAACAAAGTACCGATACCTACAGCAGATTTTATTCTTCCATCTTCACCATCACCTGCTTCGGTAACACCTAGATGTAGAGGGTAATTCATACCTTCTAATTGCATTGCTTCCACTAGCATTCTATAGGCTTGAACCATTACTTGTGCATTACTCGATTTCATAGAGACTACTAGATTATAATAGTTCATCGATTCGCACATTCTAATAAATTCCATAGCCGACTCCACCATTCCTAAAGGTGTATCACCATACCAACTCATGATTCTATCAGAGAGAGAACCGTGGTTAGTACCTATTCTCATAGCAGTGCCATACTCTTTACAAATTTTAACGAGTGGCTCAAACTTTTTACGAATACGTTCTAATTCAGCTTCGTATTCATAAGCACTATAATCTATTTGTTCAAATTTCTTTTTATCGACATAATTACCTGGGTTCACTCTTACTTTTTCAACAATACGAGCAGCAGCCTCTGCAGCATTCGGAGTGAAATGGATGTCAGCAACTAAAGGAACTTTGTATCCTCTTTTTCTCAACTCGTCTTTAATCGCTTGAAGATTATTCGCTTCATTCATACTTGGAGCAGTGATACGAACATAATCACAACCCGACTCAACCATTCTGATGGTTTGCTCAACTGTTGCAATGGTATTCATTGTATCGGTGGTGGTCATCGATTGTATTCTAATCGGATGATGGGCACCCATAGGTATGTCACCAATAGTTACTTCTCTTGTTGTAAATCTTTTGTAGTGGTTTAATGATTTACAGTACTTTCCTTTTAACTCTGCTATTATATCTGCTGATTGTCTGACTGCCATGTAATTGATTTGTACCAAAAATAACAAAAAAATTAGATTGGGGTTTTAATAAAAAAGGCCGAGAATTAGAAATTCCCGACCTTCAAGCATTTAATATATCAATATCGCTTAATATCTCTTGATTTCGACGTTTGAAACACCTGCATCTAAGCTGATAGTAATTAAGTTTCCCTTACTTTCAGCAAAGTTTTCTGACTCGTAAGTGCCATCACCTTTGTCAATGAAACCTATAAATTCTTTAGATGATAATACAGTGTTCAGTTTCAACGTACATTTCGCATCTTTTGGCACGAATATTTTTATATCGGTAGCACCAGCATCAATTTTCACATCTGTTGTTGGAGCTAAAGATGATAACTTCATATCAACTGAAGCTGCTCCCGCGTCCATATCAATAGAACTAACTTTAAATTTACTAAAGTCAAAATCTACATCACCTGCACCTAACTGAAAGTTAAAGTTCCATAAAACTTCTGGATTCAATTTTACATCTACATAACTATCCCAATGACTATCGTCAAAATCAAATTTACCTTTTACTTCTTTATCATCATTTAATTTTAACTTAATAGTTTCAGTATTGCCTTCATTGACTTTTTCTAATGTGTATTCACCAACATTTAAATGTGATTTAGCGTCAATTAAATTTGTTGTCGTATCAGAAATTCTGAACTCAGAGGCACCACCATTTAACTCTAATGTAGCAGTGCTAATGCCTGAATCTAAAGGCAATGTAAAGTTTTGATCAGAGACTTTATCATCTCTATCTCTATTATTAGACCATGAAAAAGATTCCTTATTGTGATTACCAATTTCAATAGTATTATATAGAAATATACTGATAACTAGCGCTAACAAACTATTACTAATCCAGGGATTTATTTTTGCTGATTTTGTTAAACTTGTTAATCCGATAGCAATCAAAATCAATGGCCAAAAATTCCCAAAACGATGCCAATTAAATCCGAAGTCAACAAGATTCAAATTATTTAATACTAATAGTATTCCTATTGCAATGAGGCTAATTCCCCATATAGTTTTGCTTGATTTCATATGATTAAGAATTAGTGTCTTCTGATTTATTTTTTCTACTTTGATTCCATAAAACTCCAGCGCCAACAGCAACTAAAATCAATGGCCATAATTTTCCGAAGTCAAACCAAGGAACGAATTCATCGGCTAGAAAAATAACACCTAAAGTAATTAAGATTAATCCACCGATTACACTCTCATTTTCTTTCTTGATTTTAAACGGGCGTTTGTTAGGTTCAGCTTTGCCTTCTTCATTAACAGTATAATCTACAGGTTCAGAATAAATGTAATCTTTTCTCTCAGGAATTACTGCCCATAAAATGATGTACAATAAAACACCCGATCCGAATCCGAATAAGGCTACCAAGAACAAAGCACGTACTAATGTAACGTCGATGTTAAAGTAATCTGCTAATCCTGCGCAAACACCACCTATCGATGCTCTTTGCTTGTCTCTATAAAGTTCTTTTGCCATTTTTTAATAATTTATGCTCAAAGATTCAAGGAAAATGACAGCTACTCAATAGACAACCGACGAACACAGAAAATTAACCGACGAATGAAGAGTTTCGGTAGTTATTAAACTTGACCATGTTGTGGGCGGATGATCACTTCCTCTAAACAAGCCCCTTTCGAAAGATTTGATGCAACATAAATAGTTTCGGCAATATCTTCTACTAGAATAAATCTTTCTTCACTAATGCTAGTGCCTTCCCATGAAGTGGTTAAAGTAGAGCCCGGTATTACCGCAGTCGTTTTGATATTTGTATTCAACAATGTTTCTCTAAGAGTTTTAATAAACCCATATACTGCATACTTACTTACTGAATATGCAAATGCTTCTTTAACAGGATGGATGTTTGCAAATGAACATATGCTAAAAATATGACCTGAGTCTCTCTCCATCATCATTGGCAACAGGGCTTTCGTGAGATAATAACCTGGGTAATAATTGAGATTCATGATTTTCTCCATCGAGTTATCATCCTCGTCAAGTATAGTAGACATTTGATAAACTCCTAAGTTGTTGACTAATATATGTGGCACTATATTCAGTTCTCTTAGTGTATCAGCAATTTTTGCAATTTGTTTTTTCTCAGATAAATCAGCACTGATACAATGTACATTGATATCAAAATCTTCGTTTAACGATTTTTTTTGTTCTTGTAAATCTTTATCAGATCGAGCAATCAAAATTAAATCATGAGAATTAGAAGCAAATTTTCTTGCAATGGCATTACCCATACCTTTGGTAGAGCCAGTGATTAACACGCATTTATTATTCTTTTTCATATTTATAGCCACTAAATTATTACTTTTACGAATATATATTTATAAATATGTTTTTATTTCATTTAGGTCGATATATTTTACTCTTAAGAAGTGTTTTCTCAAGACCAGAGAAGGGTTCTGTATATTGGAAAGAAACATTTAGAGAGATGAACGTAATGGGTATTGGTTCTTTGGGTATTGTGATCATCATCTCTTTATTTTTAGGTGCAGTTACTTGCGTTCAAACAGCATTCCAATTAGTTAGTGCAATAATACCTCGAGAAGTAATCGGACAAATCACCAGAGACTCTACTATTTTAGAATTTAGTCCTTCGATTACCATGCTCGTTCTCTCAGGTCGATTAGGTTCAAACATCGCTTCACAAATTGGAACTATGAGAGTGACTGAACAAATTGATGCTTTGGAAATTATGGGTGTTAACTCACCAGGGTATTTAATATTTCCGAAATTAATTGGTGGTCTTTTTGTAATACCTATGCTGATTGTAATTTCAATTGGTTTGAGTTTATTCGGAGGGTACGTAGCAGGTACATTATCTGGTGTAATTACTCCACAAGAATATATCGGTGGTATTATGAAAGACTGGAATTCTTTTATCGTTGTAGTATCATTAGTAAAAGGATATGTGTTTAGTTTCATAATGATTACTGTTTCAGCTTACCAAGGATTTTATACTGTAGGAGGTGCATTAGAAGTAGGCCGTTCGAGTACTAAAGCGGTAGTTTATAGTTGTATATTAATTTTATTCGCCGATTATATAATCGCTCAAGTAATGTTGTAATGATAGAAATTAAGAACTTATATAAATCATTTGATGGCAGAATAATATTGAAGGATATTTCTGTAGAATTCAAACCAGGTTTTACTAATTTAATTATTGGTGGCAGTGGTTCTGGTAAGACAACATTGTTAAAATGTATGGTCGGATTGCATCAAGTTGATAGTGGTGAAATATTATACAATGGAAGAGAATTTACAAGTTTATCTTTCAAAGAAAAAATTCCGATTCGTAAAGAAATCGGCATGTTATTTCAAGGCTCTGCTCTATTTGACTCAATGACCGTTGAAGAAAATCTAATGTTTCCACTAAATATGTTTAGTGATATGTCACTATCTGAAAAACGTGATCGAATAGATTTTTGTTTAAATAAAGTAAACCTAGAAAACGTTCAAAAGCTAAGTCCAGCCGAACTATCAGGCGGCATGAAAAAACGTGTTGGCATTGCACGAGCAATTGCTATGCAACCTAAATATTTATTCTGTGATGAACCTAACTCGGGTTTAGATCCGAAGACATCTATCATCATCGATAACTTAATAAAAGAAATTACCGAAGAGTTCAACATCACCACTGTTGTAAACACACACGACATGAATTCAGTAATGGAGATTGGCGACAACATATTATTCTTACATCAAGGAGAAAAATGGTGGGAAGGATCAAGCGAAGAAATACATCATTCGAATAATAAAGAAGTAGATGAGTTTGTATTTGCAAGCAAATTCATGAAGATGAAAAATAGATAAAGAATTATGGCGAATATTATTCAAAACATATTGGTATTATTTGCACATCCGAGGTATGAGAACTCTAGAATTCAACAGACTTTAATTAACGCTATAAATTCATTGCCTGGTGTAAGAATTCATGACTTGTACGAAGAGTATCCTGAATTTAATATTGATGTAAAGCGAGAACAAGAACTATTATTAGAGCACGATATTATTGTGTGGATGCATCCATTTTATTGGTACAGTGCACCACCTATCATGAAACAATGGATAGATCTAGTATTAGAATATGGATGGGCATATGGGAAAGATGGCACTCAACTAAAAGATAAAATAATATTCAATTGCATTTCTTCTGGTGGTCCGAAAGAATCATATCAAAAAGAAGGATTTCATGGCTTTACCGTACATGAATTTTTAAGACCATTTCAACGTACAGCGACTTTATGTAATATGATTTATTTACCTCCATTTTTTGTACATGGTAGTCATCGCATTACGGATGAAGATTTAAAGCAACATGCAAATTTATATAAGCAGGTGTTAACAAGATTAAGTCATTCAGAATTTAAAACTGATGATTTATTAAGTTTAAAATATTTGAATGATTGGCAATAAAATAAAATGGCTGAAGACTTCTTACTCAAATCGATAATACTTTTAGGTGCAGGATTAGTTTTTGTACCGATAGCTAAGAAACTAGGCTTAGGTTCGGTATTGGGTTATTTGATAGCGGGAATGGTTATTGGTCCGTTTGTTTTGGGTTGGGTCGGACAAGAAGGAGAAGACATGATGCATGCAGCAGAATTTGGGGTGGTGATGATGCTGTTTGTGATCGGATTAGAGATAAATCCGAAAGAGTTTTGGATAATGCGTAAATCGATCTTCGGATTAGGAGGAATACAACTTTTACTGACAAGTATAGTAATAGGAGCAGTATCACATTTGTATTTCAATTTAAGTCATTCTACTTCGCTAGCTATTTCATTAACATTGAGTATGTCTTCAACAGCGATTATCTTGCAGACTCTTAAAGAAAAAGGTTGGAGTAAAACAAGCGCAGGACAAGCATCATTCTCAGTATTGTTGTTTCAAGATATAATGGTCATACCTATACTTGCCTTACTACCATTATTAGCTGTAAATAATATCACAAACAATACAAATTCTGCAACTTTAATTTCTGATTTACCTGCTTGGTTAAAAACTTTAACGGTATTAGGTGTGATGGGAGGTATAATTGTAATCGGACAATTTATTGTTGCTCCCATAATGAAAACCATAGCAAAAACTAGATTAAGAGAACTCTTCACTGCAATGGCATTGTTCTTAGTTATAGGTGTTGCTTACTTAATGAAAATGGTCGGTATAAGTCCGGCCCTCGGCACCTTTTTAGCCGGTGTAGTTCTCGCAAACAGCTCATTTAAACATGAACTTGAAAGCGATATTGAACCATTCAAAGGATTATTACTAGGTATCTTTTTTATAGGTGTAGGCTCAACCATTAATTTTGAACTTATTGGTAATAAACCCATACTAGTTTTATCGATGGTTATCGGAATCATGTTGATAAAAGCATTGGTATTATTACTTGCAGGCAAAGTATTCAAAATAAAAAATGATCAAAATTTACTCTTTGCATTTTTATTATCACAAGTAGGAGAATTTGCATTTGTACTTTTGAATTTTAGTGACCAGCTGAATATTATTGACAAAAACTGGAATGAACTATTAATGGCTGTTAGTGCATTAAGTATGACCGTCACTCCTATTTTATTATTAATAAATGAGCGATTGATAGACCCTTATTTTGGCACTAAAGAAGTTGATGATACCAATAAGAAACCACATGATGAAATAGATCAACAACACTCGGTGATTATTGCAGGCTTCGGACATTTTGGTAGTACCATTGGAAGATTTTTAAGAGCGAATGGAATTAATGCTACCATCTTAGACAGTGACAGTGATCGAGTAGATGTATTACGTAAAATGGGCTTTGAAGTTTATTATGGGGATGCTACTAGAATTGATTTATTAAAGGCTGCCGGAGCTGAAACTGCGAAAATGCTGATTGCAGTAATTGATAATACTGATACCAATCATGAGTTAATTAGTATCTGCAGAAAGCATTTCCCGAATCTAAAAATTATGGCAAGAGCAAGAAATAGATTTGATGCTTATAATTTGATAGATGAAGGGGTTGAACATATTTACAGAGAAACCCTTTATACATCTGTTCATATGGCGGTAGATGTTTTAAATAAATTAGGAATTAGAAATTATACCGCGACTAGAAAAGCTCAAGATTTCATCAAATATGATGAAGAAGCCTTAGTTAAACTAGCGAAATCTAGACATGACACAAAAGAATACATTCTTACAGTTAGAGAACAAATAGAATTAGAGGAAAAGCTATTATCAGAGGATTTGCATATACAAATGACAAATAGTGATAGTGCTTGGGATAGTGAGCTCATCAAGAAGGGTATTAATTCATAAAGATTATAATTCCTATCTTTGCCAATATTTATAAAAAATGATTCAATTACTTTGTCCGCAGAATTGGGAAGACTACGAGTTAATAGATTGTGGTAATTTCGAAAAGTTAGAGAGATTTGGCAAATACATTACCATCCGCCCAGAGCCACAAGCAATATGGGACCCTGCAATGACTCGTAAAGAGTGGGAGAACATGGCGCATGTATACTTTAAACCTAAGAGCAGTTCTTCGGGCGAGTGGATAGATTTAAAACCAGGCATGCCAGATAGATGGCATATACAATACAAGACAAAACTTATTGATATAAAATTTCGATTAGCCTTAACATCATTTAAGCATGTAGGAATTTTTCCGGAGCAGGCGGTGAATTGGGACTTCATGGCAGAGGCAATAAAGTCGATGAAGATTGAACAACCAAAGGTCTTAAACTTATTTGCATACACGGGTGGCGCGTCATTAGCAGCTAAGTCAGCAGGCGCAGATGTTACACACGTAGATTCTATCAAACAAGTAGTAAGCTGGGCAAATGAAAATCAAGAATTATCTGGATTGAAAGATATACGTTGGGTGGTAGAAGATGCTTTGAAATTTGTGAAGAGAGAAGTGAAGAGAGGTAAAAAATATAACGGAATAATCTTAGATCCTCCGGCATATGGTCACGGACCAAATGGTGAAAAATGGAAGTTAGAAGATCATATCAACGAGATGATGAAAGACGTTGCTGCATTAGCAGATGACAAAGAATTCTTCTTGATATTGAATACTTATTCACTCGGATTATCATCAATCATAGTTGAGAATTTAATTCGCACATCGTTCGGTGATTTAAAGAATTTAGAAATCGGCGAACTTTATTTACAAGCGACGAAGGGGAGTAAGTTGCCGTTGGGAGTGTTTGGCAAAATTAGGCTATAATTCAAAATGCAAAATTCAGAATTCAAAATTAATTCTGAATTTTGCATTTTACATTTTGAATTATTTTAATGGTACATCTATCACCAACACCTCCGCATCTTCCGATGCTTTGATATCAATATTTTCGTATTCAACTAATCCCATGGCATCACGTTCACCAAGCATTTGATTAGCTATTTCGACAGAGCCTTTAATTACAAAAAGATAAGCAGCGTTATCAGATTTTTTAGACTGGTAATTCACAATGTTTCCGTTTGAAATATTTGCGAGTGAGAACCAAGCATCTTGATTGATCCACACACCACCTTCTTCCCTATTCGGACTTACCACAATTTGAAATTTATTTTCTCGATCAGTGATTTCGAATTTCTTTTGTTCGTAACGAGGTTGAATATTTTTCTCTTTAGGCATTACCCAAATTTGAAAAAACTTTACTTGTTCTGTTTTAGAATGATTGTATTCTGAATGTCTGATACCAGTACCTGCCGACATAATTTGCACCTCACCACTTCTTATAACTTCATTAGTTCCTGTGCTATCTTTGTGTTCTAAGGCACCACTAGTTGGTATACTAATAATCTCCATGTTATCATGTGGATGTTCACCAAAGCCCATGCCCGCTTGAACAATATCATCGTTCAAAACTCTTAATAATCCGAAGCCCATTTTCTGAGGATCATAATAATGTCCGAACGAAAATGAGTGTTTAGAATTCAACCATCCGAAGTTAGCTCCACCTCTTTCAGATGCTTTGTGAATCAAGTATTTCATAGCCTAAAAATTATATATATGCGTTATAACATATATTTAAATAATATGTTTTTAAATATGGAAATTTTGGAGAGATATTGCTAATACTTATCGTATTTTCGCAAAAAATAAATAAATGAGTAATTATATATCGGCAGAGCGATTAGGGCATCAGTACCACGATAAGTGGATGTTTAGGGACATAAATTTCGGGATAAATGCCGGACAGCGAATAGCATTAGTTGGGGTAAATGGTGCAGGAAAGAGTACTATGATGAATATCATAGCGAAAATTTTAGAACCATCAGAGGGTAAATTAATACAAAACAAGAGTATTAGAATTGGTCATTTAGAACAAGACCCATTGCCTGCAGTATCGATTAGTATTTCAGATTATTTATTTTCAGATGAACATCCGGCCTTAAGTTTAATAAAGCAATACGAGATACTTTTAGAGAACCCTGAAGGGAAAGATAATGAGATCAATGAACTGACCGATGCTTTGAGTGCGGCAGATGCATGGGAGTATGAGCATAAAATCAAGCATATTTTGGGGATCTTGGGAATACATCATTTGAATCAGAATATTGCGACATTATCGGGCGGACAAAAGAAGAGAATTGCATTAGCAAAATTGTTAATCGAAGACCCAGATTTGTATATACTAGATGAGCCGACGAACCATTTAGATATAGATACGATTGAGTGGTTAGAAGATTATTTGAATAAGGGTAATAAGACTTTGATGATGGTCACACACGATAGATATTTTTTAGATAATGTGTGTAATGAAATCATGGAAATCGACAGAGGATCGGTGTTTTCATACAAGGGTAACTACAGTTATTATTTGGAGAAGAAGTCAGAGCGTGAGGAGATGGATAAAGCATCTTATGAGAAGAATAAAAATTTGTGGAGGAAGGAATTGGAGTGGATGCGACGTCAACCAAAAGCGCGAACTACAAAATCGAAATCGAGAATAGATGCATTCGGTAAATTAGATGAGAAGACGAAAGAATTAAGACCGAATCAAGAAGTAGAGTTGAGTGTGAAGATGAGCACTCAAGGAAATAAAATTTTAGAGTTACATCATATAGGTAAATCGTACGGAGATAAAAATATCATTTCAGATTTCTCATATGTATTTAAGAAGAAAGATAGAATTGGTGTTGCAGGAAAAAACGGATCAGGGAAGTCGACATTTTTACAATTAATTACTCAGCAAATTCAACCCGACAAAGGCAAAATCATAGTTGGTGAAACAACTGTATATGGTTATTACCGACAAGACGGATTGAAGTTTGATGAAGACATGAAAGTGATAGATGTGGTGAAAGATGTTGCTGATTATATCACCATGTCAGATGGGAAACAACTTAGCGCATCACAATTGTTGACGAAATTTTTATTTCCACCAGCGAAGCAAAACGATAAAGTATCGAAGCTAAGTGGTGGTGAGAAAAAGAGATTACAGTTGATGAGAATTCTAATGTTGAATCCGAATTTCTTAATACTCGATGAGCCCACGAATGACTTAGATATTGATACCTTAAATATCTTAGAAGATTTTTTAATTACCTTCCCCGGATGTTTGGTGCTAGTATCTCACGACAGATATTTAGTAGATAGCTTAACAGATCATCTATTTATTTTCGAAGGAAATGGAGAGGTGCAAACTTATAATGGAAATTACACAGACTACCGTGTAGAAAAAGAAGAAGAATTAGAATTACAAAAGCAAATAGCAAAACAGCAAAAGGTTGCAGAGGCACAGAAAGTACAAGCAGCTGCTGCAAGCAAAAAGAAATTAAGTTTCAAAGAGCAAAAAGAGCTTGAAACTCTCGATCAAGAAATTACTACATTAGAAAATAGAAAAGCAGAAATTAATTCTGAATTAGCTAAGGAATCAGATGTTGAAAAGATAATTTCACTTTCGAATGAATTGGAGGATGTGGAGAGAAATTTGGGGATTAAGGAGTTGAGGTGGCTAGAATTATCAGAGTAAAAAAAGGGGCTAAAAAGCCCCTTTTTTTACTAGAATAATTTCGTTTGCCCTTCGCCGTCCATGTCGATATCATCTGGGTTTGTAATGATGAATTCGATTTTGTCTTTTGGTTTAGATTCTGTTTCGGCATTTGCAGGTTTTTTAGCTTTGATATTCTCTAAAGCTTTTTGCACTGCTTCCATATCTTCTTCGTCGACCTCATCAACATTTACAGTTTCAGAAATATCGACTACTTCTTTCACAGGATGTTTACCCATTTTGTTACCGATTGCTTTCATACCTTTTACTTCTATAAAAGCAGCAACATTAAATTCTAAATCTGCTGGTTGAGTTTTTCCGTCTTTATTGAATATAACTTTTACCATTGGTTCTATCATTGTACTTGCGAACCAACATTTCGATCCAGCTGCCTCAGAAATAAATGAGAACTTTTTATTGATGGTCGTATTCTCAATCAAGAAACGTTTTACATATGATGATTTATTTTGTGCATCATAATGAATTACGTTAACAACTCTTTCGACATCAAACTTCTCTAAGACAAAATATTTATCTTCATAATGGTTTGTTAAATCGTAGTTTGTTAATTCATAAGTACCATCCTTATAAATCACTAAGATTTTATCATCACCTTGGAAACTTCCTAAATATTTACCCCTTCCGTCTGTATTTAATCTCTTAACAACTTCATCAAACCAAATTGCTCTACCACCTAAAGTTGACACACCTTTACTTAATTGTTGAACTTTCTTAACAGGGAATTTCGTAACGATATTACCCATCGACGATCTACCTTTAATAGCTAGTTCAGCAAAATCAATATCAATGGTTAACTTACGAAGTTTCGCCATTGGTTTCAATATAACTTGTACGACCTCTGATTCACCATTAGGGTTAGCTGTGAAATACAATACTGAACTCCCTTTAGAACCTTGTGTTAAATCATAATCTTTGTCACGAGTTACTCCACCTATCGAAAATCTTTTGACAAATGATTTTCCGGATGTACCGTCTTTGTAAATCATATGGTATACCGAACGGTCATCATTCTTTTTAAATACAGCAGCATGAATAATATCTTTACCCACGAAAGTTTTCTCAGCAACTTTAATTACTTTGAATTTTCCATCTGCACAGAAAACAATGATATCATCAATATCAGAACAGTCACAGATATATTCATCTTTCTTTAATCCGAGTCCGACGAAACCATCTGCTCTATTGATATAAAGCTTTTGATTTGCTAAAGCCACTTGTGTCGCTTGCACTCTATCGAAAGCTTTAATTTCTGTTTTACGTTCTCTGCCTTTGCCGTATTTTTCTTTTAATTTATTGAAATACTCAATTGCATATTCAGTTAAGTGTTTTAAGTTCGACTTAACTTCCTTGATTTCTTTTTCAATACCTCTTAAAATATCATCCGCTTTAAATGCATCGAACTTAGAAATACGTTTGATTTTTATTTCAGTTAATGCAATTATATCATCTTTTGTAACTTCTCTTAAAAGCTTTGATTTTAAAGGCTCTAAACCTTTGTCAATTGCCTCTAGAACTGCTTCAAAAGTTTCACACTCTTCAATGTCGCGGTAAATTTTCTCTTCAATAAATATTTTTTCTAATGAACTAAAGTGCCATTTCTCATTTAATTCATCGAGACGAATTTGCAATTCTTGTTTTAATAATGACTTTGTATAATTAGTACTTTCTATGAGAATATCATTAACACTCATGAAATACGGTTTGTCATTTTTAATGATACAAGTATTTGGTGAGATTGATACTTCACAATCAGTGAAGGCATACAATGCATCAATAGTAACATCTGGAGAAATACCAGGTGCTAGATGAATGATGATCTCTACATTTTGTGCAGTATTATCTTCAATTTTCTTGATCTTAATTTTGCCTTTATCATTCGCATTGATGATACTATCAATCAAACTACCAGTTGTAGTGGTGAATGGCACTTCAGTAATAGCAAGTGTTTTTTTATCTTTCTCAATAATTTTCGCTCTCACTCTAACTCTACCACCACGTTGTCCCTCGTTATATGCTGAAAAATCAGCATAACCACCTGTATAAAAGTCGGGCATTAAATCCGGACGAACACCTTTCAATACTTCAATTGAAGCATCAATTAATTCAATGAAATTATGTGGTAATATTTTCGTCGCCAATCCGACTGCAATACCATCTGCTCCCTGAGCTAATAACAATGGGAATTTTACTGGTAAAGTAATCGGCTCTTTATTTCTACCGTCATATGATAATTGCCATACAGTAGTCTGTGGATTAAACACCACCTCTAAAGCGAATTTCGTTAACCTCGCTTCAATATAACGCGGCGCTGCAGCACTGTCGCCAGTTACGGGGTCACCCCAGTTACCTTGACAGTCAATTAACAAATTCTTCTGCCCTATTTGTACCATTGCATCTCCAATCGATGCATCTCCATGCGGATGGTACTTCATAGTATTTCCTATCACGTTTGCAGCCTTATTATAACGACCGTCATCCATCTCTTTCAATGAATGTAGAATTCTACGTTGCACAGGCTTCAATCCGTCGTAAATATTAGGAACCGCACGATCTAATATTACGTACGAAGCATAATCTAAAAACCAATTCTCGTATAGACCATTAATCGGAATTACGTGTTGATGTAATCCTTCTTCCTCATTACGATTTAAATGATCGCGTTCGTCTTGTGGTTTATATTCTATCTTCTCTTTCTTTGCCATTTCTAAATATTATTCTTCTACCTCTTCTAATGTTTCCTCTTCAGCGATAACGTCTTTTTCTACTCTTAAATTCTTTACAATAAATTCTTGACGTGCTGGTGAATTTTTACCCATGAAATAATCGAGCATCTGTAACATCTTACTTTCTTTTGAAATAAAAATCGGATCTAATCGTATTTCTTTACCTATAAAATTCCCAAACTCATCAGGTGAAATCTCTCCAAGCCCTTTAAATCTTGTTATTTCAGAACGTTGTCCAAGTTTCGACAAAGCATTTCTTCTCTCCTCTTCTGAATAACAATAAATTGTTTCTTTTTTATTTCTTACTCTGAATAATGGAGTTTGTAAAATATATAAATGACCGGCTTTCACTACCTCTGGGAAAAACTGTAAGAAGAAAGTCATCATCAACAATCGAATATGCATACCATCAACGTCGGCATCGGTAGCTATTACAATATTGTTATATCTTAAGCCTTCTATACCATCCTCAATATTTAATGCATGTTGTAATAAATTGAATTCTTCGTTTTCATACACCACTTTCTTTGTAAGTCCGAAGCAATTCAAAGGCTTACCCTTCAAAGAAAATACTGCTTGTGTATCTACATCTCTTGACTTAGTGATAGACCCACTCGCCGAATCACCCTCGGTTATAAACAAAGTAGTATCAAAACGTTTCTCGTGTTTTTCATCATCGAGATGCACTTTACAATCTCTTAATTTTCTATTATGTAATGCAGCTTTCTTCGCGCGCTCGTTTGCTAATTTCTTAATACCCGCAATATCTTTACGCTCACGCTCTGACTGAAGAATTCTCTTCAACATAGCATCTGCAGCTTCCGGATTTTTATGAAGGTAGTTGTCTAATTCTTTCTTCACGAAATCATTGATCCAGTTTCTAATCGTCGGACCTTCAGGTGCTGCATTAATAGAACCTAATTTAGTTTTGGTTTGTGATTCGAAAACTGGCTCTTGAATTCTAATACTTATCGCAGCAACAATAGATGCACGAATATCAGAAGCATCAAATTCTTTCTTAAAAAACTCTCTAACAGTTTTTACTACTGCCTCTCTAAATGCTGCTTGATGCGTACCACCTTGTGTGGTATTTTGTCCGTTAACAAATGAATAATACTCCTCTCCATATTGATTATTATGCGTCATCGCAATTTCAATATCTTCTCCTTTTAGGTGGATGATTGGATATCTAATCGTATCATCAGTCTTTCGATCTAACAAATCGTAGAGTCCGCGTTGTGAAGCATACTTCTCACCGTTCAAAGAAATTGTCAAGCCTGCGTTCAAATAAACATAATTCCAAATCATGTTAATTATAAACTCTGGTACGTAGCGATAATTTCTGAATATGGTATCATCCGGATTAAAAGTAATAGCTGTACCATTGCGTTGTGTAGTAGCTTCTTCTTTATGGTCCTTCAATAAATTCCCTTTTTCAAACTCAGCAGTTTTGGTTTTCCCATCTCTGTAAGATTGCACTTTGAAATAATTCGATAATGCATTTACCGCTTTGGTACCCACACCATTTAATCCTACAGATTTTTGAAAGGCTTTTGAATCGTATTTACCACCTGTATTAATTTTAGAAACACAGTCGATTACTTTACCCAAGGGAATACCACGGCCATAATCTCTTACAATTACTTTATGATCAGAAATTGTTAGCTCAACGTTTTTGCCAGCACCCATCACAAATTCATCGATTGAGTTATCGATAATTTCTTTTAATAATATATATATACCATCATCGTGTGCTGATCCATCACCTAGTTTACCTATGTACATACCCGGTCTTAATCGAATATGCTCTTTCCAGTCTAGGGATTTTATGTCGTCTTCGTTGTAATTTAAGTCAGCCATTGAGATGTTGTATTAAGTACTTTGTATTATGTATATGTATTATGTACTATGTATTGAGTATTGGGTATTGAGTACTGAGATGTGCTAAATTTTAAATTTAGCACATCGGAATACGGAATACTGAATACTGTATACGTATTCGCAAAGCTAAAAATAATAGCATTTTTAGCCTCATAAAGATTTCCACAGCGGCTAATAAATTAGTTTACAGTTGTTTGAGTATGCGGAATGTGTTATTTTTCTAATAATTCACGCACAACAACGCTCGCACAGGTTATTCCAAATGCTGCTGGCATATAAGAAATAGTGCCTATTACTGATTTCTTCGGATAAGCTTTTTCTGATTCGAAAATTCGGCTTTGATCCGCTGCTTCCGGAGAAAATACCACTTTAAAGCCTTTACGTACGCCATATTTTCTTAATCGTTTACGGACATAACGAGCGAGATTACATTGATAAGTTTCAGAGATATCTATTACTTCAACTTTAGTGGGATCAAATTTACCACCTGCACCCATAGAACTTACGAGTGGAATATTTCTATCTAGACAAGCTTTTATGAAAAATACTTTCGGTGATAGTGTATCAATACAATCTACAGCATAATCAAACTGACCTGCGTCTAGTATTTCATTGGTACGTTCATCACGAATAAATTCAGAAATGACTGTTAATTCAATATCTGGATTAATATCTTTAATTCTTTGGGCCATTACTTCTGATTTTAATTGACCATCGGTAGATATTAGAGCAGGAACTTGTCTGTTTCTATTGGTAGCTTCTACAACATCGGCATCGACAATTGTCATTTTACCAACACCCGAACGAGCAATCATTTCAGCACATATACCACCTACCCCGCCTAGTCCGACCACTAGCACATTCGCCTTTAATAAGTTCTGTATTTTCTCTTCACCAAGCAAGACTTCTGTTCTTGCCATCCAATGAGGTAGTGCCATAAATTTTTAGATATTTATGCGAAATAAAGAATAATAAATTGAATAAGAAAGTATGAATTAAAGTACGTACGATTTAATAGTATTTAATACATCATCCATTTCCACTGGCTTACTGAAATATTCATTCATACCTGCTGAGACTACTTTCAATTTAGCCTCCATGGTCATATCTCCTGTCAATGCAAAAATGGGTACGTTCTCATAATTCTTCATGGTGCGAATTATTTTAGTTGCATCTATACCATCCATGTTTGGCATATGAATATCCATTAATATAAAATCATATTTTTGAAAAGAATGTCGAATTAAATCTAGTGCTTGTAAGCCATCGTATGCCATATCTGTTACAAAGCCGGCAATAACGAAAGCTCTTTGAGTAGTGAACTGTATAACCTTATCATCATCAACACATAATACTCTAAGTGGCTTATTCAGATTAAATTTTATGAAAAACTCTTTTAATTCTTGATTCATTACTCTATTCAAATATGGAACTAAATATATATATTAATTAGTCATAATTCACGATTGAGATATCGCAATAGTAAAAATTAACTATTTCTAGGTACTTCTTACCGAGGTTTGCCATTCTTATTGCACCTTCTTGACACATACCAACTCCGTGTCCGAAACCTTTACCCCTTAAAATTATTTTGTCATCAGTCTCTTCCACACTAAAATAGGTAGAACGAAGATTGAAATTTTCTCTTATATCTTTAGTACTTACGTAATAAGTAGGTAAAAAGTTCAATCTATTTTCAGAAATAAATGCAAAAGGCACTTGAGTCTCTTTCGACTTAACATTTAAATAGCTGACCCACTTCTGTTTATCTATCTCTTTTGTCCAGTTTGATTGCTTCTCAGTAATGCAAAATGTATCTACTACAGCTTTTAAATACGACCTAGGTTTAGACCAAACATCTTCAGAATTTACTGTAAGTCCGCCACAATTAGCATGAAAAACTGCCTCTATTAAATTAGAATCTTTATCAATAATCACTTCATAATGTGTAGAATCAACTGCAGCTGAAATTTCTTTATTGAATCTGTTTTTCCCATGGTAAACTTGACAATGTACCATGTCGCATAATTGAGCTCCATCTACCTTATGTCTATCTAAATGTTTCAATGCATACGTTCTAGAAATTACAGCTTGTACTTTTAACAACTCAGCATTTTTAACATTTCCGATTTCAGATTCAATAACACCTTTGATGTATTTATTTAATTCAACTTCATTTACGAGTTGTAATCTAGCTGAAAGTGTTCTTATGTATAGTTGATCTTGGTAGAAAAATATTTTCTGTTTCGGAGAGAATATTTGCACTTTTATATGTGCATCAATATCATCTGTGCTAATGTAAATTTGTTTGTAGGTACCAATTAATTTGGCATTTTTAAAAAGTGAAATTTTATTACTTATTGAGTAAATTAAGATTATGTCTTTGGATGTTACTCTTAATAAATCTTGATCATCTAAATTAATTGTATACTGCCCTTGAGGGAATTCTAATTGTATCTTCTTTACTTTGTAATTTGATAGCACATCAACGAATACATCTTTTGCATTCGATGTTGTAAGAACAAAGCATAAAATAATAGACCAAAATAATTTCATTAAATATTCTTTAAATAATTTACAATTGATATGGCTGCTCTCCCTGAAGCACCAGGCTCAGCAACTTTTTCAAAAAGTTCATTATAATCGTTCATCATTTGTTTATGAGATTTTTGACCTATCTTCAAACGATTTAATTCATTCTCTATTTTATCAGCAGTACAATCTTCTTGAATTAGCTCTGTTACGATTTTTCTATCTACAATTAAGTTTACTAATGAGATGAATTTTATTTTCACTACCATCCGTGCAATAGAAACAGAAATTGCATTTGCCTTGTAACACACTACTTGAGGCACTTTAAATAAAGCAGTTTCTAGGGTTGCAGTACCAGAGGTAACAATTGCTAAATCTGCATTATTTAGAATATCATAAGTTTGATTATAAATCAACTTGAAATTTTCAGGTAATTTAAATTGTTGGTAATATTCAATTGGCAAATTACCTGCAGCTGCAACAAGTACTTGATAATCGTTAAATCTTTTGGCTGCTAAAATCATCTCCGGAAAAATCTTTTGTAATTCCATTTTTCTACTGCCTGGTAAAATTGCAAGCACCGGTCTATCGTCTAATTTAAATTTCTCTTTAAAATTTTCATCATATGAATAATTGGCAATAGCATCTTTTAAAGGATTGCCAATGTATTCCACTTCATAATCATACTGCTTATAGAAATCTTTTTCGAAAGGTAAAATCGAATATACTTTATCTACAAACTTTTTGATTTTGTATACTCTCTTAGTATTCCAAGCCCAAATTTTCGGTGATATGTAATACAAAACTTTAAAAGAATTCAATTTAGCAAATTCTGCAATTCTTAAATTGAATCCGGGGAAGTCAATAAGTATTACTGCATCAGGCTTTACTTTTAATAAATCTTGTTTGCAATAGTTCATGTTTTTTTTGATGGTGTTTAAATTAATTAACACTTCAACAAAACCCATGAAAGACATTTCAGAAATATGTTTTCTAAGCGAGGTATTTTTCACAGCAGCCATTTTATCACCTCCGTATACAAAAAACTCTGCATTAGGGTCTTGTTCTAAAATAGCATACATAAGATTAGCACCATGTAGATCTCCTGATGCTTCACCTGCAATTAAGTAATATTTCATTATTTAATAATGGTAAATGCGAAAATCATCGCGTAAATAAAAGTACTTAATAATATACCACGCGCAAGTTGATCGTATTCTTTTTTTATAGCAAATCTAAATATCAATACATTTAATGCGATACATACAATGTAGAAAAAATTTGGTCGCATAACTTTTGCCAATTGTTCTTGAATCATATCACCAAAAACATATGCAAGTAATGGCAATGCTAATCCGTATAAAACTCCTAAATAAAATTTATCTTTTATCTTCATATACTAAAATCCCAAGCGTTTAAAACTGAAATTGCATGATGTGCCGTGAAGTCAAATTGAACTGGCACTACTGAAACGAATTTGTTTTTCAATGCCCATTCATCAGTATCTTCACCATGATCACTAACTACAAATTCACCTGTTAACCAATAGTATTTTCTTTTATGCGGATCTAAGCGCTCATCAAATTTCTCCTCCCATTTTGCTACCGCTTGTCTACATACGCGAATACCTTTAATTTCATCTGATGAATTAACATAAGGGAAATTCACATTTAATAATGTACCCTTTGGCAATCCGTTTTTCAAAACTTGTTTTGCAATAGTAAGTACATGTTGGTGTAAGGGACTAAAATCTGCATTAGATGAATAGTCGCAAAAAGAAAATCCGATAGAAGGAATACCTTCAATCGCACCTTCCATGGCAGCAGACATAGTTCCGGAGTATATTACATTGATTGAAGAGTTCGATCCGTGATTAATACCTGATACTAATAAATCTGGTTTCTTATGTAATACTTTATTCACGGCTAATTTCACGCAATCAACAGGTGTGCCAGAACAATGGTAAGATCTGATGCCTTCGTATAAATCTACTTCTTCTAATCTAAGAGGTTTCGCAATGGTGATTGCGTGACCCATGGCCGACTGCGGGCTGTCAGGAGCAACAACTACTACCTCACCAAGTTCTTTCATTAAATAAGCTAGGGTTTGAATACCCTTTGCAGTAATACCGTCGTCGTTGATAACGAGTATGGTTGGTCTTTCGTTCTTCATTGGAACAAATGTAACAATAAATCATAATTAGATTATTACCTACACCCGTAGGGGAGGATTACATCCTCCCGTTCCAATATAAGATATACTGCAGGCTTGCAGTATATGATCGTCTGATCGGGCGGATGATTATCCGCCCCTACGAATCGGGGCAAGTATATCAGCGGAGGGAGGATGGAATCCTCCCTTACGGGTGCAGGGAATTAGCGGTTATGCTAAATTCTGTTAGATAATATATCATCCACTACCGCTGGATCTAGCAGTGTAGAAGTATCTCCCAAATTAGAAGTATCACCTTCGGCAATTTTACGTAAGATTCTTCTCATGATTTTACCTGATCTAGTTTTGGGTAAGCCCTTTACAAATTGAATTTTATCTGGCTTAGCAATAGCACCAATGATTCTTGCCACTGTCATGCCAATATCTTTTCTACGTAAATCTTCTTCATGTGTATCTTCTTCGCAAATGACAAATGCATAAATACCTTGTCCCTTGATATCATGAGGGAAACCCACTACCGCTGATTCAACAACTCCTGTATGTGCATTAATTGCATTTTCTACCTCTGCTGTTCCTATTCTATGTCCAGATACATTTATCACATCATCTACCCTACCTGTAATTCTATACATACCTTCTTCATCACGTGAACATCCATCTCCAGTAAAGTATAGATTTTCATAAGCAGCAAAGTAAT
>JACCDI010906773.1_pt1 | contig 40443 bp, 41 predicted proteins | sample 7442791 | NCBI WGS metagenome assembly JACCDI01 (sample SAMN15323434, study PRJNA562643) | freshwater metagenome | isolation source: river surface water | place: USA:Blue River Watershed | collected 2017-08-15 | reverse complement strand
TTGTTCCAATTACCGAGTTGCATCCAAAACAGCCACAATCGCCTTATTCAGCTTCTAAAATTGGAGCTGATGCAATTGCGGATTCTTTTTATAGGTCATTCGATTTGCCAATAACAATAGTTAGACCTTTTAATACTTTTGGTCCTAGACAATCTGCTAGAGCTGTAATTCCAACTATTATTTCTCAATTATTAAATGGAGCACAAGAAATTAAACTTGGAGATATTACACCTACAAGGGACTTGTTATTTGTAAAAGATACAGTAAATGGATTTTTAAAAATTGCTCAGTGTGATCAGCTAATTGGTCACGAAGTAAATATTGCAACTCAGAGTGAAATTTCAGTTGGTGACTTGGCACAACAAATAATTAACATCATTAATCCAAGTGCTAAAATCACAACAGATTTGTTAAGGTTACGTCCAGAAAAATCAGAAGTCTTTAGACTTTTTGGATCAAATGAAAAACTTAAATCTTTTACAGATTGGAATCAAAAATACACACTTGCAGAAGGTTTAAAAGAAACAATAGAGTGGTTCTCTAAAAAAGAAAATTTACAACAATACAAATCTGACATTTATAATGTCTAATTATTCTGAAATAATTGATTTCATAAAAAATCAATTCCCATCTAAAGATTTTATTCCTTTGCATGAGCCTAATTTCTCGGGTAGAGAAAAAGAATACGTACTGGATACAATAGAATCTACATTCGTTTCATCAGTTGGTGCTTATGTAGATAAGTTTGAAATAATAATGGCCGAGTTGTCTAAAACTCAAAAGGCAGTTGCTGTAGTAAATGGAACTTCTGCACTACAAGTTGCATTGAGGCTCTCTGGTGTAAAAAGTGGAGATGAGGTATTAACTCAAGCACTAACATTCATAGCAACAATTAATGCAATAATTTATAATGGGGCTTCACCTGTATTTTTAGATGTTGATTTAGACACTATGGGCTTATCTCCAAATGCAGTACAAGCATTTTTAGAACAATTTGGAGAAATAAGAGACGGAGTTTGCTTTAATAAAAAAACAAATAGAAAAATTGCAGCGTGCATGCCAATGCATACTTTTGGATTTCCGGTTCATTTAGATGAATTAATTACAGTATGTAACGAATGGAATATACCTGTAGTCGAAGATGCTGCTGAGTCTATTGGTAGTGAATATAAAGGCATGCCAACAGGGAGTTTTGGCAAATTAGGTGTTTTCTCGTTCAATGGTAATAAGATTGTAACAAGTGGTGGCGGAGGTGCAATTGTTACAAATGACATAGAACTAGGTATTAAAGCTAAGCACTTAACTACAACCGCAAAAGTGCCACATCCTTATGAATATGTTCATGATGAAATTGGATATAACTTTAGAATGCCAAATTTAAACGCTGCGTTAGCATGCGCACAACTTGAACAATTAAATTCATTTATACAAAACAAACGCAAATTAGCAATTGAGTATAGTTTGTTTTTTGATTCCAAAGGAGTTAGATTCAGAACAGAGTTGCCAAATACTAAATCCAATTATTGGTTGATGTGTTTAGAGCTAGAAAATAAAAAGGAAAGAGATGCCTTTTTGAAAGAGACGAATGAAAATAAAGTGATGACACGTCCTATTTGGCAATTAATTTTTAAATCCTCCATATATTCAAATTTCCAAAGAGATTCTCAAATAAACGCAATTTACTTAGAAGAAAGAATTGTAAATATTCCAAGTAGTGTAAATCAAAAAATAATCAAATGATAAAAAGTTGGGATGAAAACTGGCAATCTGTTTTTATCGAAAATGAATGGGGAAAGTATCCTGCAGAAAGTGTAATTCGGTTTGTGGCTAGAAATTTTTATAAGAGTAAACGAAATGAAATAAAAATTTTGGAGGTCGGCTGCGGCACTGGTGCTAATATTTGGTACTTGCTTAGAGAGAATTTTGATGCTTATGGAATTGATGGAAGTAGTGTTGCGATTGATCGCGCAAAAGAGAGATTTGAAAATGAGAATCTTGTTTCAAAACTTGAATGCGGAGATATAATGAATTTGCCTTACGGAGATGGTTTTTTTGATGCAGTTATTGATAATGAATGTATTTATTGTAACAATTTCAAAAATACTGAAACAATCATGAGTGAAATCGATAGAGTTCTAAAACCAAAAGGAAAGTTTTATAGTAGAACTTTTACTGATAAATTATATGTGGGAGGGGAGATGGATCATATCAAGGTTTCCAAATTTGAGTATTCACAAATTAATAAAGGACCATTAACAGGAAAAGGATTTGCTAGATTAACTACAAGAGAAGATATTGTTAACATATATGGAAAACTATTTAACATTTGCTCAATAGATTATATAGAATATACAATTGACAATGAGAATCAAATTGTTTCAGAATGGGTAATTATTTGTGAAAAAAAATAAAGAAATGCTCAATAATTTTACTAAAGTATACATTATAGCCGAGGCGGGAGTTAATCATAACGGCGACATTGCCTTAGCCAAACAACTAATTGATGGAGCCAAAGAAGCTGGTGTTGATTGTGTTAAATTTCAAACTTGGATAACAGAGGATATCATTGATATATCAGCACCTAAAGCTAATTATCAGCTAAAGAATGATGGGGAAGACTCTTCGCAATTTGATATGTTAAAAAGGCTTGAGTTGTCGTTTGATGATTTTTTAGAATTAAAAAAACATGCAGAAAAAATTGATATCCAATTTTTATCTACACCAGATGAAAAAAGAAGTTTAGATTTTTTAGCTGACGAAATGAAGTTACCAATAATTAAAATTGGTTCTGGGGAAATGAATAACTTTTTGTTCTTAAGACAGGTTGCTATGAAAGGTCTACCTGTGATATTATCTACAGGAATGTCTACTTTGGCAGATGTTGAAAAAGCATATACAATTCTAAAAAATAATGGTTGTCCAGAAATTGCTATTTTACATTGTACTAGTGAATATCCTGCTCCATATGATTCAGTTAATCTTAGAGTGATTAACACACTTGAAGAAAAATTTAATACAGTTGTAGGATACTCTGACCATACTGAAGGAATAGAAATTTCACTTGCGGCTGTAGCATTGGGTGCGAGAATTATTGAAAAACATTTCACAATTGATAAAAGCCTACCTGGACCGGACCATAATGCATCAATTGACGTTCGTGAATTAAAGGAAATGGTAAGAAGCATTCGAAATATAGAAAAATCAATAGGGGACGGAGTAAAAAAACCATATATAACAGAGCTAGAAACAAAAAAAATTGTTCAAAAAGGACTATTCTTATCCGAAGACAAAAAACAAGGTGATCTAATTACAATTGATTCTTTAGTTGGCAAAAGACCCGTTATTTATGCTAGGATTGATGAAGCGGATTTTTATATAGGTAAATATTTAAATAAAGATTTAAAAAAAGGGTCACCAATATCTGAGAAAGATATCATCTAATGAAAACAAAAGTATTATTCTTCACTTCTGCAAGATCAGAATATGGGTTATTAAAACCATTAATTGATTGTTTATATAATCACCCTAAATTTGAAGTAAGTATCATTGCAGCTGGAGCTCATTTTATCGAAGAACAAGGTTTGACTTATCTTGAAATAATAAACGATGGATATCAGATTAATAAGAAAATTGATTATCTAAAAACGAAAAAAGCCAAATCTGATATAATATATGCAAATGCATTATTGCAAATAGAATTTAACGATTACTTGAAAGTTAATCCAACTGATATATTAATAATAATGGGGGATAGGTCAGAGTTAATACCTGTTGTGTCCACAGCTATGTTAACAGGCACTCCGGTTGCTCATATATCTGGTGGAGAAATCACAGAAGGTTCTACGGACAATCAAGTAAGACACTCAGTTACAAAAATGTCTCATCTTCATTTTACGGCAACAGAGCAATACAAATCCAATATATTAAAAATGGGCGAAGAAGAGTGGAGAATTTGTGTATGTGGTGAGCCAGGATTAGATTCGGTTTCGAAACTTCCTTATATCTCGAAAGATGATTTGTTTCAAACATTGGGTTTAAATAAAGATAAGAAGACAATATTGTCAACATTTCATAGTGAAACTATTGGTAACAAGATAGACGGAAAATTTCTCCAAAATCTTATTGTAAATCTTATTAAAAATGACAACTATCAAATTCTTTTCACAGCAGCAAATGTTGATATTGGAGGAGTTGAAATAAATAACACAATAGAGACACTTGCAAAAAAATATTCTAATGTATACTTTATTAAAAGCTTAGGGAAACTTAAGTATTATTCAATGATGAAGTATGCCGATTTGATGTTGGGTAACTCTAGTAGTGGTATAGTTGAGGCTCAATCCTTTCAACTTCCTGTAATAAATATTGGTAATAGGCAAAAAGGAAGGCTTAGAAATGAAAATGTTATAGATGTAGATGTAAATATCGAACAGATTATTGAAGAAATATCATCTATACTTACTAATGAAAATACAAAGAGTTCTTACGAAAGTAAAAACATATATGGAACTGGCAACTCGTGTTTAATTATAGCCGATTTTCTACAAAACATTGATCTGAAAAAATTAAATCTCAAAAAATCAGTTTTTAACTAACGAATGAAAGCAAGAATTGGAGGAGCATTTTCATTATTAGACACAGACCAGTTTATTTTAAGTTCTAATTCTGACTTTATTGATTTTTTTCCACAAAAAATAAATAACTCTAATGTTATTTATTTTGAAACAGGAGCTGATTCATTAGCATATATTGTTAAACAAATTTGTGCTACAAATACTGATATTACAGAAATATATTTTCCTAGTCATTATTGTGAGAACACTATACATAGACTGAAAATAAAAGTTGATGGAGTCAAAATCGTAAGATACAATTCTATCGACGAACTTGTTAGTAATAAACCTGCAATTCTTTTATGGAATCATTTTAACAAATATCTTGAAATAAAGGTAGAATTGGTTCCTGATAATTTTATTTTAATTGAAGATTTTGTTCATGCACCATATGATATGAAGAAATCTGTTTCAAGGCATTGTTTCAATAGTTTAAGAAAAGTTTGCAATATTGACGTATCGGTATGTTATTCACTAAATGAAAACTTGCCATTAAATACAGATATTACTAAATATTATTTTAAAAGAAAAGAAGCAGAACTGACCAAACATTATTTTCAAAAACTGGATTTCAATGAACAACTTGAAACTAAGTTTTTAAAAAATATTTCCGAATCAGAATCATTACTAGAGAGTAGCACAATTAATCTTGCGAATAAATTAGAGATATTAAAATTTAAACATGCAAGACACTCAAATATTTATAAATTAAGATTAGATAATTATAAAGCAGCAATCGCAAAACTTAGCACAAAAAAGACCATTAATTTTATTGATGGAGAATATATGTATCTAATGATAATTAGTAGTCGACGTAATGAATTAAAAAAATATCTAACTCAATTTAATATATATACAACATGTCATTGGATTGATTCTAACAATAAAGAAATGGCACAAAGTTGCATCTCAATATATATAGACCAAAGATACGATAGAGATAGTTTGCAATTTGTAATCGATAAAATCATTCAATTTTATGATTGTTAATACGTATAACACTCATAATCTCACTGAATATCTAACAACATTTTCCCGTTGGCTTGACCAATTGGATATATATTTTGATTTAGAATACTTGGCTTGCGAAGCTGATTTAACCAATTCAGAATTAGAGATTTTTACAATAATAAAAGAAGATGATGTCTTTATATATCCATACTTTAAGCTAAAACTGCCCCAAGAACAGTTTTTTGATATTATTGCTCCATATGGTTACGCCGGACCATTTTGTACAAATATTGTGTTATTAAATTTGTCAGAAAATATTTTTTTAGATTATATTAAAAATGCTGGTTGTGTTACGGAATTTGTAAGATATCATTACACTACCCAAAGTAATTTGTTTTTTAGCAAACAAATTGACAATATACTAAATAGAAAGATAGTATTAATTGATTTAAAAAAACAGTTTGAAGAAATTTGGACGAAAAATTTTACAACCACAAATAGAAATGTAATAAGAAAGATTGAAAAAGAAGGATATCTATATGAGATTTCAAATAGCGAAGAAGACATAACTCAGTTCATTGAAATGTATAATTTGACTATGCAAAACGTTTCTGCTGAAAATTACTATTATTTTAAAAAAGAATATTTTTATAATTTATTTGATAAGTTAAAAAATAAAATATTTTTAGCAAAAGTAATTAAAGAAAATGTTACTTATTCTAGTGCCATTTTCCTTAAAAGTGGAGAATTTTTAACATATTATTTATCAGCAAGAAATTTAAATTTTAGGAATGTTCCCGCAACTAATTTTTTATTGTCAGAAAGCATTAAGTATGGGATTAAGAACAAACTGAGCATATTAAATTTGGGCGGTGGAAGAACTATTGATGATCAAGATGCATTATTGAAATTCAAATGTAGTTTCAATAAACATACTACACCTTTTTTTATAGGGAAAAGAATTCATAGGCAAGAACAATATGAAACTCTAATTTATAAGTATATTGAAGAAAACGGATTGGAGCTGTATAATAAGCGAAAACACATTTTACAATTTTATAGATAATATAATAATTTATGCCTTCTTACAATAAATATTTAATCCATTCAGATGCTTCTATAAAGCTTGCATTAGAAAAAATTAATGGATTAGTGCAAAATTTTACCCTTTTTGTTGTTTGTGATAATAAAATTCTCGGAACTCTAACAGATGGAGATATAAGAAGAGGATTGCTTTTGGGATTGAATCTAGAAAATAAAGTTAGTACTGTTATGAATCAACAGTTTTATTCTCTCGAAAAAGATGTGTTTTCAATTACCCAAATTGAACTAATAAAAAAGCTTGGTATTAAATTAATTCCAATATTAGATAAAAACAAATTACTTGTTGATATAATTGATCTTAGTATTCAAAAAACACTATTACCTTTAACAGCGGTTATAATGGCTGGTGGTGTTGGACAAAGACTAAAACCTCTAACTGATAATATTCCAAAGCCATTATTACATGTTGGTGGAAAACCTATAATAGAACATTTAATTGATCGATTAATTACATTTGGAATTGATAACATTTTTATTAGCGTTAACTATCTTGCAAACCAAATTATTGATTACTTTAAAAATGGAAGTGAAAAAGGGATTTTCATAAATTATATTATTGAAGATGTTCCTCATGGTACAATTGGTGCTTTAAGTAATTGTAATACATATCCACATGATCATATTCTTTTAATGAATTCTGATATCTTGACAGATATAGATTTTGAAGATTTTTATACCACATATTTAAATTCAAATGCAGATATGGCTGTTGCAGCTGTTCCCTACAAGATAGACGTTCCGTATGCGGTTTTAGAAACAAGAGGTAATGAAATAATTTCTTTTAAAGAAAAACCAACGTACAATTATTATACAAACTCTGGAATTTATTTAATAAAGAGAGAGCTGTTAAATCACATTCCTAAAAATACATTTTTTGATGCCACTGATTTTATTGACACTTTATTGAAATTAAATAAAAAAGTTATTTCTTATGAAATTAGATCTTATTGGTTAGACATTGGGAAGCATGAAGACTATAAAAAAGCAAATGAAGACATAAAACATATACAATTATAATGAATTTACTAATTACTATTTGTGCAAGAGGTGGTTCTAAAGGAATTCCTGGTAAGAACATTAAACCAATTGCTGGCAAACCATTGATTGCCTATTCAATTAAACATGCGATAGAATTTGCTCATATACACAATGCTGATATTACATTATCTACCGACTCTGTTGAGATTCTTAAAGTTGCATCAGAGTATAATTTAATTACAAAATATATTAGACCGGAAAATTTAGCAACTGATAATACCGGGAAAATCGCAGTCTTAAGAGATATTCTGAACTATGAAGAAATTGAAAGGTCTAAAAAATATGACTATGTTTTAGACCTCGACATTACATCTCCATTAAGAACAATTGAAGATTTAGAAGCTGCTTTTTCAATGCTTAAGAACAATATTCATGCTTTAAATTTATATTCTGTATCACCATCTCATCGAAATCCTTATTTTAATATGGTTGAGTACAAAGATGATCAGTATATCGAGACATCTAAAAAAATGCCATCAGATATTTTATCTAGGCAAAAAGCACCAAAGGTATATGATGTAAACGCTTCATTCTATTTTTATACAAAAGCATTTTTTGAATCAAATTTAAAAACAGCAACAACCGATAAAACAATGATTTTTGTAGTACCTCATATTTGTTTTGATCTTGATGAACTTATTGATTTTGAATTCATGACATATTTAATCGAAAATAATAAGTTAAATTTTAACATTTGAAACTATTATTCATAGGCCTTGGTTCAATAGCTAAAAAACATATTAAATCAATTCAAAGTATTGATGAAAGTATTGAAATATTTGCATTGAGACATTCAAAGACTTCTAAAGAGATGAAAGGCGTTAATTCATTATTTGATTGGTCCAATGTAGATTTTGTTCCAGATGGAATTTTAATTTGTAATCCAACGCAACTACATGAACAAGCAATAATGCAGGCTATAAAATTTGCATGCCCTTTATTTATAGAAAAACCCGCACTTCATGATTTGACAAGTGCTGAAAAACTTATTTCTCAAATTGACAATCAAAACATAATAACTTATATTGGTTTAGATCTTAGATTTCACCCTTCTTTATTATTTTTAAAATCTTATCTTGAAAAAAATGAGATTAATATTAATGAAGTAAACGTTTATTGCGGTTCTTATTTACCAGAATGGAGGTCGGAAAATAATTTTAGAGAAAGCTATTCATCTATTCCCGAATTAGGTGGTGGTGTTCATTTTGACTTAATTCATGAAATTGATATGTGTTATTGGCTTTTCGGATTACCTAACAAAGTTAATTCAGTTCTTAAGAGTAATTCTACTTTGGGAATAAGATCAATTGACTATGCAAATTACGTATTAGAATATGAAAACTATTGTGCCTCAATTATCCTTAATTATTATAGAAGAGACTATAAAAGGCAAATTGAAATAATTACCAATGATACTACAATCACTCTAGATTTTTGTACAGGATATATAAGAGATTCTAAAGACAATATATTGTTTTCAGATAATATTTCATTTGATACAATATACAAGAATCAAATGACACACTTTTTAAATTGCATTAAAAATAAAACTGAATCTATAAATACATTCAAAGAGTCAATAAACGTAATTAAAATCTGTTTAAATGAAACTAGCTAATAAAGTTATAATTGTCACCGGAGGCAGTGGGTTATTGGGAAGTCATTTTGTAAAATACTTGAAAAATGAAAACGCCATTGTTATTAATGCCGATGCTTCAGAACCAATTGATGACAAAGAAAATTATCATCATTGCGATATAACAAATTCCGATTCTGTTGATTTAATGATAGAATATGTTTTAAAAAAACATGGTAAAATAGATGGATTAGTAAATAATGCTTATCCACGAACAAAGGATTGGGGAACACCTTTTGAGACCGTTAAGGAAGAGTCGTGGCGAATGAATATCGACATGCAACTTAATAGTTATGTATTTGTATCAAGGAAAGTAATTTTAGAAATGAAAAAACAATCATTTGGTTCTATTGTTAATCTTGGGTCTATCTATGGATTTTTAGGTCCTGATTTTACTGTTTATGAAAACACCTCTATGGGTAATTCTGCAGAATATGCTGCTATTAAAGGTGGTATAATCAACTTATCTCGATATTTAGCATCGCTTTATGGGAAAGACAAAATTAGGGTAAATACAATATCTCCTGGAGGGGTTTTTGACAACCAAAATGAAATATTTGTAAAACAATATTCTAAAAAAGTTCCTTTGGGGAGAATGGCAACACCAATAGATATAGCGCCTTCAATTGCTTTTTTATTGTCAGATGAAGCACAATATATAACTGGACACAATTTAATAATAGATGGAGGATGGAGTATAATTTAAAACCAAATACAATATTAATAGTTGGAGCAGGTGAGCTTGGAAGTAGGCATTTACAAGGGCTCTTAAAAATTACTTTACCAACATTTATTGAAGTATTAGATACTAATACTGCATCTTTAGATAGATGTAAACTAAGAGCAAGTGAAGTTTTGCATTCCACAAATATATTGGGTATTTCTTATCACAATGATCAGTCTTCTATAAGTAAAGAAATTGACATTTGTATTGTTGCAACAACCTCTAATGTAAGGTTAGATGTAATTAGATCTATTGTAGGGTGTACAAATATTAAATACTTTATACTTGAAAAAATTCTTTTTCAAAATGAAGCTGATTTCGAAATTGCATCAAGAATATTTAAAGAAAATAATATAAAAGCGTGGATAAATTGTCCAAGAAGAACCTTCAAATTATATAATAATATTAAAAATTTGATTAACGCTGGTGATAAAATTACAATGTCTGTTTTAGGAGGTGATTGGGGTCTTGCTTGTAATTCTATTCATTTTATTGATTTATTTTCTTACTTCACAAGAACTGTTGATTTTGAATACAGGTTAAGTGGCATTACTCAAATTACAAATAGTAAAAGGGCGGGATTTTATGAATTTGGAGGAACTATTTTCATTCGTAATTCTAATATGTCTGAATTGATTTTACATTCAAGATTAAATAATAAATCTGAAACTCAGATTCAAATAATAACAGATAAAAACACATGGTTTATAGATGAGAGTAATGAAGAAGTGAAAACATATAATGAGAATAACGGGTGGAAGTCAAATATGCAATCATTCAAAATGCCATTTCAAAGTAATCTCACTAATATTTATTGTGAAGAAATATTAAACAATAATAATAGTATTCTTCCTGAGTATTTTTATTATGAAGAAATGCATCGTAAAATGATATTAGAATTCTCAAAAGTATTTCATGATAATAATTTTAGTTCATCAATTGGGTGTCCTATTACTTAAAAAGCACAAAAATGAAATGTTTAATAGTAGGTGCAGGCTATATGGCTACCGAGTATATCAAGGTTCTAAATAGTCAAAAAATTACATTAGAGGTTGTAGGAAAAGGAGTTGCTAATGTTAATTTATTAAAAGAAAAATTTAATATAAATGTACATAGTGGTGGAATAGAGCAGTATATTAAAAATAATATTACCCCACCTGAGTTTGCAATAATCGCCGTTTCGGTAAACGACTTGTTATCCGCCACAATCTCGGTTATTAATTATGGAGTAAAAAATATTTTAGTTGAAAAGCCTTTAGTGCTTTGCACTAAAGATTTGAATATTATTACTGAGCTTGCAACTCAAAATAATGCTAATGTATACGTGGCGTATAACAGAAGATTTTACAATTCTGTTTATAAGTTAAAAGAATTAATCTCGGATGATGGTGGTATTAGCAATATTCATTTTGAATTTACCGAATGGATTGACGTAATAAATAAAAATGGTTTCCCACGTGAAGTATTGAATAAATTTTTTATTGCAAATTCAACACATGTAGTTGATACTGTTTTCAACTTAATCGGGAAACCAGAAAAAATTCAAACATACATTTCTGGATCATCAGTAGAATGGCATAATAGTGGATCTATCTTTATGGGCTTTGGAGAGTCTGTCTTTAAAATCCCCTTTTCTTATAGTACGAATTGGGGTTCCCCTGGAAGATGGTCAATAGAAATATTAACACAAAAAAGAAGATTTTATTTGAGACCGATGGAGCAACTTTTTGTTCAAGAACATGGATCGATATTAATAACTGAGGTAGAGTTCGATAAAGAATTAGAGATAAAGTATAAGCCTGGTTTATTTAAAATGACTGAAGCTTTTCTCTTTTCTTTAGATAAAGATAATTTATGTTGTTTAGATCAATTAACATCTTTTTTCCCGTTTTATGAAAAAATCGCAGGATATTGTAGCGACAAATAGAAATAAATGCCCACTACTAAAAAAATAATATCAATTATAGGAGATTCACTTGCAATGCCACGTTTGGAGCAAGGGATTAGTTTTTTCGATACATATGAATATTCGTTATCTAAAAATTTAAGCAATGATTATTACATTTTAAATAAGTCGAAACGCGGTAACACAATAAAAAATCAAGTAATACCTCAATATATATATGATGATTTAGAGGTGTTACATCCGCATGCAGTTATAATCCAAATTGGAATATGTGACTGTGCGCCACGAATAATTGGAAAAAGAGAAACCTTTTTTTTAAATGTTATTGCACCGAAATGGTTTAAACATCATTATATTAAATTTAAATCTAAACATAGAATATTTTTTACCAAATATATACCTAAAGTAAATGTACAATATCCACTCTTTGTCAAGTTATATAGACAATTAATCCAAATTTTATCAAATATTAAATCAATTGAAAAAATTATTATAATTAATATTTGTGATACAAATGAGGAAAACAAAAGGCGTTCATTTGGGTTTGAAGAAAATATAATCTTATATAATCAGTTTATTAATTCACTTAAATCTGATAAAATATTTCTAGTAGATATTTATGAAATGTCTAAGTTAAATAAAGATATTTTAATTGAAGATGGGATACATTTGTCCAAAACTGGTCATGAATATATAGCTAATCAAATTTTTTCGATTTTAAATGAAAAAATGAATTAAATTTTGAATACTAATCAAGCAAAAGAATCCTCAATAAACTCATTACGATGGTCAACATTGGGATCTATTCTCCCAAAGATTATCAATCCAATTGTAAGTTTATTATTAGTAAATATTATTTCTTCAAAGGATTATGGGATATTTGCAATAATTTCATTTGTTATTAGTTTCATTAATCTTGTACAAGGATTCGGGTTTACTGAATTTTTAATAAGAGAAAAAGAACCAACAGAAGACCTTCTTAATACTGTTTTTTGGACTAATTTGTTTGCGTCAATAATATTATACATCTCTCTTTTACTGGCAACTAGTAAAATATCGGAAATATATAAGATTTCTGATTTGAATTTTTTAATACCAATTAGCGGATTAATAATTCTAATAAATCCAATACAAATTATTAATAGTACAATTCTCCAAAAAAACTTAGAGTATAAGAAAATATTTTTTTTACAATTTTTTCCTACAATAATTTTATTTTTAATAACATTACCACTAGCTCTTTTGAAATATGGAGTTTGGAGTTTAGTAGCCAGTCAAGTAGTAAGTGCTTTTATAGGTTCATTATTATATTTTAAATTTTCAAATTGGAGACCAAGTTTCAAATATTCTAAAACATATTTGCATAAAATTATACAATTTGGTAAATGGGTAACACTTGAAAAAATAATAGAATATCTTTTTTCTAATTTTGATTTAATTTTAGTTGGATATTTATGTGATATACAAAAATTTGGAATATATAGTATAGCACGCTCTCTCTCAACTGTCTTGTTTACAACAGTTAATGGGCCATTAGGAGTTATTTTATTTCCTATACTTTCAAAAGTGATAAAAAATGAGAATGGAATTAGCGAATTCTTTTTGAGTATAAGTAAAAGAATTTATGCGGTTAACCTATCTATTATTATTTGCGTTTTAATTTTATCAAAAGATTTTTTACCATTTGTTTTTCTTGACAAGAAAGATTTAATATGGCTTCTTCCATTAATGGTAATTGGGGAGGGAATTTCAAGACTAATCTGGATACAGAGAGACATGTATAAAATTGTTAATAACCCCAGGATATATCCAATATCAATAATTCCAAATATAATTTTAACAACAATTTTATATTTATCAATAAAAACAAATAATATATTACATTTTGCTTTAATAAAAGTAGCAAATGACTTAATATACTTTACCCTACAAAATTTATTAGTAAAATCTAAATTCAAAATATCATTAACATATATTTTTAAATATTCTAAAGCAATAATTATTGCAGGTTTAATTTCCGGATTAATTTATAATATAACAATATATTCCATTTTGCTATTTATAAAAATAAATATATTACTTATTATTTTTATTGGTTTTTGTACTGCAATACTTTATGTCTTTGTTTTTTCTAAACTTGACAAAGCATTCTATTCTATATTGTATAATGACTTAATGTCTTTTATAGGAAAAAAGAATTTTAATGAATAAAAATATTTATGTATGCACTTCTTATAATGACATACAATATATTTTGTCACATGTTTTTGCAAGTGACAATACTTCAATCGTGATTGTATTTAATCACAAAGGAATTTTCAATTTTTTTTCTAATTTAAAATATGATAAATTAGAATTAAAATATTTTAGTAATCAACTTCTTGATATTTATAGTATTAGAATGTGGTATAATGAGATGAAGGAAATTTTTAAAATTTATAGTTTTTCAAAAAAACAATCAAATTCAAGTGTTTATACAATTAGTCTTTATTTCGATCTGCAAAGCTTAATGTTATTACGTTTGCTACATAAAAAAAATAAAATCTTTATTTTTAGTTCAAAAGATTTAGTATCAAATTTTACCATTCGTAAGAATGATTTCAAGACATATTTCTGGTCAATTATATATCAAACTAAACTTCAAAAATATACTACATATAACACTTCCACACTTGGATTGAGTAAAAAATGGATTGATAAATATATCACAGAATATAATATTACTCAGATTCCATTATTAGATAAAAATATCGATAATTATAGATTCTTGCCTCCGACTGATGAATGCTTTGTTTTACTTTTATTTTCTGCAGAGGAAGAACGAGAAATGGGAGAATCGCAACTAAAAAATATAATTTCTTTTTTAAATATAAAATTTTCAAATTTAAAATTTGTTTACAAAGGACACCCTAGGATTGGAATTCCTAAAGTCTTTTCAGATTTTAATTATTTTGAAATTGATAAACATCAACCTATTGAATTATTAGACTTAAGAAATTGTAAAAAAGTATTTGGTATTGGTTCGCTTGCCTTGGCTAACATTTCAAATTCTAATATAGAGGTATTTTCACTTATCCATTTTCTTCCGAATAATTTAATTGAATATAAAAAAAATACAATTGACTATTTATTGGCACATAGTAAAAGTATAAAATTTCCAGAAAATTTAAATCAAATTTATTAATATGGTGCATTACATTGAAAACGAAGGCATTTTATTGGGTATAATTATTAAAAATAGTTATGAATTAAAAGAATCTGGGATTAATTTTTTTACAGATAACAACGCTACACAACAAGTTGGATATATGAAGAGAGAGTCGGGGCACAAAATTATACCTCACCGTCATAATGAGGTTAAAAGAGAAATAATTTTTACTAGTGAAGTTTTGTATATTAAAACAGGAATCGTAAGAGTTGATTTCTATAACGATAATGAAATGTATATTTCTAGTTATCTATTAGAGAATAAAGACATTATTTTATTAGCTCGAGGCGGTCATGGATTTGAAATTATTGAAACTGCTGAAATAATTGAAGTTAAACAAGGGCCCTATTCGTTTGAAAACGATAAGGTTCGCTTTAATGAAGTAGCTGAAGATCAAATAAATATATTAAAAATTTAATTTTATGATTGCAGTAAATACACCACTATTATCAGGTAATGAACTGAAATATTTAACAGAATGTATAACATCTGGATGGATATCTAGTGAGGGTCCATTTGTAAGTTCTTTTGAAGAAAAATTTTCGAAATATGTTGAACGTAATTTTGGTATTGCAGTTTCAAATGGATCTGCGGCACTTGATATTGCTATTAAAGCACTTGATTTTAATATTGGGGATGAAATTATAATGCCCACTTTTACGATTATTTCACCAGCCCAGTCAATCGTTACAAATGGATGTGTTCCTGTTCTTGTCGATTCTGATCCATTAACATGGAACATGGATGTAAAGAAAATTGAAGAAAAAATAACACTCAGAACTAAGGCTATTTTAGTAGTTCATATTTATGGTTTGCCGGTTGATTTAAATCCTGTCTTACATTTGTGTAAAAAGTACAATTTGAAATTAATAGAAGATGCAGCTGAAATGCATGGGCAAACATATTATAATAAAATGTGTGGTAGTTTTGGAGATATAAGTATTTTCAGTTTTTATCCCAATAAGCATATAACAACTGGCGAAGGCGGGATGATTGTAACTAATGATGAAAATCTAAATGAAAGATGTCGAAAATTGCGAAATTTGGCATTTGAACCAAATGGAAGAAGGTTTGTTCATAATGAAATTGGGTGGAATTATAGAATGACAAACATGCAAGCGGCACTTGGGTTAGCACAGTTAGAAAATATTGACTTCCATATCCAACGAAAAAGAGAAATCGGGAATTTGTATTATGAGGCATTAAAAGATCAATCACTATTCCAACTTCAGCAGTTAAATACAGAGTATTCTGAGAATATTTTTTGGGTTTTTGGTATGGTAGCAAACAATGAAGATTTATGTAATAAAACAGTTTCGAAACTAACCGATATGAAAATTGGCACTAGGCCTTTCTTTTGGTGTATGCATGAGCAACCTGTTTTTAAAAAAATGAATTTATTTAAAAATGAATCATATCCAGTTGCAGAAAAAATTGCAAGATGTGGTTTTTACTTACCCTCAGGATTAGGATTACAAAACAATGAAGTACAGATTGTAATTGAGAAATTATTAAATAGCATATAAAAGTGAAAGTTTTAGGTATTATTGAAAACAATATTAGCTCAGGTGGGGGATATTTTCAAGGTTTAAATGCGATTCTTCAAATGAAAGATATATGTGATAAAAACAATATTCAATTTGAGGTCGTTACAATATCCAAAAGTGGTGTCTCTTTTTTAAAGGAGAAAAATATTAATGCATCAATGTATAAGTTATCAATATTTGACAAATTGTTACACAGAATATTGAGACTTTCTGCAATACGATACTTATTAGATTATTTAAAAATCAAATGGGTTTATCCGGTTGAACGTAAGTTTAAATCTATAAAGCCTGATCTACTCTACTTTATACAACCTTCCAGTATTCCAATGTATATTAAAAACATGAATTTTATATATACAGTTTGGGATTTATGTCATCGAGATTTTCCTGAATTTCCAGAAGTTCGAAATAATAATGTATTTCATAATCGTGAAATCAAATACAAACATATTCTCCCCTTTTCATCTCTAGTTATAATCGATTCTAATATTACTGCACATAAAATTTCTAAATTTTATGGTATTTTATGTGAACGTTTATTGGAAATGCCATTTAGTCCTAATCCTTTTTTGAAAAAAATTTCAGGAAAGCATTTGGAAATTGGTTTAAAAAATCTGAACATTCAAGGAGAATATTTATTTTACCCGGCACAATTTTGGCCACATAAGAATCATATTGGAGTACTAAATGCAATAATGCTTCTAAATGATATGGGTATAAAATTAAATGTAATTTTCGTAGGTGGTGACAAGGGCAACAAAAATTTGATAATAAAATTCATAAATAAAAATAATCTTACCAGTCAAGTCAAAATTTTAGGCTTTGTTTCTTCTGAAGAACTAAATCTTTTATATTCTGGGTGTAGTTCAGTAATTATGCCAACTTTTTTCGGACCCACTAATTTACCGCCGCTCGAAGCTTGGTATTATAATAAACCTTTAATTTATTCATCACTATATCCTCAACAAGTTGAGAATGCAGCCATTTTAGTAAATCCATATGATGCTAAAGATATTGCAAATGGAATATTATTGTCGAGAAATGATACAATTCAAAAAGAACTAATTGATAAAGGCAATAAAAGAATTATTTATTTTGAACATTTAAGAAATAATGCAGAGAAAAAAATTGAAGATTATCTAAAAAACTTTAAGATAATAAAAGAAAACTGGGAAAATTAAAATTCAATATTAATGGATAAAAAAAATATTTTTGAAAAATAAAGTTATTGGAATTTTTGCCCCTAGGTTAAACAAAAATCATATAGTATTCTATGAATCTTTAGCAATATTGTTTAACAAAGAAGGTATTGATGTACATTTTTTTATAGATAAGTGGTTTGAAGGTAAGATTAAATTAAAAAATGGCAACAAGTATTACTTAAATATATATCAATCAGAAATTTCATTTTATTTAAAATATATCACTGAATTAAAAAAATTAGATTATTTAATTGTAGAACCAGATACATCTAAATTACTATTTGTTTTTTTTGCTTTGATCACTAATCTAAAATATAGTTTAGTTGTTCATAATGCAAATTATTGGTTAAAACCTATTGAAAATTTAGTGTTTAAGAAAAAAATTGTAAAGATTTTAAATTTCATTATTTTAAAAAAAGCTACTTCTATAATTGTTGTTAATAGTAATGTAAAAAAATACTGTATAAAGAATTCATCAAAAATAACATACTACTTCCCATTTAATTTAAATATAAAATCAAATAGTAATACGAATATATCAGAGGATTCTAAATTAAATATTGTTATTCCAGGTAATATTTCTTCAAAAAGAAGAGATTATATAACTATATTACAAGGTTTTAAAAAAGTATTGAAAGTCAGAAATGATTTAAGATTAGTATTACTTGGAAAGTTAGATACTAATGATGTTGATATTTATAATAGTATAAAAGAGATAAAAGATTTGTTTCCAGACAATATTATTTATTGGAATCAATTTATTGATGAAAAAGATTTTGAGTTATACATTGAAAGTGCAACCTTATTTGTTGCTCCTTTAAACCAATATCTATATACCGATATATCTGTCGAGGAATATGGAAATACTAAAGAAACTGGTGTAACTAGTTTTATTCGAAAAAATAATAAATTTTGTCTTGCGCCCGATTATCTTCTTTTTGAAGAAGATATAAATCACTTAATTTTAAAATACAAAGACACAAATGAATTTAGCAAAATTCTTTTAGGATTAAAAAATCCTTATAATGTTAATCCTAAAGCAATAAATAATATATTATATATTAATAATTTAAATAAAGAAGTTAATTTATTTTTAAATTCAACATTGTAAATTTGATATTCACATTTTTTATATATTTCCTTGTTCTATTCTTTTCTGTTATTTCCCTGATAGTATATAGCTACACTAAAAATAAATTTCTTAAGAATATTTCTATTTTAACTTCTGTTTGTATAATAGTTTTATTTTCAGGCATTCGTGCTTCTACTGTTGGGATTGATAATTATGAATACTCAGAATGGTATAAAACACTAAGTATTGACAATGGTATTTTTGAGTCCATTACTTCTAATATAATGGACTATGAGCCAGGCTTTGTTGTTATAAATTATTTTCTCAAATATTTTAGTCTTGATTATAACTATGCACTCATAATCTATGCTGTATTAATTTGGATACCTATTTATCAATTTATAAAATTTAGTAAAGACTTTTATTTTGCAATTTTTGTTTTTATAACACTCGGCTTTCTTTTTTTTACATTTAATGGACAAAGACAAGCTATAGCTATAGGGTTTGTTTTTCTAGGTACAAGATACCTTTTTGAGAAAAGAAATTTCAAATTCTTACTTTCCATTATTGTTGCTACTATGTTTCATTTTAGTGCTATATTAATGCTAATAATTTTACTGATTAATAAGCTGCCAAAACTATCAACTATGACTTGGTTGTCTTTTATTATTTTTTCTTTAATATTACCATTATCTTTCTTATTCGGTATCATAGAAAAAGTAGCCGCAATATTTCCTTTTTACGGCAGTTATATTCAAAACGATAATTTTACACAAACTAACAGATTTTCAGCTGGAGTTCTTTATCAGGTTTTATTTGAATTCCTTATTTTATTTTATTACAAATCATATGCAAAAACAAATTACGAAATTAAAATTTTTCAACTTTTTTTGTTTGGTGCTGTTGCTTTTAATTTATTCTATGGTAACTTATTTCTTTCACGTATAGTTGTTTATTTATTGTTTTTTCAACCACTAGTACTTGCTGTGATTTTAACCAAATTAAAATCATCAAAAAAATATGCTGAAGTTGTTGGAATATCTTTCTTACTTATAATAATGTTTGTTTACAAAATATTATTTAGTGATAGTGGTTGCTCTCCATATACTACAATTTTTTAGTTGAATCATGAATATAACATTTGTTTTAATTGGGAAAAATGAAGAAAAAAACATTGCTAATTGCTTAAAAAGCGTAATCAGTGTTATAAATCAAAATAAAATTATTAATCATGAAATAATTTACGTTGATTCAAACTCATCAGATAATTCAATCAATATAATGTCCGCTTATGAAAATGTTAAGATATTCAAAATTTCAGGAGATACTAATGCGGCTGTTGCAAGAAATGTAGGTGCCCAAAATGCAACCAAAGAATATCTTTTTTTTATAGATGGTGACATGGAAATACTACCACTTTTCTTTAAATATATAGTTAAAGAAAATAATATAATTTATGATTTTATTTCTGGAGATTATATTGGATATTATTATAAAAACGATAAATTAGAATATACAAAAAATTATTATAATTTAAAAAATGATGTTTTCCAAAATACCACTGGTGGTGTATTTATAATAAAAAAAACTTTATGGAATAAAGTATCTGGAATGAAAATGAAGTATAGGAGGTGTCAAGATTTAGACCTTGGATTAAGACTTTCAAGAATGGGGTTCCCATTGCTTCGTAAAAAGGAAACAATAGCAATTCATCATACCGTTTCATATTATGATAGCAAAAGACTATGGAGAGACTTATTTAATGGAAATCAATTATATCAAAAATCAATTTTATATCGAGATCATATTTTAAATTCAAAAATATATTTTCATTTTTACAGAGATGTTACAATGTTTGCATTGTTTCTCGCAATTATTTTTTCAATTATTTTTTTTAACATACATTATATTATTATTTATTTTATTTTATTATTATTTAAGTCGATTTATAAATATAAAAATGGTGTTAGTAAAAACATTTTAATTCGATTTGTATATTATTTCTTTTTAGATATTTCTTGTTTATTTGGTTTCTTTTTTTTCTGGCCAAGTAATAAGAAAAAATACAAAATAGATGTCATAAATGATTAATAGGAATAAAAAAATAATATTTTTATGTGGTGCAAGAGACTATCATGCACTAGATTGGTATAAAAGCGCAAAACTTTTATTAAAGAAAAATAAACTTATAATATTAACGGATATTTTAAATGCAGAAGGATTGCCAAATCTAACTACTGATGATGATAAAGTAGTTAAACTATTTATAATTGATAAGTTTTTATTCAAAAATCAATCTGTTTTCGGGAATTACTGGAGAAATTTTATAAAATATATTTTTCTACCAATACAAGTTCTTTTATTAAAAAAATTTTACAAAAAAAATATTAATACAATATTTCATGCACATGGAATGTACTACATGTATTTAGCTTCACTTGCAAAAGTACCATATGTTGGAACTCCTCAGGGAAGTGAAATACTTGTAAGACCTTATAAATCGATATTTTATAGAAAATTTGCAGCTAGAGCACTAAAATATGCTAATACTGTATCAGTAGATTCTAGTTCAATGAAAATACAAATGAAAAATCTATTTAATATAGATGCACATATAATTCAGAATGGCATTGATTTATCTGCTATAAATGAAGTAAAAAACACAATTGTTCCGAAAAACTTAAGATATAGGTATACAAGTATAAGGGGGTTGTCTTCTTTATATCGTATTCATGATTTGGCTAATTCAATCAATAAATCAAATCTGGAATTAACGATACTTTATCCTTTCTTTGATGAAAATTACAAAAATGAATTATTTCTATTATTAAAGAACAAATACTATGATTTGGGCAGATTATCTAGAAATGATATGTATAAAGTTTTATTTGAAAGTAAAGTTGTTTTTTCTGTTCCAATAAGTGACTCTTCTCCCAGGAGTGTTTATGAATCAATATTTTGCGGTGCTATAGTCATCATTACATATCAGAAATATTATGACGAACTTCCCTTATGTATGAAAAGAAGAATCATTGTTGTTAATTTAGAGAATGAAAACTTTTTAGAAGTGGCTTTGAATGAATTGACCCAACGTTTAGAAGAGGTGTATATACCATCAAAACAAGCTATAGAAATGTTTGATCAAAAAATTACCTTTTTAGAACTATCTAAAAAATTATATCAAATTTAATATATGAATTATCAAATATGCTCTAACTGTGTTATGGACACATCAGATAGCCGAATACAATTCGATTCAAACGGAATGTGTGATCACTGCAACGATTTTTATACAAATGTAAAACCACATTGGAAAGTAGATGCTTCTAGTCGTGATGATTTATCGAAAATTATTGAGAATATTAAAAAGGATGGCAAAGGCAATGATTTTGACTGTATCCTTGGTTTAAGTGGAGGTGTTGATAGTTCTTATATGCTTCATATAGCTGTAAAGGAATTTGGCTTAAGGCCACTAGTGTTTCATGTTGATGGTGGATGGAACTCTGAATTGGCAGTACATAATATTCAAATGTTAGTTGATAAATTGGGTCTTGATTTGTATACAGAGGTAATTAATTGGGAGGAAATGAAAGATTTTCAGTTAGCATTTTTTAAGTCAGGTGTTCCCCACATTGATATTCCTCAAGATCATGCATTTGTTGCAACATTATACAATTTTGCTTATAAATACAATATAAAGTACATTTTGAATGGGGGTAATATCTCAACCGAATGTGTTCGCAATCCTATGGAGTTTTTGTATTATGGTACAGATATGGCTCAGATTAATGATATTAGAAAAAAGTTTGGAACAATTAAAATGGATTCATATCCATTTAGTTCAGTTCTGCGTCACAAATTTTTTCTTAGATACATTAAAGGGGTTAAAGTAATCAAGTCGTTAAATTATATGCCATATATTAAGTCTGATGCACTTAGGTTATTAGAAAAAGAGTATGGATGGAAACCTTATCCACAAAAACATTTTGAATCTAGATTTACGAAATTTTATGAAGGATATTGGTTACCAGAAAGGTTTGGTTTTGATACTCGACGAGTACAGTTTTCAAGTTTGATATTAACGGATCAGATGAAAAGGGAAGAGGCTTTAGAACAATTAAAAAAAACAGCATATAATCCGGAAACTATAGATGATGAATTTAACTTTATAGCAACTAAATTAGGAATTACATCATTAGAACTTAAAGAGTATTTTAAAATGCCTAAAAAGTTCTATTGGGATTACAAAAATCAAGAAAAATTATTTAATACAGGCGCTAAAATTTTAAAATTTATTGGTGTCGAAAAATCGATAAAACGTTGATAACAATTATAGATTATGGATCAGGTAATATAAGTGCTATAGGCAATATTTATGAAAGATTGAATATTGACTATAAGATTGCAAAATCTCCTTCAGAAATCATTGGTGCACATAAGTTGTTTTTACCAGGAGTAGGTGCATTTGATGAAACAATGATTCTTTTAGAAAATTCAGGTTTTAGAAAGGCTTTAGATATTGAGGTTTTAATTAATAAGGTTCCAATAATTGGAATTTGTGTAGGAATGCAAGTTTTAGGATGCTCAAGCGAAGAAGGTAAATTACCTGGATTGGGATATATAAAAGGTCATGTTAAGCGCCTTGATGAGAACTTGATTATAAATAAACCTTCTTTACCTCATATGGGATGGAATAATATTTCATTAAAAAGGCAATCACCACTTTTTGAAGATATAGACACTGAAATTGGTTTTTATTTTTTGCATTCATTTTATTTTGAATGTGATAATCACTCTGACGTTTTAGCGACTACAGAATATGGACAGTCATTTGCGTCAGCAATAAACCATGAAAATGTTTATGGTATACAATTTCATCCTGAAAAAAGTCATAATAATGGCGTCTCACTTTTAAAAAATTTTGCTAATTTATAATGCTTAGATCGAGAATTACACCCTGTTTGTTGGTTCATAAAAAAGGCTTAGTCAAAACTGTTGAATTTGGTAATCCAAAATATGTTGGAGATCCAATTAATGCTGTAAAAATTTTTAATGAGAAGGAGGTTGATGAACTTATCGTAATAGACATAGATGCTACAGTAGAAGGAAGAGGCCCAGATTTTAATTTAATAAAAAACCTGGCATTTGAGTGTCGTATGCCTTTTTGTTATGGAGGTGGAATAACAACAGTTGATCAAGCAAAAAAAATTATAAGCTTAGGAGTGGAAAAAGTTGCAATAAGTTCTGCCGCTTTAAGTAATCCTCAATTACTTAAAGAAATTGGAAATGCTATTGGAAAACAAAGTCTTGTAGTTGTTTTAGACGTAAAGAAAAAAGGATTGTTAGGGAATTATGAATTATATACTCATAATGGGAAAAAGGGCAGCAAATATAAACTTAAAGAGTATTTAGCAATTTTAAATGAAATCGGTATTGGTGAAATTGTAGTAAACTCAATAGATGAAGATGGTAAAATGAAGGGATATAATTTTAAATTATATGATATTGTTAGAGATTTGACGAGTATGCCTATGACAATTTTAGGTGGTGCTGGTAGCTTAGATGATATTAGAGTTGCGATTGAAAGATATAAAACCATTGGAGTATCGGCAGGTAGTTTATTTGTTTTTAAAGGAAAATATAAAGCAGTTTTAATCAATTACCCAGACAGGTCTACCAGAAACGAAATGTATTATTAATGAAACAAATTATTCAATCTTTTAAAACTGGTGAAACAATTTTAGAAGAAATTCCATCGCCTACCATAAGGAAGGGTTCAGTATTAATCGAAACCACTTATTCGCTAGTTTCTTTAGGCACTGAAAAAATGTTAGTTGAATTCGGAAAATCAAATCTGATTTCTAAAGCAAGACAACAACCCGACAAAGTTAAACAGGTATTAGACAAAATTAAAACCGAAGGTTTGCTACCTACATTAGAAGCGGTATTTAATAAACTTGAACAACCCCTTCCACTTGGCTATTGTAATGTTGGAAGAGTAATAGCGGTTGGAGAAGGTGTAAATGAATTTAAAATTGGTGATCGAGTTGCATCTAATGGACAACACGCAGAAATAGTATGTATCCCCAAAAATTTAGTAACTCTTATTCCAGATGATGTTAGTGACGAGGAGGCCTGCTTCACAGTAATTGGTTCTATAGGACTACAGGGTATGAGATTATTAAACCCAACTTTAGGAGAAACTATTGTAGTAGTTGGATTAGGATTAATTGGTTTAATTACAGCTCAACTGTTAAAAGCAAACGGTTGTAATGTTATAGGAGTAGATATTGATGCTAATAAATTATCAATGTGTGAAAAGTGGGGCATCATTCCATTTAATCCGATTAATGGTGATGTTGTGAAATTTGTTGAGCAACAAACAAACAGCATTGGCGCAGATGGCGTAATTATAACTGCATCTACAAAAAGAGACGAAATTATTTCTCAAGCGGCTAAAATGAGTAGGAAAAGAGGTCGAATAATTTTAGTTGGAGTCGTTGGCTTAAATATTAATCGATCTGATTTTTATGAAAAAGAATTAACATTTCAGGTCAGTTGTTCATATGGTCCAGGAAGATATGATGAAGACTATGAACAAAAAGGCATTGATTATCCGATTTCATTTGTACGATGGACTGAAAAAAGAAATTTTGAAGCAATATTAAATTCGATTTCAAGTAAAAAATTATGTGTTAAGGATTTGATTACCGAAAAAGTTGAACTTTCCAATTATCTAGAAATATATAATTCAATAGGACATAATAATTCTATAGCTTCAATCCTTGATTATACGAAAAGTATAAAAGTTGAAACTAAGTATTCTAATACTGTTTTGTTAGAGAATCGATCTTATAAAAATTCTAATGGAGTTATTGGAATTATAGGTGCTGGTAATTTCACAAAAATGACAATGTTACCTGCTCTTAAAGGAAGCGGAGCAGTAAATAAATATATAGCAAGTGCAGGAGGGGTGAATAGTACTACATTGGCAAAAAAGTACAATTTTTCACATTCAACAACTAATTTTCAAGAAATTTTGAAAGATAAAGATGTTGATTTAGTATTAATTACCACACGTCACAATCAACATGCTAGTCAAACAGTGGAAGCATTAAAACATGAGAAACATGTATTTGTTGAAAAGCCCTTGGCTTTAAATTTAGAAGAGTTAAATACAATTATAGAAGCGTACAGTAATTCAACTGCAAAATCCACATTAACTGTAGGGTTTAACAGGAGATTTTCACCACACTCGATTGCAGTAAAAAATGCCCTAGGACAGTCAGGTCCCCTAAATATTGTAGCAACTATGAATGCTGGGTTCATTCCTTCTAATGTATGGATACATGATTTAAAGATTGGAGGAGGACGAATAATTGGAGAAGCCTGTCATTATATTGACTTAGCTAGTTATTTGACAAATTCAAAAGTAGTTTCAGTTTGCATGAATAGTTTGGGGAAACAAACCGATGAAAACACAGATAATGCAAGTATCTTCTTAAAATATGAAGATGGAAGTAATGTTGTTATCAACTATTTTTCAAATGGAAGTAAATCATATTCTAAAGAAAGAATTGAAGTATATAATCAAGAAAGAACAATTATAATTGATAATTTTCGAAAAACCGAAGCTTTTGGATTTAAAAACTTCAAAGGCCTCAAAACCTCAATAGATAAAGGCCATAAAAGCCAATTTCAAGAATTGATTAATAAGGTCAAAAATTCAGGGTCTCCTCTCATAGAATTTGATTGTATTGTCAACACTACAAAAGCATCATTTGCTGCTATTCAAAGTTTAAGAGAAAGTAAGTGGATAGATATTCAATAAGAAAAATAATGATTTTATGTTAATAGATTTGATAGCAGGTGCTCGTCCAAATTTTATGAAAATTGCACCTATTACACATGCAATTCAGATTGCACAAAATCAAGGCAAAAAAATTGACTTCAGGTTAATACATACTGGCCAGCATTACGATAAAAACATGAGCGACTCATTCTTCGATCAGTTAAATATACCTATACCAGATGTTAACTTAGGTGCTGGGGGTGGCACTCAAGCCGAACAAACTGCCGCAATAATGATAGGGTATGAAAAAATAATTATAGAAAAAAAACCAGATTTGTGTTTGGTTGTTGGTGATGTAACATCAACAATGGCTTGTTCAATTACTGCTCAAAAACTAAATGTTAAAGTTGCACATGTTGAAGCTGGTATAAGATCTGGTGATTGGACAATGCCAGAAGAGATTAATAGAATGGTTACAGATAGCATAACAAATTATTTTTTTACAACAACAGAAATTGCAAATGATAATTTGAAGAAAAATGGCGTTAGTGATGATAGAATATTTTGGGTGGGAAATACTATGATAGATACACTGCTTAAACATAGAAAGAATTTTGTTAAACCAAAAATTTGGGATCAGATTGGGCTAATGGATAAAAACTATATTGTAATGACTTTACATAGACCGGCCAATGTTGACAAAGATGATAAATTGATGAATTTAATAAACGAAATCGTAAAAAATAGCAATGGTTTACCATTAATTTTCCCTGTGCATCCTCGAACTGCAAAAATTATTGAATCACTAGGAATAAAACATTCAAATCTATATTTAATTGAACCTCAGGGCTATTTAGAGTTTAATTATTTAGTAGAAAGATCTAAGGCTGTTATAACTGATTCAGGTGGTATTACAGAAGAGACGACTGTGCTTGGGGTGCCTTGTATAACATTAAGAAACAATACTGAAAGACCAGAAACTGTTTCAATTGGCACTAATGAATTGATAGGTACAGATCCTAAGGCTATTGAACCAGCATTAAAAAAATTATTTGAAGGAAATTGGAAAAGGGGTTCAATTCCTAAATTGTGGGATGGTAATACTGGCATTAGAATAGTTAACAAACTTTTAGAAATAAACTCCTAGCTAAATATTTGAAACGCCTTAATAAAATTTATCAAATCTTCTACAACATGGGACTGAAATATGTTTTGTTCCGTGTTTGGTTTTTATTACAAAAAAAAACAGGTTTATTGATAAAGCGTTTTCCGGCGAATCCGCCTTTTATTAATTCAATAACTTTAGTAGAATGGAAGAAATCAATCTTTTTTGTTAAAAGTAAAGAAGAATTAACCTTTCCTAAAAATAAAGTAGAGACATTAAAAAATGAAGCTGAATCAATTTTAAACGGCGACTATCTTTTTTTTTCTTCAACCAAATTTACACTTGGGTTTGATTATGATTGGATATCAAATCCTGAAACTGGATTTAAATATGATATTTCTAAACACTGGTCTCAGATTAACGATTATTCAAGCGAATCAGGTGATATAAAATATGTATGGGAAAAATCAAGATTTTCATTTTTAAACACTATAATAAGATACGATTATCATTTCGATGATGATCAATCTGAATTTGTATTTGATGAAATTGAAAATTGGATTGATAATAATCCCATAAATTTGGGACCTAATTATGTATGTAGTCAAGAAATGACAATTAGGTGTTTTAATTGGATTTTTGCATTAAATTATTATAAAAATTCAAAAAATCTAACCAATAATAGGTTTCTTAAAATCATTAATACAATTTACTGGCACGCGGATCATATTTATAAAAATATTAATTTTTCTAAAATAGCAGTTCGAAACAACCATGCCATAACAGAATGTTTGGGTATTTACACTTTTGGGTTATTGTTTCCAAGTTTTCCTAACTCTGCAAAATGGAAACGAAATGGAAAGAAGTGGTTTCAAAATGAAATCTCTTATCAAGTTTATAATGATGGTACTTTTTTACAATTTTCAATGAACTATCATCGAGTACTTGTACAATTATTCACTTGGGCAATTCAAATCAATAAATTAAATGATTTGCCATTTAGTGATGATGTATATATTAAAGCGAAAAAAAGTCTTAGTTTTCTATTATCATGCATGAATGAGAATAATGGAATGTTACCGAACTATGGTGCTAATGACGGGGCATTATTTTTTAAATTAGGAGTTCAAGAATTTAGAGATTATAGACCTCAGCTAGAAGCCCTTTCATTGAGTATGGGAATAAACTGGCGTTATTCAAGTTCTGAAGAAAAGTATTGGTTTGGTTTGGATACTACCTCAGGTAATTTAGTTGTTAAAGATCAAAGCGCATTAAATTCTTTCAAAAATGGTGGATATTATATTGTAAATGATAGTGAAGATTCCACCTTAACATTTATTCGTTGTGGTAGTCATAGAGATAGACCATCACAAGCAGACAATTTACATTTAGATTTGTGGATTGATGGTGATAATATATTAAGAGACGCGGGTTCATATAAGTATAATACTAATGAAAGTGATTTAAATTATTTTTTTGGGTCAAAATCGCATAATACTGTCACACTTGGAAAGAATGACCAAATGTTAAAAGGTGGTCGATTTATATGGTATTATTGGACTCAAAACTTAGGTGCTGAATTGATAGAAGTTGAAGATAAATTTATCTTTAATGGTCAAATTTCGGCTTTCAGACAAATTGACAATAAAGCTGTACATAAAAGAAAGATAAATAAAAATAAGGGAATACCAGTTTGGGAAATATCAGATGAGTTAATTCATGATACCAATTTACCTTTAGTACAATATTGGCATCCTTCGAAATCATTTTTTGATAAATTTGAAATAACTGCAAAGAAAATAGATGGTTCGGAAATCATACCATTAATTGAAGAGGGTTATTATTCAAGTTTGTACGGGCAAAAAGAGCCATCAGTACAAATTGTATTTACAACTCAGGAGACTAAGTTAATAACAACCATAAAGCCAAAAATTTAGATAGATGAAAATATTACTCATTCATCAATATTATTTAGAAAAAAATGATGGTGGAGGTTCTAGGTGGAATGAGATGACTAAATTTTGGGCTGAACAAGGCCATGATATTACTGTTTTGGCCGGAATGGTACATTATAACTCGGGCAAAAAAAATCAAAACTACAGAGGTAAATATTTCTCTGATCAAAATGATTATGATAAAAGAATAAGAGTTATTAGGAGCCATGTTTCTGAAGCGTATAATGTAAATTTTTTAGGAAGGCTTTGGGCATATTTTTCATTTGTATTTAGTAGTATATGGGCTGGTTTGTTTTACGCTAGAGAAAAATATGATATAATTATAGTAACATCACCACCATTATTTGTAGGAATTACTTCATATGTACTTTCATTTTTCAAAAAGGTTCCTTTTATTTTTGAAATTCGAGATTTATGGCCAGAGTCTGCAATAGATACTGGAGTTTTAAAAAATAAGTTAATAATAAAATTGGCTTACTCGTTTGAAAATTTTATTTATCGAAAGGCTACAATAATTAATGTATTAACACCTGCATTTAAGACTTATTTAGTAAACAATAAAAATGTAAATGCTAATAAGATTTGTTTTGTACCTAATGCAGCAGATTTCTCTTTAGTAAGTAAAGTTGCCTCTAATTTTAATATAAATAATTTTAGAAATGAACATAATATTGATCAAGACACCTTCGTCATTACTTATGTTGGCGCACATGGTGTTGCTAATCATTTGATTCAGATAATTGATACTGCAGAATTATTACAAGATGAGAAAGTATTATTTTTGTTAATCGGAGAAGGGATGGAGAAAAATATGCTTAAAGAAGACGTTTCTTCTAGAAAAATCAAAAATGTACGGTTTATTGACGCGGTTCCAAAGTCCGAAGTTTTTAAATATATTTTGGCTTCAAATATGGGCGCTTCGGTCTTGAAAAAAGTAGACACATTTAAAACAGTATATTCAAATAAGACATTTGATTATATGAGTTGTAAAAAGCCATTATTTATGTTAATTGATGGTGTTTCAAGAGAACTTGTTGAAGAAGCAGGTTGTGGAATTTACGTTGAACCAGAAAATAAATATGAATTTAAGGAAAAGATACTTCTTTATTTAAATGATAATGAAAGGGTTGTTAAAGAAGGAGAAAACGGGTTTAATTTTGCAATTAATAATTTTGATAGAAATACACTTGCTCAAAAATACTTAGAAATTATTTTATCAATAATAAAATAAACACCTTGAAAATATTTATTTATAACAATAATATAATATTATTAATTTTTATTTTACCTTATATTTATTTTACTTTTTCTAATTCAATATATATACCAGGTCATGATGAATCAAATCAAATAGAAGCTGCTTTATGCTATTATAACAATGGTACTTTTTCGTATTCAAGCAGTATTCCGTATGATTTATCATCTAATTATTTCAAATTTCAGAATGAATGGCCGATTGGATTTCCGGGATTATTAGTATTGCTGTTAAAATTAAATTTTAAATTATTTTTTGCATTAAAATTTATAAAATTATTTTCATTTCTTTCAACTATATTTATATGGTGTAAAATTTCATTTACATATTTAAGAAATAATGTAAGAAAAATATTTTTTCAAATTATATTAGTAATAACATTAATTCTTATTTCACAGTCTATGACTGATTTAATAATAACCTTACTTTTTTCAATAATTATTTATCTATTACAACAAATTGAATCTAAGTCTGAAGATTTATTTTTTCATATTAAACTTGGCTTTATATGTGGGATTGCCTTTGTGATTAAATATTCGAGTATATTTATTTTTCCGTCAATTATTTTATTTTTTTTTATTCATAAACGCCGTTTTTCTTTTAAAAATTTAAAATTCATTTTACTACAAGGTATAATATTTTCTTTATTTTTTGGTTTGATATACTATTATAATATATCAAATGGAGAACATAAATTTTACAATTTAAATTCACTTTCAATTAGTAATTTAAATAATTTATTTTATACCGATTGGATTACAGATATTTCAAAGGTGATTGTGAAATTATTATTTTTAGATAAAATATTTTATATTTTACATTTATATAAGGTAGGATTTAATTTTAACTTTTTTTGTATTTTTTTTTCTTCATTATTATTTTATTTTCTTTTCAAAATTTTATCTAATAATTTAAAAGATATTAATATTCCGATTTTATTAATTAATTTATTTGTAAATATAATTTTCTTAAAATTTTTATCTGCATTTTTTTTCGATATTGATTATGCATATAAACCAATCACAATTGAAAGATATTTTTGGCCTCTGACTCCTCTTATATATTTAATTTTAATAAAACATATTTCTCTTAGTCCAAGATATACATTATTATTTATTCCAATTTCCATTTTCCTTTTTTATGTTGAAATACATAATTTGAACATAAAAAAAATCAGCTATAATCAAATTGAGAGAAATTATAATAATATTATAAAAAACATTAATAGATTAAATCTTATAAATCTTAAAGAAAACATTATAATTTTTGCTGAAAATATACAATGGTCAATATATCAACAAAAAGGCATATATAATGTTTTTGAAATAAGTGAAACTACCAAAATCAATTTCAAAAATATAAATAATAAACCTCTTACAATTATTTATATTAATGATATGACTAAATATAATATTGAATTAAAAAATGTACTTAATCCAAATAAGTATTTATTGAATAATTTAACAAACAAAATAGATGTCAATCCAGATGTCAAAATATATTGGCAAAAATTTAAATAATCTATTAATTTATGATTTCTAATAATGTATTATTATATGGGGCATCAGGACATGCAAAGGTTATTTGTAGTATTTACGAGTCTAATGGTTTTTTAGTAGATGCGATTTTTGATGATGACGAAAGTTTGAAAAAATTAAATGATTATAACGTTATTGGTAAGTATAATATAAATTATAAATCACATTTGCCAATTTTAGTTTCAATAGGTGATAACAAAACAAGAAAATTCATATCGAATCAAATACATCATAAATTTTCAACTGCAATTCATATATCTTCAATAATTGATAATATAAATAATATTGGTTTTGGTTCAGCAGTTTTTCATAATACTACTATTCAACGTGATGTTATAATTGGTAAACACTGCATTATTAATACTAGCTCTTCTATTGATCATGATACATACATTAATGATTATGTACATATTTCACCTTCTGTAACAATATGTGGTAGTGTAGAAATTGGTGAAGGAACACATGTTGGTGCTGCTGCAACAATTTTACCAAATTTAAAAATTGGTAAATGGTGCATTATTGGCGCAGGTGCAATTATTACAAAAGACATACCTGATTATTCATTAGTTGTTGGAGTTCCAGGAAAAATCATAAAAAATTTAAAAAATGACTTTATCTAAAATTTGGCTCTCATCACCTCACATTGGAACTAATGAAATTCAATATGTAAACAATGCATTTGAAACCAACTGGATAGCTCCATTAGGTCCTCACGTAAATGCATTTGAACAAGCTTTGCAATTTGAGACTAAATCAAGTCATGTTGCTGCATTATCTTCTGGTACATCAGCCCTTCATTTAGCATTGATTCTTTTGGGTGTAAAAGCAGGTGATATAGTATTTTGTCAATCAATTACTTTTTCTGCCTCAGCCAATCCAATCGCATATCAAGGAGCTATTCCAATTTTTATTGATTCGGAAAGCGAGACTTGGAATCTGGATCCAGTATTATTAAAAACTGCATTGAAAGAAGCAAAACAGAATGACAAATTGCCCAAAGCCATCATTCCTGTTCATTTATATGGTATGCCTGCTAAAATGGTTGAAATACTTTCAATAGCAAAAGAATATGGTGTTCCCGTTATTGAAGATGCTGCAGAGGCTTTAGGTTCAAGTATTGAAAATAAACCTTGTGGGAGCTTTGGTGAGTTGGGTGTTTTAAGTTTCAATGGAAATAAAATTATTACAACATCAGGTGGTGGAGCATTAATTTCTGAAAATGCAGAATTAATCGAAAAAGCCCGTTTTCTTGCCACTCAAGCTAGAGACACAGCACCTCACTATCAGCATTCACAAATTGGATATAATTACAGGATGTCTAATGTTTTAGCGGGAATAGGTAGAGGGCAATTAGAAGTATTAAATGAACGTGTAGCTGCTAGAAGAAATAATTTTGAAAGTTATAAAAAGTATTTTTCTAAACATAATAATGCTGGATTTAATATTCAATTTCAAGAAGAGCCTCAGGGCTACTACTCTAATCGTTGGCTTACTTGCATTGTAGTTGATCCAATATCTAATAAAGGATTAACTCGTGAAGAAATTAGATTAGCAATGGAAGCAGAGAATATTGAAACACGTCCACTTTGGAAACCAATGCACCAACAACCAGTATTTTCGTCTTCAAAAAGTTATTTAAATGGAGTGTCAGACAATTTATTTGAAAATGGATTATGTCTGCCAAGTGGCTCTAATCTAACAGATGATGAATTTGAAAGAATCTTTAATTGTTTAGATAATATATTCTCTAAGCATAACTAATTTATGTACATTAATTTTATAAAACCTTTGTGTGATTTTTTTATTGCACTCTTCCTTTTAATTATCCTTTCCCCAATTATACTGCTTACTGCTATTTTGTTATTACTTGCCAACAATGGCAAGGTTTTCTTTTTTCAGCAAAGACCAGGACTAAACAGCAAGTCATTTAAGATTGTAAAGTTTAAAACAATGAGGGATGCATTTGATAATGATGGTGTTCCACTTCCAGACGATGTAAGACTTACAAAGCTTGGAAGTATTGTAAGGTCGGCATCATTGGATGAGCTATTACAATTGATCAATGTTTTAAAAGGGGACATGAGTTTAGTTGGTCCAAGACCATTGTTAATGCAATATCTTCCAAGATATAGTCCAGAACAAGCAAAGAGGCATAACGTTAAACCTGGTATTACAGGTTGGGCTCAAGTGAATGGCCGAAATGCAATTAGTTGGGAACAAAAGTTTAAGTTAGATGTAGAGTATGTAAAAAAACAATCATTTATTTTAGACCTAAAGATATTATGGATGACTTTCCTGAATGTGATACAACGTAAAGGAATTAGTGCCGATGGACACGTAACTATGCAAGAGTTTAAAGGTTAATTTAACCTTTAATGATGTAATAAATTCTACCTATAATTTCTCTGATTCCAATTTCTGTTAATTCTAAATTTATAGCACTTGGTAGAAAATCTATTAACGTTGTTGTATTATTTCTACTAGCTTTATAATCTACTTTATAAGGAATTACCTCAAATCCTTGTTTCTCAAAGAGCCTTTTGGCTCTATACATATGATAAGCCTATGTCACAAGTATAATTCTTTTGCATGGGCTTATTAGTTCTTTTACAGCCACTGCCTCGTCTGCAGTATTCTCCACATCTTTCGATACAAATATCTTTTCTGAAAGAATCCCATTAGAAATAGCATATTCCTTTAGCACTTCACCCTCCGTTTTCTTTGCTTTATCCCATGGCATTTTGCCTCCTGTAAATACCAGCTTTTGAGCCTTACCTGCTTTTAACAAAGCTATTCCTCCAAAAAACCTATCAGGGTCTCCCCATTCAATGTAGGTTGAATCTCCCACTTCATTTATTTCCAACATTCCACTTAGAACTACAATTGCATCTGCACTATCTATAGCGCTTATTGGCTTTCTGTATTCACTACCTTCTACTAGTTTAAAGAAGTTATTAGAGAATATAGGGGTTGATAGGATATATAGTACCCCTATTGCTATATAGATTAGCTTTTTCTTATTCTTGATTAATCCTATTAATATTACTATTATGACTAGCATTATAGGTAGTACGAAAGTGGGTAGTATTTTGTGGAGGTAGATCATGATTAATTTTGGCTTAATTCCAAGATTACTTTATTACTCTATTTTAAGTTCTATTAATCGCGATTAATAATAGAGGATTCAAGGCCGATTTCTCTATTTTTTTCTATAATTTATTAATATGAATCTCTAGTAATCTCTTTTTATTTATAGTCAAGTTATTGAAGAGCCCTCTAAATTTTTAGGGGGTTTTCTATTTTAACGCTTAAAAGGGATAGTTAGAGCCAACTTTTAAGATAGCTGTGCCTGAAGTATATTGCTTAGTGCCTAATATTAGCTTTAATTTTTTTATGCCTTCAATATTATAGGTTCCATCTTCATTCATTATTAGAATATCAATCACACCTAATTCTTTAGTGATACCTTGAATGTTAACTCCAAATAGATTCTTATTTCTTATCTCTTTAAAAAGCTCTTGTTCTTTAGGGTCTAGTATTTGAATGTTGAATGCCTTAGACGAAATATTACAATCGGAAAAAATATCTTCTAAAAAATATTTTGCATAGAAAGTTGCAACTGGTATTTTTTCAGGATCAAATATTGGGTCATTGACATTTTCGTCCCCAAGCTTCGAGACGATTCTTCCATTCTTGATAATTTCAAATTTGGGTATTTCTTCAACTATGCCAGTTTCTTTATTTAATTGATTGATCATCCTATAGGTGAAGATTATTTTTGTATCTGGAGCATTAATGACTTCGTCCATTATATACATATTGAAATAGTTCAAATCAGTTCTTAGTGAACTTTGTAGTATTTGCTCCTTCATTACATGTGTCACTGTCTTTAACTTGTCAATTTGATCTTGATTATTTGGATTTTTAATAATCTCGGTTTGTAGTTTTAATTCTAGATGGACCAAACTTATAAATGCAATGTTTGCATCATACGCGCTATTCAAAAAGTAATCATAGGCTTTCTCCAGAACACTAATGTTTGGACTTAAATTTCTCAAGTTCTCCAGAAACCTCAACCACATCAATTGAGCTATACTAATTTTTGCATGTTTCCCATCTTCAAAAAAAGGGAGCAAATTCTTTTTTCTCCAGAATCGTATTACTTCCAATTCAAATTTCTTAGGGAAAACATCATCACCTTTAAGGATCTCTTCATCTGTCAGTTTCTTCAAATTTTTACCTGTGATATCATTTAACCTAAGTGAATGGTCAAAAAGGAGGCCTGGAAACCGATGTATGTACTTTTCTAAATTATTGTTAATCAACATATTATAAAATTTAGCAAATATTTTAAAAAATATATTTAAATATAATCGCCTAAGGCGATAAAAAATATTAAGTTTGCCCTGCGGTGATATTTAATAAATTATATTCCCGCAATGAGTAAAGTTACAAAACATAATTGATAACAATATAAAAAACTAAGTCAAATGAGAAAATGTACTTTGGATGGCTGCGAGAATCTCATACCAGACGATCGCCACAAGAATGCAACCACCTGTTGCAAAGAGCATGCTTTATTACTAAAGAAAGCACGTGAAGCAGTTAACTATAGAAAGGTCAGAAACACTGCGGACCCTATAATTAAGTTAAGAGAGCATATTTACGATCTAGCCAAAGAATTTGGCTTCGAAGTTCCAATTGATCTTAATTATGCTTCCCCATTTAAAATTAACTGGTCACTTAAGACTGGATTATTTTTTAGAGATGGAGCTATGGGTATCGAATTAGGTGATATAGGCTATATCATCTATCAACCACAATTCATCAAAATTTTTAAATTATAAATCATGATAGAACAATTATTAAAAAATCCTGCATTTGCAGAATTGTACAAAAACGCACCGCATTTAAATAATGTTGAAGTGCCAAAATTAACAAGTGGTGGAATCATTCCACCCAATCTAGTAATTCCAACAGCATTGCAATCACCAGTGACGATTCCTACTAGTTTAAATATTCCTCCTACAAAGAATGGAAAATTTAAATGGGTATTACCAGTAATCATATTAGTTGGCGGAATTTATACTTTATATAAAATTACTAGACTGATTGAAGAAGAAAATCAAAAATCTAAAAACAATAAAATATAACAATTATGAGCTCTATTTTTTCAGATGGGATGTTTCCCGAATTTGATAAGTACATTAAAAACATTATTCAGAACGAATTGAAAGAAATGGCAACTAATCCAACACCTCCCAATATTGATGAGGATGAAGTTTGGTCATTACAAGAGGCTGCAACTGTGATTGGCGTATCTACCCAAACCTTATCTAAGATGTTGAGAAGAGAGGAAATTATTGGTGTAAAACCTGGTCGAAAATGGAAGCTTACCAAGAACAATGTCACTCTTTACATGAATCGTAAATTAAACTAAAATGGGTGTTTCTTTTTTCATAAACGACAAGAATGCTAGAAGGTCATCAATAGTTATTGATGTTGCCGTAGATGGTACAAGGATTCGATTAAGAACTGGTATCCAAATTGAAACCGTACACTGGGATGCAAAAAAAGGTTTCGTTAAATCTTATCAAGGGAAAAGTGTTACAACGAATATTATTCGTACGCTTAGAGAGAAGGAGGTTTCAATATTGGAGCTCGTTGAGCAATACAAATACGGCAAGCCTAGGCTTAGTTACATTGAATTGGAAGAGAAACTGAATGAGTTAAATGACAACCCAAAAACCAAGTTTAATAAATTAAAGAAGAGTGGGGTGCGTCCCAGTGGTGATTCTTTACTTACTTTCATTGATCTGTTTATTAAAGACTGTGAAACAGGTGTGCGACTATCTCCTAAGAAAAAGAAGCTTAAGCCTCAAACCATAAGTAGTTTTAGAACTACACGTAAAATGCTTGCTATCTTTTTCAATAAGAAAAATTGGGACTTGAAGCTAGGAGAGTTGACCCAGGAACATATTGACTTGATTAGTGATCACTTGATCATGGATTTAGATTGGAGCATGAATACACATGCAAAGTTGATGATGGACTTAAAACAAATATATAATTATGCTGTTAAGTTAAAGAGACTACCTCCTGCTATTTTGTATGAATTAAAATTTGATACCAGCCGAGAGGAAACTGATAGTATCTACCTAACTGAAACTGAAATTTTAGAATTACTTGAGATTAAGGATTTTGATAACCCTGAACAAGAAATTGTTCGTGATGTGTTTGCTATTGGTTGCTTTACAGCAATGCGTTTCTCGGACTATAGCGTTTTAGATCCTACAGCTATTCGCAATAATAGACTTTCTTTTATTCAGGTGAAGACGGGTGCGAAAGTGACGATACCTATCCACCCAGTAGTGAAAACCATATTAGAGAAGTACGATTACAAGCTTCCACCTGTGCCACCTAATAATCAATTTAATGAAATCATTAAGAAGGTAGGAGCAAAGATGCCATGTATGCATGTGCCATTTACGAAGCAGATAACCTACAAGCGTGAGCTTACTGAAATTGTGAAAATGAAGTACGATTATATGATGACGCATACTGCTCGCCGTTCCTTCTGCTCCAATGAATTCATTAAAGGAACCGACCCAATGATTATTATGGCAATTAGTGGACACAAATCATATAAATCCTTTATGCGCTATATTAAAGTATCAGGCGACCAATTCGCAGATAAGATGGAGAAGATATGGCAAGAGAGGGAAGCGAAGGGGATGTAGAGACTTGAGGGGTGCGTAGTCACCAGTTTTGAAGATAATTTAATAAGAACCAAATGACAATCGAAGAACAATTAGCACATCTGAATAAAGTCACATGGATTGTGATGACAGAACCAGATGTAAATTCAAAGACGTTCAACATAAACATTATTAATATTTTAAATGACCTATATAAAGATGGCTATTTGATATGTGTTGGAGATAAAGAACATAGCTATAGCATTGGTGAGTTGCGAGCCATTGATAGACTTGTTGCATGGATAACGCAAATAAACTATGCGCAAAACGAAATAGAAGACCAAATAGCCAAGTATGAAGATGACGCCGAAACCGACAAGTTTGATGATATGATAGACGAGGCAGAAGAAGGCCTAATAGCCTACCGAAAGCTGCATCCAGATGCCATCGACTTCTTCATTCAAACAGAATGGAACAAAATAACACTTAAATACTGCCCCTACCATCTATTCCAAGAGCTATTACTATATAAATCAGGATTAATAAAGAGCTGCTTATAATATAAATTCATTTTTAGTGTGGTTTAGTTCAAGGCCATTCGCGCAAGCGGGTGGCTTTTTGTTAGGTATATATACTTAATGATGTAATTTAATTTATTAATACTTTTGTTATAAATCAATAACGGATAACAATAATTTAGATTTGAAAAACAAGAATGAAATATTATACAAAATAAGTATCAAGAGGTTTAAACGACGATTGTGGAGTAAAAAAAAGGCTAAAATTCGAAGAAGTGAAACGCAAAAACAAGCACAAAATATAGCTAAAACCAAAGAAAAATTATTATCAGATGAAAGCTTGTTAGAAAAGTACTTGCCCGCAAATTTAAAGTATCTGATTTCTGATAATTTGTCATTATTTTTCATAGACAAGCTCAAAACAGTTAGATCAAATATTTATGGAACATATATTGTCCCTGAAAACTTTTCTATTTTAGATAATCCAAAAGAAAGCTATGCATTTATTCAAGAAGTTACTTCTTGCTTAATCTTTAGAAGAAACCCAATAGTAACTATAGATTATAACCGTTGTAAAAACC
>JACCDI012183668.1_pt1 | contig 40504 bp, 39 predicted proteins | sample 7442791 | NCBI WGS metagenome assembly JACCDI01 (sample SAMN15323434, study PRJNA562643) | freshwater metagenome | isolation source: river surface water | place: USA:Blue River Watershed | collected 2017-08-15 | reverse complement strand
GCACGCTGGTCGCGATACTGGAGAACTACCAGCAGGCCGACGGCAGCATCAACGTGCCGGAAGCGCTGTGGCCGTACATGGGCGGCGTTAAAGTTTTGAAATCACACTGAAAGCAAGCGGAAAGAGGCGTGCGGGGGCTTACTTAAGCAGCAAGAACTCTGCTACAATCGCGGTCTCTCGGAAACGACCACATGTTTTCGAACCTGGAGAGGTGGCAGAGTGGTCGAATGTACCTGACTCGAAATCAGGCGTACGGAAACGTACCGTGGGTTCGAATCCCACCCTCTCCGCCAAAAGAATTTGTCGCACGTCAGATTAATCCGAATTTTTGACGTAACGCACACCAGAGCAAGTTCGCTTGATAAATTTCGCTTAACCCCGCCAGTGGCTTCGACTGCTGGTCGCAGGGCCTCTTCGGAGGCCCTTGCTTTTTTCAGGAGCGAAATTTGAAGCCGAAGCGCTTGCGCACGATCGTCTATGTCGATGGGTTCAACTTCTATTACGGGCTAGTCAAAGGGACGCCTTGGAAGTGGCTCGACCTGCCTTTGTTGTTTGAAGAGGTGCTCGGCTCTCAGAATCACGTCATCAAAGTTAAATACTTCACCGCCCGGGTACAGCCAACTGCAAAAGATCCTGAGGTAAGCAAGCGACAAGACGTGTATTTCCGAGCCCTTCGGCGTCATTGCGAAAAGGTCGAAATTTGCTTTGGACACTTCTTGCGACATGAGGTTTGGATGGAGAATGCTGACCCGCCTCCGCCAAAAGCGAAAGTCTGGAAGAACGAAGAGAAAGGTTCTGATGTAAACCTCGCCCTACATGTTCTGAATGACGCGTGGCTCGATCGCTATGACTGTGCCGTCATCGTCTCAAATGACTCGGACTTGGCAATGGCTCTTCATCTTGTCAAGAGCCAAAACAAGAAGGTGGTCGGTCTCATCACTCCTGGCGCGCCCAAGCGCAAAACTTCGGACCAACTGCGGCGCTACGCGGATTTCAGGAAGCAAATCAGGTCCTCGGCCTTGGCAAAAGCACAGCTTCCAAATCCGATTCCGGGCACCTCCCTTCACAAGCCAGCTAGTTGGTGATGATCAAATTTGTGTAGTGATGGCGGTACGATCGAGGCGAAAAAAATCTAATAGGCTAGCTCAAAGTACCTTCTCAATTGCGGGATTTCGGGGGCTGGGAAAGCATGCCCGCTTATTTTCTCAATGACTGCCGGTACTACCCCATAGAGCTGATCTAATGCATCAGGAATTCCGGTCACTAGGGCATAAAAACTACGGCCGTCGATCTTTCTGATTAGTTGGTTGGCCGGCTTACTTGACCCCGTTTTATTGTCAGGGGGCGTGAATTCCTCGTCGTACGACCCAGGTTGACCTGATTTGGGTTGTGGAATTATCTCGACGTAATAAGCTGTGAATCCCTCGTACATCATCCCCTTCTGCATGACTTGCAAGAACAGCGCATCATAAATCGTGGCTTTGTCATGGTTGATTAGCCAGCCGGACGTCTCTGTGTTAGCCAGATATTTGGTAAGTGCGGCTTTGTGCTCTGGTCGGCCATAGCGATGAGCGGTGGTCAGGAAAGCGGTTCTGCAGTGCGATTGCTTCCACTGGATTGATCAGGGGTTCAATGATCAACTTGGCTTTGTGCACGGTGACCTTGATGCGCCAATTCGAGTAAAAGCCTGCTTCCTCCAACCAGTCACCTTCGAGTTTGATCCTTGGGCCGTGGTGCCAGAACTGGCTTGGCGGATGCACTGTTGATTGGCGAACATACGGAAATCGTTTGTAATGACTAGGGCTACGGCGATGTATCGTCATGTGTCCTCCTTTGATTGATCGGACACCCTTCTGTCAACCAGGGTGGCAGAGCTAGACGAGGTTGACAGACCGGCAAAGAGGAACCGGCGAGCCTTGCGGCTCCCTCGTCTAGTCCGCCATGGTCGGAAGGCTAGACGTGAACAAAGCCGCTGCGCGGCCTTGTTCAACCTCTTTGCGATTACGAGCTGTCAAACCCGTTCATCACGAATGTGATGAAGCGTGCAATCTATGGCTCGGTGTTTCAGAGGTCAAGGCGATGTGACGAAATCCATACGAATTTCGGTTGCGGATTGTAGCCCGTTGATCGCATCGAAACGATGCGTTCGCATTGATTGTTGATCGCGCGCGACATTTAATTGTTAGTGTTGGTGCTAACAATCATCGAGAGCGCTGGCCACGTTATCGTTTAGTGCTCGTCTGGAATTATCCGTATTGGCTAAACGAGGATATTCATGACAGACGTGTTCAAGCGGCCAGCGTACGCGCTCGATATTGCAAGGGATTTGCTGTCTCCTGGTCCGTTGAAAGTTGGGCTGCAATCCGGCGTGTTTTTGTCGGGTGACCGGTGCTTGGGAAAGACGACTTTCCTTCGTCAAGACCTGATACCTGTGCTGGAGGCGCAGGGTGCATTGACCCTTTATGTCGACTTGTGGGCCGACAGGCTGCGCGCGCCATCGACCCTCGTCACCGAAGTTGTGCGCAAGACGATACGTGAGCTGGAGAGGCCGGACTCGATGATCCTGAGCCACCTGCGGCGCATCAATGGGTTGGAAGTGGGTCTTGGGGGATTCAAATTCGATTTGAAGCTTGATACTCCCTATACCCACGGTGGCCCGACACTCTCGGATATCTTTGCCGAGCTGGTACAGCTGGTCAGAACCGATGTGGTGATGGTCGTCGATGAGGTGCAGCACGCGATCGGTACCGAAGACGGTATGAATTTGCTTCACGCATTGAAGGCTGCCCGTGACCGCATCAACACCGATCCCAGGGCTCCGGGAAAATTCATCTTTCTCGGGACTGCGTCGCATAAATCACTGGTGACGGATATGGCCACCCGGCGCTCGCATCCATTTGCCGGTGCTACGGCGATCTCTTTTCGGGTTCTGGACAGGGATTTCGTGGAGTGGAGGCTGGATACTATCCGCTTGGGGGAGACGCAAGCCATCTTGCCGTCTACCGACGCTGCGGTTGCGGGCTTGCGTGCGATGAACAATCGACCTGAAGAGCTTGGCAAATCGCTGCTGGAATTACAGCGGCAGCATGCAGGAGGCGCCGTTGCTACTGTTGATCAGTTATTCCTTTCCATTTGTCAGACGCGCGCATCAGCAGCTGCCGACGTGGAGATGGCAGCTATCAGGGGCATGGGACTCCTGGCAGAGGCAATTTTTTCGCGGATTGCGCGGGGCGATGCTACCGGGATATTTAGTGGCGAGGCGCTCGGAGAATATACGCGCAGGTGTGGTGTGCTTGTCGACACGCCACAAGTGCAGAACACGGTCGATCGTCTGATCGCTGCCAATCTAATTATGCGTACTGGGCATGGAATTTACGATGTGACAGATCCTTTCGTGCGTGATGCATGGAGGACCTCAGAGCATCAAATCAATTTCCTCTCCGCTTCGTAGGTAGGGCAGGTAACGCAAGCATCGGTCATTTTGGAGTGGCGCAATCGCACATGCTTTTAACGGCGATTTCCTCAGCACTTCCTGATCTTCCCGACCTTGAACCAACATGACGGCAATCAAGTTCTCTGAGGGGCGCAGTCTTTCGGATGTTACCGTTCACAGGGTCGACGCAGAGGGTGGGGTCGACTTTGTGGCAACGCTGACCGCAGCTCGGCCTGAGGCATTCGTAATACTTTGCGCCGATGGACAAATTTTGCACAGCGAAGGCCTGCCCTGGTGGCTGTTTGACATGCGGCCGCAAGGATATCTGGGACGTGCTTACTGCGCGAGGCATGCGGCGGAATTGGGCTTGCCCGCCAGCCTGTCGCACTGGACGGACACGCATGCGCTACGTGTGTTGCTCGCGCAGGGGCATGATCTGGTCGGCAACCTGCTGCTGGGCGAGAGAGCCAGGGCGGCCTTCCCCGAGGCCGCGCTGCCAGAGCCGGTGGTGGAAACGGACAAGATCGCAACCTATGCCGTGCTCGCAAAAGCGGCCGCGCAGGGCGAGATACCCGGGTCATCGGTGGGCGGCGAGCAGCCAAAATTCACCGCGTATGCAATGACACCCGAAGGGCCGCGCCATGTGATCGTGAAGTTCAGCGAACCCGATCAAGGACCAGTGCAACAGCGATGGCGCGATCTGCTGCTGGCTGAGCATCTGGCGCTGCAGACCATGAACGAGGGCGGCGTTTCGGCAGCGGCGACGCGACTGACCGACAGCGACACGCAGCGATTTCTTGAGGTGGACCGATTTGACCGAGTCGGGGTGCATGGGCGGTGCGGCTTGATTTCATTGGCCGCGCTCGACGCTGCCTTTGTCGGCTCTGGCACGGGCACATGGCCCGAGATCGTGCGTCTTCTGGTCGGTGCGGGCCACCTTCAGGAGGAAGCGGCGTATCAGTCAGCCGTGTTGTGGGCCTTTGGCACCTTGATCGGAAACTCCGATATGCACGGCGGGAACCTGCCATTTCTTGTCGAGCAGGGGCGGCCGTATGCGATGGCGCCAGCCTACGACATGCTGCCGATGGCACTGTCGCCAAGAAGTGGCGGTGGCCTGCCGGAGACGCTGGCAGCGGCGAATATCAGCGCCGTTGTCCCGGATGATGCATGGCGCAAGGCCGAGGCACTGGCTCGGGCGTTCTTGTCGCGGGTTCAGGCGCACCCGGGGTTCAGTGATCGATTCACGCCATTGATCGGCAAGCTTGCTGAGCATATCGACGCAGCGAGCATGAAGATTCGTCGCCTTGGCTAGTGGCTTGCACACGGCGGGCAGCGCGACGCGAGATTGTGGGCTTTGCGGCATTCACGCGTGTTGAAAAAACATGCTAGCTTGAGAAGCTCACATTAAATGTCTTGAATGATTCGTGATGTCTGCCAACCCTTTGCCCCCATCATCGCGGCCGGTGACGCCGGTCGAGCCGCTTGCCTCTCACACTGCAGCGTCTGCCGGCGCCTTGTGCGTTTACTTCGATGGCGGCTGCCCGCTCTGTCGTGCCGAGATCTCCGCCTACCAGCGGACCGAGGGCGGCGACGCGCTGCGCTGGGTGGATGTGAACAGCTGCGGCGAAGCTGAGCTCGGCACGGAACTGGACAAGACCAAGGCGTTGGCGCGGCTGCATGTGCGCCGGCCCGATGGCACGCTGGTTGATGGTGCGGCGGCCTTTGCCGAGATCTGGTCGGCACTCCCGCGCTGGCGCTGGTTGGGCAGGCTGGCGCGGCTGCCGGGCATGACGCCATTGATGGAGCTGGGCTATGTGCTGTTCCTGCGCCTGCGGCCATTGTGGCGACCGCAGGCTGTCGCAACGCGGTTTCCACGGGAGCTGATGCGTGAGCTGCGCTCCGACCACGCCGGCGAGACGGGCGCGGTGATGATCTATCGCGGCATTCTCGCGGTGACGCGTGATCCGGCGTTGCGCGAGTTTGCGCTTCACCATCTGGAGACCGAGCAGAACCATCTGGCCCTGATCAACGACGTGCTGCCCGCGAATTGGCGCAGCCGCTTGCTGCCGCTGTGGCGCTTGTCCGGATGGTTGACCGGCGCGCTGCCGGCCTGCTTCGGTGCGCGCGCGGTGTATGCAACGATCGAGGCGGTCGAGACCTTCGTTGATCATCACTATGCTGCGCAAGTCATGATGATCGATGCCTTGCTGGATCCTGTCGTGTCTGCTGGCGATGTTCATGGATCAGCATTCGTCATCGATGCTGGCACCCGCGCTGACTTGCAGCGCCTGCGTGAATTACTCGAGCAATGCCGGCTGGATGAAGTCGCTCATCGGGACGATGCTGCCGATAGATGGGACCACCGCGGTAATGCATTGCTCAATGCATGGCGTCTGATGGTCGGCAGCGGCTCGGCGGCGGCGGTCCGGGTCTGTCGTCGGTTTTGATTGGGTGCCAGCGTGCAGTTCCAAGCCGTTGACGGTTGGAAAAGTCCTAACGTTCGTAAGGATTGCGTAGATCAAATGGCCGTGGACAACCTGATCCTCACAATCGTGAGGATTTCTTGACTCTTGGCGTGGCTATGAACGGGCGTGTGCGCTGAGCCCGCACCTGCCACTGCGGTCGTCGCAGAGCATGAAGACCTGATGGCTTTGCTATTGTTCAGCTGGTATGATGACCGGACAAGTAAGCCCCCCTCCTGTCATTTCCCCATTCATGAACGACAAGCAGACACCCATCCCGGTCACGATCGTCCCGAATCCACGGCACCACAGCAGCGCGCTGCTCGATGGTCCCGACCGCGCCGTCGCGCGCGGCATGATGAAGGCTGCCGGCTTCACCGATGACGACCTGAAGAAGCCGCAGATCGGCGTGGCGCACTGCTGGATAGGCACGATGCCGTGCAACCTGAACCATCGCGAGCTTGCGCAGCGGGTGATGGACGGCATACGCGCTGCCGGCGGCACGCCTCTGGAGATCAACACCGTCGCCATCAATGACGGCATCACCACCGGTACCGAAGGCATGAAGACTTCGCTGGTCAGCCGCGAAGTGATCGCTGACTCGGTCGAGCTGGTCGCGCGCGGCCACATGCTTGACGGCCTGGTGACGATCTCGGGTTGCGACAAGACGATCCCTGCGATGGCCATGGCGATGGGCCGCATGAACCTGCCGGGCCTGTCGCTGTACAGCGGCTCCATCCTCTCTGGCAAATGCACGAAGCCGTCGACGCTGTTCGAAGGACGCAAGCTGACCATCCAGGAAATTTATGAGGCCGTCGGTGCATTCAATGCGGGCCGCATCAGCGCCGACGAGCTGCGCGATGTCGAAGACCATGCCTGCCCGGGCGCCGGCGCCTGCGGCGGTCAGTTCACCGCGAACACCATGGCCACCGCCAGCGCGATGCTGGGCATTTCGCCGATGGGCTTCAATGACATTCCCGCTGTCGACATCGCGAAGGGCGATGCAGCGTATCAATGCGGCGTGATGGCGATGGCGCTGGTCAATGGCGGCATCACGCCAAGGATGATCGTGAATCGCCAGAGCTTCGAAAACGCGATCGCCGGTGTGATGGCCACCGGTGGCTCGACCAATGCGGTGCTGCACCTGTTGGCGATTGCGCGCGAGTTCGGTGTCGAGCTGTCGCTGAATGACTTCGACCGCATTTCGCGCCGCACACCGGTGCTGGCCGACATGCGCCCCTGGGGGCGCTTCACTGCGCCGGAGATGCATGAGGCCGGCGGCATCCCGCTGGTCGCGCGGCGCCTGCTGGAAGGCGGGCTGCTGCATGCGGAGGCACAGACGGTCACGGGCCAGCCCATCGGTGAAGCGTGCAAGTCTGCTGCCGAAGTGGCGGGCCAGGAAGTGATCCGGCCGACCAGCAATCCGATCAAGCCGCAGGGCGGGCTCGCCATCTTGTACGGCAATGTCGCCCCGGGCGGCTGCGTGATCAAGCTCAGCGGCCAGAAGAAGATGCTGCATCGCGGCCCGGCCAGGGTGTTCGAGACCGAAGAGGCCGCGTTCGACGCGGTGAAGAACGGCGTCATCCAGGCCGGCGACGTGATGGTGCTACGTAATGAAGGGCCGCGCGGTGGTCCCGGCATGCGCGAGATGCAGCTGGTGACGGGCGCGTTGCAGGGCGCGGGCCTGGGCGAATCGGTGGCGTTGATGACGGATGGCCGTTTCTCCGGCGCGTCGCATGGCTTCGTCATTGGCCATATCGTGCCCGAGGCGGCCGATGGCGGCGCTATCGCGGCGCTGCGCGATGGCGACATCATCGAGATCGATGTCGAGCGCCGCAGCCTGACCGTCGCGATCGGCGACGACGAACTGCGCGCCCGCCTTGCCAGCTGGACGCCGCCGGCACCGCGTTACACCAGCGGCGTGCTTGCCAAGTACGCGCGCCTGGTCACCGATGCGTCGCAGGGTGCGGTGACCTCGGCCTGAGCCCCGGCCTGCGGGTTTTTTGCAGCGACGGTGTTCAGAACGTCAGGCGGCGTTCCGGTAAACCCGGGGTTTTGGAATGCAGAACAGCGAGGTGCATCACAAGCGCTGCGCCCGAATGTACTATCCGACATCCCGAAGCACGCCCCGGTGATACGGGGGACGGTTCAGGAACGCTGACATCGCGGTGCCTGAACCTTGCATACACAGATACTGGAACACAGCATGAATATCGGAATGATCGGCATTGGCCTGATGGGTCACGGCATTGCGTCCAACCTGGTCAAGCATGGCCATCAACTGACGGTGCTCGAGCACCCGGGCAATCAGCCGCTGGACAGCTTGCTCGCCGCAGGCGCGAAGACGGCGCTCACGCCAAAACAGGTCGCACTCGAGGCCGAGCTGGTGATCATCTGCGTCACCGGTTCGCCGCAAGTCGAAGCCGTGCTGACTGGCGAAGGCGGCGTGCTGCAAGGCTTGCGCAAGGGAGCGATCGTGGTCGACTGCTCGACCGCCGTGCCCTCGTCGACCGAGAAGCTGGCCGCGCTGGTCCGGCAGGCCGGCGGTGGGTTCATCGACGCGCCGATGACGCGTACGCCAAAGGAAGCCGCCGAAGGCCGGCTGAACCTGCTGGTCGGTGGTGACCAGCAGCTGTTCGACCACTGCCTGCCCGTATTGCGTTGCTTCGCCGAGAACATCAGCCATGTCGGTTCGATTGGTGCCGGCCATCGGATGAAGCTGCTGCATAACTATGTGTCGCTGGGCTGCATTGCGCTGATCTCGGAGGCCGCGGCCAGCGCGCTCTCGGCCGGCATCCAGCCGGACGTGTTCATCGATGTGCTGGCCAAGGGCGGTGGCGGCGGTGCGGCACTGGAGCGGCTGCGTCCGCAGCTGCTGTCCGGCGATGCGGGCGCGCTGCGCTTCGCGATGAGCAATGCGCTCAAGGATCTCGGCTACTTCACCACCATGGCCGCAGACAGTGGCACTGTGCATCGGATTGCGGACGCGGTGCAGTCGACCTTCGAGGCGGCGATTGCGCAAGCCGGTCCGGACACCTTCGTGCCGCAACTGGTGAACCTGCTGCAACAAGCGGCAGCCCCCAGGGCCTGAGCCGGGCTGCGCCTCCGGGCCGCTTGCACGCTCTGGGCCTGAACTGCCTATACTTCGGGCATCGGCACTTTGCGCAGCGGCACCCAGGCAGCCGCACTTCAGGCAGCAGCATTGGCAGCCCCTGACTTTTTTGACCTTTTACTGAATTCGAGGCTCGGCATCATGAACGACTTCGCACCCGGCGTTGCTTCCATCAATCCTGCCAACGGCGAAATGATCGCCCGCTACCCGTTCGACGACGATGCGGCGATGGACCGCGGGCTCGACCAGGCCCGCCAGGGCCAGCGCGCGTGGGCAGCCACGCCCGTCGCCGAGCGTCTGGCTTTCTTCACGCGCCTGGCGCAACTGCTGCGGCGTGACATCCGCGAGCTCGGCGAGATGGCCTCGCGCGAAATGGGCAAGCCCATCACGCAGGCGATGGCCGAGGTCGAAAAATGCGCAGTGCTGTGCGACTGGTATGCGGCCAATGGTGCGCCCATCTTGAACGACCGCCCGACATCGATCGGCCCGGATGCGTATGTGTCGTATCACCCGCTCGGCACCATTCTCGCGGTGATGCCGTGGAACTTCCCGTACTGGCAGTCGATGCGTGGCGCCATCCCCATCCTGTTGGGCGGCAATGGCTATTACCTGAAGCATGCGCCGAACGTGATGGGCTGCGCGTACCTGACCGAACGCGTGATGCTGGAAGCCGGTTTGCCTGCGGGTGCGTTCAAGGCAGTCAATCTGTCGAACGACCAGGTATCGAAGGCCATCAATGATCCGCGTATCGCGGCGGTCGCGGTGACGGGCAGCGTGCGCGCGGGCGCAGCGATTGCGGCGCAAGCCGGTGCGGCCGTGAAAAAGACCGTGCTGGAACTGGGCGGTGCCGATCCCTTCATCGTGCTCGCTGATGCGGACCTCGAGGCAGCCGTGAAGGCGGCCGTGATCGGCCGCTTCCAGAATACCGGGCAGATCTGCATCGCGGCCAAGCGCATCATTCTCGAGAAGCCGATTGCAGCCGAGTTCACCGAGCGCTTCGTCGAGGCGGTCAAGGCGCTGAAGATGGGCGACCCGCTGGATGAATCCACCTACATCGGCCCGATGGCGCGTGCTGACCTGCGCGACGAGCTGCATCGCCAGGTTGAAGGCACGATCGCTGCCGGTGCGCGCCTGCTGTTGGGTGGCAAGCCGGTCGATGGCCCGGGCAGCTACTACCAGCCGACCGTGCTCGCTGGCGTCAAGCCCGGCATGCCGGCCTTCGTGCAGGAGACCTTCGGTCCGGTCGCAGCCTTGATCGAGGCCGACGATATCGAGCATGCGATCGCGATGGGCAACGACAGCGAGTTTGGCCTCTCCGGTGCACTGTGGACCCGCAACAAGGAACTCGCGAAGCAGCTGGCGCGCCGCATGGATACCGGCGGTGTGTTCGTCAACGGTTTCTCGGCGTCGGACCCGCGTATCCCGATCGGCGGCGTGAAGAAGAGCGGCTATGGTCGTGAACTGAGCGATTATGGCGTGCACGAGTTCATGAACATCCAGACCGTCTGGTTCGATCGCAAGTGATCCGGATGGCAGTGACCTGAAAATGACAGACCCGGCCCTGGCCGGGTCTTTTGTTTGGCATGGCCAGCGGTGGTGCCGTATCGCTATCGGCGACCGGTTCAGGTCAGGTTGCGCACCATCCAGACCGTGCCGGCTGCCGTTCCGGCCACTAGCAGCAGCGTCACCAGCAGCAGCCAGCGCTGGGAGCGCTTCTGCGCCGCTATGCGGGCTTCGATGTCGGCGGTCTCGGCGGCCAGCGTATCGAGCCGGGCATGCGATGCCTTCAGCTCGCTGAGCGTTTTACGTATGCGCCGCTGGTCCATGGCCGGACTTTACCAGCCCGTAGACCGTCGCCGCCGAATTGCGCGCTTACCAGCGACCGTGACCCCGGCCGTGGCCACCGCGGTCATCCCAGTGGCGATGATGATGGTGGCGATGGTGGCCCCAGGCATTGCCGTGGGGCGGACCGTAGGAGGGACCGTAGGCGGGTCCATAAGCGGGTCCATAGGCAGGGCCGTAGATCACGCGCGGCGCCGGATAGACGACGGCCGGCGGGGGCGGCGGTGCGTAGACCACCGGTGGCGGCGCGTGGACCGCGTATGGATGGCCATAGCCATAGGTCACGCTGACGCCGGGTCTCGAACCCGCGATGGCGCTGCCAATCACGGTGCCGGCGGCGACGCCGACCAGCACGTCGCTGGAATGGGCCTGCGCAGCGCCGGTACAGGCGGTCATCAGCACAAGGGCAGCGATTCGGGTCTTCATGAGGATCTCCTTTTTCTGAAGCCGTGCGATCAGTGTACGGAGCAGCAATGCCGGACGGAAGCGAAAAAATGTGAGCACCTGTAAACCGGGGTCGCGCTTGCCCGCAGGCTCAGGTTTTGCGCCAAGGTGCGGCGATAATAGGGGCATTTTTCACGCATTTATTTGCCTTCTGGCAAGGAGATTCCTGCATGGACCTGAGTTTTTCGCTGATCCTGGCACTGCTCGTGCTGCTGGCTGTGGGCTTCGGCGCCGGTCTCTGGTTCGGCCGCATGCTGGGTCGCGCGCGGGCCGATGGCGAACTGGCGCAGGCACAGGCCGATTCGGCGGCAAAGCTGGCAGCGGCTGAGACGCGTGCCGCGCAGGCCGCGGTGATCGAGCGTGAGCTGGCCCGGCTGCGCGACGACCACGCCCAGCTGCGTGCGCTGCTGGCCTCGGCCGAGACCGAGCTGAAGGCCGAGCGTCAGCAGTCGGCAGAGAAGATCGAATTGCTGGGCAAGGCGCGCGAGGTGCTGTCGAATGAGTTCAAGGCACTGGCCGCGCAGGTGCTGGACGAGAAGAGCAAGAAATTCTCCGAGCAGAGCGAGAAGGATCTGAGCAACCTGCTCAGCCCGCTGAAGACCAAGCTGGAAGAATTCAAGCAACAGGTCGACAACGGCCGCCTGCAGGACGTGCGCGATCGCAGCGCGCTGGCCGAGCAGGTCAGCCAGCTCGCGAAGCTGAACCAGACGCTGTCCGACGATGCAAAGAACCTGACGAGGGCGCTGGTCGGCGACAGCAAGACTCAGGGCAACTGGGGCGAACTGGTGCTGGAGACGATTCTCGAAGCATCGGGGCTGCGCGAAGGCCATGAATTCTTCGTCCAGCGCAGCGCCAACAATGATGAGGGTTCGAACCGTCGCCCGGACGTGGTGGTGCAGTTGCCGGGCAATCGACAGCTGGTGATCGACTCCAAGGTGTCGCTGACCGCGTATGAAGCGCTGGTGTCCGAGGAGGACGGGAACCTGCAGAGGAAAAAGCTGGATGAGCATCTGGGCTCGATCAAGCGCCACATTGGCGGCCTGTCGGACAAGAAGTACCACTTGCTGTACGAAGGCGTGCAATCGCTGGATTTCGTGCTGATGTTCATTCCGCTCGAGCCGGCGTTCATGACCGCGATCTCGAACGACAAGGGCCTGTTCATGAGCGCATGGGAAAAGAACGTACTGCTGGTCAGTCCGTCGACCTTGCTGTTTGTCGTGCGCACTGTCGCTCATCTGTGGCGGCAGGAATCGCAGAACCGCAACGCACAGGAAATCGCGAAACGTGGTGCCGAGCTGTACGACAAGCTCGCGCTGTTTGCCGAGAGCATGGAAGACCTCGGCGACCGTTTGCGTCAGGCGCAGGATTCATACAACGAGGCGACCTCGCGTCTGTCGACCGGCAAGGGCAACCTGATCCGTCAGGCCGAGATGCTCAAGGAGCTCGGTGTGAAACCGACCAAGCAGATCACGAAAAAGTTTGCCGATGCCGACAACGGCGCAAGTTCTGCAGAACCGCTGCCGCGTCTGCCGCAAGTGCGCGACTTGCTGTCCGATGATGATGCGCGGACGGGCACATAAACGAATGCACGCCTCTGGAATGATGGATGCGCATGTGCGCGGCGTTTCGTTTTTTGCAGCGTTTGCGGTCGCGCTGTTAGGAAACTGAAAATCTTTACACTTTCGTCTCCGAAAACCCTGCAATTTTCTCGCTTACCGATGCTGCGCATTTAAGCCAATCAAATCAATCGTTAAGCCATCACTCTGCATGCTGATTGTAGAAAGATGCCAAATTGATGCGAATTGATTGATTGACACTCTCTACCGTATGACCGAAATTCATGGTCAATTCATCAGCACAGGCATGGACATGGGAAGCATCGACAAGCGATTGCTGAGCAGCCGACAGATGGCCGATACGCGCATCGACTTCGAGACCTCGATACGCGGCAACATCGAGTTCGACGGCATCTTCTACCTCGATGGCGCGCTCGATGGCGAGCTCAAGGGAAAGGCCGGCGACAAGACGACAGCCGTGATCGGCACCCGCGGCCGACTGACCGGCAACCTGCATTGCCGCAATGCCGTCATCGCCGGCGTGGTGTTCGGCGACATCCATGCACACTCTCTCGAGCTGCTCGCCGGCGCGCGCGTGATGGGCGACCTGTACTACGAGACACTGGCCATCGACCCCGCTGCGGAGATCAATGGCTCCTTCATCCCGTCGGACACTTCCACCAACCATTCAGACCTGCAGAGAGACAAACATGCGTCGCGCTGAACTGATCGAAGAACTGAAACTGCTGCACGCGATGGAGTTTGACGTGTGTGACGAGGCGCTGCGCCTCGCGCAGGAAGTGGACCTGTCGACTTTCGCGTCGATGTCGACCCGCGCCGCCGCGGTGGTGATCACCAAGCGCGGGCTGGAACAGAAGCATCAGGGACGCGAGATCCCGACCATGATGCGCACCGGTCGCCTGGTGCGCACGCGCATGAGCCGGGGCATGTCGGCCTGAGGTTTTTCAGGCTGCTGCGCGGCACTCAGTAGTGCTTGGACTGCACCTTGCCGGGCCGCCCGGAATAGCGGTTCATCGCATCGGACACATCGAATTCCAGTGTCGCGGTCTTGCCGCCATAGATGTTTTCCTTCAGCCACGCGATCTCTTCTTCCATCGCCGCGCGTGTCGTCACCGTCGTGTGCCAGGTCTTGATGTCGCTGTCCCAGCGATAGCCGCGTCCCTTCAACAGATCTTTCGTACTGAACGGCGAGTTCAGTGCGCGTATCGTGCAGGTGCTGCGGTTTACGAAGCCGGCCAGTACCTTCAACGCCGGCGTGCCCGAGTTTGGCAGTGGCTGCTGCAGTATCTCCAGCAATGCGCGACAGTCTGACTCGGCACGGTGCGCATCATAGAACAGGCCGAACTTGTACGCGATGAACTCCAGTTTCGCCGAGCCCAGTCCTTCCTCGTCCCACGCCACTTCCTCGAACGAACAGCTCCACGGATAGTTCTCGAACACCGGGAAGCGTACCTCGCAAAAGCCACGGTCGAAGCGCGCGTTGTGCGCAACGATCAGGCTCGCATCCTGGATGAACGCGGCGACCGCGTCGTCGTCGATGCGCTGTCCTGCCACCATCTCGTCGGTGATGCCGTTGACTGCTGTCGCCTCCGGCGGGATCGGCATGCCCGGGTCTTCCAGCTGGTTGAAGGTGTCGAGGATGCGGAAGGCCTGCCCTGTCTCGGCGTCATACTCGAAGGCGACCATGCCCAGCTCGATGATCTTGTCGCGCCCGGCCACCTTGCCGGTGGTCTCGGTGTCGAGGATCACGCCCTTGCGCACGACACGCTCGCCAGCGTCGGCATAGTGCGTGCGCTCAGGTATGCGGGTCAGCAAACGGTAGTCGGGATGGGAGCGCAGCAGCTCGAGCGCAGCGTCGAGCGACGGGGAGAGAGAGGAATCCGGCATGGGTGCGAAGGGTCTGGTGGTCGTTGGGGCCCGAAGGCGGCACCCGGATTATTCCATGACCTGCACCGCTCATTGCGAAATGACGCAAGCTTGCCGAAGCCGAAGCTGGCGTCGAGAGTGCAGCAGCGCGGCCTCAGCAGGCACTGTCAAGCGCTTCGTGCTCGATATGCCGGAATTTGCGCTGATGGTTGAGCCGGTAAAAGCGGCGCAGCTCGGCCACGGTAGCGATGCGCACGCTGGACAGCGACGAGTCCAGCTGGCGTGACAACGCGCGGCAAAAGCGCGATGCGTAGCGGCTCGCGGATTCGTACATCGCGATACGCTCGCGTGCCAGCGCTGGGTCGACGCGGCTGCGCTCGAACAGCAAGTGGTGCAGCTCGACCGGGAAGCGGCCCGGATACTGGCGACGCAGCAGCCACAGGCTGCTGACGTATTTGTCGATCTCTGCCTGCAGCTCCAGTTCAAACAAGGTCACCGGGCGGTCATGCGCGGCATTCCATGCGAGGTACAGGAAGTGGCTGACACCCTCCAGCGTGGTCCAGCAGTCGGCGACATTGTCGCCATTGAGCATGTTGAACGGATTGGCTTGCGCGAGCCGGTCCAGCATGTCGGCATCCAGGTAGACGCTGATGTCCAGCACCTCGCCATCGGTGGTGACCAGTACTTGCTCATTGGTGGGGGTATCGCGGTGCGCTGCAGGCAGCAGGCGACGATCGGTAATGACGAAGTCCGCGATGTCGTCCTTGATCGGGAGGTCATAGATGGCCGACAGCAGGCGCTGGAACGAGCGTAGCAGGGTGTGGTGATGCCTCATGGACCGGACACCTCTCTCGAAGCGGCAGAACAGCCCGCCTATGACACCAGAAATCCGGCGCAGCGACAAGCGATGGACGGCAAGGGGGCAGGACGGTGTTTGGGGTAGAGTACCGGCATGACCCTCAGCCACGGAGGTGACCATGAAGCTCCTGTCCTTCCTGCAGGATGTCGGCCCGGACCACCAGGGCCGCTACCTGTCGGACATCTGGAAGTTCAGCGACCAGCAGATCGAGACCACGCATGACTTCGTTCAGTGGGTGTTCCCGCTGGCCGAGCCCAGTGGCGCCTTCCCGGGCGCGCCGGTGCTGGAGCCGGCCGAGATCGACCTGATCCACAAGTCGTCGCCGGCGACGATGAACCTGGAGAAATCCGGCCAATGGTTCGTCGATTACCTCGCGCGCAGCAAGACCTGGCTGCGCTCGCACGACCATAATCATCTGCGCATCACGCGCATGATCAAGTCGCAGCGACTGTTGCTGGGTGAGCTGGCGGCTGAATCCACGAAAGCGAGGGTACTGCAGATGGCAACGAAGACGAAGGCGCCCATCGACGATGTCGCGTACGAGTACTGGCGTGCGGCCTGACGCCCTGCGTCATCGGCGGGAACCGTCGCCCGCATCACGTCGCCGGAAGGCGCGGCGCCACCTGACCGACTGGCTGCGGGCGCTGGTGATGATCGTGGCGCTGCTGCTGCCCGGTTTTGCGAGCGCCGAATCTTTCCTCGGGCTGGAGCCATTGCAGTCGCTGTCATCGGTGCGACAGCGCTTCCCGACCGCGAAGCTGGACGCCGAGCGTCCGCCCTGGCTGAAGGCGAACCAGTACTACTGCATGCTCGACACCGAAGGCGCCGATGGCCTGGTCGCGCTGTTGTTCGAGCATGACGACGAGAAGCGCAAGCAAAAGCTGGCCGACCTGCAGAAGAGCCTGCCGGCCACGGTCAACCATGCGGACAATCCGCAGGCGAAGTCCATTCAGTTGCTGATACGCCAGCAGCGCGATGCGCTTGCGCGTCCGCTGGAAGACCGGCTGTCACTGGTACGCATACGCTGGATACCGGAGAAGCCGCAGAGGCTGGCTGCCTTGCAGGCGAAGTATGGCAAGCCCGATGCGATCGAGCGCATGGAAGGCGCGCCGGGGCCGATTTTCATCTGGCAGCGCGGCGTGCATGCTTACCTGACGCCGGACCGCAAACTGGCAAAGATGATCGAGTTCTGGTTTACCGAAGACGATCTGGCCGAGGTCTTCCTGAAGCGCTGAAGCGCGCCGACTCAGTTGAGCCTTTCCATCTGCACGAAGGCGCCGTGCTCCCAGAGACCCTCCAGTGCCACGCGGCCGCTGGCGAAGGTCTGCCGGCCACGGCCATGGTGCGCGCCGTTCAGCACTTGCCCGGTATAGGTGTCGCCATTGGCGTACACGAAGCTGCCGACGCCGGTCAGCATGTCATTGTTGAAGTCGCCCGTGTAGCGACCGCCGGTCGCGAAGCGGTAGGTGCCGCGGCCATGGCGGCGGCCTTTGACGAAGTAACCTTCGTAGCGGTCACCGTTCGGATAGGTCATGGTGCCCACGCCGTAGATGGTGTTCTTCAGGAAGCTGCCGTAGTAGACCTTGCCGTCAGCGTAATCAACGCGCGCCGGGCTCAGCACGTAGCCTTTCTTGAAAATGCCGGTCAGCTTGTCGCCGTTGGAGAAGGTGAACTCGCTCGGGCCCTCGCGGTTGAGCTGGCGCACGAACAATCCCTGGTGCGCGTCGAAGCCCCACAGCTGGTGCGTGTCCCATGTCGTCGCGCTCCATGCGAGGTCGTCCATCGTCGGCATGCGCCCGCTGCTGCAGCCCGTCAGCGCGGTCGCGAGCAGGACAGACAGGAGTATTCTTCGTTTCATGGCAGGTCGCTCCTGATCTATGCTGCCAAATCGATAACGCGAGTCGGCAGCGTGGCATTGTTCGGCACCGGACATGCAGCTCGCGCGCTCGGGGCCCATCAGTCACGCTATCGGCATGTGCGACGAAATCTTTACGCAATGCGGTGGGCGAGGCTATGCGGCGCAGGCATGACGACGGCATGCGACGCGATGATGTGACCGCGGTGTGCACGGAAATCGCAGCGTAGACCCGACATTTCCATCGTCCGGAGCAGGTTCAAATAGGTGATCTGCAGCCGGATGTAAATGACGGCTAACCCGCATCGCCACCACTGGCCACTAGTTCAGACTTGCTGAACTACCAGCAAAGAATTCCTTATTTTTAGTTAATTGAACTCGTTAGTACAGTTCACTCCCGCTTGGTCTGCGCGGATTTTCCGGGCGCAGGCTTTTACAGGAGAGAACCATGCTGCAGCGCGTCGCGCCGTCCAAAGGTGCATTCCCCGATAACCTCACTGTCGAACAAGGCGATCCCGAACTGTGGGCCGCCATTCAGCAAGAGGCCGCGCGGCAGGAAGCGCATATCGAACTCATCGCGTCAGAGAACTACGCATCGCCGGCGGTGATGCAGGCGCAGGGCTCGGTGCTGACCAACAAATACGCGGAAGGTTATCCGGGCAAGCGCTATTACGGCGGTTGCGAGAATGTGGACATCGTCGAGCAGCTCGCGATCGATCGCCTCAAGCAGCTGTACGGTGCCAATTTTGCGAACGTGCAGGCCAACTCCGGCTCGCAGGCCAACCAGGCGGTGATGCTGGCGCTGCTGCAGCCGGGCGATACCATCATGGGCATGTCGCTGGCCGAGGGCGGTCACCTGACCCATGGCATGCACCTGAACATGTCTGGCAAATGGTTCAACGTGGTCTCGTATGGCCTGAACGACAAGGAAGAGATCGACTATGACCAGATGGAGCGCCTCGCGCACGAGCACAAGCCGAAGCTGATCATCGCGGGCGCGTCCGCGTATGCGCTGAAGATCGACTGGGCGCGCTTCCAGAAAGTCGCAAAGGACGTCGGTGCGTACTTCCTGGTCGACATGGCGCATTACTCGGGCCTGATCGCCGGTGGTGTGTATCCGAACCCGGTACCGTTTGCCGATGTGGTGACGTCGACCACGCACAAGAGCCTGCGCGGCCCGCGCGGCGGCATCATCCTGATGAACGACGAAGAGATCGCGAAGAAAATCAACAGCGCGATCTTCCCTGGCCTGCAGGGCGGCCCGCTGATGCACGTGATCGCCGGCAAGGCGACCGCCTTCCACGAGGCGCTGCAGCCTGCGTTCAAGGCTTATCAGCAGCAGGTCATCCGCAATGCACAAGTACTGGCCGAGACCCTGGTCGAGCGCGGCCTGCGCATCGTCTCCGGTCGCACTGAATCGCATGTGATGCTGGTCGATCTGCGCGCCAAGGGCATCACCGGCAAGGCCGCCGAGGCAGCACTGGGCAAGGCCCACATCACGTGCAACAAGAACGGCATTCCGAACGATCCGGAAAAAGCAATGATTACCAGCGGCATCCGCCTGGGCAGCCCGGCGATGACCACGCGTGGTTTCGGCGAGGCCGAAGCTCGTGCCACTGCGCACCTGATTGCCGATGTGCTCGACGCACCGAATGACGAGGCACGCATCGCCGAAGCACGTGCAAAGGTCGAGGCGCTGGTCGCGCCTTTCCCGGTGTATGGCGTGAAGGTCTGACGCAAACCGTAAAACCCCTACAACCAAACAAAGAGTATCAAGAGAGAATCAAGGAGACGATCATGGCTGGACGCAATTTCCTGTTTGTGCCTGGACCGACCAATGTCCCGGACCGCATCCTGCGCGCAATGATGGTGTCGATGGAAGACCATCGCTCGCCGACATTCCCGCAGCTGACCCGTACCATCCTGCCCGGCCTGAAAAAAGTATTCCGTACCGAGCGTGGCACGCCTTTCGTGTTCCCGTCGTCGGGCACCGGCTGCTGGGAAGCGGCGATCACGAACACCTTGTCGCCGGGCGACACGGTGCTGGCGGCGCGCTTTGGCCAGTTCAGCCACCTGTGGATCGCAATGTGCGAAAAGCATGGCCTGAAGATGGAAATCGTCGACGTCGACTGGGGCACTGGCGTACCGGTCGAGCAGTACGCCGAGATCCTGAAGAAGGACACTTCGCACCGTATCAAGGCCGTGCTGGCCTGCCACAACGAGACCGCCACCGGCGTGACCTCCGACATCGGCGCCGTGCGCCGCGCACTGGACGAGGCAAAGCATCCGGCGCTGCTGTTCGTCGATGCGGTGTCGTCGCTGGGCTCGATCGATTTCCGCTTTGATGACTGGGGCGTGGACATGGCCGTGTCCGGCTCGCAGAAAGGCCTGATGCTGCCGGCCGGCCTCGGCATCCTGTGCGCGAGCCAGAAAGCGCTCGACATGGGCAAGCACGCGAAGCTCGCGCGCTCGTACTTCGACCTGCAGGACATGCTGGCATCGAATGCGACCGGCTATTTCCCCTACACGCCGGCGCTGTCGCTGCTGTACGGTCTGGTCGAATCGCTGAAGATGATCGACGAAGAAGGCCTCGACAACATCATCGCCCGTCATGCCTATCTGGCCGAGGGCGTGCGCGCCGCCGTGCTGAATGGCTGGAAGATGCCGCTGTGCGCGAAGGACAAGCAGTGGTATTCGAACACCGTGTCGGCCGTGATGGTGCCGGAAGGCGTGAACGGCGCTGACGTGATCTCGCGCGCGTACAACCGTTACAACGTATCGCTCGGTGCGGGCCTGTCGAAAGTCGCCGGCAAGCTGTTCCGCATTGGCCACCTCGGTGACCTGAATGAAGTGCACCTGATGGCAGCGATCGCTGGCGCCGAAATGGCGATGCTCGATTGCGGCATCAAGGTGCAGCCGGGCAGTGGTGTAGCTGCAGCCAGCGAATACTGGCGCAAGCATCGCGCGCCGGTCGGCCTGGATGCCAGCGCCGCCGAGGCGGTGGTATTGCCGAAGGCTGCCTGATCCGGCAGCTGCGAAATTCACATGCCGCGGCCAGAGCCGCGGCATGACATAGCAGGATTCTCTCTATTGCGGGGTGTGCAACGGCCACAAGCTGTTGGCATCCCGATTTTTTTTATTTTGGATCTGTGTGCTCGCGACAGCATCCATCTCGACAACATCCATCGCGACGCATCGCACTTGCTCTGCAAACTGTTTCTGCGGCATAAAAACCAATGGCTGCGCTGTCTTGTCCAATACGGGACAGAGCAGCCGTCAATGCGGACGCTCCGACTTTCAACCAGAGGACAGGAGACAGCCATGACACGCAAGTATGTGGATTGCCGGGAAGTGCCGAGCGAGATGCATTGCACGATCGCGATCAGCGCCGACGACGAGAGCGAATTGCTCGAGGCCGCCGTGCAGCATGCGGTGGCGGTGCATCACCACCAGGATTCGCAGGCGCTGCGTTCGCAGATCAGCAAGGCGATGAAGGAGGGCATGCCGCCGGCGCATGCGTGACGGCCGTCAGGGAGGTGGCCTCAGTGGACAGGGGCGCAGCCGAGAGTGCGGGCAACGCCGAACGAGCGGGAAGGGGAGTTGCTGCAGCTTCCGCGTGGCTGTGGCGACTGCTGCGACTATTGCGCGTGACCGGCATCAGCCTGGGCGTGTTTGCAGCCTTGCTGCTGCTGGCGGTCATTGCCATCGCCAGCTTTGACTGGAACCGTGCGCGGCCCTGGCTGGCCGAAAAGGTGTCGGATGCGACCGGGCGCGTCGTCGAGCTGCGCGGTGACCTGTCGGTGTCATGGGAGCAAGCGCCCGAGGTGCGCGGCTGGTGGCGCCATGTACCTTGGCCGCATTTACGTGCGCAGGATGTCGCGCTTGGCAATCCGGATTGGGCGCGCAGCGGGCCGTGGATGGCGACGGTGTCGCAGCTGGACTTTTCACTGAACCTGCCCGCGCTGCTCCGGCATCAGATACGCATCGAGCAAGCGAGGCTACACGGGCCGGTGATCGTGTTCGAGAAGGCGGGCGAGGAGCGCAGGAACTGGGTCTTCACGCCCAGGCGCGCGTCAACGAACAACCAGCGCTGGGGCTTCGAGATTCGCAGCCTCGCGATCGCCAACGGCAAGTTGCGCTATGTGGACAAGGCGAAGGCCACCGACCTGAGCCTGGGACTCGATACCGCTGACGACGGCAGCGTTCGCTGGCAGGCGTCCGGGCGCTACAACGATGAGGCGCTGCGCGGACATGGTCTGACTGGTGCGCTGCTGGCACTGCGCAGCGGCGACATACGCTACCCGGTCGAGGCTGATGTGACAGTCGGCGATACGCAGGTGCGCGCACGCGGCACCGTGACCGATCCGGCGGACCCGAGCGCGCTCGACATCCGGCTCGAGATCAGCGGCGCCAGCATGGCTGATCTGTACCCGATCAGCGGGCTGCTGCTGCCAAGAACGCCGAAGTTCTCGACCTCAGGTCGCGTGGTCGGGCGCGTCGTGCAGGGCGCGCTGGATCTGCGCTATGAGCGTTTCACCGGCAAGGTCGGGCAGAGCGACATCAGCGGTACCTTGCGCTACCGGCAGCAGCCGCGTGCGCTGCTGTCAGGGGCGGTGGTGTCGAACCATCTGCGGCTGGTCGATCTGGGCCGCCTGATCGGCGCCGGAGATGCAGGCAAATCCGGGCCTGACGATATCGCGCAACCGAAAGGTCGGGTACTGCCGGTGTCGCCTTTCAAGACCGAGCGCTGGCACAAGATGGATGTCGATGTACGCTTCACCGGCCGCAAAATCATTCGCCGCGAGGCCTTGCCGATCGAGGACCTGGACACGCAGCTGACGATGAAGGCCGGCGTGCTGATGCTGGACCCCTTGCGCTTCGGTATTGCCGGTGGAAGGCTGCAAGGCTCGGTGCGCATCGATGGCCTGGTCGAGCCCGCGCAGGGCCGCCTGCAGTTACAGGCGCAGGGCCTGGAGCTGAAGCAGCTGTTTCAGCAGGTGGGCAATGCACCGGCCAGCGTGGGCCGGCTCGCCGCACGTGCCGAGCTGAAGGGGCGCGGCAATTCGGTCGCCGCGTTGCTGGGCACATCCAGCGGCGAGGTGAGCGCCGTGATCAGCGAGGGCTCGGTCAGCAAGTTTGTGCTCGAGGCCGCGGGCCTCAATATCGCGTCGGCAGCCCTCACGAAATTCTTCGGCGACCGTCAGGTACCGATCAATTGCCTGGTCGCTGATATGGCAGTGGATGACGGCATTGCCAACGCGCGCACCTTCCTGCTCGACACGCGCGATGCATCGATTGGTGTGACCGGCACGATCAGCCTGCAGAGCGAGCGCTATGACCTGACGCTGCACCCGGACAGCAAGGGCATGCGCATCATCTCGCTGCGTTCGCCGTTGTACATACGCGGCAGCTTCGAGAAGCCCGAGGTCGCGCTGGATCGTCGCTCTGTCGCACTGAAGGCTGGTGCCGCGACGGTCATAGGTGCGCTGGCCGCGCCGGTGGCGGGTTTAATCGCGCTGATCAGTCCGGGCGATAAGCCGGATAGCCCGTGTTTCGGAAAATTATCTGAAACAAAGCGCAAGGATGAGCCTGCCCTCAGTAACCCTGGAGCAGATAATCCAGCGCGAAAGTGATCCTGTGCTGGGCCGATGCCAGCGATGTGACAGGCCGTCGAAGTAGCGTGCATGGCACTGAGCCGATCTTCGTCGTGTGCAAAAACAGTGATTCACCATTCACCGAAAAATTCGGAAGCAGTTTTGTATACCGGTTCTCGGTATGAATCCTGTCAACTTTTGTGAGGGGGATGACGACTCGCGAATCCAATCCGACCAGATAAGGACTTTGAATATCGATCAGATATGGGCTTTTGTCGGCATTCATGCCAAGGTTCCGATACACATTGAACCTTGACATTAAATGTAGCTCCATTCGGCAAGCGGAAATCCGTCTCGTCTCACCATCTCATTGTAGGCCTCGATGAAATCGGCATGAACGATGGGAAACAACCGCTCACACTCCTTTTTGAGTCGGAACCGTAATGTTGCTTCGTCAAGGCCGGTCGGATCGATATCGAGTTCCCGCGCCCATCCCGGTAATTCGTCGGTCGGGATGTTGACTATTCTGGTATCGGGCAGGCGAGGCGACGGCTTGATCATGGTTGTGGCAGGGTGGGTGGTGGATCGCGAAAGCTTAGGTGGATCACCACACTCGCACAAGCCATCTGCGCATCCGATATCGCCAGATAAACTCGCGATTTGATGGATTTCAATCGCAGAGCCATCCCACTGTTGAAGCACTCCCATGATCCGATCTCCCCCTCTGTCGATGACTTGTTGCAACGAGGAGCGTGCAGTCTGATGTCGATGCGATGGGAATGGCTTGATGTGGTGAGGCAGACCGGATTTATTCTGGCATTCATCTTATTTTTTCGAAGCCGCGTTTCAAAAACGCGACGAGGTGTGGCGATCATCGTCAAATGTGGCGATGAAGAACACGAGATCATCAAGTCGCCGAGATCAAGACTTGGCTGCGCGACCGGAGGATGTCAGCAGCAGCCTGATCCCATGGTAGGCTGGCAGCAGCGCGAATGCAGCGCCCATGGACGCCAGCCATTCCCAAGCCGGCAGTGTCGCAAATCCAAACGCACGCGTAACCGGCGCGACTGCGGTTACCAGCCACAGCGCCGCAAGCGTGGCCGCCATGACCCAGCCGCTGATGGCTGGCAGCCGCGTCAACAGCCGGTGCCAGCCCGCATCCGGTGAGCGTAGCGGCAAGATCAGCAATGCGTTTGCGCAGACCAGCAAGATAAAAGCCGAATTCGCCGCTGCCGCCGGTGCCAGTCCCTGACGCTGCAGCAGCGCGTAAGTGGCAAACACGGCCGTTGTCGTCAGCAGCCCGCAAGCGACGGCCAGCAGCGCATTTTTCGTTTGCAGCAAGGGCTCGTTCACGGGCCGTGGTGGTACCTGCATCAGCCGGCTGTCTTCTTCCTCGGCTTCGAACACCACCGAGCAGGCCGGATCGATCACCAGTTCCAGGAAGGCGATATGCAGCGGTGCGAGCAGCAGCGGCAGGCCGAACAGCACCGGCAGCAGGGCCAGCCCGGCAATGGGTATGTGCACGGCAAGCGTATAGACCATCGCCTGCCGCATGTTGCGGAAGGTGCGGCGGCCCATCCGTATTGCTGCGACGATGGACGTGAAGTCATCCCTGAGCAGCACCAGTGACGCCGCCTCGCGTGCAACATCGGTGCCGCGCTGGCCCATCGCAATGCCGATATGCGCGGCCTTCAGCGCCGGCGCGTCATTGACACCATCGCCTGTCATCGCAACGACGGCAGATTGCGACTTCAGCGCCTCGACCAGCAACAGCTTCTGCCAGGGCTTCACGCGCGCGAACACATTCACGCCGGCGGCTGCGCGGCGCAGTGCGGCCTCGGACATCGTTGCCAGCTGACAGCCGGTCAGCACTTTGTCATGGTTGATACCGGCTTCGCGTGCGATCGCTGCCGCGGTGCTCGCATGGTCGCCGGTGATCATCACCACGCGTATGCCCGCCTCGTGGCAGAGCGCGACGGCCGCCGGCACCTCTGGCCGCAGCGGATCCGCCAGTGCGACCAGGCCCACCCAGTCGAACCGAAATCCTGTTTGCGATGCTGGCCAATCTTTGTCCGCTGGATGGCTGGCACGCGCGACACCGAGCACACGCAGGCCGCGCGCGGCCAGCGCCTCCGCATCGGCAGCAACTTGCGCGCGCTCTGCATCGCTGAATTGGCACAGCTGCGCAATCGCCTCGGGCGCGCCCTTTGCGGCGACGATGTCCGGCTCGCCATCTTTGCTGCGCCACACATGCGACATTGCCAGCAACTCCGGCGACAACTCGTATTCGCGCGCAAGCTGCCGGCTACGACGGTCATCACCATTGGCGCTGACGCCAACCGAGATGCCGAAGTCCATGATCGCCTTTTCCATCGGGTCATGCGGCACCAGTTCGCAGGCGAGCACGGCAGTCTCCGTCAGTCTTCGCACATCGTCGGGCATCGGGCAGGTATCTACCGCTCGATCAGGGCCGCCGCGATCCTGATGGTTAGGGTTGATGCTGGCGGAATGCTCGGCGTCCGGCGTACGCAGCACCGCCACCTGCATCTGGTTCTGTGTCAGCGTGCCGGTCTTGTCGACGCACAGCACCGAGGTCTGGCCCAGCGTCTCGATGGCCCCCAGTCGGCGCGTGAGTACCTGCAGCTTGCCCAGCCTTCGCGCGGCAAACGCAAAGAAGATGATCATGATGACCGGGAACTCTTGCGGCAACAGCGACATCGCCAGCGCAATACCGGCCAGCAGCGCTTGCGCCGGATCATTGCGCAGCACCCAGAAGGTCGCCGCGAGGCCCAGCGACAGCAGCAGGCCAATCGCCGCGAAGCGCCGTGTCAGCCTTTCCATCTGCAAGCGCAATGGCGAAGCCTCGAGGTCGAGTGCATCCAGCGAGGCGCCGATGCGGCCCATCTCGGTATGACGGCCGGTCGAAGCGACACGGGCAAGTCCCTGGCCGCTGACGGTCAGCGTACCCGCATACACTGTATCGCCGGCAACTTTCGTGACCGGCAATGATTCGCCGGTCAGCATCGATTCATCGACTGCCAGTTCATGCGCTTCCAGAAGCACCCCATCGGCCGCGATGCGATCGCCCTCGGCGATGAGCAGCAAGTCTTCGCGCACGACGTCACTGCCGGCAATGCGCACAGGCGCACCGTCACGTATCACGCGTGCGCGCGGGCTGGACAGGTCGCGCAGCGCTTCCAGCGCGTTGTCGGTGCGGCGTTCCTGCGCGATCGTGATGCCCATGATCGCGAGCACGAAGCCAAGCAGCACCAGCGCCTCGCCGGCGTCGCCCATCAGCAGGTAGACCAGGCCGGCGGCGATCAGCAGCAGGAACATCGGCTCAGTGCCGACCTCGACCACGATCGCGCGCAGGCTGCGCTGCCGCGACAGGCCAATGTCATTCGGTCCTTCATGGTTCAGACGCTCGAGCGCGGTCGCCGAGTCCAGCCCGGCCGGGCTTGCTGTATTGCCTTTGGCTGTGTTGTGGTGGCGGACCATGTCGTCGAATCATCCTTTGCGGGCACAGGCCCTCGTGCTTCCCGCAGCGGGAAGGCGGCCAGGTCATCACAAATTCTGGCATGATCCATGGCATCGACACCAGACACAAGGATGCGGCGTGAAACTGACGTTTCTTGGCGGTGCAGGCACCGTCACCGGCTCCAAATACCTGATCGAACATCAAGGCGCGCGCATCCTGATCGATTGCGGCCTGTTTCAGGGCTACAAGAACCTGCGGCTGCTGAACTGGCAGCCGCCGCCATTCGACCCGGCCACGCTCGACGCGGTCATCCTCACGCATGCGCACCTCGATCATTCCGGGGCGCTGCCGCTGCTGGTACGCAATGGCTTCAAGGGCGCAATCCATGCGTCGCCATCGACCATTGCGCTGTGCGGGCTGCTGCTGCCCGACAGCGGGCATCTTCAGGAAGAGGATGCGAACTTCGCGAACCGCCACAAGTCGTCGAAGCACGACCCCGCGCTGCCGCTGTACACCGAAGAAGACGCGCGGCATGCGCTGCGGCATTTGCAGCCGCTGGCATTCGACCAGACGATGGACATCGCCGGTCTCAGGATCCGTTTGCGGGCTGCCGGCCATATCCTCGGCGCAGCATCGGTCGAACTCCGCAGCGCGAAGGGCAGCATGTTGTTCTCCGGGGACATCGGCCGCCCGGATGATTTGCTGATGAAGCCACCGGTGCCGATAGCGACCGGCGACACGCTGATCGTCGAATCCACCTATGGCGACCGCAGCCATAGTGATGAAGACAGTGGCACGATGCTAGCCGAGGTGATTGCGCGCACTGCGGCGCGTGGCGGCAAGGTCGTGATCCCGGCGTTTGCGGTTGGCCGTGCGCAGGCGCTGCTGTACCAGATCCATCTGCTCAAGCGCGCATCGCGCATACCGGACCTGCCGGTCTTCCTCGACAGCCCGATGGCGATCGACACGACCGATATCTACCGCAAGCATCGCAGCGAGCACCGGCTGTCGGAGCAGGACTGCAGCGGGATGTCGCATGTCGCGAAGTTCTGCCGCACGGTGGAAGCGTCCCGCGAGCTGTCGGCGCTCGCTTATCCGGCCGTCATCATCTCCGCCAGTGGCATGGCGACCGGTGGCCGCATCCTGCATCACCTGCGCAATTTCGGGCCCGACCACCGGACCAGTATCGTGCTGGCCGGCTTCCAGGCCGGTGGCACGCGCGGCGCGCGGCTGGCCGCCGGCGAGCGCGCGCTGCGCATCTTTGGCGAGGATGTGCGCATCAACGCCGAGGTGGTGACGCTGCCGGGCATGTCGGCGCATGCCGATGCGTCACAGATCATCGACTGGCTGCGCACCTTGCAGAAGCCGCCACGCCACGTCTATGTGACGCATGGCGAGCCGGCCGCCGCCGATGCGCTGCGCTGCCGCATCGAGCGCGAACTGCACTGGCATGCGAGCGTGCCGATGCTGGGCGAGTCGGTCGCAATACCGAATCTGTAAACATACAGGCATTGAACCCATCCACCAGTGCAAAATGGAAGCGCTCGAAGCGCAGTTCGAATTCTGGAACGGAAGGAAGTGGTGGAACATCTACAAGCCGATTTTTTCCGCTTACGGCTTCAGCTGATATCTGCGTATGTCGCCTCGTCGTACAGGCGCTGCCTTAGCGCTTGACCGTCATCGGGAAATCCGCCAGCAGCTTGTTGCACAGCGCCTCCTTGCCCATCTTCGACGACAGTCCGTCGAAGGTGGCTGCGCCCTTGCCGAATAACTGCTTCCAGGTGTCCTTCCCTTTCTTCTCTCCGCAGACTTGTGACTGCTGCTGGAATCGGAACGCGTAGTAGCCGAACGGACAGGCCTGTTTGGCCTTGGTCAGCAAGCCATCCATCCTGATCACGTCCTCGCACTCATCGGCATGGGCCATGCTCGTGGCGAGCAGCAGGCAAGACATGAACACCAGGTTCTTGAGGATCTTTGTCATCTTGATGTTATGGCATGAAAATGAAAACTGGCTGGTGAAAGCCGCGTTATTTGTATGTTGGCAGTAGGTCGCGAGCGGGCAGGATAGCGCATATCCGAATCCCGGTTCCCAACGACATCTCGACCACGACAACGCCATGCGCACCAATCTCCCCATCACCACGACTGAAGTGGAACTCAGCTCCGAGAAGTCGATTGTCTCCAAGACCGACCTCAAGGGACGCATTACCTACATCAACCCTTACTTCATTGAAGTCAGCGGCTTCACCGAGGAAGAGTTGATGGGCGCTCCGCACAACCTGGTGCGCCATCCTGACATGCCGCCCGAGGCCTTCGATGACCTGTGGCGCTCTTTAAAGGCCGGGCTGCCGTGGACCGGCATGGTGAAGAACCGCTGCAAGAACGGCGATTACTACTGGGTGGTCGCGAACGTGACACCCATCATTGAGCGCGGCCAGCCAGTGGGCTACATGTCGGTACGCAGCAAGCCCACCCGCGAACAGGTGGCAGCGACAGCGGCCATTTACCGCAAGTTCAGGGAGGGCCAGGCGCGCGGGCTCGCGATCCGCAACGGCGCGGTGGTCCGTACCGGGCTGGCGGCAAAGCTGGCGGCGATCCGCGATATGCGGCTCTCCGTTCGGATCGGCCTCGGCTTTGGCTTGCCGGCCTTGCTGGTGGCGGTAATGTCGGCGATGAACATCGCCAAAGGGGCGTCAGACGCGATGCTGGGCATGGAGCTGGCATCGCTGGCCTTGTTGCTCGCTGCGTGGCTCGTGCTGCACAAGGCCGTCGTGTCGCCGCTTCAGCGGGCTACCCAAGTCGCGCGCGCAATCGCCGGCGGCGACCTGACGCAGCAGGTCAAGGTCGATCGCGGCGACGATACCGGACAACTGTTGCAGGCCTTGCAGCAGATGAGCGCCAATCTCGTGGCCGTCGTCGGTGACGTGCGTGCCAATGTCGAGGCCATTCATATCGGTAGCCGCGAGATCGCGCAGGGCAACATGGACCTGTCGGGACGTACCGAGGCACAGGCATCGAGCCTCGAAGAGACGGCGGCCAGCATGGAGCAGTTTGCATCGACCGTGAAGCAGAATGCTGACAATGCGCAGCAAGGCAATCGCCTCGCGCATTCAGCCTCTGACGTCGCGCGCAAGGGCGGCGATGCCGTGTCCGAGGTCGGTTCGACGATGGCGGGCATCAGCGAGTCGGCGAAGAAGATTGCCGAGATCATCAGCCTGATCGATGGCATCGCGTTCCAGACCAATATCCTCGCGCTGAATGCGGCAGTGGAAGCGGCGCGCGCCGGCGAGCAGGGGCGTGGCTTTGCTGTCGTCGCGAGCGAAGTGCGCAGTCTCGCGCAGCGCAGTGCCGGGGCGGCGCGCGAGATCCGCCAGCTGATCCATGACTCGGTGCAGAAAGTCGATGCCGGCGGCCGGCTGGTTGCGCATGCGACTGACACGATGCAGGACATCGTGCAGTCCGTGCGCCATGTGACGGACCTGATGTCGGAGATCAGCGCTGCCAGTCATGAGCAAAGCCAGGGGATCGACCAGGTCAACCAGGCGGTCTCGCAGATGGATCAGGTGACGCAGCAGAACGCTGCACTGGTCGAGCAGGCCGCGGCCGCAGCGGCCAGTCTGGAAGATCAGGCAGCACGCCTGGCGCAGTCCGTCTCGGTGTTCAAGCTGCGCTGAGCGTCAGCGCGTCAGGGGCGTTTCTCTATTGGCGGGGCGGCTTTGGTCGCTTCCGCCGGGGGCGCGCGGAACGGCAGGGTGTGCCCGAACTGTTGCTTGCAGTTGTCGGCCATCGTACGGAATTGCCGGTCATTGTCCGAGTTGCGCGACGCCAGCAGCATGCAGTCGTCGTAGGTCTTGGGGCCGGAGTCGCAGGCCATCAAGACCCCGCACAGCAGCAGTGCGGCAAGGCGCGATGGCGAGGCGTGGCGGATAAGCTTCATGGTTCAAACGTCTGTGTTTTTCAGGCTGGCAACGTTGCCAAAGCCTACACGAATCTTACTACTTCAGAACAATTTCGGTGTGCCGCCGAAATCCCGTTGAGCAAGTATTTTATCCACATAAAGTTGGGACAAGTCTGTGGATGACTTCAGGATTTCCAATGTAACACTATGATTTTTATGAGAAATATCGCCTTGAGGTAAATCGGGGCAGGTGGCGCGCTTGACGCTGCGAAAGTAACGGGTTGACAAGCGATCCTCCGATGCGGCAAACTCTGAACGTAAATGCGAACAATTCGCATTAATAGTTAATTGGCCGGTTGGACCCGGCAAATGAATCGGAGAATGCGCATGAAACACGGACAGGCCGGGCGCCGCGCCCAGCCCTTGCATTGTCAGATCGCCGTCGCGGCGACAGCCCTGTGTGCCGGCCTCGGCGGGCCGGCACTCGCGGAGGTGGTCGCTGGCGCCGAACCGGAGGCGCGCGCCAGTGGCGAGGAACGCAGCCTGCCGCGCGTCGATGTGGTCGGCAATGCCGATGGATCGAAGCGTGCGCCGGGATCGGCAGCGGTCATTGATGCGCGCACGCTGGAAGAAAGCCGTGTGTTCAACGTCAATGAAGCTTTGCGCAAGGTGGCCGGTGTGCATGTGCGCGAGGAAGAGGGCGTGGGCCTGCGGCCCAACATCGGCATCCGCGGACTGAACCCGACCCGCTCGACGAAGACCCTGCTGCTGGAAGACGGCCTGCCGCTGTCGTTCGCGCCGTATGGCGATAACGCGAGCTACTACCATCCGCCGATCGATCGCTATGAATCGATCGAGGTCAGCAAGGGCAGCCAGGTGATCCGTTTCGGTCCGCAGACCGCCGGTGGCGTGATCAACTACATCACGCCCGAGCCGCAGCGCGAACTCGGCGGCTTCGTCGGGCTGGCCGGCGGCACGCGTGGCTACCTGAACGGCCACGTGATGGTGACCGGCAATGGCGCGATCGCCGATATCTATCACAAGCAATCCGACGGTGCGCGCGACAACATGCACAGCCGTCTGGATGACGTGAACTTCAAGTGGGCCGGTCAGCTGAATGACGACCACAAGCTGGTGTTGCGCGCGACGCATTTCCGCGAGCATTCGCAGTTGACCTATGCGGGTCTCAACCTCGCCGAATTCCAGGCCAATCCGCGCCAGAACCCGTTCAAGAACGATTTCTTCGATGCGTACCGTACCGGCATGTCGGCGGCGCACGAATGGCGGATCGACGGCAATCGAAAGCTCCTGACCAGCGTGTACGGTGCGTATTTCGATCGTGACTGGTGGCGTCAGGCATCCAGCTCCACCGATTGCACGAGCCGCAACCTGGATGCTGCCACCGGTTGCGCGGTGAATGGCCGCTTGCGCAGCTATGCGACGCTGGGCATCGATACCCGTATGCAGCAACGGACGCAGCTCGCTGGCATCGAGCACGCGCTCGAGTACGGCCTCAAGCTTCATCATGAGGTACAGCGCCGGCGGCAGGAGAAATACACGAACTACGCGGACTACCTCAACCGCGTGGCGCCGACTGATTTCCTGCAGGAGAACCAGAAGCGCCGCACGCAGGCGATCTCGGCCTTCGTGTCCAGCCGCATGAGCCTGAGCGAGCGTCTGACCGTGACGCCGATCATGCGCGTCGAGCACATTCGCAATGACCGCGTCTTTTACGCGGACAACAACAACAGCACCGCGAATTCCGGCACGACTTCCGCTAACCTGACCGAGTTCGTTCCCGGGATTGGTGCGACCTATGAATGGAGTGCTGACACGATGGTCTACGGTGGCGTTCATCGCGGCTTTAGCCCGCCACGTGTGGAAGATGCCATCAATGGTGATGCGACGGTCCGGAATTTCAATGCAGAACGCAGCGTGAACGCCGAACTGGGCGTTCGTACCAAGCCGACTCAGCACACCTTCATTGATGCCGCGCTGTTCCGCAATGATTTCAGCAATCTGGTGCAGGTCGGCAGCATCGCCGGTGGCTCGACCGCCTACCAGGAGGGCAAGGCCTTGTTCCAGGGGCTGGAACTTGCCGGCCAGGCTGATCGGATCACGCAAGCGGTCGCGGGCAATGTGTTTGCGCGCGTCGCATGGACCTGGTTGCCGACAGCCGAGCAGCGCTCGGCATTCACCAACAGCGCCGGCACCGGTGGGACAGGCAAGCGTTTGCCGTACGCCCCCGAGCAGTTGCTGACGCTGACCCTCGGTTACCGTGCGCCGGAAAACTGGAATGCCCGCGTCGATTACGTCTACGTCGGGAAGCAGTTCGCGGATTTCGATAATTCCGTCACGACCTCATCCGATGGTCAGCAGGGCGTGATTGATGCGCATGGTATCTGGAATGCGGTCGTGAATTACCCGGTTGGCAAGGCGACGCTGTTCATCGCCGGCAAGAATCTCGGCGACAAGACCTATATCGTCGACCGCACCCGCGGCATTCAGGTCGGCATGCCACGCACCTTCCAGGCCGGTCTCAAGTACGCGTTCTGATGATGAGCGCTGGCCGCCTGCGCCGGGTGGCCAGCGGCTGGTGACTCGCCAAGGGCCGCTAGCGGCGTCCTGCGCTGACGGGCAGCGTGAATGCGGCGGCGTAGGCTTCCGAGCTGAAGAAAGGATCGCCGCTCGCGCGCGCCAGCAGCATGTCGGTCGCATCGACGCCCCAGAAGCCATCGCTGCCGATCACGCCGGTCGGCACGCCGAACACGCCCGCGGCGATCGCACGCTCGCCGTTGGCTTTCAGCTCGGCTTTCACGGTGTCTGCGCCCAGCAACTCTGGCGTGACGCCCAGCTCGTCGAGCAGGCGCTGCCAGTCGTCGGCCGAGTCCGGCAGCAGCCCATCGCGCCAGACATACGCAAACAAGCGATCGATCACCTCAGGCGCATTACCGAGCGCAATCGACAAGCGCAGCAGCGGCAGTGGATTGAACGGATGGCCTGCCGGCAGCCGCATCGGTATGCCGTGCCGGCGCGCGATCCACAGGCAATGCGCATAGGTCCAGCCGCGCTTCGGCGGTATCTCGACCGGTCCCTTGTTGTCCCAGTGCGCGAGCAGGCCGGCGAACAAAACGGGTACGGGACGCAGCGACAAAGCAGGCGCTTCACGCCGCAGCCGATGCCATTGCAGGTACGCGAACGGCGAGATGTAATCGAAATACCAGTCGACCGGCGTGTTGTCGCTATCGCTCATGGGCAGGTCCGTGGCGTCGTCGATGCGCTGCTATCAGCGCAACTCAGCTGGCAGGCAGTAGGTCGGCATGTCGCAGTCGGTGCAGTTGCACTGATTGCGCACAAAGGCCATGCACTTGCCCGGGCCGCGCGTCTCGATCATGCCCTGCGTGATCGGGTTGCTCGGGTTCTGGCACTCGGCCACCAGCCGCGCCTCGAGCGCGGCTTTCTGCGCTGCGCTCAGCTTGCCGCTGCGGATCGCATGCACGAATTCCATGCGGCCGCCGTTCTCGATCGCCATCGGCGGCTTTTCGTCCAATGCCGATGATGCAGCGGACGCAAACAGCAGCGTCGCGCACAGCAGTGACGACAGGATGGCCGTCAGCCCTCGCTTCATCAAGCCTTACTCCAGCATGTCGGCCCAGATCGTGCGGGCCCAGTTGTTGGCATACGAACCTTCGAGCTCGGTCGGGCCGGTCGACACGCCGCCCGCGCCTTGCACCACCTTGAAGGTGCGCTCGTTCGCAACGTATTCATGCACGCTGGCCACGTGCACGACGTTCTTGTCGTCGACGAAGCTGTAGCAGGTATTGGTCAGCATCGGTTGCGGGTTCGGGTCAAAGCCGGACAATTGCGCGACGATGGCCGCAGCCGCGACTTTCGCGTGGTTGTTGGCCATGTGGCCGCTCTTGGGCATCAGCTGCGCGACCTGGATCGCGTCGCCGATCACGAATACGTCTTTCGCGACCGCCGATTCGAAGGTCATGTAATTGACGCCGCACCAGCGATTGTTCGCCATGTTCGCGAGGCCGGTCTGCTGCGCGATCTTCCCGGCGCGCATCGCCGGCAGCGCATTGATCACGTCGGCCTTCACATCGCCCTGCACATCGAACCTGATCAGGCCTTCTTTCGGCGACACCGCGATTGCCTTGTGCTGGTTGCGGTATTCGACGATGCCGCCGTACTGGTCGGCCCAGGCTTTCTTGAACAGGCCCGGCTTGGAGACCACGTCCTGGTTCGCATCCAGCACCAGCACCTTGCTCTTTGGCTTGAAGTTCTTGAAGTACCACGCGACCTGGCAGGCACGCTCATACGGGCCGGGCGGGCAGCGGAAAGGCGCTTCGGGAATGGTGATCGCATACACCTCGCCATCCTGCATGCCTTCCAGCTGCCGGCGCAATGCGAGCGTCTCTGCGCCCGCCTTCCATGCCTGCAGCACGTTGCCGTCGGCATGCGCCTGCTCGAGGCCTTCGATGCTGGCGAAATTGAGATCGATGCCGGGCGAGACCACCAGCTTGTCGTAGCTGAGCGAGCTGCCGCCGGCGAGCTTCACGGTGCGCGCGGTGGTGTCGATGCTGGCCGCCATGTCGTGCACGACGCTGATGCCGTAGTTGCGCGTCAGGCTCGAGTACGGCCGGCTGATCTCGGCCAGCTTGCGGCTGCCGCCCACCACCAGGTTCGACAGCGGGCAGGAGATGAACTCCTTGTTGGGTTCGACCAGTGTGACGTCGATCGCCTTGTCCGACAGCAGCCGGATGTACTTGGCGGCGGTGGCGCCGCCGTAGCCGCCGCCGATCACCACCACCTTCGCACCGCGCATCGCATGCGCCGATACGCCGGTGCCCAGCAGCGCGAGCGCTGCGCCGGCCTGCAGGAAGCTTCTGCGGTCCATCTTCATCCTCTCATTTCTGGCTGGCGAAGTAGTCCGCCAGCTGCCTGACCTGTTCATCGTTATAGCCCTTGGCGATCTGGTGCATGATCGTCGCCGGGCGTTCGCCGCTCCTGAATGCCTTCATCTGTTCGGCGATGTAATCGGCCTTCAGGCCAGCCAGTCCGGGCACGCTGGCGTCTTTCTGCGCCTTGCCGTCGGTGCCGTGGCAGTTCGCGCAGGTGGCGGCGAGGCTCTTCAGGTACAGCGCTTGCGCATCGGCCGCACGTACGGGAAACGATGCCAGTGCAAGCAAAGCAGCCAGAACCATTGTGGTGCAAACCGCCATCGAAACGGTCAGGCGAGCGCGGTGGGCATGGGTCGGAAGCGCGGCCGGTACGGCACGCGGGGAGGTGTGTGTCATCTGCTGTCTCCTGCAGCGATCGCAGCAAGCGGTTTATCGTGGTTATGAGCTGGCGGGTGCTGCGCCATCGCGCTGCTTTTCCGCTCGGCCGATTGTACTCGCAAAAATTTGCGCTGATATACTCCTCCGCGCGCCATATCGCCCGCCTGGACCAGCGCGCAGGCGGCACGGAGACTCCCAACACAATGAAGAAGATGCTTGCCCTGCTGTCCCTGGCCTTGCTGGCCAACGCTGCCCATGCGGATTGGACCCGTGCGGACTTCACTTCGGACAAAGTCACGGTTTACTTTGATCGCGACTCGCTCAAGACTGCCGGCGTCGGCGTGGTGCAGATGTGGCACCTGTATGACTTCGCGTCCGCGCAGGACTACAGCGGCAAACCCTACCTGTCATTCAAGGGACAGGATGAATATGACTGCGAGCGCGGCCTGCGACGCGACATGATGGCCCTGTATCACAAGGACGGCATGGGCAACAGCCAGATGGTGCAAGCCGTCTACAAGCCGGGCCCCTGGACCCGTCCCGAGCCCGGCAGCGAGCAGGCCGCGCTGCTGCAGATCGCCTGCGGCAAATAAGGACACGACCGGGACATCGCCATGAGCAAGCCGCGCTTCGGCCGCCTGCTGCCCGCACCCGAGAACTATGTGCCCGATGCGCTGGCTGAAGACATCGCCAGCCAGGGCCTCGACGCGACGCGGCGCGATTTCCTGCGCCAGAGCTTTGCCGCCGCCAGCGCAGCGCTGGTCTCGGGCAGCGCGCTCGCTATTGACCATCCCACACCCGATGGCGACATGGCAATCCTGCAGCCGCAAAAGGCCGCGACCAGTCTCGGCAACCCGGTGGTGCATGCGCCCTATGGCAAGCCGTCCGCCCATGAATCCAACTTGCAGCGGCGCGAGTCGCCGGGGCTGACGCGCCGACGCGAGAGCAGTATCTCCTTCACGCCACTGCAAGGCCTGTTCGGCATCATCACGCCCAGCGGCCTGCATTTCGAGCGCCACCATGCGGGCTGGCATGACCTCGATCCTGCATCCCACCGGCTGATGGTCAATGGCCTGGTATCCACGCCGAAGGTCTACACGATGGCCGAGCTGCTGCGGCTGCCGTCGGTCTCGCGCATGCACTTCATCGAATGCGGCGCCAACACCGCGATGGACTGGGGCAGCCCGGCGGTGCCGTCGGTGCAGTACACGCACGGCATGCTGTCCTGCTGCGAGTTTACCGGCGTGCCGCTGTCATTGCTGCTGGAGGACTGCGGCATCGACAAATCCAGGGCGACGTTCGTGCTGGCCGAGGGTGCGGATGGCGCCAGCCTGACGCGCTCGATTCCGATTGCGCGCGCGCTGGATGACGCGATTGTCGCGTGGGGCATGAATGGCGAGATGCTGCGGCCCGAGAATGGCTACCCGCTGCGGCTGGTGGTGCCGGGTGCGCAGGGCGTCTGCTGGGTCAAATGGCTGCGCCGGCTTGAGGTCGGCGATGCGCCGTATGCAACGCGCGAGGAATCGACGCAGTACCTGGACTTCATGCCTGATGGCCTGCACCGGCAGTATGCGCTGATCCAGGAGTGCAAATCGGTGATTACGACGCCGTCCGGCGGCCAGCGCCTGCTGGACAAGGGCTTCTTCAACATCAGTGGCCTCGCATGGTCAGGCCGTGGTGCGATCAAGCGTGTCGATGTGTCGGTTGACGGTGGCCGCAACTGGAAGACCGCGCGGCTGGAATCGCCAGTGCTGTCGAAGTGCCTGACCCGTTTCAATATCGACTGGGACTGGGATGGCAAGCCCTGCATCCTGCAGTCGCGCGCGATCGACGAGACCGGCTATGTGCAGCCAAAGATCGGCGAGCTGCGCGGCGTGCGCGGCACGCGTTCCGTGTATCACAACAATGCGATCCAGTCGTGGCGCGTCGAGAAGAGCGGGGAGGTGGTGAATGTCCAGATCTCCTGAGCGCAGCCTGCGCGCATCGCTGCAGTCCGCACTGCCGGGCTTGTTGCTGGCGTCGCTGCTGGCTTCGTTGCTGGCCTCAACGACTTTGCCATCGCATGCCGCCGACAAGTACGCCGGCATTGGCCGTAAGGCGACGCCGTCCGAGATTGCCGCGTGGGACATCGACGTGCGCCCTGACTTTGCGGGCCTGCCTGCAGGCTCGGGCTCGGTCTCGCAAGGCGAGAAGCTGTGGGAAGCAAAGTGCGCGAGCTGCCATGGCGCATTCGGTGAATCGCCGGCGGTGTTCCCGCCACTGATCGGCGGCACCACGAAGGCCGACATCGAGCGCGGCCGCGTGACGGGCCTGACCGCGATCACCGAGAATGCGAAGACCACCTTCATGAAGGTGGCGAACGTGTCGACGCTGTGGGACTACATCCGGCGCGCGATGCCCTTCGATCAACCAAAGAGCCTGAGCGTGGATGAGGTCTATGCGGCCACCGCCTACCTGCTGCACCTGGCCGACATCGTGCCGCGTGATTTCACGCTGAGCGACAAGACGATTGCGCAGGCACAGGCACGCATGCCGAACCGGGACGGCATGTCGACCAAGCACGGCATGTTCGATGTGAACGGCAAGCCCGACGTGATCAGCGAAGCCTGCATGAGCAACTGCCGTGTCAACGAGTCCTCGCTGGTGGTGCTGCCGCCGGCGGTCAACGGCCTCAACGGCAACCTCGCCGAGCAGAACCGCCACTGGGGCCCGCTGCGCGGTGTCGATACGCGCCGTCCCCGGTAGGCGCATCCGCTCATCCGGTCATCTTCAGCGCGATGCCCGCTGGATCGCCGATACGATCAACAAAACGATGGCACAATGCCGAGCGGCGCTGCATTCGGCAGCGTTGATGATCGTGCCCATTGAACCTGGCAGCATTGCCTGAAGCGGAGAACTTCCTTGGACCAGAACCGGCGAGACCTGATGCGCGTGGCTTCGGCTTTTGCGATCGCGTTCGGCTCGGGCCTGATCAAGCCGACGGAGGTGTTCGCCGCAGGTGCATGGGGCAGTGACTGGAATGGCGCGGTCTACACCGCGAAGAGCCTCGAAGCCTTCGTGATCGCGATGAGTGGCGACACCACCACGCCCAACACGTCGCGTACCGTGGTCGACCGCGGCAACGCGCCCAACCTGAGCCGTGCGAAAGACAATGAGTTGCTGCTCGATGCGCCGGAACTGGCCGAGAACGGCACCAATGTACCGGTCACGATACGCTGCAACCTGCCCAATACCGACTTCATCGCACTGATCGCCGACCACAATCCGATGCCGGTCTGCGTCGGCTTCAATGTGCTGCCCGAGAACGACGCTGAGTTTTCGGTCCGCATCAAGGTCGCCGAAACTTCCACGCTGGTGGCTGCTGCGCGCTCGAACGGCAAATGGGTGTTCACGCTGCGTGACATCACCGTGATGATCGGAGGATGCCTCGGATGACGACGCCAGCCGAACCGATGCGCGTGCGCGCCGTGATGAACGGCGACTGGGTCGAGGTAAAGGTGCTGATGAAGCACCGGATGCTGTCGCGCCTGACCTGGGACACGGCCGGGCACCTGGTGCTGCCGCATTACATACAAACAGTCCGTGGCGACTGCAACGGCAAGCCGATACTGCATGTGCACTTCGGGATGTCGGTGTCGCGCGACCCGTATTTTTCATTCCGCTTCAAGGGTGGCAAGCCGGGCGACAAGGTGACGATCACCTGGGTCGACACCGAAAAAGTCACCCGTACTGACGACACGCGGATCACCTGATCTTTGCGCGGAAGCACGCTGCACGAGCGTTCTATTCCGCCGCGTCGCAACAAAAAATCTTTGTTTTTGCTCCGATTTGGCAGTCTGTTTTAGGTCGCATAAAACTGCTGCTTTTGCTCATCGGAACGCGTGCAAAATAATTCCTTTTCCATGGTTGCAAACATGGTTTTCTTCCAAAAAGCTTATGTACAATCAATTCGCTGATCGATAACTCGGCACAACCGAGAGCAAGATCAACGCAAGGATGCATTGTTTTTCCGGCAGTGCGATTCTGATACATAACAATGGGAGACATCATGAAGATGACGAGCAAGGTACTGGGCCTGGCCCTGGCTACCGCGCTGGGCGCCGCTGTATCGGCACCTGCAATGGCAATGGGTCCGTCGGCTGCGGACCTGATCAATGACACCAAGACCCCCGGTGACATCACAACCTACGGCATGGGCTACGGCCAGCAGCGTTTCTCGAAGCTGACCCAGATCAACCGTTCCAACGTCAAGAAGCTGGCGCCGGTCTGGAGCCTGAGCCTCGATTCGAACCAGCCGCAGTCGCAGCAGCCGCTGCTGATCGACGGCGTGATGTACCTGCCGACCGTGAACGCGACCCTCGCTGTGGACGCGCTGACCGGCAAGCAGATTTGGAAGACTCCGCTCGACCTGCCGGAAGATGTGTACAACGCCGTTTGCTGCGGTAACCACAACCGTGGTGTCGCTGCACTGGATGGCGTGATCTACCGCACCGTGATCGACGCGTCGATCATTGCGCTCGACATGAAGACCGGCAAGCAACTGTGGAAGACCATGGTTGAAGATTACAAGCAGGGCTATTCGCTGACCGTTGCTCCGGTCATTGCCAATGGCGTGCTGATCACCGGTATCTCGGGTGGCGAATACGGCATCCGCGGCTTCATCGATGGTTACGACCTGAAGACTGGCAAGCAGCTCTGGCGTCGTTTCACCACCGCAGCGCCGGGCGAGCCGGGTGGCGATACCTGGCCTGGCGACACCTACAAGCGTGGCGGCGGCTCGACCTGGATCACCGGTTCGT
>JACCDI010260193.1_pt1 | contig 40678 bp, 35 predicted proteins | sample 7442791 | NCBI WGS metagenome assembly JACCDI01 (sample SAMN15323434, study PRJNA562643) | freshwater metagenome | isolation source: river surface water | place: USA:Blue River Watershed | collected 2017-08-15 | reverse complement strand
CTGCAAACCAACGCCCGGTGTACTCACCGGCCTTGGCCTGAAAGGTGGCCATGACCTCAAAGTAATCGCGGGCCACAAACTTCCGGATTTTCTCTTCACGCTCCACTACGACCGCCAGCGTCGGTGTTTGCACCCGACCCACGGTGGTGAGGAAAAATCCGCCCTCTTTGGAATTAAAGGCCGTCATGGCGCGGGTGCCATTGATGCCCACAAGCCAGTCGGCTTCGCTTCGGCAGCGCGCGGCATCGGCCAGCGGTGCCATCGCCTGATCGGAGCGCAAATGGTCAAACGCGTCGCGAATCGCGGCCGGTGTCATGGACTGCAGCCAGAGTCGTTCGATGGGTTGCTTGGCCTTGGTGTGCTGCATGATGTAGCGGAAAATCAGTTCGCCTTCCCGACCTGCATCGCAGGCATTCACCAGTCGAGTGATCTCTTTTTTCTTAATGAGTTTGGCCAGGGTCTTGAGCTTGGCCTCGCTCTTGGCGATCGGATTGAGGTCGAAGTGGGGTGGGATGACGGGCAGATTGGCAAAGGACCACTTGCCCCGTTTCACATCGTATTTCTCGGGCGCGGTAATTTCGAGCAGATGGCCGACCGCCGAGGCCACGACCATGTCTTCGCGTTCGAACACGTCCTCGTGTTTGGTGAACCCACCCAGGGCTTTCGCGATATCTGCAGCCACCGAGGGTTTCTCGGCAATGACCAGTGCTTTATCCATAGAGGCGCGGATCATAGGTGGACATTTAGCCCCCGCGCAAATCTTTTTTCTGAGCTCAGTGGCGTAAATACAACTAATAGTGAGCAAACACTTATTATAAAACCCTGTATTTAAGCCATCTTCCGTCGGGTGTCCGATTGACAAGACCGGAAAGCTCAAGAATCAGTAAACAGCCGTAAAGACGATCCTCCGCAACACCGCAGGCCTGTTGGAGCTCGGCCACCGAGGCAGCCTGAAAGTCCAGAGCGGCGAGAACACGCTTGGATTCGGGGTCCAGGGCGGTCCTATCGGGTACGGATCGGGTGGGCGCGACGAAGGAGGGCTCTGGTTCACACGGGCTTTGAGCAGTCTTCCCGGTGGAAGGGGGAGGGTTTCTTCGGGTCAAGCCGAGATCCTCAAGGAGTTGCTGCGGCGATTGCACCAATTGAGCACCGTCCCGGATCAGTCGGTTGCTGCCCAGGCTCTGGGCCTGGTGAATGGACCCGGGCACCACGAATACGTCGACACCGAGGTCAAGCGCGTGTCGGGCGGTGGACAAGGAGCCACTCTGGGGGGCAGCCTCCACCACTAACACCGCACGGGATAAGCCGGCGATGATGCGATTACGGCAGGGAAAGTGAAAGGGCCGGGCAGGGGTGCCGTCCGGGTACTCCGTGATCAGTGCCCCTCCTTGGCCCAGGATCTCTGATGCCAAAGGCCGGTGCTGCGCGGGATAAATTGAATCGCGGCCATGGCCGAGCACCGCGATGGTGGTGCCACCGCCGGCCAACGCGCCCCGATGCGCACTGGCATCGATGCCCAGGGCAAGACCGCTGACAATCGTGAGTCCGGCCTGCCCGACTTCGCGTGCAAACCAATGTGCATCCGCCAAGCCCTGAGGTGTCGCCTGACGGCTGCCCACAATGGCCAATCCCCGCTGAGACCCCAAGGCCAGCAGCGCCGCCGATGACCCCAGCCCAAAGACCATGGACACCGGTGGATGCGTTTCACGAAGTGCCATGGGAAAATCCGGATCAAAGGCCGTCAGTTCAAAGTTCATGCGTCCACGTTAGCCGAATCTCGATCATGTCGATATCGTGCAAACGGACGAGTCAAAAGACCGATGTCCACGGACGGCCGTGAGTGAACCCACAGAGTGAGCGATGGCACTGTTAAAACTTCTTCACTATCCTGATGAGCGACTGCGAACGGTCGCAACACCCATCTCCGTGGTGGACGACCGAATTCGTCAGCTGGCCAAGGACATGGAAGAGACCATGCGGGTCTGTCAGGGCATTGGACTGGCTGCAACCCAGGTGAATGTGCACGAGCGCATGATTCTGGTGGACGTCAGCGATGACCACAACGATCTGCGGGTACTGATCAATCCCGAGATCATCGATCAGAGTCCGGAAAAGAAAACCTTTCAGGAAGGGTGTCTCTCCGTTCCAGGCATCTACGACGACGTCGAACGACCCGACTGGATCCGCGTCCGGGCATTAAATGAACATGGCCAGACCATTGAATTTGATGCTGATGGCCTCTTGTCCGTGTGCATACAACATGAGATCGATCACTTAAATGGCAAAGTCTTTGTCGACTATCTCTCACGCCTGAAACAAGGCCGCATTAAAACCAAGATGGTGAAGGCAAAAGAAAGTGGTGCGTTTGACATGGACGAGGAATTCGCCCGACGCCACGATCGAATGTTAGAAAAGTCCCAGGCTGAAAAAATTTAAGGTGTAAACAATATGCGTCTGGTTTTTGCGGGCACGCCGGAGTTTGCTCGGGTGGCGTTGGCCGCACTTCATGCGGCCGGCCATGACATCGTGGCCGTCTTCACGCAGCCGGATCGCGCGGCGGGTCGGGGACTGACGCTCGCCCAAAGTCCAGTGAAACAAGAGGCCTTGCGTTGTGGCCTGTTGGTGGTGCAGCCGCAGTCGTTGCGTTCGGGGAAACCAGGGGCGCAAGACGCCATGGCGTTGCTGAAGCAGCTGCGCCCCGATCTGATGGTGGTGGCGGCCTACGGTTTACTGCTCCCTCAAGAGGTTTTGGACATTCCGCGTTTGGGATGCATCAACATTCATGCATCCTTATTGCCGCGCTGGCGGGGGGCAGCACCGATCCAGCGCGCGCTGGCGGCGGGCGACACCGAAACGGGAATCGCCTTGATGCAAATGGAGGCAGGATTGGACACTGGACCGGTCTGGTCCGAGGTCCGCACGGCCATCACTCCGCGGGACAATGCCCAGACACTGCACGATCGACTTGCCGCGCTCGGTGCACGCAGCATTGTCGAACTGTTAAGTGAATTTCCGAAGGCGACAACCGGTCCTCGGCCGCAGCCCTCGATCGGAGTCACCTATGCCACTAAAGTCACCCGGGATGACCTACCCGTCGACTGGTCCCAAACCGCGGACCAAGTCTGTTGCCATATCCGGGCATTCGATCCGAGCCCTGGTGCCCAAAGCGGGCTTGAGAATAACCCCGTTAAAGTCCTGGACGCTCACGTGGTGGTCGATCCGAGTGCGGAGTCCCTCTTGAAAAACGTTCAACCCGGACAGATTATTCGAGCCGATCAGCAGGGCCTATGGGTGGCCTGCGGCAAGGGGGCAGTGGCGCTGGGGGCCTTGCAACGTTCGGGCGGGAAACGTTTGGGATTTAGGGAATTTTTAAACGGGCGTCGGGTCACAGCAGGCCAGATTTTCGAATCGATAAAGGAGTAAGGGCAATGTTCAACTGGATTAAAACAGGCGTGCTCATGGCGGCCATCGTGGCGCTTTTTGGCGTGATCGGTGCAGCCCTCGGTGGCCACAGCGGCATGCTGCTGGCTCTGGGTTTTGCCCTGATCATGAACGTTGGCGCCTATTGGTTCTCCGACAAGATGGTGCTGCGCATGTACAACGCCCAAGAGGTCGATGGCTCCACGGCGCCCGAGCTCTACAACATGGTCCAGGAACTGGCACAAAAGGCGCAGATGCCGATGCCGCGCGTCTACATCATTGATGACCAGGCACCGAATGCCTTTGCAACCGGCCGTAACCCCGACAATGCGGCGGTGGCCGCGACCACGGGCATTTTGCGACTCTTGTCGGCCCGGGAAATGCGCGGCGTCATGGCCCATGAGTTGGCGCACATTGCCCATCGCGATATTTTGATTTCCACCATTTCCGCCACCATGGCGGGCGCGATTTCGGCCTTGGCCAACTTCGCCATGTTCTTTGGCGGTCGCGATGCCGAGGGCCGTCCGGCCAATCCGGTGGTCAGCATTCTGGTCATGATTCTGGCCCCGCTGGCCGCCAGTCTGATTCAAATGGCGATTTCGCGCGCCCGTGAGTTTGAGGCCGATCGAGGTGGTGCCGAGATGTCGGGGGATCCTTTGGCCCTGGCCAGCGCCCTCGAAAAAATTGACCATTACGCGCGTGGCATTCCGTTTGAGGCAGCCGAGCGCCATCCGGAAACGGCCCAGATGATGATCATGAATCCGCTATCGGCCCGTGGTGTGGCGGGATTGTTCTCCACGCATCCGGCCACCGAAGATCGCGTGGCCCGTTTACGGGATATCGCCCGCGACATGAAAGTGATGGGTGCCTGATTCACCGGCACATCCTTCTCGGCCGCTTGCCCAGGATCTGGAGCAGGCGGCCCGCAACATCCATCAGATTCTTTTTTCTCACGCGTCGGAACGACCGTCTTTAGACACCAGTCCGGCGGTGTCCGACCTGACCTACCGGGGCTTACGCCACTGGGGTCTTGCCCAGGTCCGTGCGGCGCGTCTTGCCACTAAAGCCCCCGACCCACAAATTCTGTGTCTCTTGGCAGTGGCATGGGCGGCCTTGGCCGATGCGCTGCGTCCCGCCCATACGGTCGTGGATGAGGCGGTCGCTGCTGCGAAAAAATTAGCGCCCGCGGCCGCCGCCCCAAAAGTATCGGGATTTGTAAACGCATTACTGCGCAAGACCTTGAGCGATGTGGCGGGTTGCGATCAGGATTGGGTCCAGCCCGTGGCGCGATGGAACGCGCCACTCTGGTGGATTCAAAAAATTCAGAAGGACTATCCCGATCAGGCGGTCGCGGTCTTAGACGGATTGCGCACGCGAGCCCCCTTAACGGTGCGTCTTGTTGATGCGTCGGCGCCGGCGATGTCGGCGTTTCTGGAGCAGCTCAGAGCGATGGGCTTAACGGGGTTTTGCGTGGGGCCGCAGGCCGTGGCCATCGTGCCGGGTGTGCCGGTCGAGCGCATTCCCGGCTTTGCCAGCGGCCAGGTCAGCGTTCAGGATGCGGCGGCCCAGGTGGCCGCCACCTTGTTTTCGAGCATGACCGCGTCCTCCACGATTCTGGATGCCTGTGCGGCACCGGGGGGTAAATCCATTGCTCTGGCGCAGCGCTATCCAGTCGTGGTCTGGGCCGTGGATGAGTCGGCGGCCCGGCTCGAGCGTTTGCGCCGGGATCTTGGGCGCGTCGCCCCAACGCTTCGGGGGCGCCTGGAAATACGGGCGGCCAATCTTTTGCAGGAATCGGACTGCACGCGGGCGGGGCTTCCGCAACAGTTCGACGCCATTTTGCTCGATGCCCCGTGTTCGGCGTCAGGCGTGGTCCGGCGGCATCCGGAGATCGCCTGGAAGCGCACGCCCCACGATCTTGCCCGAGTCGTGGATACCCAACGCCGTCTGCTCGACACCCTTTGGCCTCGCCTAAAACCCGGTGGAGAATTCGTGTTCGCGACCTGTTCAATATTTTCGGAAGAAGGTGAAGGCCAGGTGCAGCAATTCCTGAAACGTACGCCCGATGCCCAGCCGATGCCATCGCCCGGCCGCCTTTTGCCGATCGGCAATACCGACGCGGGCATCGACCAGGACGGCTTTTTTTACGCAAAATTCAAAAAACAAGTCTAATCGCGTTATGGCTGCTTCTTACACCGTTCGGGCATGGGCATGGATTGGTCGTCTGCGACGGCTCGCATGGACAAGTCTCGCCGTCATGGCATCGATGTCCTTGGCCATGGCCAATGAGACAGAGTCCATTCGTTTGACCCAGCCCGCGATCGTGCTGACCGCGGAACAGACCTGGGCGGTGGAGGCCGATGTCGCCGTTACCCTGAATCCCGTGTTGATCGATGCGGCCAAGCGCGGTGTGCCGCTGCATTTCGTGTTTGACGTGGAGCTTTTAAAAAACCGTTGGTATTGGTTTGATGAGAAATTAGCGGTGCAGTCCAAGACGGTGCGGCTGGGTTATCACGCGGTGACGCAGCAATACCGTGTTGCAGTGGGCAATGCCCATCCCATGACCTATCCCACGCTCGAGGAAGCGCTCGCCGCGGCCACCCAACTGAAAAACTGGGTGTTGATGGATGCGGCGGCTCACGGGTTTCAGGCCCATGTGAAGGACCTTCAGAAAAATCCGGAACGTTATGAGCTGCGATTGCGTGTTCGTCTCGATACCGCCCAGTTGCCGAAACCATTGCAAATGAATGCCCTGACCAATCGTGATTGGGATTTATCCAGTGGCTGGGTGGTGCCCAAGGTGGTCAACGAGGTGGTCATGCCGTCGGGCGCAGTGTCTTTACCGCCCGGGGCCGCAACGGGAATGCCCGCCGCTGGCGCAGGAAGATCCCCATGAGCCGGGCGCTGCGGCTAGCGCTAGTTCTGGTTTTCTTATTAGCGGGTGCGTTGATGCTGCTGTTGGCCGCGGCCAGCTCTAGCAGCTCGGCCTTCGACGTCTATTACCCGTGGCTGGTGGGCGCCAATACCATTGTCGCGGCCATCATGGCCGGGCTTACCGTGTGGGTCGTTGTGCGCGTGTGGTCACGGTATCGCCGCAAAGTGTTTGGCGCCCGCATCATGATCCGCTTAGCGATCGCGTTTGCATTGATCGGGGCGGTGCCGGTGGCCTTGGTCTCATTTATATCGGCACAGTTCCTTGCTAAAACCATCGACAGTTGGTTCAGTCAGGGCGTGAATGTCGCCCTCGAGTCCGGGGTGTCTCTGGGCCGCGCATCCTTGGATGCCATTCAGTCGGACGCCATGAGCAAGGCACGCCGGCTGGCCATCTCGATTGAAGATACGCCACCGTCACAAATGATTTTCAGCATCGAGAAAATCGTCGATAGCCGCGAAGGGGTCGATGTTCTCGTGCTGTCGGGGTCTGGCACGGTATTGGCTTCGCGAAGTGCCCAGCTCTCTACGCTGGTCCCGGCATTGCCGCCCGTCGAGGCGCTCAATCGGGCTCGAGCGGCCCGGCAATACGTGGCGGTGGAACCCATGCCCGGCACCACCGACCGGTCGCTACAGGTCCGTGCGATCGCCATGACATCCCGTGTCACGGCCACTGGCGATGAGACCCGATTCGTGCAGTGGGTGGAGCAGATTCCGCCGGGCCTCACAAAAAATCTTGAGGCGCTCAACGATGGTGTGCGTGACTATCAGCAGTTGGCCTTGGGCAAGCAGGGCTTAAGAAAGATCTATGGCGTCACCCTGCTACTCACGCTGCTACTGGCGTTTTTTGGCGCCTTGATCAGCGCGGTATTGTTGTCGGGATGGCTGGCCGGCCCACTGCGCCAACTCGAGCGGGCCACCAAGGCGGTCGCCTCGGGCGACTATCGCCCCTTGCGTTTTGATCCCAATTCCACCGATGAACTCAATGTGCTGGTGGGTTCGTTTAATGAAATGACCGCCCAGTTAAACGATGCCCGTGAGGTCGCTCAGAAAAGCCGGTTGCGCCTTGAGGAATCAAATTTATTTCTGCAACAGGTATTGGCCCATTTATCGGCCGGTGTGATGGTGATGGATGCCCAATGGCGCGTGGTGGACTTCAATACCAGCGCAGAACGCATTCTGGGGTCGTCACTGTCCCGCGAGATGACCACGACCTTTGCCGGTATCCCAGTGCTCGGCGGATGCGAGGATCAGCTGGTCAAGGGATTAACCCAGCAACAGGACATTCAGTTTCAGTTTGAGGCCCAGCGTTCAGACGGCGGTGCATTGACGCTGCTGGTCAGCGGATCGCGGCTTCCGGGCAAGGGCCCGCAATACGTGGTGATTTTTGATGATATTGGAGAGCTCTTATCCGCCCAGCGCTCCCGGGACTTTGCGGAGATGGCCCGGCGCCTGGCCCACGAAATTAAAAACCCGCTCACTCCCATTCAGTTATCGGCCGAACGGTTGGAGCGCCGTCTGTTAGAACGGCTCGGCAGTGAGGATGCGGAACTATTGTCGCGATCCACGCGCACCATCGTGGATCAGGTCAGCGCCCTGAAGGCAATGGTGGACGAATTCCGTAATTACGCCCGCCTTCCCGCACCCAACCCCGAACCCGTGGAGCTGGGCATGTTGCTGCGGGAAATGCAGACCCTGTATGCCACGGATAAGCGTATTCAGTGGCCAGTGTCTTCCGGCACCCATTGGGTATCCGTCGATCGGTCTCAACTGATTCAGGTCGTGCACAACCTGATTCAGAATGCTCAGGATGCGGTCGATCCGGACAGTGGGGTCGTGCAACTGACAGTGGAAGGTGGTGGGATATCCGCTGCGATGGGCGAGGATCATGTGCGGATTGCAGTCATCGATAACGGGCCCGGCATCTCGACGGAGGCGAAAACCCGATTATTTGAGCCTTATTTCACCAGCAAGGCCAAAGGCAGTGGACTGGGTTTGGCGATTGTGAAGAAGATTGTCGAAGAAAATCATGGCAAGGTGAGTCTGGTCAACCGAACAGAACTCTGGCCCGAGCAGGGACAGGGTGCGGTTGCCCTTGTCGAATTTGCGAAACTTTCGCAGGCGTCCGACAATTCCACTGTGACTGCACAACACCGAAGCACTTATGGCTGATATTTTGATCGTTGACGATGAGGTCGGCGTTCGCGAGCTTCTCTCCGAGGTTCTCCAAGACGAGGGATATTCGGTATCGCTGGCCGAAAACGCGGCCCAGGCGCGGGATCTGCATGTCGCCAAGCGCCACGATCTCGTGCTCTTGGACATCTGGATGCCTGACATGGATGGCGTGTCGTTGTTAAAAGAGTGGGCGGCCCAACAACAGCTCACGGCGCCCGTGATCATGATGTCGGGTCATGCCACGATTGAAACGGCGGTCGAAGCGACACGCATCGGTGCTGTTGATTTTCTGGAAAAACCGATTGCACTGACCAACCTCTTGCAAACGATCGAGTCCGCACACACCCATCAGCGCAAAAAACCGGTATCCCAAGAGCCCATGGCCTTTGGCCGTGATCAGGAGCCGGAAACGGAATACGTGTTTCTGAATACGGAGCTGCCCAAGCCGTCCGTCCCGGAACCGGTCGCGGAGCCGCCGGCCTTAAGCCTTCGCGAAGCAGCACAACAGGCGCTCTCCGAGATCAATGTCGATGCCCCGCTTCGCGAAGCCCGCGATGCGTTTGAACGGGCTTATCTTCACTATCACCTGGACAATGAAAAAGGCAGCATGACCCGTGTCGCCGAAAGCACGGGTCTTGAGCGCACTCACCTCTACCGCAAGCTGAAACAGCTTGGGATCGATAAACGCTAAATCGGCAGTCATCGCCCTGACATTCAAATGAAAATCCTTATTCTTGGTGCTGGGCGTGTCGGCGCCAGTCTTGCAGAGCAGCTGGTACTGGAAAAAAATGACATCACCATTGTGGACACGGCCACGGACAGCCTGTCGGAACTTCAGGAACGGTTTGATCTGCGCACCGTTCATGGCAATGCCACGTCGTTGTCGGTGTTAGAAGAAGCCGGCGCGGGGGATTCCGATATTCTGATTGCGGTCACCGCCGACGATGAAGCGAATCTGGTGGCCTGTTCCCTGGCTAAGCAGCGGTTCAATATTCCAAAACGGATTGCGCGTTTCCGCTCCACGCAGTGGGTCCAAAACCCGGATCTGCTCGAGACCTTCTGCGTGGACATGGCCATCAGTCCCGAGCAGACCGTCACGGATTATTTGATCAAGCTTGTTGAAATCCCGGAAGCCCTGCAGGTCATCGAATTCGCCCGAGGGTTGATCAGTTTGTTGGCCGTGAAGGCCGATTCGGCGAGCCCTTTGGTCGGCCATCCCGTGCGTGACTTGCGCAATCATTTGCCCACCATCGAGACCCGAATCGTTGCGGTGTTTCGTGGCAACCAGGCCATTACTCCGGATGGCGACACCCGCATTGAGGCCGGAGACGAGGTCTTTTTTGTGGCCTCCACTAAACACATTCGGCAGGTCACGAAGGAACTGCGCAAGGAAGAGCGTGCGGTGAAACGTATGATGATCGCCGGCGGCGGAAACATCGGGTTGCGTGTGGCCAAAGGCGTATCGCACCACATGACGCCCAAGATCATTGAAGGCAATCGCACGCGTTGCAATCTGCTGGCCCAACAGCTCAACGGCCAGGCCCTGGTCTTGCACGGGGATTCCACCGACGAAGAACTATTGGCCCAGGAAAACGTGGGCAGCATGGATCTGTTCCTGGCGCTGACCAATGACGATGAGAACAACATCATGTCGGCCTTATTGGCCAAGCGCATGGGCGCTCGCCGAGTGATTGCCCTGATCAACCGCCGGGCGTATGCAGAGCTGATGGAGGGTGGACGAGTGGACGTGGCGATTACCCCTTCGCACGCCACCATCGGTGAGCTCCTGAAGTACGTCCGTCGCGGGGACGTTGCTGCGGTGCACAGTCTTCGCCGCGGCGCAGCAGAAGCCTTGGAGGTGGTGGCCCATGGGGATAAAGGCACCTCCAAGGTGGTGGGCCGTCGCATCGATGAAATTCCCTTGCCCGATGGTGCCAGCATTGGCGCCCTTGTCCGGGGGATGGATACCGATGCGGCGCAGGTCCTGATGGCCCATCACGACACCGTGATTGAGGGCGATGACCATCTGATCATTTTCGTGACCGATAAACGGATGATTCCCAAGGTCGAAAAACTCTTTCAGGTCACGGCCGGATTCTTTTAATCCAAGAGACGTCATTCACGCTCGGAGAACCATCCGCTAACCCGCAGCCCGTCAGCGTCTACGGGGTATTCCCTAGGCAAAACAGCTGTTCCCCCGAAGGATAATCCCTGCTCGCGCTTTGATGATCAGGTCATGTCAGAGCAAGTGCGTTAGGCGGAAATAAGACGCCTAGCGTGGTCGCAATATTAAGAACTATCCAATCAGGAGAGATCGATGGCAGAAGCCAAAAAAGTAGACGCTGCGAAACAAGCAGCTCCGAATCGTCGTAAATTCCTTGCGGGTGCAGGCGCTGCTGGTGCAGGCGCACTCGCCTTCCCGATGATCGCCAAGTCCCAGAGCGTCACCACCTTCCGTTTCCAGTCGACCTGGCCCGCGAAAGATATCTTCCACGAGTACGCTCTTGACTTTGCGAAAAAAGTCAACGACATGACCGGTGGTGAGCTCAAAATCGAAGTGCTGCCCGCAGGCGCTGTGGTGCCCGCATTTGGCCTGCTCGACGCTGTTTCCAAGGGAACCCTGGACGGTGGCCATGGCGTGATCGTGTATCACTACGGCAAGAACACGGCGCTCGCCCTCTGGGGATCGGGTCCTTCCTTCGGTATGGATGCCAACATGCTGCTGTCGTGGCACAAGTACGGCGGCGGCGCTGCCCTGTTGGAAGAAGTCTACAAAGCCATCGGTGCCGACGTGCGCTCCTATGTGTACGGCCCCATGCCCACCCAGCCCCTGGGATGGTTCAAAAAGCCCATCACCAAGCTGGAGGACATGAAGGGCATGAAGTTCCGTACCGTGGGCATTTCCATTGACATGCTGACCGGCATGGGCGTTTCCGTGAACGCACTGCCTGGCGGTGAGATTGTGCCCGCCATGGATCGTGGTCTGTTGGACGGTGCAGAGTTCAATAACGCTTCCTCCGACCGTTTGTTGGGCTTCCCCGATGTGTCCAAGGTCTGCATGCTGCAGAGCTACCACCAGAACGCCGAGCAGTTCGAGATTCTGTTTAACGGCGCCAAGTACCGTGGGCTGCCCACCAAACTGCGCGCCATTCTGGACAACGCGGTGGAAGCGGCCTCTTCCGATATGTCCTGGAAAGCGGTTGACCGTTACTCCAAGGATTACGAAGGCATGCAAAAAGAACAGGGCGTCAAGTTCTTCAAGACCCCTGATGCCGTGTTGCGTTCGCAGCTCCGTGTGTTCGATGAAGTCGTGGCCAAGAAAGCCGCTGAGAACCCCTTGTTCAAGAAGATCATCGAATCGCAGCGTGTGTTTGCTGCCCGCGCCGTGAAGTGGGATCTCGAGACCAACGTGCAGCGCCGCATGGCTTACGATCATTATTTCCGCCGTGCTGCGGGTCCTGACAAGAAAGCTGCTCCCGCCAAGAAGTAAATTAGGGGGCTTTTTTGGCCTGGCTCCCCGGTTGGCCTGATCGGCGAACCGGGGGTCGAAAAAAGCAGCCTTGCCAACAGCAGGCTGCTTTTTTGTTGATGAACGTTTAAACGGGTGGCATCGTGCAAAAAATTTTTCTCGCCGTCGACAAATTTTCCACATGGATTGGCCATGCCTTTTCCTGGCTCATCGTGGGTCTCACCCTGCTGATCGGCTTTGAGGTTTTCTCACGCTATGTGCTGAACGATCCGCATGCATGGGCCTTCGATGCCCAGATGATGCTCTACGGGACTCTATTCATGATGGCGGGCGCCTATACCCTGGCGAAAAACGGCCATGTGCGTGGCGACATTCTCTACGGTTTTCTAAAGCCAAGAACCCAGGCCATTTTGGACCTGATTCTCTACATTATCTTTTTCATTCCGGGCATCGCCGCCTTGATCTATGCCGGTTACTTTTTCGCGGGCGACTCGTGGCGGATTCTGGAGCATTCCTCGATCACGGCCGATGGCCCGCCCATTTACCCTTTCAAAACCATCATTCCGGTGGCCGGCGCGGTTTTGATTTTGCAAGGCGTGGTGGAGATATTTCGCTGCATCGTCTGCATTCAGCAGGGCGATTGGCCTTCCCGTGAAGAGGATGTGGAAGAGGTCGATGTGGAAGAACTCAAGGCCATGATCTCTCACGAAGGAGAGAACAAACATGCGTAAGGAACTCCTCTTTGGTTTTTCCATCATGGCCCTGGTCGTGGTGGGCACCTTGGCCTTCATGCCATGGGGCAATCTGCAATCCGGCCACGTGGGCCTATTGATGCTCGCCCTGGTGGTAGTGACCATCATGCTGGGTTTTCCAACCGCCTTTACCTTGATGGGCATGGGCGTGTTGTTCACGTTTTTTGCCTATTACTTCCGTGATCCGAATGCGGCGCTAACCAACACGCTGACCCTCATGGTTCAGCGCACCTGGGGCGTGATGAACAACGATGTGCTGATTGCCATACCACTCTTCGTGTTCATGGGCTATCTGGTGGAGCGTGCCAACCTGATTGAAAAGCTGTTCAAGTCGCTTCATCTGGCGCTGGTTCGGGTTCCCGGTTCACTCGCCGTGGCTACGATTTTCACCTGCGCAGTGTTTGCCACCGCCACCGGCATTGTCGGTGCGGTGGTGACCTTGATGGGCTTGTTGGCGCTGCCGCAGATGATGAAAAGCGGCTATGACATCAAAATTTCTGCGGGAGCTATTACGGCGGGCGGTACCTTAGGCATTCTCATTCCGCCGTCGGTCATGTTGATTGTCTATGGGGCAACGGCCGGGGTCTCGGTGGTCCAACTCTATGCGGGTGCCTTTTTCCCCGGCATCATGCTGGCGTTTCTTTACATCTTGTATGTGATCTTGATGGCGAAGATCAAGCCGCAGTCCATGCCCCCCTTGGCCGAGGACGAGCGGCGGGTTGATCTTCCTGCAGCCTATGAGCGCATGAAAAGCGCGTTCAGCAACCGCGTGATGCCGTCATTGTTGCGCGGACTTGTGGGGGCCAGCAATGCAGGGGTGAGTGTCGGGCAGATTCTGCGCACGCTTTTTGTGTCCTTGCTGCCTGCCATTGTCTTTGCGTTGTTCATGGGTTTTCTTTACAACGTGGTGACAGCGCCGGCCAAGGTTGATGAAACGGCTGGCTTAGAAGTGATGGGCTTTGATGCCGAATATGCTGAGGAGACCACCGATGAAGAGGCCGAGGAAGAGCTCCAGGAAATCGGCGCAGAACCAGCGCCTGTAGCCGTTGCCAGCGAGCCAAAACCATCGGACACCGAGGCGGCGGCCAAGACTGCGCAAGTGGCTGCGGCCGAGACACCTGCCGCAGAGCGCCTGCCTGCTCCTGCCTGGTTCTGGTGGATGTTGGGCATTGGCAGCTTTGTGCTGCTGGGTTTTTACATCGTATTCACCTGGGTTCGGCTTGAGATTTTCAAAATGCTTTTGGGGTCGTTTTTCCCCTTGGCCGTGCTGATTCTTGCGGTGTTGGGTTCGATCGTGTTTGGTCTGGCCACACCGACCGAAGCGGCGGCCGTCGGTGCCATCGGTGGGGCACTGCTGGCCGCGGCGTATCGACGCCTGAACTATCTGGTGGTGAAGGAGTCGGTGTTTCTCACGGCCAAAACCAGTGCCATGGTCTGCTGGCTTTTTGTTGGGTCTTCGATTTTCTCTGCAGCCTTTGCACTGCTTGGTGGACAAGAGCTCGTGGAGAAGTGGGTCATGGGCCTGGGGCTGACACCCGTACAGTTTCTGATTCTCTCTCAGGTGATCATTTTCTTGCTGGGCTGGCCTTTAGAGTGGACCGAGATCATCGTGATCTTTATGCCGATCTTTATTCCATTATTGGATAACTTCGGTATTGACCCCCTGTTCTTCGGACTCTTGGTCGCACTGAACCTGCAGACCGCGTTCTTGTCGCCACCAGTGGCCATGTCTGCGTTTTATCTCAAGGGCGTGGCACCGCCACAGGTCACCTTGAATCAGATCTTCGCGGGCATGCTGCCGTTTATGGGCATCCAGCTGATTGCGGTGGTGCTGCTTTACGTGTTCCCGGCCATCGGCATGTGGCTGCCCACGGTGCTTTACCGCTAAGCGGGGGCTGTGCCGCGGTGGGTGTATCGTAAGGGGCTGGAATTTCCAGCCCCTTTCGTATTGATACGTGGATAACGTCGACGACACCCGAATTGAGAGTAACTGGCCGTTTCTGGCCGTCGTGCGCATTCTGGGCATCGTGGTGGCCTTGTTTTCGCTCACCATGCTCTTGCCCTTGGCGTTTGCATTTTTCGGCGACGATCCGGCGCTCTTTGCCTACGATGAAGCCATTCTGATCACCGCCGTCAGCGGCATCATCATTGCGGCGCTTACCTGGTGGCATCGTCGAGAGCTTTATTCCCGGGATGGATTTCTGCTGGTGGCCTTGGTATGGCTGGTCTTGCCGGTATTTGCGGCCTTACCGTTTCTGCGCTACTTCCCTGACATCACCTTTACCCAGGCCTATTTTGAGGCGGCCTCCGGACTGAGCACCACCGGGGCGACGATTCTTACGGGTTTGGATCATCTGCCGCCGTCCATTCTGGTGTGGCGGGCATTTCTGCAGTGGTTAGGTGGCATGGGCATTCTGATTCTGGCCTTGGCCATTTTGCCCTTGCTCGGTGGGGGCGGCATGCAGATCTATCGCGCCGAGATGCCCGGACCCATCAAGGACAGCAAGCTCACCCCGCGCATTGCCGAAACCGCCAAGCTGCTCTACGGCGTGTATCTCTATTTCTCGATCGCCTGTTTTTTTGCCTATTGGTGGGCGGGCATGACCCCGTTCGATGCCTTGATTCATACCGGCACGACCATGTCCTTAGGCGGTCTGTCCTCACATGACAGCAGCTTTGGATACTTTAATAACCCGACGGTAGAGCTTGTGGCGGTCTGGTTTATGTTGCTGGCCGGTGTGAACTTTGTCACCCATGCGGTGGCGTTGCAGCGGCAATCCATTCGGCCGTATGCCCAGGATATCCAGGCCCGCTGGTTCTGGTTTACCGCCCTGGGTGGAAGTCTCGTGGTCGGCCTATTCCTGTTTTTTAACAATGTCTATCCGACACTACTGGAGTCCTTGCGTCATGCTTTATTTAACACGGTCTCCATCGCCACGGGGACGGGATACTCATCGCAGGACTATGGAGCATGGCCAGCCTTTGCGGCCTGGTTCATTATTTTTCTGAGCGCCTTTGCAGCAAGCTCGGGGTCCACGGGATCCGGCATCAAAATGATTCGACTGCTGCTGTTATTAAAGCAGGCCCAGCGGGAGCTCATGCAGATCATTCACCCGCGCGTGATCAATCCTTTGCAGCTTGGGGGCGCCGTAGTCAGCAATAAAGTCATTTTTGCGGTACTGGCTTATATGCTGTTTTATGGGGCCACCATCATGGTGTCGTCATTTATGCTGCTAATGAGCGGCATGGATCCGATCACGGCCGTAAGTGCGGCCTTGGCCTGCGTGAATAATCTCGGACCGGGTCTTGGTGAAGTCGGACCTGCGGCCACCTATGCGGGGCTGACATCCTTTCAGCTGTGGGTGTGTGCTCTGGCCATGTTGCTTGGCCGGTTAGAGCTACTGACGCTTTTAGTCGTCTTGGTACCGTCGTTTTGGAAGGACTGATAGCATCGACGGATCACGGGCTAACAAAAGCGAGATAAAGGTCAGTGCCACCCAGAGGGCGGTTGCGGCAAATCCCCACTGAAATGCTGATGCATCATAGCGACGCACGTTATCCAAGAGCAGACCATCCCAGCGCCAGTCCAAAATGGCACCAAACAACGGTTGTAGACCAATCGCTCCGAGCGTGACCGACAGATTCACGCAGGCGGTAATGGTGGCCGTTTTATGTCCACCGACCAGATCTTTTCCATAGGCAAACGACACCACCATGGCACCGGCTGCCACGCCAATCAACCAGAGTAATCCGTTGGTGAGCCACAGGGAGTCCAGGGTGATGCCGCTGGCCAGTAACACAAACCCAATCATTACAAGTCCGGTCCCGGTGAGTAACGGCAGCTTGCGCTGGCCGCTTCGATCGGACCAGGGTCCAAAAATAAGACTGCCGATGGCAAACCCCACCATCATGAGTGACGTGTAGCCGGTGGCGGTGCGGGCGTTGATCTCAAACACCGTGGTCAGAAACGGCACGCCCCACAGACCGGCCATCATCACCATGCTGCCGGTCACCGCCGTCTGACCGATGCACAAAAATATGAGATCACGCATGGGCAATCCGGCCAGTGATTCACGAATCGACATCTTGGCCAGGGCATCCTCGGTTTGGGGTGCGGGCGACCAGCTGCGATAGCCACGATCCACAGGATCATCACGCAGCACGAACATCATGCCCAGCATTAACAGCAGGGCAAAACCTGCGCTGCCGGCCACCACCACGCGCCAGCCAAATTCATCGGATAGCAGCCGTAAGGGAAACCCGGCCAACACGGCACCCAGGGTACCCACCGCCAGGGAGAGTCCCGATACTGAGGCAAACTTCTGTGGTGAAAACCAGTGGGCGGCAAGCTTGAGCATGCCGATCCATCCCACGGCGGCCGCACCGCCGATGATGCCGCGTCCGATGGCGGCCGTTAAAAACGAGTCGGCAAATGCGAACAGGAGTGTGCCGACGGCAGCGGCGGCGCTCGCCCAAATAAATAATCGACGGGGTCCGAACTTATCGGCCAGCAGGCCCGAGGGCAGCTGCATCAACGCATAGCAGTAAAAATATGTCGCCGATAACCAGCCCAAGGCGGTGGCGGTGGGCGCAAGCTCCTTGGCCAGCTCGTGGGCGAGCGCCGCGGGTGTGACCCGTTGGAAAAAGCCATAGAGATAAAACGCCGCCGCCAGTCCCCACATCAGCAGGGACAACCCGAGCGGCGGCGCAGCGCTGCGAAGCGCGTCCTTAGCCACGCTCAATAGCTGTAAAACCCTTTACCGGTCTTACGGCCAAGGTAGCCGGCATCCACCATTTCCTTCAGAAGCGGCGCTGCACGATACTTTGGATCTTCAAAGGCTTTGTACAGCACATCCATCACGGCGAGCAGCACGTCCAGGCCAATGAGATCCGCCAGTGCCAATGGACCGATCGGATGATTGCAACCGAGCTTCATCCCCTCATCGATCTCTGCTGCCGAGGCGAGGCCTTCGGCGTACACAAAAATGGCCTCGTTAATCATCGGGCACAGAATTCGGTTCACCACAAACCCGGCACTGTTTTTCACACCGATGGGGGTCTTGCCCAGGGCTTTGGCCAGATCGGTGACCGCCTGCACGGTGCTGTCCGATGTCTGAAGGCCACGAATAATCTCCACCAGGGCCATCATCGGCACAGGATTGAAAAAATGCATGCCTACCATCTGAGCCGGACGCTTTGTGGCCGCGGCAAGCTTAGTGATCGAGAGTGATGAGGTGTTGGTGGCGATGATGGTTTCGGGCCGCAGCACTGCTTCCACGCCCTGAAGAATCCTAATTTTTACCGATTCATTTTCGGTGGCCGCTTCGATCACGATATCGGCCTTGGCCAGATCACTGACATGGGTGGTGGTGCAGATATGTTTGAGGGCGGCCTGCTTGGCGTCTTCGGTGAGCGTGCCCTTTTTAATCTGACGATCCAACGATCCGGTGATGGTGGCCAATCCCTTCTGAAGGGCGGTGTCCGCAATGTCTTGCATGATCACATCAAAGCCCTTAGCCGCGAAGGCCTGGGCAATACCGTTGCCCATGGTGCCGGCACCAATAATGCCTACCGTTTTAATGCTCATGAAACGTACTCCCTTATTTCTTATGGTAGGAAGATTATCTCAGGAACAGCGGGTGTTATTTCTGACGAAAACGATAAACCGCCAGGGTCGCACGCAGATTACACAGCCACTGCACGCGTTGGTCGTCTTCCAGGTAGGCACGCTCCATAATCCGAAATCCCTGCGCATCCAGAAACGATTCAAAGTCCTTGACCGTCGCGAAGTGGCGGTTAGGAGTGTCATACCAGGCATACGGCAGGCGTTTGTTCACCGGCATAAAGCCGCGCAGCAGCGAGGCAATCGTGGTCCAGTGCCCAAAGTTCGGGATGCTCACAATGCATTCGTGGCCAATGGCACCGATCTCACCCAGTACCCGCTCGGTTTCCTGGGTCGCCTGCAGGGCCTGGGACAGCACCACCACGTCGAACTTTCCCCGTGCAAACATGGATAGTCCACGATCAATATCGGCCTGCACCACCGGTACACCACGTGCCACGCAGGCCAACACATTTTCATCGGCGATCTCCACGCCCACCCCGGTGCATCCTTGATGGGTGGCCAACCAGTGGAGAAGTGTTCCGTCACCACAGCCCAGATCCAATACCCGGGATCGTGCCGGTATCCATTGGGCGATCTGCGCCAGGTCGGCCCGCAAGACTGACGTGGCCGCGGTCATTTCCCGCACTCCTGTGCGATGCGATCAAAATAGGCGGCCACCAGATGGTGATAGCGCGGATCGTCCATTAGAAAGGCATCGTGGCCGTGCGGGGCGTCGATCTCGGCATAGGTGACGGACTTTTTCTGGGCCAGCAACGCCTCAACAATTTCCCGGGACCGCTCGGGAGGGAAACGCCAATCCGTGCTGAACGAAATCAACAGACTTTGAGCCCTGATCGATGACAATGCGGCGGCGAGATCGCCTTGGCAGTCTTTGGCGGGATCAAAATAATCCAGGGCGCGCGTGATCAACAAATAGGTGTTGGCGTCAAAGTAAGTCGAGAACTTTTCGCCCTGATAGCGCAGGTAAGACTCAATTTCAAACTCGACATCAAAACCAAAGCGGTAGTGTTCACCGCCACGGAGCTGGCGGCCAAACTTCTCTGCCATATCGTCATCGGAGAGGTAGGTGATATGGCCGATCATGCGGGCGACGGACAGACCCAGACGCGGCACGGTGTTCATGGCGTAGTAATTTCCGCCATGGAAATCAGGATCGTTCACGATGGCCCGACGGGCCACATCGTTAAACGCAATGTTTTGTGCAGAGAGTCTTGGTGTCGAGGCAATCACCACCGCATGTCGAATTCGATCGGGATAGGCGATGGCCCACTGCAGGGCCTGCATGCCGCCGAGGCTGCCGCCCATCACCGCGGCGAATTGTTGTATGCCAAGACGATCGGCAAGCCGTGCCTGGGCATTGACCCAGTCTTCCACCGTGATCACCGGGAAACTGGCGCCATAAGGCTTGCCCGTGGCCGGATTGATGGTGGCCGGTCCGGTGGATCCGAAACAGGATCCCAGATTGTTCACCCCAATGACATAAAACCGATTGGTATCAACGGGTTTACCAGGCCCCACCATGTTGTCCCACCAACCGATATTGCCGGGATCGTTTTGCGGATAACCGGCCACATGGTGGGATGCATTGAGTGCGTGACAGATCAGTACCGCGTTATTCCGGACCGCGTTCAGTTCACCATAGGTCTCATAGACGAGCTCATAGGGTGCAAACGACTGGCCGCTTTTCAGGGGCAGCGGATCGGTGAAACGGGCAGATTGTGGCGATACCGGACCAACAGATGGATGGGCCGGGGAATTCGTGGACATGCGGCATTTTATCTGCTGTGCTGCACGACTGTAACAATTTGTCACACTTTGCCCGATTCACACGGTCTCACCTGGCGCATTTGTCACAATTGTTTACAGTGTGGCGGCACTTCAAGGGCAATACTCCAATTCGCTAAGTCCTATGACGGTCATAGGGCGGCCCACCAGAAAAGGAGTAGTCCCCGTGTTGTCGTCTTCATCGCCCCTATCCAAAGCACCGCTATCGGCGGCCAGCGCTAAACGCATACAACCACGCCAGTCGGCAAGCCCAGCCCCTGTGACACCGCCCACTTCGTTGCTCGGGGCTGCGCCCGTCGCGCGCAAACTCGACGTGATGCAGGCCGATCCCACCCAGGCGATCACGCCCCGACAGCGTCAGGTGCTTTATTGCTTAGCCGAGGGCAAGCCCACCAAGCTGATCTGTGAGGAGCTACGCATGTCCGAGGGAACGGTAAAGGTGCATATCGGTGCCATCTTTCGTGCCATGCGCGTGCACAACCGCACTCAGGCCACCCTGGTGGCCCTGCGCGACGGCTGGATTCACCCGGAAATGTGGTCGCGCTCTTGATTCCACTTGGCCAGCAGGGCCGACAGTTTTCCGGGATCCCCGTGCTTCAGGATTCGGGAAGACTGTTTGGAGCACTCGCTGGCCTTGGCGCGCAAGACTTCCTGCTTAACCAATAACACCTGGGCCGGATGCATTGAGAACTCCCGCAGGCCAAGTCCCAAGAGCAGGCGGGTTAAGTCAGGATCACCGGCCATCTCGCCACAGACCGATACCGGCACATCCTGCTTGAGGCAGGCCTTAATGACATCTCGAATCAGCCGCAAGACCGCCGGATGCAGGGGATTGTATAAATGCGCCACATCCCCATCGGCCCGATCGATGGCCAGCGTGTATTGAATCAGATCATTGGTGCCCAACGATGCGAAATCCACCACTGGCAGCAATCCATCGATGGCCAAGGCCGCTGCGGGCACTTCGATCATGGCACCGATGGGAATCTTGGCGTCAAACTTTTGTTGCCGATCGGATAACTGATTCATGGCCGTTGCAATTAACTTGCGTGCGGCGACCATTTCCTGCGGACCACTGACCAAGGGCACCAGCAGCTTGATCGGCCCATGGGCCGATGCACGCAAAATCGCACGCAGCTGGGTTAAAAACAGTTCAGGTTCGGCCAGGCATAAACGAATCGCACGCAGCGCCAGGGCCGGGTTCGATGGTGCATCCCGGTGTGCCGACACACTGGGCACATCCTTATCGGCGCCGGAGTCCAGTGTCCGGATGGTGACCGGCCGGCCTTTCATGGCCACTACGACACGCCGATAGGCCTCGAACTGCTCGTCTTCGGACGGAGGGTCATGACGGTTCATGTACAGAAATTCGCTGCGAAATAGCCCCACGCCCTGGCATCCCACATCAATGGCGGTCGCGGCATCGCTGGGCAGATCCAGGTTAGCCAACAGTCGCACGACTTCACCATCTAAGGTTTGTGCGGCGACATTTTTTAAACGCACCAGGCGACTGCGGGCGACGGCCTGTTCGGCCTGGCGTACTTCGTAAATACTGCGAATAGGCGCATCAATACTTCCCAACACCACGCCGGCCTCGGCATCCACGATGATGGGCTCCCCCTGTTTGACCAGACGATGCAGGGTTTGAAGACCGACAACGGCCGGCAGGCCCAGACTGCGCGCCAGGATGGCGGTGTGCGACGTGGGGCTTCCCGTGTCGGTGGCAAATCCGGCAAACGAATGTTCTTTTAATAACAGCATGTCGGCCGGTGCAATGTCATGGGCCACCAGAATCCACGGCAATTGCGCATGTCCATCCTGCTGGTGCTGTTCGGTGGGCAGCGCAATCCGGTGTCCGCCATCGGGATGGCGCATGGCTTTCAGAATTCGTTCAACAATCTGACGCACATCGGCCCGACGCTCACGCAGATATTCATCTTCGATGCTGTCAAATTGCTCCGCAACGGTTTCGTACTGCTGCACCAAGGCCCACTCAGCATTGCAGTGTTCGGACAGAATGCGATCACGTGTGGCTTCAATCAGTAAGGGATCATGCAGCACGATGGCCTGCAGATCTAAAAACGCGCGCAACTCGGCGGCCACTTCTTGGCCCAGGTCGCGGCGCATGCGCTCAAACTCCTCATCGACGCTGCGCACGGCGGTGTACAGGCGCTCGACCTCCTGATGGCTTTCTTCCGCTGCAACATCCCGTCGCGGCACATCCAAGGAGGCGGGTGCTAATACCCAGGCCCGTCCTATCGCAATTCCGCGACCCACCGAGATACCGGAAACGGAAAACGCCATTCTCAGTTCTCCTCGCCAAACTTTGACGCAAAGAGTCCGACCAAGGCATCAAGCGCTTCTTGCTCCTGCTCACCGATGGTTTCAATGTCCACTTCCGTACCTTTGCCCGCGGCCAGCATGGTCACACCCAGAACACTTTTGGCGTTGACCCGTTTGTTATTCCGCGAGAGCCAGACCTCACAGGGAAATCGTGTCGCCAGCTGGCTTAACTTCGACGACGCCCGTAAATGCAGGCCCAATGCGTTGATCACAGGAACGGTCTGTTTGGGCATGGCGATCTATCCGGCGGCGGTAATGTAGGCGCAGGTGGGCGCGATGCAGTCGGCGAGTTTTTGTGCCAACTCGGCCGCGGGAAGCTCACGATAAGTCAGTGCCTTCAGCAGCATGGGCACGCTGACGCCGGTCAGGCCATGGGCATGGATATCCTTGTGCAGGGACAACCAGGCCGAAGCGGCGTTAGACGGGGTTGCCCCCAACAGATCCGCCAGCAACAGCACCTCGGTGGGGCTGCCTTCGTGTCGCCATATTTTTTCGATCGTGGCCGTTGCCTCATCCAGCGACGAGTTCGCCGCAATATCGGCCACCACCACATCGGCGATGTAGCGGCCAAAGGCATGGCAGGCCACCGCATGCAGCGCCTGACCCAGTGGGGCGTGACACACTAAAACAAGTAAGGTCATTGGCTAAAGATAGCATCGATAAAGAGCGATGCCACGCCAATGCCGGACTGGGCAGTGATCTCCTGAAAGCCCGTTGGGCTGGTCACATTGATTTCGGTAAGACAGTCGCCGATGACATCCAGGCCCAGAAGCATCAGGCCCCGAGGGGCGAGCGCTGCGCCCACGGTGCGCGCTATGTCCAGATCCCGGGCGGAAAGTGGCACTACGATGCCGGTACCCCCAGCGGCCAGATTACCCCGGGACTGGCCCTGCGCAGGAATGCGGGCCAAGGCCATGCCAACCGGTTCGCCATTGATGACCAGAATGCGCTTATCGCCCTTGGCAATCTCGGGCAGATAACGCTGGGCCACGATGGGGCGCAGCCCGTTGTCCGTTAAGACCTCAAGGGCCGAGGGTAGATTGGGATCGTGGGCGGCCAAGACAAACACCCCCGCTCCGCCCATGGCATCGAGCGGTTTAATCACAATTTTTTCCAGTCGTGCCGCAAACCCCTTAAGCGAGGCCAGATCATTGGTCACTAAGGTTTCGGGGGTGAACTGCGGAAATTCGAGCGCCGACATTTTTTCACCGTGATGGCGCAGGGCCTGCGGCGAATTGACCACGCGCACCCCTTCACGCTCGGCAATTTCCAATAATTGTGTCGCAACAAAATAGGCCTGATCAAACGGCGGGTCCTTGCGCATCACCACCACATCAAAATCCCGGGCCGGGCGCCATTTGGCGTCCTCTTCCATCCACCACACGGCCGCCTGGGGATCGTCGATCCGAATGTGATGGGCAAATACGGAAAGCGACGATTGCCCGTTTTGCGCAGTGGCCTGCAGTTCCGTGATCTCGGCGGTGTGCACTTCCACGCCACGGCGCTGGCACTCCCGCATCATGTCAAAGGTGCTGTCTTTATAGGCCTTAAATCCTGCTAAAGGATCGCAGATAAAGAGCGCCCGTGTGCTCATGCAACGCCCTGTTCGAGTTCAAGCGAGGCGGCCAGTAACGCCAATCGTGAGATCACGCCATACACATAAAAGCGATTGGGCGCTGCATCCGGATGGTCGGTGAACTCCGGCTGCATGCAGCTTTCATCAAAGGGCAGTGGCGCAAACTTCATACCCGGTGCATTGAGATTTTCGTCCGGCCCACGTTCGGCATGCACCCGATAAAACCCACCCACCACATAGCGATCGACCATATAGACCACAGGCTCTGCCACGGCGCCATCGACCTCTTCCAGGGTATGCACCCCTTCCTGGATCAGTACATCACTGACCTGCAAACCTTCTTTGACCACGGCCATTTTATTGCGCTGCTTGCGGTTGAGATTCACCACCTCGCTGGCATCTTTGACCGTCATCACGCCCATGCCATAGGTGCCCGCATCGGCCTTGACCACCACAAAAGGGGTTTGGGTAATGCCGAGTTCTTTGTATTTCGTGCGGATTCGGGCCAGCATATTGGACACGTTATCGGCCAGGCAGGATTCCCCTTCTCGCGCATGAAAGTCCACCTGCGAGCACGTGGCAAAAAAAGGATCGAGCACCCAAGGATCGATCTGAAGCCGCTCGGCAAACGAGGCCACTACTTTGGAATAGGCGGCAAAGTGTTGGGATTTGCGCCGCACTGACCATCCGGCATGCAGGGGGGGAATAATTTTCTGACCCTCAATGCCTTTCAGAACATCGGGAATGCCGGCCGACAGATCGTTATTGAGCAAAATGGCACAGGGATCAAATCCTTGTACTCCCACGCGTTGACCGTTACGTTCGATGGGTTCGAGTAGTAGTCGCTGGCCATCCGGCAGATCGATCGGCGTTGGGGCCGTGATCTCCGGGATCAGGGTGCCGATGCGCACCTCCAGGCCAGATTGCTGCAATAGGCTTGCAAGCCGTGCGACATTGGACAGGTAAAACGTGTTGCGGGTGTGGTTTTCGGGAATCAGTAAAAACCGCCGGACATCCGGGCAGCGCCGCTCGACGGCCGCGCTCATGGCCTGAACCGCGAGAGGCAGCACGTCGGACGACAGGTTATTAAAGCCCCCCGGGAACAGATTGGTATCAACCACCGAGAGCTTAAAACCGGCATTGCGCAGATCCACCGAGGCGTAAAACGGCGGCACGTGGCTCTTCCACTGCGACCGGAACCAGTGTTCGATGTCAGAGCTGGCGTTAAGGATCTGCTGCTCAAGATGCAGCAGCGGGGCACCGCCATCGGCGGCATTGAGTATTCGAGGCACCATATGAGGGCATTTTATCCCCCCAACATGACCATGTGCTTACATGCCAAACGCCCTGTTGCGGCTGTGCAATAAAAAAAGCCCGCCATGCGGCGGGCTCAAAGACACATCGATAAGGAGAAACACAACGCTAAGAAGACTACAAATTCAGAAAAAAGTTGCACATCCGGTGTGGAATGTTGCGAGGAAATGTCGTACGGCACATCTCCTCGCATCGACCTTAGATGTAGTAGGCCTTCTCACCGTGGGCGGTGGTGTCTAAGCCCTCACGCTCTTCGTCTTCCGGCACACGCAGGCCGGTCACCATTTTCACGATGAAGAGCGCGATCACTGAGACCACCGCGGAGAGCACGATCGTGGTCAGCACTGCCTCGACCTGAATGGCCACCTGGCCACCGATCGAATACTCGCCGACCTTATCGGCCACGTAGTCAAACACACCGGTGCCACCAAGGGATGGCGCTGCAAACACGCCGGTCAGGATCGCACCGATGATGCCACCCACGCCATGGACACCGAACACGTCCAAGGAATCATCCGCCTTGAGCATCTTCTTCAGACCGGTCACGCCCCAGAGGCATCCAAAACCAGCCACCAGACCAATCACTAGCGCACCGACCAGACCCACGAAACCAGCGGCAGGGGTGATCGCAACAAGCCCAGCGACGGCACCCGATGCGGCACCGAGCATGGAGGGCTTATCGCGGAAGATTGCCTCGCCCACGGTCCAGGCCACGATGGCCGCTGCAGTAGCGAACAAGGTGTTGGTCACGGCGAGTGCCGCGGTTCCGGTCGCTTCCAGGTTCGAGCCGGCGTTAAATCCAAACCAGCCCACCCACAGCATGGCGGCACCCACCATGGTTAAGGTCAGATTGTGCGGGGGCATCGGCTCTTTACCGTAACCCACGCGCTTGCCCACCATATAGGCCGCCACCAAACCGGCGACACCCGCGTTGATGTGCACCACCGTACCACCGGCAAAGTCCAGCGCACCCTTGGCCCAGAGCGCCCCTGCAGCAGCGATCACGGCCTCCAGTGATTTCGCATCCCCGACCTTGATGGCGTCGGGGCCGTCCCAATACCAGACCATGTGCGCGGTCGGAATGTAGGAGAAGGTAAACCAGATCACCAGGAAGAGCAGCACTGCGGAAAACTTCATGCGTTCAGCAAAAGACCCGACAATCAGCGCGCATGTGATGGCGGCAAACGTGCCCTGGAAGGCCACAAACATCAGCTCCGGAATCACCACGCCACGGCTAAAGGTCGCGGCTACGGATTCCGCGGTGATGCCCGATAAAAAGAGCTTATCGAATCCGCCGAAGTAGGGGCTGCCACCGGTAAACGCGAGCGAGTAACCGTAGATGGCCCAGAGCACAAAAATCAGTGATGCACCCACCATCACCTGCATCAGCACGGAGAGCATGTTCTTGGCGCGCACCAGGCCGCCGTAAAACAATGCCAAGCCGGGTACGATCATCGACAGCACCAAGACCGTGGACAACATCATGTAGGCCGTATCCCCTTTGTTGGGAACGGGAGGGGGTGGTACAGCTGCTGCCGGCGCATCGGCGGCAAAAGCGAGTGACGCCATGCCCAGCGTACCGAGAACAGCGAGTGCAGGACCCGCGGTTTTCGCAAGAGTAGAAGAGAAAGTTTTCATAAAAGCCTCGTGTAAAAAGGTTCAGCTCAGCATCACAACGCGTCTTTACCGGTTTCACCGGTACGGATACGAATGACTTGTTGCAGGTCGTAGACGAAGATCTTTCCGTCGCCGATCTTTCCGGTGCGTGCCGCACTTTCAATGGCTTCGATGGCACGGTCTAACAGGTCTTCGGCGACTGCCGCCTCGACCTTCACTTTGGGCAGAAAGTCCACCACGTATTCCGCGCCCCGGTAGAGCTCGGTGTGGCCTTTCTGTCGCCCAAAGCCTTTGACTTCAGTCACGGTGATGCCCTGCACGCCAATGGCAGAGAGCGATTCCCGCACCTCGTCGAGCTTAAAGGGCTTGATGATGGCAGTGATCAGTTTCATGTTGTCCTCTTGGTTCAATGCAGGGCCGCGATACGCTGCTGCGCCCTGAGGTTCAGTTGGTTAGGCTTAGAAGGTTTTAGTCAGAGATACGACACCAACTCCTTCGTAAAGCTTTTTATTTCGCCCGTCAGTGGTGGTGAAAAATGCTTTTCCGTCTGCAGATAATCCGGATGTTGTTACGTAAGAAACACCAAAGAGCCACCCGTCGAGATCGTAGGCAAGTCCAACTGAGTAGTCTTTAATCACATCTAGTGCCGCCTCCTTTTTGTTCAGATTAAGAAAGCCAGCATGAATCTTCAGCGTTGTCTTGGACGCAATTTCGTAAGCAAAGGTTAGGTCATAGTAAAGAGTCCCTTTTGACGAGGAATCTGCAGCAGTTTGGAGAGACGTATCATTTTCTTTACCGATACCGAAGTAACGATCGGAGAGCGTGTAGGATGTTTTAAAGCTGAGGGGACCATAGCCTAAGCCAACATACACTTCATGGGTGTTCCAGTAGTTTTTGGTGACAGTTGCGGCGGCTGGCTTAGTCAAGTCCGTTCCCCATTGAGCGCCAGGGTAGTAGTAATAGATAGTGCCCAGGTCAAAGCCTACGCCAGCGATTTCTTTTTTTAGACCAGCGTAAAAATCCATCTCAGTGCCACCGCCATTCGGGGCGGTCCATTGGGAAATACTAGAATTCCAATTTCCGAGGTACAGGCCCGACTTGTGGGTAAAGTCTAGGCCACCCTGTACCGCCGGGCTTGTATTGGACTGGGAGATGCCTCGGAACCGATAGTCCGAAGTAAGGCCAAAATTTCCACCAAAGGTGTAGTCCGGCTCGGGCGCCTTTTTATCCTGCGCGAACGCGGGGACGGCAAGGACGGCAAAGGTAAGGGCGAGTACTGTTTTTTTCATGAGGGGCCTCCTGGTTGGGTGATGCGAGCCCAACTGGCTCGTAGGCTCCTAAAGCGAAAGCCGTGCCAAGCCCAAAACACTCAAAACACTGGGTTTGACGGGTGCTTTGGTCCACTATGTAGCAGCAGCGCCCCCGAGTTGCACAGATTTGATGCACGTCATGCACCAAATCCGATCACCTTGTGGACAATGGATATTCCTGAAAAACACCTCGTGCTAAATTTCCAACCATGACCAAATCCCCCTTTTCCAATCTGCCACCCCTGCCCAAGGCCTTCTCTGACCTGCAAGACAAGGTGAAGGACGTGATCAAGAATTCCCCTGCTGGAGACGTGGAAAAGCACATGAAGTCCGCACTGGCAGGGGCCTTGGGCAAGATGGACGTGGTCACCCGCGAGGATTTCGACATCCAGGCCCAGATGCTGTCTCGTGCGCTGGAGAAACTCTCCATTCTGGAAAAGCGCGTGGCAGAACTTGAAACCAAGAAGCTTGGCGGTCCGTCGTAGCCCGTTCGAGCAGGACCGTTCAACCGCCCGACCTAGTCCGATTCGCCGATAGAAGTCCTCTCGGCGCCGTCTCACAGTAAGCGCCCATGGCGCTATCCGTTTTACATTCCCGAGCTATCTCAGGCCTGTCGGTGATTTCCATTCGGGTCGAGGTGGACCTTGCGCTGGGCTTGCCCAGCTTTTCGATTGTGGGCTTACCCGATGCGGCCGTGCGTGAGTCCCGCGAGCGTGTGTGGGCGGCCATTCACAACTCGGGTTTTGAATTTCCGTCGATGCGGGTGACGGTGAATCTCGCGCCCGCCGACCTGCCCAAGGACTCCGGCCGTTTTGATCTGCCGATCGCGCTGGGCATTTTGGCGGCCAGTCATCAAATCGGCGGCCGAAATTTGGAAACCAATATTGGGCGCCGGGAGTTTGTCGGAGAACTCTCCATAACCGGCATGCTGTTGCCGGTGCGCGGCGCATTTGCACTGGCCATGGATTCCATTGCGGTGAACAGTCCATGCGATGAACTCATCCTGCCATTGGCCAATCGGACCGAGACATCGCTCACCCAATCCCCACGTCTACGGTTTGCGGCCAATCTGCGCGACGTCGCCATGGCCTTAAAGACCGGGCACGGCCTACACGATTTGGAGCTGCCACAAGAAAGTAACCAGGCGTCTGATGCGTGCGCCACCACGGAGACCGACTGGTCCGACATTGCGGGTCAGGTGCCCGCAAAAACCGCCGCTGTAATTGCAGCGGCCGGCCGCCACAATCTGCTGATGTTCGGGCCGCCGGGTGTGGGCAAGTCCATGATCGCCTCGCGCCTTCCGGCCTTAATGCCCAAGCTTTCGCATTCGGAAGCCTGTGAACTCGCGGCGATCAAAAGCATTGATCAAGGCCTCGATCCATTGTCGTGGCGATGCCCGCCATACCGCTCACCCCATCATTCCACGCCATCACGCGCACTCATCGGAGGGGGGCAACCGGTACGGCCCGGGGAAATCTCCTTAGCCCATCATGGTGTTTTGTTTCTGGATGAGCTACCGGAGTTTTCGCGTGATGCGCTTGAAAGCCTGCGCGAGCCCTTAGAGACCGGCGAGATCAGCGTGGCACGAGTCCGTGAGCGCATCCGATTGCCTGCCGATGTCATGCTCGTGGCCGCCATGAATCCATGTCCCTGCGGATACTTTGGCGTTCGCCATGCACGGCGTATCTGCAAATGCCCACCCGATCGGATCGAACGTTATCGATCCAAAATCTCCGGCCCCTTGTTGGATCGATTCGACATGGCCATTCAATTAGAGGCAGGTGGGGACTACTCGTTAAACGATCGTCCTACTCAAAGAGAGTCACCAATCATCGCAGAGCAGATTGCAATGGCCCGCGATACCCAGCTCAACCGGCAATCCACGTTAAACAGCCGTTTGTCGGTGACCGAACTGCAGCGGGTGGCGGCCATTGATCTGGACTGCGAACGTCTATTGAATCAGGTCGCACGTCAGTGGGGATGGAGTGCACGTGCCTGGCATCGCACGCTGCGCGTCGCCCGCACCATCGCCGACTTAGCGCATGCCAACACCATTCATCACACGCATATCAGTCAGGCCATTGAACTGCGTCGGGCGATGGATGGCCCCTCGGGTTAAGGCCTATTCCCTAGCCGTCCGCGCATCGTGCGGCGTAGATTAGGGCGTTGGGATCGGTTGGCGCTTTGGCACTAACCACACCAGCGCCAACAACTGTGTGATCAGCCAGACATAAAAGGCCGTGCGAAGACTATCGATCGCCGATTGCCCGGTGAAGGTAGCGAGATCGGCGATCAGGCCCAGCCCCCACTGCACGCAAAATGCACCCACAAACACAATAAAGTTAATGCCCGTGATCGCACGCCCGGCCATCGCCACCGGGAATGTCAGGCTTACTTTGGCATAGCTGGCCGAACTCATCGATGTGGTGAAAAACATGAGCGACCACCCCAAAAGGCTATTGCCCCACCAATTAAAAACGGCCGCGGTCGATGTGATCAGCATCAAGAGGCTGCCGACAATAATCACCGAGTCCAGTGACCACCCCCATTGTTTAAAGCGCAGACTGATGGTGCTCATGACCAGATGAGAGAACATCACCACCACACCAAGGACCAACAGGCTTGCGGCGGCCTGGGCTGAGGATTGGCCATCAACGATTCGAAACCAGGGCCCGATCCACAACCCTTGCACCGCCATGAATCCGCCATGGGTGAAAATGGCAAACGGAATCAGTCGCCGCACCTCTGGATGGGCAAAGACCTCTCGGGCACTGGCCCATGTGTCGTGCCAAAACGGTTTTTCAATGGGGGCGGGCTCCGGCATGGGCGGCAAGAGTGCGATCAGCGCAATGGCCGACAACGAAAACAATCCCGCGGCGATGAGAAACACACCACGCCAACCAATCGTGGGTAAGGCCCATTCAATCGGCACGGTGGACGCCAGCGCCCCGAACGATCCAACCATCAGCATCAGCGATGCAAGACTGGTCTGCCGCTCGGGTGCAAAGCAGGCGCGGTAGGCTTTGTACGAGGCCATCAGGCATGCCGCCACACCCAAACCGATCAGGGCCCGCCCGATCCATAGCCAGATAAAGCTTGTGGCAAAACTGCTGATCAGGCAGCCGAGCACGGCAAAGATCAGTAAAAACGCTTCCACGGATTTAGGGCCACGCCGATCCAGCAGCACTCCCAATGGAATCTGCATCGCGGCAAAGGTCAAAAAGTAGCCGCTCGACAACAGACCAAGTTCAGCGGCCGACAGTGAGAGTTCATCGGTGAGCGGCCCGGAGAGCACCGCGTTCACCGAGCGCATCAAATAGGATAAAAAGTAGGCGGCCGCAAACGGCATGAACACATGCAGGATGCGGTACTGCTCGTTAGAGGAAGAGGCCGCGTTCATCGGAAACTAGAGTCCTACCAGCTCCAGGGAGTCGACAAATTGGCGCGCATGTTCTTCCGTAAGCTCATCTTTCGGGCCCACGGCAATGATTTCGATCACCCGCGCCGGAAGACCGGAGGGCAGAGAAATGAGTGCAGAGCGCATGATCAAACGGGCCGGCACCGCGGGCTTGACGGGATCCACGAGCATCAGGCCATTAGCCCGGATTTCTACAAAACGATGGTTCTGCACCAAGACCTCTGATCGCACCACTTGATCCGGTGTGGTCCGGATATTGGCAAGCATGGCCGCCTCTAATTCTTCACGATTAGCCTTTGATCCATTGGCGATGTGACCGACTGCATACATGGTGTGATCAATGCGTGCGGATTTAAGGGTTAATGTGACCTGGCGCTGAGCGCTGGGCAGCACAAGGTTTCGGGACACCTCGACCGGTTTGGCAGGAAAGAGCGCTTTCCAACCGCCGTCGGCATGGTGCACCACACGCCAATCCATAGTGGGTGTGCACCCGAGCACCACAACCGACCCCAGCATGACGGCGAATCGTGCACACCATCGCATGGCGGTTGGCGCGACTAGAATAGAAAACCAGTTCATCGGGAGCAGTGTATCGTGATCATCGAATTTAAAAGTAAAGCCGCCGGAGCCTTCTTCATGACCGAGCCGGTGATGAAGATGGTGTTTTCTGTCATGCAGGTGGAATTCGCCGCCAAAGGAATTTTCACCGAGGAACAGGTTCCGCAAATGCGCGCCCGCTTGGCCGCAGCAATCGATCGTGCCAAACAATTGGATCAGGCCAGACTTTCACAACACGATGAGGCGGTTCGTGAAGGCGAGGCCTCAGGCCGAGATCTTCCTATTGGTTTATCCCAGCGTGCTTTCCCCCTGCTTGAGATGCTGACGTCCGCAGAAAAGAAAAAAGTATCCGTGGTTTGGGGAGTCTAAAAACCCAGTACCGATGACAGACGTGAGCGCGCGGTGTTCTCGTTGACCTGGGCACGCGCGGCGTAATCCTTTAACTGATCCTCACCGATCACCCCGAGATTGAAGTACTGGGATTCGGGATGCCAGAAATAAAAACCTGATACTGCCGATGCGGGCATCATGGCCAGGTTTTCCGTGAGCTGCATGCCGATCTCATGGGCCTGCAGCACATCAAAGAGATCTGTTTTCACCGTGTGATCCGGGCACGACGGATATCCGGGTGCCGGACGGATGCCCTGGTACTGCTCTTTAATCAGGGCGTCATTGCTTAGAGATTCGCCGGTGGCATAGCCCCAAAACTCGGTGCGCACGCGCTGATGCAGCCGCTCTGCAAAGGATTCGGCAAGCCGATCGGCGATGGCCTTGACCAAAATCGCGTTGTAGTCATCGCCCTTGGCCTCATAGTCCCGGGCCAGTTTCTCGGCACCATCAATGCAAACGGCAAAACATCCCAGGTAATCGGGGATACCGCTGTCTTTTGGGGCCACGTAGTCGGCCAGGGATTTATTGGACTCCCCGGAAGGTTTTTGGGTTTGCTGCCGCAGTCCCACCCAGGTGAGCAAGGGCGTGGTGCCGTTGGCATCGAACAGCGTGATGTCTTCGGGTGCGGTGCGTTGAGCTGGGAATAAACCAAACACGCCATTGGCCGTGAGTTTTCGACCGGCCACACATTTGGCGAGCATCGCTTTGCCATCGGCATAGACCTGTCGGGCCTGCGCCCCGACGATCGCATCGTCGAGGATGGCGGGAAAGGGGCCGGCCAGATCCCAGGTCTGAAAAAACGGGGTCCAATCGATGGTGTCCACCAGTTCCTGTAGATCGTAGGATTTCAGCACGCGTCGACCAAGTGCCTTAGGGGCGGGCGGGGGCGTGCGCTGAAAGTCAATTCGCGGCGCGTTGGCGCGGGCCTGATCCAGTGTGAGCATGGGCGCCGCGGTCTTGGCGGCATGCCGCTCACGGACTTTTTGATAGTCACGCATCACCTCGCCCAGATAGGCCCCCTTTTGGGCGGCATCGCTGGTCAATGACTGGGCGACCGGTACCGAGCGGCTCGCATCGGGAACCCAGATCACCGGACCGGAATAATGCGGGGCAATTTTTACGGCCGTGTGCACGCGCGAGGTCGTGGCCCCCCCGATGAGCAATGGGATCTGCTTGCACCGGCACCAGTCATCGCGCTCCATTTCCTTGGCCACGTGGGCCATCTCTTCTAAGGACGGCGTGATGAGCCCTGACAATCCAATAATGTCGGCATCGTGATCTTTGGCGGCCTGCAGTATCTGTTGTGCGGGAATCATCACGCCCAGATTCACCACTTCAAAGTTATTGCACTGAAGGACCACCGATACGATGTTCTTGCCGATATCGTGGACGTCGCCCTTCACGGTGGCGATGATGATCTTGCCCTTGGCCTGGGTGGTGCCCGATGCCTTTTGCTCTTCCTCAATGAAGGGCACCAGGTGGGCCACGGCGGCCTTCATCACGCGGGCCGACTTCACCACCTGGGGCAGGAACATCTTGCCCTGGGCAAATAAATCCCCCACCACATTCATGCCGGCCATCAACGGGCCTTCGATCACCTCAATCGGTCGGCCATGTCTGCCGGCAATCGCCAGGCGCATTTCCTCGGTGTCCTCGACGATGAATTCGGTTAAGCCGTGCACCAGCGCATGTTCGAGCCGTTTCTCCACGGGGAATCCCCGCCACTGCAACTGGGCCTCTTCACGCTTGCCGTCTGCCTTAAGACTGGCGGCAAATTCGATCATGCGCTCGGTCGCATCGGGTCGACGGTTAAGCACAATATCTTCGACGCGCTCGCGCAGCTCCGGATCGAGATCCTCGTACACACCGAGCTGTCCGGCATTCACAATGCCCATGGTCATGCCGGCTTTGACGGCGTGATACAGAAAGACCGTATGAATGGCCTCACGGGCGGGGTCATTACCCCGGAAGGAAAAGCTCACGTTGGACACGCCACCCGAAATCTTGGCATGGGGCAGATGTGCCCGAATCCATCGGCAGGATTCGATGAAATCGATGGCGTAGGCGTTGTGTTCTTCAATGCCGGTGGCGATGGCAAAAATATTCGGATCAAAAATGATGTCTTCAGCCGGGAATCCAACCTCGCGCGTGAGCAGGTTATAGGCCCGTTGGCAGATCTGTTGGCGCCGTGCCAGCGTGTCGGCCTGGCCTTGCTCATCAAATGCCATCACGATCACGGCCGCCCCGTAGTGCCGACATAGGCGAGCCTGCCGCAAAAACTCTGCCTCGCCCTCTTTCATGGAGATGGAGTTCACAATGGTCTTGCCCTGCACGCATTTCAGTCCCGCTTCAATCACGCTCCACTTGGAGGAGTCGATCATGATCGGCACCCGTGAGATGTCGGGTTCAGAGGCAATCAGATTCAAAAACCGGACCATGGCCGCCTGAGAATCCAGCATCGCCTCGTCCATGTTGATGTCAATGACCTGGGCGCCGTTTTCAACCTGCTGGCGGGCCACCGCAATGGCCTGCTCGTATTCACCGGCCAGGATCAGGCGGGCAAACTGCTTGGAACCCGTGACATTGGTGCGTTCGCCCACGTTCACAAAAAACGACTGCTCATCGATATTGCAGGCCTCTAGACCCGACAGGCGAAGTTTGGGAGCGATCGTGGGAACGGCGCGTGGCCGAAAATGGGTAACGGCCTGGGCAATGGCTGCGATGTGCTCGGGCGTGGTGCCACAGCATCCGCCGACCACGTTGACCCAGCCTTGTTCGGCGAATTCCTTTAGAAATCCCGAGGTGATGGGGGGCGTCTCATCAAAGCCCGTGGGGGCCATTGGATTGGGCAGTCCGGCGTTCGGATAAATGCAGATGGCCGTATCCGCCAAGCGCGAGATTTCTTCGACATAGGGCCGCATCAGGGCGGCGCCGAGCGCACAGTTCAGTCCCACTGTGATGGGGCGGGCATGACGTACGCTGTTCCAGAACGCTTCCACGGTCTGTCCGGAAAGAATACGGCCAGAGGCATCCGTGATCGTGCCCGAGATCATGATCGGGTAACGCATGCCGCGTTCTTCGAATACGGTCTGTGTCGCAAAAATCGCCGCCTTGGCGTTCAAGGTGTCAAAAATGGTTTCAATCAGAATCAGATCGGCACCGCCATCCAAGAGGGCCCGCACCTGATCGGCGTAAGCATCCCGCAATTGATCGAAGTGAATGTTGCGTGCACCGGGATCGTTGACATCCGGCGAGATCGAGGCGGTGCGGGGTGTGGGACCGATGGCGCCGGCCACAAAGCGGGGTTTCTCGGGCGTGGAGAATTTCTCACACGCTGCCTTGGCGATGCGTGCCGAGGCCAGATTCATATCCCGTGCCAACTGCGGCAGGTGATAGTCGTCTTGTGCCACAGTGGTGGCGCCAAAGGTATTGGTCTCCACAATGTCGGCACCCGCGCCCAGATACTGATCGTGAATCTCGGCGATCACATCCGGCCGTGTCAGGGACAACAGTTCGTTGTTACCTTTCACATCAATGCCCTTGGCGACCGCCTGCGCAATCGCATCTCGGACAGGATCTGCAAGACCGCGCACCGCCGTGCCGCGATACTCGTCTTCAGACAGTTTGTACTGTTGGATCATGGTGCCCGTGGCGCCATCGAGCACCAGAATGCCTTCGGCCAGCCGTGCACGCAGCTGGGCAAACGCAGGGGACTCAGGCAACGATTGGGACATGGGAATAAAAACGGGGATCGACGATCCCCGGTTTGGGCTCAATGGTTCGACAGGCCGCTATTTTAGACTGTCCAGCCAGCAGACGAGCCCGTCGGCATTGAGTTTTAGATCCAGATCGAGCACGTCCAGACACTCCGTCCGCGTTAATGCCACACCGTGTGCCCGGAGCTCGGCCAGCATCAGTTCCTGCAGATCATTGCGAATCCGAGCCGCCCGCTCTTGCCCTGCTCCTTGGTGCTTGAGCGCGATCTCGGCAAACGCATCGGTCTGGCGTAACAGATGCTCGCCGTGACGGGTGACATCGCGCACCTGGGCATAGTGCGTGAGATAGACCGCGGGGGGCTGGGCGGCCATCAGGCGCCGCATGGAGACCTTGAGGTCGTCAGGGGTAAATTGGGACGGCGACGAGGTTACAAATACATAGGCCCCGTTGGCAGTATCAAAATCGCGATATGAAATTCCAAACGTGTCACCGGTAAAAAAGCTGTTGGTGCGCAGGTCACGAATGTAGACATGATGCTTGGCATGCCCGGGGGAGTCCCAGAACTCGATGGTGCGTCCAGCTAAAGTGATCGTGCTGCCCTCGGTGGTCTCCACGATGCGATCCGCAGGAATGGGCACCAGGCGTCCGTATTCCCGGGTGGCCATCTCCAGTCCGTAGACCTCGCACACGGCGGCCCAGAGTTTGCTGGGGTCCACCATATGGCGCACGCCCCGCGGGTGCAAGGTCACCCGGGCGTTGGGGCAGTGATGCAGTAGCGTTCCGGCACCGCCAGCATGGTCTAAATGAACGTGGGTGAGCAGGATCCAGTCCACGTGCTCCGGGCCAAGCCCAAGCGCGCGGATGGATTCCAAGATCCGGGGCACTGCATACTGGGTCGAGGTGTCGACCACGGCGATACGTCCGTTTTCCACGATCAGGTGAACCGCATCGAATTCATCGCGAAAGTAACCAGAATCCAGGGCATAAATGCCTTCACCGAAGTCACGCAGAAGGGGGCTCACCAGGGGCGCGCTGGCATGCTGATGAAAAGCAGTGGGATAGGTCATGTGATGGAGCCGGTGGGCTAGGACAGCTTGCGTTTAATGATCTCGGTGACCTGTTGCGGATTGGCCTTGCCTTGGGATTTCTTCATGACCTGACCCACCAGTGCATTCAGTGCCTTGTCCTTTCCGCCGCGGAATTCCTCCACCATTTTTGGATTCGCGCTCAGTACCTCATCGACAAATCCTTCAATCAGCCCGCTGTCTTGGATCTGTTTTAGTCCTTTGGCCTCGATGGCCTGATCGGCGCTGACAAACTCTCCTGCCCAGAGTGCGGCAAAGACATCGCGCCCAATTTTATTGCTCACTGTGCCGTCGACCACGCGGGCAATCACACCGGAGAGCTGTGCAGGCGAGACCTTGGACTGCACAATATCTAAGCCCTCGCGATTTAGGCTCGAGGCGAGTTCACCCATGATCCAGTTGGCGACGAGCTTGGCATCGACACCGCAGGACTCGCCTGCATCAAGCGCCGCAAAGAAATAATCGGCGCTCGCCCGGCTACTCGCCATCATCGCGGCGTCATATTCCGAGAGGCCATGCTCGCGCACCAGTCGCCCACGCAAGGCATCGGGCAATTCCGGCATTTCTGATCGGATGCGATCGATCCAGTCCTCGGCGATCACCAGCGGCGGAAGATCCGGGTCCGGGAAATAACGGTAGTCGTGGGCATCCTCTTTGGAACGCATGGCACGTGTTTCCGCACGATCCGGGTCAAAGAGCCGGGTTTCTTGCGTGATCTGACCGCCATCCTCGATCAATTCAATTTGTCGCCGTGCCTCGATCTCGATGGCCTGCTCTAAAAACCGAAACGAGTTCAGGTTCTTAATCTCGCATCGCGTGCCGAACTCGGACTGTCCCATCGGGCGCACCGATACGTTGGCATCGACCCGAAATGATCCTTCTTGCAGATTGCCATCGCAAATGCCGATCCAGGTCACGGTGGTGTGCAGCGCACGGGCATAGGCGGCCGCCTCTTTGGCCGAGCGCATCACCGGCTCGGAGACGATTTCGAGAAGGGGGGTGCCGGCACGATTCAGGTCAATCCCGGAGCAGCCCTGCGGCAGATCATCAGTGCCTTCGTGAATGGATTTGCCGGCGTCTTCCTCGAGGTGGGCCCGTGTGAGGGCGATCGATCTCACTCCCTGTTCGGTCACGATGGTGACCTGACCACCGGACACCACCGGAATTTCGTATTGGCTGATCTGATAGCCCTTGGGCAGATCAGGATAGAAATAATTTTTTCGCGCAAAGATAGACCGGTGGGCAATCGTTCCGCCAATCGCCAATCCGAATCGGATAGCGCAGGCAGCGGCCTCGCGGTTCATCACCGGCAGCACACCGGGAAGGGCCATGTCCACCATGTGGGCCTGGGTGTTTGGAGCAGCCCCAAATCGCGTGGAGGCCGGCGAGAAAATTTTGGAGCGGGTCTGCAATTGCACGTGGCATTCCAGACCGATCACGATCTCCCAGTTCATGCGACCTCCTTCACCATGTGCTCAGGTGTCTGAAGGTGCCAGTCCGTGGCCCGTTGAAACTGATGGGCCATGTGCAGCAATCGGGTCTCTTGAAAACGTGGGCCGATGAGCTGCAGGCCCACGGGGCGTCGCCCATGCGCACCCTGACCGAAACCGACCGGCATGGACAGGGCCGGCAGTCCCGCCAGATTCACGCCGAGGGTGTAAACATCGGCCAGGTATTCCGCAAGTGGATCGGTGGTGACATCCGAGATATTCCAGGCCACCGTAGGGGCGACCGGCCCGGCAATCACGTCGCATGCCTGAAACGCTGCATCAAAATCCTGTGCGACCAGACGACGCACGCGTTGCGCAGCGATGTAATAGGCATCGTAGTAGCCGTGCGAGAGCACAAACGTGCCAATCAAAATGCGCCGCTTCACTTCTGCACCGAATCCTTCCGAGCGGGAGCGGCAATACAGATCCTGAAGGTCCTTGGGATTGGCGGCCCGATGCCCAAAGCGTACGCCGTCGAATCGGCTCAGGTTGCTCGAGGCCTCGGCCGGCGCGATCACGTAATAGGCAGGAATGGAGAGTGCGGTGCGGGGCAGTGTCACCTCGACCGTCACGGCGCCGAGTCGGGTGAGCGCTGCGATGGCCTCCCCGATGGCCCGACGGACTTCATCGCTTAATCCTTGCGCGAAAAATTCCTTCGGTAGGCCCACGCGCAAGCCCTTCAGCGGCTGGGCGGCATCCGCGCCGTCATGTGGGGCATCAAGATGCTGCGCAAAATCATCCGCGGGCATCTCCAGGCTAGTGGAGTCTTTTTCGTCGAATCCGGTCATGGCCGACAGCAACACGGCGCAGTCGCGGGCGGTCCGGGCCATGGGGCCGGCCTGATCCAGGCTTGAGGCGTAGGCGATCATTCCCCAGCGGGAGGCCCGCCCATAGGTGGGCTTGATGCCGGTCAGGCCGCACATGGCTGCGGGCTGACGGATCGAGCCCCCGGTATCGGTGCCGGTGGCCGCGGGGGTGAGCCCGGCCGCCACGGCCGCGGCCGAGCCGCCCGAGGAACCGCCGGGCACGGCGGCGTTGTCCCAGGGGTTTTTGACACTGCCGAAGGCCGAGTGGGTGTTGCCTGACCCCATCGCAAACTCGTCGCAGTTGAGTTTTCCCAGGCCAACCATGCCGGCAGCCGCCAGCCGCTCGACCACGGTCGCATCGAAGGGGCTGCGATAACCCGCGAGGATCTTGGAGCCGGCGGTGGTGGGCCAGTCCCGCGTGACAAAGATGTCTTTGTGGGCAATCGGCAGGCCCGCCAGCGAAAACCCGGCGGAGCCGCTCGCGGCCGGGGGTTGGCCGGCATCGATTCTGGCCTGTGCCGACCGGGCCTGGGCCAGGGTCACCTCGGGATCGATGGCCAGAAAGGCGTTGCAGGAGTCTGCCTGTGCGCGTGCCAGGTAGAACTGGGCGAGCTCCACGGCGCCGATCTGCTTTTTGGCCAGTAGGCCCGCCAACGTGGCCAGATCCGAATAGGCGGAGAACGGCGACGAGACCATTTATTCCACCACCCGCGGCACGACAAACAGCCCGCCTGCGGCCTGCGGGGCATTTTTCATGAGTTCTTCCCGAGCTGGCAGGTCCTGGGCTTGGTCGTCCCTAAGCCTTAAGGCCAGGTCATGGGGGTGGGCCATGGGGGGCACCCCGGCGATGGGGGCCTGTGACAGTTCACCGACCCAGTTCAGGACGGAGACAAGAG
>JACCDI010015742.1_pt1 | contig 40728 bp, 17 predicted proteins | sample 7442791 | NCBI WGS metagenome assembly JACCDI01 (sample SAMN15323434, study PRJNA562643) | freshwater metagenome | isolation source: river surface water | place: USA:Blue River Watershed | collected 2017-08-15 | reverse complement strand
TATCGGTATTGGATTCTAATATCTATACTATTAAGTCATTTCAGTCACTTGAAAAAGAAGAGTTGAAAAAAGTGGCAATTAGTAATAAGATTATTACAGATAACCTGCCTCTTATTAACAAAAGCCCCAAGGCTGTCAGTTATTTAAAGATCAGGTCAAGATTGGTGAAAAGTTATGATGTTGTGAATAGCGTTATACAGCACGTTGACAGTGAGTTCGTAAAAGAGAAAACAGATATTTTTAAGCAATTTAATAGTAGAAACCTTGTTGAGAAAATTTTAAAAAGTGATAAGGGTGTGGTGCTATTAGATAAGGATTTATTTGAATTATCAGATTTCATTAAAAAATCACCTTTCAAGTTAGCCTCTTCATTAGATGATATTATTCCTTTAAAAAGAACAGTAACTACTATTAAAGGAAAAGAAGAAGATTGGCAGTATTATTTATTCATGCATAAGCCTACTGCGATAAGCTATATGCAGCTTGAGCGTATCAAATTACTAATTACTAAGACACAACTTTTATATCAAGAAGCTGCTTTAGCCGAGATCGGGTATATGCCAACATATTTCTCTCAATTTAACCCAAAACTTTATGTTCTTAAAGCCTCTGTAAAAGAATATAGGGAAGAGGACATCATTAAGCCAGGGCAAAAAGTGGTTAATATAACGGATGAGGTGTATGACGAATTGTTTAAGAAAATTTTAAATTCGCTTCATACCGAAAACATCTTTGTTGGGTTAAATAACACATTATTAAGAGACTTCGATTTCATGATGGGTACCGACTTTGATGTAGATATCTCTCCAAAAGTTAATTTGATAAAAGGAGATAAAAATTATAAAGTTGTTTTCAATAAAACGGGTGAGTATTTACTTCGTTTTTATGATTTAAGAAATGCAAATAAAAAAGTGCTTTTCGAGAAGCGCATCATGGTAAATCCTATACCAGATCCAGTAGTGAGAGTGAAGGGTGACAACTTAAGTAGTTATACAATCAGTGTAAAAGATTTGCTTTCTTCTGAAAGACTAGAAGCGAAATTAGAAATTAATAATTTAAACTTCTTCCCAGGGCGTATCAATAGTTTTAAAGTAATTAGAATACATAACGGTAAAGAAGAGGAATCTGTTAGTAATTATGGTGAACTTTTTCAGTCACCTACACAAAAGGTTTTAGGTGCATTAAAAAAGAACGACCTGTTGATTTTCGACAATGTCAATATCTCTTTAATTGATGGTTCTACTAGAACATCAGCACCTATTATCTATAAAATAATCGATTAATGAAAAGGATTTTTGGAATATGTTTTTTGGCCTGTCTTTCTTTTAACGTTTTGCAAGCACAGGATACATTGGCCGGTAACTATGATAAATTAACCATTGCAGCGGGGAAACACGTTATAAAAGACGTTGTAACAGTTGCGGGTAAATTAGTTGTTGAATCTGGCGCTATGATTGAATTTATAGAGCCTGGAGTGCTTGTTTGCGAAAGTGGAGTTGAAATGGTGGGTCGTAATCTTGATATTGTTTTTTCCGGTAGAAATAAAAAAGAAGGTGTAGGCTTAATCATTAAAAACGTGGATGCTAGCCCAGTCAATATAACCAATGTTATTTTCACTGGTTTGCAATTACCAATCTTCTTTGATTTTGGCTGGAAACGAGCAAGTGTGAATATTAGTGATAACCAATTTATTGCTAATACTGGTAAGATATCTGTCATTCAAGTACTCAATCCTCCTTTTAATTTTAATCAGTCTGAAGACTTTATTAATTTTAGAATTTCACATAATCTATTCACAGGGAATAATGCAGCTTTATATTTTGAGGATTTAAAAAGTGATCATGTTAAATATGAAATTAGCAATAATGCTTTTGTGAATAATGCTGTTTATGGATTTAAGAATTATAATATTTCAACCAATCTAATTTATGGGAGAGTTGATCAACTTTTTTCAAAACATAGTGCTAAATTAACCGGGAATTCATTTGTATCAAATTATTTAATTGATAATCTCAGTGATACAATTGTTCACGTAGCAAACTTTGGTGTTTATGGTACTGATAAAACATTTGATGTATCCAATAATTATTGGGGGGCGAATTCTAAAGACATAATTTTTAAAGGGATTTACGATCAAACACTCAATTACAATTCTCCTAAAATAAATATTGAACCTTTTTTAACTGCGCCAGATGCAAAAACCCCAGCCCATGTTTTTTCAATCTTGAATGGCGAAACAAATCTGGAAATACCAGATTCAATTATTGTTAAAGAAAGTTTTAAATCTTTTAAATTATTGTCGAACAATAAATTAGATTTTAATAACCTGAAATTGGGGTATAGCTATTTTAAAGACGACAGTTCTTTAAAAAGAACAGATACAACCTTGACTTTTTCAATTCAAGCAGTGAATGATCTTTCTAATAAAATCACTATCACAAAGACTGCTAATGCTGCAAAAAAGACAGGATATTACAATTTATCTGGTATAGTAGATGTAAATGGAAAAGCAACACCTGAAATCAAAGTAGGTTATATCAATTATTTAAATGATTTAAGAAGAAGAAAGCTTTTGGCTGATTTAATTAAAGAGAAAAAATCTGAAGACAGCTTAAAGACTCCACCAAGAGCGATGGATTCACTCAAGAATATTTTTCAAAAAATTGAAGCTCCATTAAAGAGTAAAATAGAAGTTGGTTTGTTAAGTGGTGGTGCAATCTTTACTGGTACAATCAGTAATAAAAATTTACTAAGTAATGATATCAATTTATACAATGCATTACAAGTTAATTATACTATTTTTTCAAATTTGAGTGCATCATTAACAGTTGCTAGCTTCAAATTAAGTAATTCAGACTATTTATCAAATAACAATGACCAGATTGCTCGTGGAATGAAATTTAGTACTTCTATGTTGAGTATTTCACCTTCTGTTCAGTATGATTTTGTTGATAACAGATTGTATTCAAAAGCTAGAAGAATACGACCATCAATTGGTTTTGGTTTAGATGTAGCTACATTCAATCCAACTGGTGTGTATAAAGGGAAAGAATATAATTTGCAACCCTTAGGTACTGGGGGACAGTTTATAGACAGTGCAGGTAAACCTTATTCATTGATGGCTTTGGGCTATTTTTTCCATTTTAAAGTAAAGTATCAATTGTCTAGATTCAATAGTGTAGGAATTCATTTTGCCTTCCATAAAAGTATGTCTGATTATTTAGATGATGTTGGTCCTGACCCTTATCCAAATGCCTTGACTTTGTTAGAGAAGACAAAAACTGATGCTGCCGCAGCAGTATATTTTTCTAATCCAACTTCAAGAACAGTCACGAAAGGACAGTTGAGAAATAGCCCGACAAAACCATCTGATGGCTGGGTAAATTTTGGTATTTTCTTTTCTAGAAGATTATTTAAATAGTAATGTAATTGTATGAAATCAATTTTTTCTTTAAATTCTTTTTCCACTTTAAAATTTGCAGTTTGTATTTTGTTACTGAGTACATTGATTTCATGTACGAAGGAAGAGGTAGCTAGTGATATAGATTTTCAAAGGCATTTAGTTGGAGGTACCGGAAGTTTTCAGAATACCTTCAAAATCTGGAAATTAGATTCCATGGCTGTTGATGGTAAAGCCTATACTTTAACTACAAACCAGAAAAAATATACAAAGAAATTCTATCATAGCGGTGCTTATATTGATAGTGATGGGTTCGCAGGAACTTGGGAAATCTCAGAACTAAATGCTTTGAGTCATATCACAACAGGGGCACTTGCAACTACAAAGTTGACAAGTAAGTACGAGATAGTTGAAGTGAATTCAGCTCAATTGATTTTGAAGTTGCTCAATTCCACAACTAAATATGAATACTTTTTTATAATATCAAATTAATAGATTTTAGTCGATTAAAAAGTAATAGTTTTACCTTAGAATAGCTTCAAATATCATGGAAATCATTAATAAGATATATTTTTCAATTTTTGTATTTTCACTCATTGTCTTTGCGGATTTAATGGTTAAATTCAAACGACCAATCATTTTAAAAATATATCTTTCAATACTTGCACTCGGCGCTGGATTAAATGCATTAATATTTACAATTGATCTTCCTTCAACCTATTTTCTTTTTGCAACTTCTTTGTTCAAGGGAGTAATATCATTTGCGATTATAAATGTTTTCACCATTTTGTATTTACCTAAATTTCAAAAGACAGTTAATGTCATTGGTGTATTTTATGTAATTTATGAATTTTTATTATTCAATTATATTACTAGTTACCCTGAATTATTTAATGTTAATGATCAGAGAGCATTACTTATGCTGATGAAGACAAAAATTGTATTTCCTTTATACCTCAATATTTATAGAATCATCATCACATTTGCTTTTTTAGCAGCAATGGCCTATGCGACAACACGAGTGGTTTTTAAACAACAGCATCAAAATATCTATTTTGATAAAATTAAGGTATGGTCAAAACTGCTTATTTTCTTTACATTATTGATGTTCTTTGTTTTTGCACCATTGTCTTTTTTTAAATTGTCAGATCTTGTATCTTATGTATTCTCTATATTGGCGTTTTTAATTATTTTATTTTTTGTATTTTACAGACCCGCTTTTTTAAATCGATCTGCTTTAAAAATATCTTTTGGTAGCAATTTTAATCGAGATTCTGAATTTGCTATTAGCGAACTTGAGTTTATCAATGAATTTTATACTAAGTTGTATTTTGTACAAAATGATGCATCTTTAGAAAATTTAGCTAAAGTGTTAAATATCAGTAGCAACGATTTATATAAATTCATTTACTATAAGTATTCAATGACATTTAATGACTTAGTCAATAAGAATAGGGTAGACTATTTTATTGATATCATACATAATCCAAAATACCTCAATTTCACGATTGATGCCCTGGCAAAAGAAGCTGGTTTTTCTTCCAGACAACATTTATACAAACCATTTAAGAAGTTTCATGGAGGTAATCCATCTGATATAATGGATGCCATAGCTGTCTAATTTTATAGAAATTTATTTCTTTTAATGAAGGGTGCTTTAGCACTCTTTTTTATGCTTAAAAGACGTTTTTAAATCCATTTATTCTGTCATAAATTATTATATATGTAATGTATAAATAATTGATATATAATGATTCATATTCTTTTTCACCAATTTTTTCAGCGTTTCTGTTACTATTTGAATTTAATGTTTAATCGTTCAATATTGCACCCAAATATGAACCAGAAACCATGTTATTATTTTACAAATTGAAATTATTTTTCATCAAGAGATTGGGCAAAAAGGAGCACCGAATTAAAGTGCTTTTTGATCATCATTTCTTTATCAATAAGTACTATCTACATAAATCAGCCTCAGCAGAAGACTTGTCTCGTATTTTAAATATTTCTAATGCTGATTTGGAACTATTGTCTTTCAACCATCATACTATGGGTTTTGAGCAACTAAGAGATATGTACCGTTTTCAACATTTTTGGGATGAGTTTACCAATCCTGTAAATGCTGAACTTCCAATTCAGTCTATCATTTCACTTTGTGGCTTTTCTTCAAGCAAAGAGTTCAACACCCTATTAGCTGGTCATAAAGAAGCAAGTAAAAACATCTTAAAAAAGAATTTTTCATAAAGCTATTGATCTAGTCCTTCAAAATTATCCGAATAATAAAGAATATATATGTTTAAGAAATTACATTTTGTTATAGTCATTTGTCTTATTGCAGTAAGTCATTTTGCTTCTGCTCAAATTACACCAGATGGTATCTTGTTTCAGGCGGTTGCAAGAGATGCGAATGGGAATGGGGCTGCTGGAAGGAATGTGTATGCTAAAGTTGCTATCCTGAAAGGCACTGCTAATGGTACAAGCATTTATGCTGAATCATTTAAAGTGGTTTCTACAGATGATGGCATTTTTACACTTGTTATTGGTAAGGGTTCAAGAATATCAGGTGCTACGAGTTTGGCTACCATTGATTGGGATGCAGATTTTCATTTCATGAATATCAAAATTGCAATTGAACCATCTTTGCCAACTCCAGGTTGGAATGTAGACAATGAGTATGTAGACATGGGGACATCTCAATTATGGTCCGTACCTTATGCTTTATTTGCTTCTAGATCTTTAGTAGCAGATTCTGCGATGTCAATTAGTGCGATTGTTCCTGGATCAAAAGGGGGTACTGGTGTGAACAATGATGGTAAAACGATTACCCTTGCACAGAATTTAAATTTTAAAGGAGTAGGCGATTTAACGATCACCACAACTGGTGCGAGCAATATAAGTTTACCTACAACTGGTTTATTGGCGAATACACAGTATGTGTCTGATCGTATTGGCGCAGATACGGTTTCTCTTTCTAATCGAATCAATGCAATTGGCGTTGCTTCTGGTAATACAACAGCGTTGAAGTTGAACATATCTGACACTTCATCTATGTTGAATCCTTATTTACGTAAAGTAGATACCGCGAGTTTGTCTAGACGGATTGATATCAAACTTGATTCATCCCAGATCCCAGGGATTATCGCCCCCTATCTAGTCACTGTTGCAGGTGTAAAATATGTTGATACTGCTGCGATGTTGTTGCCTTATGCAATTCGTTCAAACACAGAAGCAAGCATTAATACCAAAGTAAGTATTGCTGATACAGCCTCAATGCTATCTAATTATTATAATAAGACTGCGGCAGATGACAGATTGAATTTGAAAGTAAATATTGCAGACACTGCTACAATGTTGAGTAGTTATTATAACAAGATTGCATCAGATGGGCGTTTGAATTTAAAAGTTAACATTGCTGATACAGCCACAATGCTATTGCCTTATGCTTTAGCGTCAAATGTTTCTAATACAGCAGGTTTGAAATTAAATATTTCAGATACAGCGTCAATGCTATCTAGTTTTTATAATAAGACTGCTGCGGATGCTAGATTGAATTTGAAAGTGAATATTTTGGACACTGCTACGATGTTGTCACCGTATGCGATTAAATCAAATACTGAAGCTTCAATCAATACTAAAGTAAACATTTCAGATACGGCTGCAATGCTATTGCCTTATGCTTTAGCGTCAAATGTTTCAAATACAGCAGGACTTAAATTAAATGTTTCGGACACAGCTACGATGTTGTCACCTTATGCGATTAAATCCAACACTGAAGCTTCCATCAATAGTAAAGTGAATATTTCAGATACAGCTACAATGTTATCTAATTATTATAATAAAACTGCGGCGGATGCTAAATTGGATTTAAAAGTGAATTTTTCTGATACAGCGACGATGTTATCTAATTACTATAATAAGACTACGGCGGATGCTAGATTAGATTTGAAGGCACCATTAGCTTCACCTGCATTAACAGGTATTCCAACAGCGCCAACCGCTACTACTGGAGACGTTTCTACTCAGTTAGCTACAACTGCCTTTGTTGCCGCAAGTATTACGAATAGTACAACACCTGACGCAACTACAACCACAAAAGGGAAATTACAATTAGCCAACGATTTAGGTGGAACTGCAGATGCACCAACTGTGAATAGTGTAGGTGGTTCGAGTTCTTCTACGATTCATACTGCTGAATTATTAGCCAATGCTGCTACTTCAAATAATACAAACAATGCTATTGTTAAAAGAGATGCAAGCGGCAATTTTACAGCAGGAACAATCACTGCAGATCTTTTGGGTACATCAACGAATGTAACAGGTATTGTATTGGGTGCGAATGGTGGAACAGGAATCAATAATACTGGAAAAACAATTACACTCGGAGGCAATATCAATACAGGAGCTGCTTTAACCACCACAGGTACAACTGGCTTAAATGCATCTGATATTACGCTTAAAACAACAGCCACAACTGATTTGATTTTACCAACTACTGGTACTTTGGCAACATTGTCTGGTACTGAACAGTTAACCAACAAAACCATTAATGGGGTATCACCTAGTTCATTAGCTACTGGTTTTTCAATTGCTGGTGGTACCATCTCTAAAACTTTAACTGTAAATAATAATGCTTCTATTAGTGGTACAAATACGGGTGATCAAACGATTATTTTAACAGGTGATGTGACTGGTTCTGGAAATGGCAGTTTTGCCACAACCCTTGCCAATAGTGGTGTTACAGCTGGAACATATGGTTCTGCAACTCAGGTACCATCCATTACAGTTGACGCAAAGGGTAGGGTTACGAATGTTGCTAATACTACTATTACTGGTGTTTCACCTGTTGGTTCAGCTATGTCAAGCGGAAAAATTATTGTGGGGGATGCTAGCAATATTGCCTCTATTGTGGATATGACTGGCGATGTGACAATCGATAATACAGGTAATACAACAATAGGATCAGATAAAGTAACAACGAATAAAATATTGAATAGTAACATTACTTATGCTAAAATTCAAAATGTTACTACAGGAAAAATATTGGGAAGGGTTGCTGCAGGCAATGGCATTGTTGAAGAAGTGGCAACCACTGGTACAGGAGATGTAGTAAGAGCAATTAGTCCCACATTGACTGGTGCACCTAAAGTGCCTACAGCAATTGTTAGTTCTAATGATGAAACTATTGCCAATACACAGTTTGTCACTAGAGCGATTGGTAATATTTCTGCAAGTTCAGTATCAGGTGTATTGCCTGGTGCCAATGGTGGTACTGGTGTTGACAATACGGGAAAGACAATTACACTTGGCGGGAATTTAACTACATCGGGAGCAAATAACATTATATTCACTTCAACGGGTGCCACAAATGTAACCCTTCCAACAAGCGGAACAATTGCAACATTAAGTGATATATCAGGTGGCTCCATTACCTCTGGACAAATTTCTGGTATTATTGCTCCAGCCAATGGTGGTACTGGTGTTGCCAATAGTAATACCATTACATTAGGTGGCAATATCTCAACTGGCGCTGCATTTACAACTACTGGAACAACTGGATTAAATGCTTCTGCAATTACATTAAAAACGACAGGGGCATCTACACTTACATTACCTACAACAGGTACGTTGGTCACTTTAGATGGCACTGAGACTTTGACTAATAAAACTATAACTGCATCTGCTAACACCATTTCTGGATTAACGAATAGTAATCTATCTGGTACTGCAGGAATTACAGATGCAAATTTAGCTACGATCTCTACAGCAGGTAAAGTATTAAATACAGCAACAACTGCCACTTTTAGTAACACTGCGAATGCCATTGTTTCAAGAGATGGCACTGGTAATTTTACTGCTGGAACTATTACAGCAAGCTTAGCCGGTAATGCCGCTACAGCAACTAAATTAGCAACTGCAAGATCCATTTATGGTAATAATTTTGATGGGACCAACAGTTTAGGACAAGTGATTGCTTCTACCTATGGTGGAACAGGTAATCAATATACAAAATTCACGGGCCCAACTAGTTCAGAAAAAGAGTACACTCTACCTGATAATAATGCCACTATTTTAACAACAGATGCTTTAGTGACTCCTGCTCAGGGTGGAACAGGAGTAGCTACTGCTGCTGCAAATACCATTTTTGCAGGCCCTGTTTCTGGCGTAGACGCTGCACCATCTTTTAGAGCATTAACTGGTGCAGACTTACCTGCAGGAAGTGGTTTATATATTGCGAATAGTACAACACAACAAGCGAGTTCCAATTTTAATATTAGTGGTTCAGGAGTGGTTGGGACAAGTTTAACCGCTGGCTCTATCGTAAAACAAGGAGGAACTTCATCACAATTTTTAAAAGCGGATGGAACAGTAGATGCTAGAAATTTTGCAACATTAACTGGAACAGAAGCTTTAACAAATAAATCTATTAACGGAGTAACACCAACATCCGTTACAACTGGATTCACATTAGCTGGTGGATTAACCAATAATAAAACATTAACTGTTGCATCTGATGCCAATGTGGCTGGCACCAATACGGGTGATGTGACTTTAAGTGGAACTGGACAAGATTATCTTTCTATCAGCAATCAAACAATTACAGCTGCTCCTGTTAATTTATCTGGAACAAATGTAACAGGTATTTTAGCAGCTGCAAGATTCCCTGCAATGACTGGTGATATCACTAATACGGCTGGGGCAGTTGCAACAACCATTAGTGCCAATGCGGTAACGAATACAAAAATTGCTGACAATGCTGTCACTACAACTAAAATTGCAGACAATGCAATTAGTTCTTCAAAAATTGCAACTTCAGCAGTTTCGCTTGATAAAATTGCCTCTATTTCTATTCAAAAACTATTAGGTAATAAATCTTCTACAGCTGCAGGTGCTCCAGGTGAAATTTCAATTGGATCTGGTTTGTCTTTGAATCCAACAACTGGAGAATTATCTGCTACTGGAAGTGGTGGTACTGTAACAGGTACTGGTACAATTGGGCAAATGCCTTATTGGTCAACTACTACAGGTTTGTCAAGTACGCCAAACTTTACTTGGGACAATACCAACAAAAATATTAAAATTGGGGAAGGTGTAAATCAGTCTGGTGTTGACAGTGATATACCTACAGGTGTATCAACACCGATTGTTGGCATCGTTGGAAAAACAAACGATGCTACCGAACAAACCATGCTGAGTTTTAAACGTCCATTATATTATGGTAATTCTGTACCTGGATTTGTAGATTTTGTTACAAAGGGGGGGGGCAATTCTACCAAATTTGATATTAGAATGAATTCATTTGTAGGCAATCCTACAACTATGGTGAATATCATGACTATGCTAAGTCCAGGTGGATATGTAGGTATCAATAACACAGCCCCAACAGAAAAATTAGACGTGACTGGTAATATCCGTTTTAGTGGTGCACTAAAACCAAACAATTTAGCAGGTACTGCAGGTCAATTTTTAACTAGTCAGGGTGGCTCTAGTGCGCCAACTTGGACAACCATCTCCAATGCATCTGCATCCACAACTGGATTGTTATCCAATTCAGATTGGACAACTTTTAATAATAAATTTTCTTTACCTAACTTGACAAGTGGATCGATTTTATTTTCAAACGGAACAACACTATCCCAAAATAATAGTAATCTATTTTGGGATAATACAAACAGCAGATTAGGCTTATTAACTTCATCACCACAACATACTTTTCAAATTGGTGGTGAAACTGCAGAGAATTTGAAGTATGGCTTAATGGATACATACTATAATACACTAAAATTAGGGTATAGACAAACTGGGTGGGCAATAAGATCATCCAATAATTCTGGAGTAGCAACTGATTTATTTTTCTCTTATGATAATGGAACTACTAAAACGGATCGAATGACTATCGGTTCTACAGGAGGCATTTCGATTCCAGGTTCTTTAAATGTGACTGGTGCTGTTACGGGGGGAACTGGAAATCTGACCAATTTAGATGTGAACAATGGTAAAATATATTACAATAGTGCCAATAATAAAATTGGTATGTTCACTAGTGCACCAACTTCGATGTTTCAAATAGGTGGAGATGGAGGTTTTGATAATCCTTTAAAATATGATTATGGTGGTGAAGTGGGGACATTGAAATTTGGTTATAGAAGCAAAGAGTTTAGAATTTCAACAAATACAAGTAGTGGTGTATTAATTAAATTAGCATATTCTTATTTTGATGGCACAACCAATACTGAGTCGATGAGTATTGATAATTCTGGACTTGTGTCAATAGGAAAAATTTCTGCAGGTACTTTTAAATTAACTGGAGGAACACCAGCTTCAGGCAAAGTTTTAACTTCTGATGCGAGCGGTAATGCAACCTGGTCTACTTTAAATGCAGTATCATCAGTTGGTGCGATAGCCGGCACTTCAAATGCAAATGGTGCAACGATTACTTCTGGTGTATTAAATCTAACTCCAGCGGATGAAACCAATGGAGGTTTGATGACAACTGGTGCTCAATTATTTTCAGGCAATAAAAGATTTTTAGGTTTAGTTACTGTAAATGATAAAATACAATTAAATTTTTCTGGTGCTGCAGGTGGTGGTGTTGAATTTACTGGCGATGGTGACATTGTTGATAATAATGATGGCTATGCTACTGTTAGATTTACAAATGGTTTAAAAATCAATAATGCAAAAGGTAGTTTAGGTACAACTACTAAAATTACTTTAGGTAACGATGGAAATATTACTTCTACTGGCACCATTGAATCTGTAGGATTAAAATTAACTGGTGGTACACCTGGTGTTGGTAAAATTTTAGTTTCTGATGCAAATGGTGTTGGTGCTTGGGCAAGTAGTACTCCTGCATCATTAAGTGGCGGAGTTGCTGGTGCTGTAGTATATCAATCTGGTGCAGGTGCAACATCATTCACAACAGCAGGTACTACTGGTCAATTATTAACATCCAATGGAACTGGTGCACCAACATGGACTAGTGTCTTGTCAATTGCACAAGGTGGTACCGGGACCTCTACTCAAAATTTTGTGGACTTATCAACTGCACAAACTATTGCTGGAACAAAAACATTTTCAAGTGATTTAATGAGGGGTGGTGCAAGAATAGGATTAGGAGGTGGCGCTGGTGGTGCTGATGGAAGAAATATTGCAATGGGATTAAATGCATTAGCTGCAAATACTACAGGACAATGGAATGTGGGATTGGGTGCTTATGCATTACAAACAAGTACGACTTCTTCTAATAACGTGGCGGTGGGTAATGAAGTAATGGGTGTGAGTGCACCAGGTAATGACAATACAGGTGTTGGTAATCGTTCTTTGTTTTATAATACTGGATCAAATAACACAGCGATAGGTAGCGGATCTTTAAATGCGACTACAAGTGGATCAGGCAATACTGCGCTAGGACAAGGTGCAGGTGTTATTATAACTACTGGAACAAACAATACATTTATTGGTAAAGGAGCAAATGCGGATAATGCTGCTAGAACAAATGCGACAGCAATTGGTAATGGTGCCACTGTGAATGCGGATAATGCTATTCAACTTGGTAATACGAGTGTGACTGCTGTGAATACAAGTGGTGCAGTCAATGCGCCAGTATATTCTAGTACTCCCGTAGCGTTGACAGCAGGTGCCACCATTAGTTGGACACCATTGTCTGGATTGAATACGAGTGTGACATTAAATCAAAATAGTACTTTGTCATTTAGTGCAACACCACCTGCAGGTTCCAGTGGTACATTGATTGTAACACAACCTGCTACTGGCGGACCATTTACTTTGACATTGCCTACAGTGTCAGGTAAGTCCAATAAAGTGTTAGGATCTTCATCAGGCATTACTTTATCTACTGCAAACAATGCTAGAGATATTGTTAGCTTCTATTATGACGGTAGTGATTTCTATTGGAATGTCGGCAATGGATATGGTTTAAATCAATCTTTAACCGCTGCCAACTTATCAGGTGGCACTGCAGGTGCGATTCCATATCAAACGGCAACTGGCGCAACAGGCTATTCTGCCGCAGGCACAACTGGTCAGCTACTTACATCTGGTGGCACTGGAGCTCCAACTTGGACTACTACGCTTCCAATTGCTAATGGTGGTACAGGATCATCCACACAAAATTTTGTGGATCTATCAACTGCACAAACCATGGATGGTACAAAAACATTTTCTGCAACAGGTAATGGAGTTGTTGTAAATAATAATTTGCATGTCAATGCTGCTGGTTTAACTGGACAGGGTTTAATATTATCTGATGATGGTGATATTGTAGATAATAATGATGGAGCTGCTTCAATAAGATTTAGCAATGGATTGATCATTAAAAATGGTAAAAAAAGTTTGGGCACAACCACTGCCATTCAATTGAATAGCACAGGTCATATCACAGCAACAGGAAATATCACAGCAACAGGTAATTTAATCGCAGGAGCAATTACCTATCCTAATGTTGCTGGAACAAATGGATATGTATTAACTACCAATGGTACGAATACCGCTACATGGTCTCCACTTGCTAGTGGTATAGGTGGATCTGGAACTGCAAGCTATATTCCTAAATTTAATGCGTCAACAACTATAGTAGGAAATAGCAATCTATATGATGATGGCACAAGTATTTTTGTTAATTCAACATCAAGTTCAGGCGGTAATAAATTTGTTGTTAATACTGGCGCTAGAACATTGCCAGCAACAACGGGTACAACTCAATCTGGAGGTGCAATTCGAATTGGGAATAGTAGTAATGATGTGATGGATATTGGAGCGGGAGTTAATAATGGGTGGATACAAGTTACAGATAAATTAGCGCTATCCACCAACTATGCTTTGCAATTAAACCCTAATGGAGGTAATGTAGGTATTGGTTTAACAACAGCCCCTTCCAGTAAATTAGAAGTTGCTGGTGATATAAAAGCCAATTCATTTAATGGTTTAATTGCAAAATTAAATAATAACAACGTGGTTATTGGTCAAGGCAATGTTCTTGTGAGTTTAACAACGGGCACAAATAACGTTGCAGTTGGTCAATATGCCTTAAATTACTTAGATGCGGGATCAGAAAACTTGGGACTTGGGTTTAAGTCAATGTACAATACAAGAGGAAGTGCAAATGTTGGACTAGGTCATAATGCACTATTTACAAATAATACCGGAAATTATAATACGGCAATCGGACATACAGCTGGATATGCAAATACGGGCTCTAATAATACCTTTTTGGGATATCAGGCTAATTCAGCAGGTACGATCACAAATGCGACAGCCATCGGAAATGGTGCAACAGTTACTGCAGATAACACAATGCAGTTGGGTAATACAAGTTTAACGAATGTGAAAACGAGTGGTACCATTACAGCTGGAGTTGTCACTTATCCAAATACAGATGGAACAGCTAATCAGGTGTTAACAACCAATGGTTCTGGTGCCTTAAGTTGGAGCACTCCTACAGGTGGTGTAACTGCTTCAGGTGGTGTCGCTAATACCCTTCCTAAATTTACAAGTGCAAATGCCATTGGTGCTAGTAGTATTACAGATGATGGAACTACTATTTCTTTTAGCAATAAAACGGTAGCAGGCGGAAGCGCAGCAGTGAATAGTGCATCTATTGTTGCTGCAACAACGGCTTACACACTTCAGCAATCAGATAACGGTAAAGTGATTAATTGTGCCAATACGGGTGCATTAACCATTACCATACCTTCTGGTTTAACAGCTGGATTTAACTGTATGATTGTTCAAATGGCTGCGGGTTCTGTAACGATTACTGGATCTGGTGTGACTATTTATAACAGATCAAATTATACTAAAACTGGAGGACAATATGCCATTGCGACTGTTGTGTCTCCTAGTTCAAATGTGTATATTACAGGAGGAGACATGCAATAAAAATGAAGAAGAAATTATTTTTATTTAGTTTATTGTTTTTGTGCCTGCATGTTTTGCAGGCACAAATGATGGCACCTAGCTTTCATCCTGTAAACTTTAAAGATAGTTACAACAAAACCATTACATCCATCGAAATTCTTGCTGTTGGAGCAGGCGGTGGTGGCGGTGGTGCAGATCAAGCCAATTACGGTGGTGGCGGAGGAGGCGGTGGTGCAGTAATTGCAACCATTAATGCAAGAAATTTGAATGCAACTTCATTTTCAATAAGTATTGGCGGCGGAGGAGGAGGAGGAGCTCCATGTAGTGTTGGTCAAGGTGCAGGAACCGCAGGCGCAAATGGAGGAGGTCTTGGAGGAAAAGCAGGAACCGGTGGATGTTCAGGTGGCGGTGGCGGTGGAGGAGGTTGGTCTGGTGTGTCAAGTGGTAATACTTATTTTGTGGTTGCAGGAGGTGGAGCAGGTGGCGGCGGAGCTTTCGAAGGACTGGCAAACGATAGAGTTGCCCCTGGTGGTGGTTCACAACCAGCTGGCTCAAATGGAACAAGTATGACTGGAGGCACTGGAGTACAATTTTCAACCGACGGCGGCGGCGGTGGTGGTGGTGGTGGTGGATTTTATGGCGGGGCAGGACAAGATCCAAACTCAAGTACATATGATTATACTGGTAGTGGTGGCGCCAACTATGTTAATACAAATTTGGTAGCGAACTCGTCTATTTATGTAGGAAACAATAGTTCAGGTGATCCAGCAAATGGCAATGGAGGTAGCGCTTTAAGCATTGCAACTGCAAGTAATTTTGGCTATAACAACGACAAGGGTACTGGAGGAAGAGGGGGCTTAATTAATTCCACAGCAGCAGGTACAGGTGGCGATGGTATTGTAATCATTCGTTATAAGGGACCACAAATTGCAAAAGGAGGTGAAGTATCTTTTGTGAACGGTTATACCGTGCATACATTTACTAGCACGGCCAGTTTTACTTTTACTTTATTGCCGGTGAGTGGTCCTATTGCACATTATATAGCTAGTCAGTTTGTTGAGGGGGCTACGCCAACAGAATGGACAGATCAATCTGGTAATGGCAACCATGCTGCAATGAGTAACATCGCTGTAGTAAAAAATACGACTATCAATTCTAATTTAGTCTTACAAGGAACCACGGCTTCAACAATTACATTTCCAAGTTTTTCTAATTGGTCGAATAGTTCGAAGTACACTTTGTTTGTTGTTCAGAGATATATTGGCACTGCTAATTATGAGCGTATTTTAACGGATAATACAGCAAATAATTGGTTGACAGGACATTGGAGAACTAATGTTGGGGTAGCACATCATAATGGTTGGATAACTGATGTTCCAAATGGAATAACGAGTAATGCTACAACTGATTGGATCATGGTTACAGATCAAAATGATTTGGCGAGATCGAATACTCGAGTTGTTTCAAAATATGCTCCCGGAACTAATTCTGGATTTACTAGGCTTGCTATTAATGGTGTAGGATGGAGTGGTGAAAAATCAAACTTTGAAATTGCTGAGTTAATTGTGTATCCTAAAAAATTAAATAATAGAGAAATTTATTTGGTTGAAAACTATTTATCTAACAAGTATGGTATCGCTTCTACTAACGACGGGCTCATGTTAAATTTAGATGCATCCAGTCAAATGTCTTATGATGGCAATGGAACCACTTGGACTGATTTAGCTTCTGGAAACGAAATTCAATGGTCAACTAGTACAGCACCCACATTTAAAGTGGTGGATGGTATGAGTTGTTTTTCTACTACAAATGCTATTTCAATTACGAGGCCAATACTATCATCAGGATATACTAATTTAAGAACAGGGAATGGTGCTTATTCTGTCATGGCCATATTTAAGCCCAATAATTTAGAAGTTGGGATGATCGTGAGCATGGGACCTGCTAGTAGTACATGTGATGGGTCAATTATACATCCAATTGGTATTGGACCTGGTGGCAAATTTGCAGGTGGAGCTTGTGGAGGATTAGGAACATGGCAAATGAACACAGGAGTAACGCCCACTACAAATAAATTTTGGACTGTTACAACGACTTTTACAGGAGGGGCAAATGGGACCGAGAACGTCTATGTAGATGGCGTTTTGGATAAAACTGCTACGATGACTACTAATACCCCAGTGAGTACAAATAATAAATTTACTGTTGGTTGGATGCGAGATAATGAACCTGATTTAAATATGGATGCAAATGTAGCAGTGATACTTTATTTCAATAGAGCTTTATCTGCTGCAGAAGTTGCTGCGTTATATAATAAGTATAAATTAAAATTAGGATTGCCTTAATGACTGTAAAATTGAAATATTATTTTATTCTAGTTGTGGTAACCTTTAATTTAGTTACGCTTCATGCTCAAAGAAATCTCTTTAGTATGAATAATTATACACCTATTAATAGAGATAAATTGGATGGACTAACTGCTGCTACAGCATCTTCAAGTGCTTATAAAATAAAACAAGATTTTCCCAATGCACAAGATGGATTGTATTGGATTCAAAATGACAATATCAATGGAGGTGTTGCGTTTCAGATTTATGCGGATATGACGACCGACGGTGGTGGATGGACTTTATTGTTAACCAATGTGGGTTATACTGGATGGACATTTGCAAACGCAGTATTAAGAAATTCCAACACGCCTTCTCTGACAAGCAATTATTCTATTGTGCAATGGGCGGATTATATTAAAAAATCTGCTAGTGGATTTCAATACATGATGGAAGCAAATGGACGAAATCGATGGGGTGGTATATGGACTGCTAATCAAGCATATAGTTTTGTTGCTTCAGTAAATACACAAACTGATATCACTAGGAATATTGTTTGGGATGTGTATGATTATGATTTAAATAATACGAATTCGATTCAGCCAAGAATGCCTTGGAGAACAACTGCTAATAATGGGTTTTTAACAACCGATGATGGCACTGGAAATTGGTGGGGAACATTGGTTACAAGTCAGTCTGCTTGGTCAACTTCTCCTTGGGTGGAAGCTGTGATGCCAACGCCATCTAAAATTTATTATTGGGTTAGATAAAATCTCATAAGCAACTAAATCATGAAAATAGCCTTACTTACTTTATTGTTTTATATGACAAGTATAGTTGCCTATGCACAATTTGTTGCGCCAGCTTTTCAAGGAACTAATTTCCTATCTAAAAATTTAAATAATGCATTAGATTTTGATGGGGTTGATGATTGTGTACTTACCAATTTGGATGTGAATTATTCAGTGATGCCAATTACTACTTGGGAGGCATGGGTGTATCCAACTGCCAATGATGCAATATGGAGGACAATTTTTGGTATTGAAGATATGGGTTGGGATAGAAATTTATTTATCAATGCTGGTTGGTTTCATGCAGGATATGGATCTAATGGCTGGCAAATAGTTCAAGCAAAATTAAATGAATGGCAACATGTTGCTATTGTATATGATGAAGCTGGCGGCAAAATAACTTTTTATTTAAATGGAACTAAGTATAGCTTAACCCCTGGGATTTATTCACACAGCTCTGCTGTAAAATTTGCCATTGGAGCATCACAACAAACTGGACCGAATCAATTTTTTAAAGGAAAAATTGCAGAAGTGCGTGTTTGGAATACTGAGAGAACTCAAGCAGAGATTCAAGCGAATATGAATCTTGAATTAACTGGAGAAGAGTCGGGGTTGGTGAGTTATTTTCCATTTAGACAAGGAAATCCAAATCAGTTAAATACGCTTACTACTTTGTATGATGAGGTTGGCAGTTATCATGGCACGATTACTAATTTTAGTTTAACTGGTACTACTAGTAACTTTACTTATGGAAGAGTAGAAGCAAGAATTCCAAAAAATAATTTAATTGCCTATTTAGATGCAGGTCTTATTAGATCCTACAATGGATCAGGAACATCCATTACTGATTTAACAGGCAATGGCAACAATTTTACTATTAATACACCATTGTATTTCAATAATTATGGAGGTATTTTAAATTTTAATGGATCCACAACGATAACGAGTGTTAACAATGCTCCAGTGGCTGGTACCAATAAAAGAACAATTGCATTATGGGTAATGCCAAGAAGTTTTACTAGTTACAATGTAGATAATTTTTTATTTACTGGTTCATCGGCAAATAATGGTGGTGCATTTGGACTATGGGTAAATAGTAACAATATGCTGTATTTATGGGGACATAATGCCGATATTTCAAATAGCGGATTGTATGTAAATATGAATGCTTGGAATTTTATTGCAATTACATACAATGGAAATGGCAAAGTGCAATTACATGTAAATGGTGTATCTAAAACTTTCAATGTCACACTATATACTGTGTTGAATCAGTTGGTGTTAAAGCAATATATGAAAGGCGAATTCGCTGAGATGTTAATTTATGACAGAGATTTAACTCATGACGATCTTGCTCGAATATACAATCAAAACAAAAATAAGTTTCCGGCGCCAGATGGCTTAACTCAAAATACTGCCGCAATTAGTGCACAAGCTATTAAATCCGCTTATCCTGCTGCTACAAATGGCGTTTATTGGATTGATTTACCCACTGTTGGTCCAAAACAAATTTATTGTTTGATGGATAGTAAGTATGACGGAGGAGGATGGATGATGGCCATGAAATCTTCACAATCAACCACATTCAATTATGCAGCGAATTATTGGAACACGGCCAACACTTTAAATCCAACAGATCTTACACGAAATGATGCAGATGCAAAATACGATGTGATGAACTATTTCTCGGCAAAAGACATTTTAGCTGTTTGGCCAGATATAGTTAATTCGGGTAACGAAAGTGGTAGTATAGATACTTTAACCAACTGGACTTGGTTGCAAAATAATTTCCATAATAGTGGGCAGTTGACTACATTGATCTCCAAATTTTCTGCAACGCCTACCCAATCCGCCATATCCACTTCTACAAATGGTAGTATGCCTTTTACTGGTTTTGGAACGCCATTTAGTAATCAAGCAGGTTATACATTTTATGGTTTTAATTATACAGGCAATTCCGGTGCTAAAGTAAGATGGGGGTTTGCCTGGAACAATGAAGCAGACCAAGCCACCAATGATGTGAGTGGGGGAATTGGTATGCAATATGGCTCTTATTCGGCAGGTGATTATGCCGGATGTTGCCAATACCAATTAGGTATTAACAGAAAAGCAAGAGTGGAAGTCTATATTAGATAGTATTTTTTCAAGTAATTTACACTTATTTGTAATAAAAATATAAATATTTAATAATATGTATATTCATGTATTATAATGATTCATATTTCTTTTCTTCAATTTTTCCTAGGTTTCTGTCACAATTTGTTATTGCTTTTAGAATGATGAATCTTGGATTCTATTTTGAAAGTAGATATTATGTTGACACGAAAACACATATTAAATATATTTAATTTAAAGTTTGCTTTCCTGCTACTTTTTATTGTTTTTTGTAGCTCAAGTTCGGCTCAAATAAACATCAGTTATTCAATTGGTGGTATCGGTGGAAATATGAAAACATCCACCTACAGTAATCCTATTTTGATAAACGGGGAGAACTGTTTTAATATATCAAATTCTATTAATAAGTTCTGGGTTAGCAATACCGGAGACTTTTTTACCAACTGTGTGGTGGATGTGGATTTTGTAAAATTCAGCATTAAAATCAATCCTAATCCAGTAATCAATTTTGCAACGGTGAAATTCATCAATAAGCTGCAAAATGAAAATAAAATGAGGTTGTCCATTTTTAATAATGTGGGACAACCTATGAAAGCAATGGATGTGACGCAGGATCAGTTTTTATTTGGCTATCGATTGGATATGTCCAGCTTGCCAAGTGGATATTATTTTATCCAAATTTCTTCTTCTTCAATTTTGCAAACTTTCAAGATTTTGAAAAACTAGTATTTAGCACTTTATGTTAAAAAAAATAATTGTACCATTTTTATTCATTCTTTTTTGCATTGGACAGGATGCAATCGCTCAGGTTACGCCTGATGGTATTTTGTTTCAAGCAGTGGCAAGAGATGCAAATGGCAATGCGGCTGCTGGAAGGAATGTGTATGCTAAAGTGGCTATTTTAAAAGAGGCTGCAAATGGGACTTCAGTATATGAAGAGTCTTTTAAAGTGGTTTCTACAGATGATGGCATCTTTACTCTAATCATTGGTAAGGGAACTAGAATTTCTGGCGTGAATGGATTGACATCCATCAAATGGAATGAGGCTTTATATTTTTTGAATATTAAAATTGCGATCGAACCATCTTTGCCTACACCAGGCTGGTCGGCAGATGCAGAATACCAAGATATGGGTACTTCACAATTATGGAGTGTTCCTTATGCGCTTTTTGCAACTAAATCTACTGTTGCAGATTCAGCTTTGGCAATTAGTACTATTGTTCCTGGATCAAAAGGAGGTACTGGTGTCAATAATGATGGTAAAACGATTACCCTTGCACAAAGTTTAAATTTCAAAGGAGTTGGCGATTTAACGATCACCACAACTGGTGCGAGCAATATTAGTTTGCCAACTACGGGTTTATTGGCCAATACACAATATGTGTCTGATCGTATTGGTGCAGATACGGTTTCTCTTTCTAATCGAATTAATGCATTAGGCATTTCATCTGGTAACACAACAGCGTTGAAGTTGAACCTATCTGACACTTCATCTATGTTGAATCCCTATTTACGTAAAGTGGATACCGCGAGTTTGTCTAGACGAATTGATATTAAATTAGATTCTGCTCAAATTCCAGGCATCATTGCTCCATATTTAGTCTCAGTATCAGGCGTTAAATATGCGGATACTGCAACTATGTTGTCGAGTTACTATAATAAATCAGCATCAAATGATAGGTTGAATTTGAAAGTAAATATTGCAGATACTGCTACAATGTTATCTAGCTATTATAATAAGACTGCCTCAGATGCTAGAATGAATTTGAAAGTCAACATTGCAGATACCTCGACAATGCTTTCTCCATATGCGATAAGATCTAATACAGAAGCATCTATTAATACTAAAGTGAATATTGCAGATACTGCTACAATGTTATCTAGCTATTATAATAAGACTGCCTCAGATGCTAGAATGAATTTAAAAGTAAATACTGCGGATACCTCGACAATGCTTTCTCCATATGCGATAAGATCTAATACAGAAGCATCTATTAATACTAAAGTGAATATTGCAGATACTGCGACAATGTTGAGTGCGTATTTTAACAAGACCGTAGTAAATGATAGATTGAATTTAAAAGTAAATATTGCAGATACTGCAACTATGTTGTCTAATCGATTTGCAAGAGATACAGTTTCGTTATCAAATAGGATTAATGCACTAAGTGCAAGTTCTGGAGGAGACCTGGCTGCTGAAATTACTCGAGCTACAAATGCAGAAAATACGATTGCATCTAATTTAAACGCAGAAATTACGAGAGCAAAAAATAAATCTACTCTTGATTCAACAGCTGTGTATACTAAAATTATAGCTGATTCAACAGTTCTAGCAGTAAAGATTTTAAATGATTCTACAGTACTAAGAGATCTAATCAATACCAATACTTCAAATATTGCAACAAATACTTCTCAGATTTCAAGCAATGCGAACAATATAAGTATCAATGCAACCAATATAGCATCCAATACAGCTGCAATCAATCAACGTGTTCAATATAGTGACGTGTCGGCAATCGTTGCTCCTTATTTGAAAATGGTTGACACAATAAATTTATCAAATAGAATTAATTTAAAAGCATCCATAGCTTCCCCTGAATTTACTGGCTTAGTTACCTTTCCAACTCCTTTTAAATTAGGCACAACGAATGTTACTTCAACAGGTTCTCAATTAAATTATTTATCAACTTCAAATGGTGTTACTGGTAGTGGAAATTTAGTATTAGCAACTGCGCCAGTTTTAATTGCCCCTGATTTGGGAATACCTTCTGCAGGAGTTGCTACAAATTTAACTGGATTGCCATTGACCACCGGCGTGGTAGGTGTATTGCCCATCGCTAATGGAGGAACAGGTTCGAGTACTAAAAATTTTGTAGAATTAAATGGTGATCAAACTATTGCCGGCATCAAAACCTTTAGTAGTAATTTATTAGTAGGTGGAACCTTGAATACTTCTGGAGCTGCAACCTTTAGTGATAATGTAACAGTTAGTGGAGCTGCAACGCTTGGTAGTAATGCAAGTATTGCAGGAACATTAAGTGTGACTGGTGTTGCAAGTTTTGATGCACAACCCATCTTCTCAACTTTACTTGCATCAAAACCAGTTTTCACAGATGCAAACAAAGGATTAACATCAACAGGTATACTTGGTATTGATCAAGGTGGAACAGGTGGCAATACCATTTTAAGTGCTAAAACAAATTTGTTATTGGAACAAGTTGACAATACATCAGATGCTTCAAAACCAATTAGTACTGCAACGCAAACAGCATTGGATTTGAAAGAAAATTTAAATAATAAGAGCACAAGTATCACTACGGATGCTACATCTAATACAAAGTACCCAAGTGTTAAGTCGGTGAAAGATTATGTTGACGGAACTGTTTCAACCGCAACACCTGATGCAACTACTTTAGTAAAAGGAAAGGTTCAGTTGGCTGGCGACTTATCTGGAACTGCAAGCTCACCAGTTGTCGCGACGGTTGGAGGATCAACGGCTGCAGATATTAATTCGGCAACTATTTTAGCTAATGCTTCTACTGAAAATGCAACCAATAGCACAATCGTAAAAAGAGATGCAAATGGAAATTTTAGTGCAGGCGAAATTACCGCTAATTTAATTGGTACTGCAACTAATGTAACAGGAATTATAGACGGTGTCAATGGAGGTACTGGTGTAGCAAACAATGGCAAAACCATTACATTAGGTGGTAACATCAATACAGGTGCAGCATTTTCTACTACAGGTACGACTGGGTCTAATGCAAGTGCAATCACTTTTAAAACAACCGCTCCAACTAATTTAATTTTACCTACTAGTGGCACTGTTTCAACTTTATCGGGCACGGAAAATTTATCGAACAAAACAATCAATGGTTTAGTACCAAACTCTTTGGCAACCGGATTTAGTATTGCAGGTGGTACAATAACAAAGACATTAACCATAGCGGATGATGCCAATTTGAGCGGCACAAACACTGGGGATCAAACGATCAGTTTAACTGGTGATTTGACGGGAACAGGTACTGGAACTTTTTCCACAACCTTAGCCAATTCTGGGGTAACAGCTGGAACTTATGGTACAGCAACACAAGTGCCTAGTTTTATTGTTGATTCTAAAGGTAGAATTACTGGTGTTTCAAATGTGACTATATCTGGAGTATCGTCTATTGGTTCTGAATTAGATGCTGGAAAAATTATTGTGGGTGATGCAAGCAATTTAGCTGCTAAGGTAACAATGGCAGGAGATGTTACAATTAATAATTCAGGTATAACTTCAATTGGAACAAATAAAATAACAACTTCAAAAATTTTAAATTCTAATGTCACTTATGATAAAATTCAGAATGTAAGTGCAAGTAATAAAATATTAGGAAGAGTTACAGCTGGCGCTGGTGTTATTGAAGAAATTGCAACAACTGGAGCTGGCGACGTAGTGAGAGCTGTGAGTCCCACTTTTACAGGTGCTCCTCAAGTTCCTACTGCAATAGTTTCATCAAATGATGCTACAATTGCAAATACAGAATTTGTAACTAGAGCAATTGGCAATATATCTGCTTCTTCGGTATCTGGCATATTACCATCTGCGAATGGGGGTACTGGTGTAGATAATACTGGCAAGACAATTACATTAGGAGGCAATTTAGTGACTTCAGGTGCAAATAATATTACACTTAATTCAACAGCTGCAACAAATATTACATTACCTACTAGTGGTACATTGGCAACAGTGGCTCAATTAAATGCAATTGCTGGGGGCACATTTTCAGGTGGACAAATCACTGGTATAATTAATCCAGAAAATGGAGGTACTGGTATAGACAACACAGGAAAAACAATTGCATTGGGTGGCAATATTTCAACAGGTGCAGCATTAACTACTACTGGAACTACTGGATCTAATGCAAGTGCAATTACATTTAAAACAACTGCTGCATCTGAATTGGTTTTACCAACTACAGGAACTTTGGCCACATTAGCAGGAACAGAATCTTTGACAAACAAAACGATATCTGCTGGTAGTAATACTATATCAGGATTAACGAATGCTAATTTATCAGGAACAGCAGGAATCACAGATGCTAATTTAGCTACCATCGTTACACCAGGAAAGATAGATAATGCAGCCACCACTGCAACAGAACAAAATTTACAAAATCAAATTGTACTGCGCGATGCCAATGGTGATTTTGCTGCTGGAACCATTACTGCAAATTTATCTGGCAATGCAAGTACTGCAACTAAACTAGCTACTACTAGAGCTATATATGGAAATAATTTTGATGGCTCTGCAGTTCTAGATCAAGTCATCAGTTCTAGATATGGTGGTACTGGAAATGCCTACACTAAATTCTCAGGAGCAACATCAGCTGAGAAAGTGTATACCTTGCCAGATGCAAGCGCAACCATTCTTACTACAAATGCATTAGTGACCGCTGCACAAGGAGGAACTGGTGTGGCTACTGCTAGTGCCAATTTGGTTTTTGCAGGTCCAGTTTCTGGCTCAGCTGCAGCACCTACGTTTAGAGCTTTAACAGCAGCTGATGTACCTGCAGGAAGTGGTTCTTATATTGCAAACGGAACGAGTCAACAAGCCAATTCGAATTTTAATATTAGTGGCAATGGAACAATAGGGGGTAACCTAGTTGCGAATTTAATTAAAACACCAACAGGTGCTAGTACAGAATTTTTAAAAGCAGATGGATCAGTTGATGCTACTGATTATGCAATTGCTGGCGCAAATTCAAACATAACTTCTTTATCAGGATTAACCACTGCATTGAGTCCTGCACAAGGTGGTACTGGTGTAAATAATGCTACAAAAACGATTACGCTTGGTGGCGATTTTGCAACTTCTGGTAATAAAATAACTTTAACATCTACATCTGCTTCAACCAATGTGACGCTTCCTGTTACAGGTACTTTAGCTACATTGACGGGTACAGAATCCATGACGAATAAAACAATTAATGGATTGACGCTTGCTGGACAAGCCACAGGATTTACGATTGCCGGAGGCAATGTTAGTAAAATATTAACTGTTTCAAATACAGCCAATGTGAGTGGTACAAATACGGGTGATGTGTCATTGACTGGTGAAAACTATGTGACAATTTCTGGTCAAACATTAACAACCAACGCAGTGGATCTATCTGGTACTAATGTAACAGGAGTTTTAGCGGCAGCTCGATTTCCGGCAATGACTGGGGATATAACAAATACTGCTGGAACAGTTGCTACCACAATAGCTGCCAATGCAGTAACAACAGCTAAAATTGCTGATGCCAATATCACACTGGCAAAAATTCAAAACTTAGGTGCGAAAAAAATTATAGGTAACAAAGCAGCATCTGCTGGTGCTCCTGGAGAAATTGAAATTGGATCAGGTCTTAATTTAGATGCAAGTACTGGTATTTTATCTGCTGTTAGCTCTGGATTGAGCAGTTTAAATGGCTTAACAGGATCTACTCAAACTTTTGCAACGGGTACTGCTGCAGGTTCTGGAAATGATTTTAATATAGCAAGCAGTGGTTCTGCACATACATTTAATTTACCTAATGCTAGTGCAACGGTTAGAGGAGTTGTTAATACGGGTGCACAAACATTTGCTGGAAATAAAACTTTTGATGCTATAACAGTTGCAGGGACCTTAAATGCAAATTCAAGTTCTGCAACTATAGCTGGATTCAACGCAGCTATTACAAATGTTTCAACTGCTTTAACTATCAATGGAACCAATGCACTAAGCTACAACGGTAAAGTGATTGTTTGTACAGGAGGACCTACAATTACATTTGATGGAAGTACATTGCCTGTTGGGTTTACATGTATGGTTCTACAATCTGATAATACAACTGTTAATTTTGTTGGAACAGTGAATAGATATAATTATTCTGCTACATCTGGTATTTATTCTATTGCCACTGCAATGTGTTTTGCAACAGGATCGGTTTTGTTAACAGGTGACATTCAATAATAAATGAAAAAATTATTCATCACAATATTATTTTTTTGTTCGACTAATTTATTGTGGTCACAAATCTCTTTGCCTCAACTGCAACCTTTACAGTACAACGCAATTAGTTTTGGGAATGCACTTAATTTTAACGGAACAAACACTTATGGGATAGGGCAAATTTATGTTCAAGATTCAATTACCGATTTTACAATTGAATTTTGGGTTAAGAACACAGGCATAGATGAAACGAACGATAGGATTTATTCTTCGTATAATAATAATTCTTTTCAAATTGGAAAAAGTGCTTCTGAATTAAAATTATTGTTTACAGACATGGGTGGCACGGCTAATTGGTCTACGCCATGTACATTGGAGTCTAATGTTTGGATTCATTTTGCATTTGTTAGAAACGGAACAGGATTAACTGTTTATAAAAACGCTGTGTCAGTTGCTACCTATACTGTCATTGCAGATAGTGTTTTATCTACTATGTTTAGATTGGGATCAAATATTGACGGTGCAGGAGAAAATGGAAATTTTACAATAGATGAACTAAGGGTTTGGAATACGCATAGATCAAGAGCAGATATTCAAAAATACATGTATTCCACTATCAACCCCAATCTGAATTCTGGACTTAAACTATACTATCGTTTTGACCAAGGGGATGCCAATGGTATCAACACTAATGAACGTGGATTATATAATTCAGCAATTAATTAAACAACAATGAAGAAACATTTTTATTTACTTTTATTAACTATGTTATTTAATTGTATTTCTTATGCTAATAATTTAGTAATTGGAACGCCTTCATACAATTCTAGTAACAATGAAATTAGCTTTACAATTAAGTGGGATAATAGTTGGAGGGTTAATGGTGGTCCTTCTAATTGGGATGCTGTTTGGATTTTTGTAAAAAGACAGCCTTGTGGTATTAATGGAATTTGGTCTCATGCAGTTCTAAGCACTGTATCTAGCGATCACTCTGTTGCAGGTTCCTATGGTTTAGAAGTTGATGCAGTAACAGATGGAATGGGTGTTTTTGTTCGCAGACCAAGTTCAGCTAACAATGCCATCGGGTCTTTTGCTAATAATAGTACTGTTACATTAAAACTTTCTGGAAATTACAATCCTTCTTTAATTGGTTCAACTTCAAATGCGGATAATTTTAAAGTAATTGGAGTAGAAATGGTTTATGTACCTGAAGGTGCATTTTATATTGGAGATGGCAGAAATACCAATTCTTCTAATTTTTCAAACGGCACATTAAGAACTGCAAAACAAATTACAAGCACGATTCAATCAAATGGCATTGGTACTTATGCAAACTACACAAGTGCGCCTGCATATGCCAATGTAGTTGGATTGCCAAGTACATTTCCATTAGGGTACAACGGTTTTTATTGTATGAAATATGAAATTAGCCAGCAGCAAATCGTTGATTATTTAAATACCTTAAACTATGATCAACAAAAAGCAAGGTTAGGAGTTTGGTCTGGCAGAGTTCCTAATGCCAATGGCACTTACTTTAGTAATGCGGCAAATAATCATCGTCAAGAAATTAAAGTAACCACTGCAGGTACTGACAATACAATTCCAGCAATTTTTGGCTTAACGAATACATACAATGCATATTTGCCCGCTGGTTATTTGAATTGGCAGGATTTATCCTCTTATTTAGATTGGTCAGGTTTAAGACCTATGACCGAGTTTGAATATGAAAAGGCTTGTCGTGGGACTTTAGCACCAGTTGCTTATGAATATCCATGGGGTACAACTGTGATCAATACTAGTAGTGGAGGCATGACCAATGGGAATACTGCGAGTGAAAAAATGAATATAGTAAATGATGGATTGTGTCATTACAATTGGGATAATGGTCCAATGCGTTCAGGCTTTGCTGCCACAGCTAACTCTAATAGAATTCAAGCGGGAGCTAGTTTTTATGGCATCATGGAATTAGCAGGAAATTTGTATGAACAATGTGTTGGCGGTGGTGCAAGTTTTAACTATGCGGCATTTACAAATATAAATGGGGACGGGGTTTTAACTAATAATGGTTTGGCTAATGTAACGGGCTGGCCTGCAAATGGTGGATTAAGTTCTGGAACTATTTATAAAGGAGGCGCTTATTATAATGGAACAGGTAATCAAAATTATTTTCAAATATCAGATAGGTCGTTTTATCAAGGTCAAACGAATAATGCAAACAATACAAGAGATCGAGCTACTGGTGGCAGAGGGGTAAGAACATTTTAATATTCAATTTTTAAATTAACAATATGAAACAATTTTGTTTAATCGTGTTTGGTTTTTTCTTTGGGATGATAGCAGTACAAGCTAATAATCTAGTCATTGGTACAACTACTTATTCGTCAGCCAATCAAACTTTAACTTTCACGGTTTCATGGGATAATAGTTGGTCAATAAGTTCAGGTCCTTCTAATTGGGATGCTGTTTGGATTTTTGTAAAAAGACAAAATTGTTCTGGAAATAATGATTGGGTACATCAATTAGTTAGTACAACTAGTGCAGATCATGCTGCACAAACAGGTGGAGCAACATCTTCGGTTGTTGCTGTCAATGCAACATCAGATGGAATGGGAGTATTTGTTAGAAGAATTGGAGCAAATGTTGTAGGCAATGTTGCAGCACAAACTATAACTTTAAAACTAGGTGCTACCAATCCAAGTATAACAACATCAAATACGGATAATTTTGAAGTACTAGGAGTAGAAATGGTCTATGTTCCTCAAGGACAATTTTATCTAGGCGATGGACGTACTACCAATACTCAAAATTTTTCAGCTGGGAATACCAATCAGCCATTACTTGTAACAGCTTCAATCCAATCAAATGGGTTAGGGACTTATAATAATTATGTAACCAATCCTTCTTATGGTTGTTCGGTTGCACTACCAAGTACTTTTCCATTGGGGTACAATGGTTACTATTGTATGAAGTATGAAATACAACAAGGTTTAGTGGTTGAATTTTTAAACACATTAACTTATGATCAACAAGCAAAAAGGTTAGCACCTTGGGGAAGATTACCCAATGTATTGAATGCTTCTATTGATGAAAACTGGTATTTTGTGAATGTAAGAGTATCAACACCGGGTACTTATAATACAGTGCCAGCGGTATTTTCATGTACATACCCATACATCCCACAAACACACTTAAACTGGACTGATTTCACTGCGATTCTAGATTGGGCAGGGTTAAGACCAATGACAGAATTTGAATATGAAAAAGCTTGTAGAGGTCCTTTGAACCCTGTAGCGAATGAATATCCTTGGGGTAATACAACGATAAACTTTATGAGCAATGGTCAATCATCTGCGACAACTAATTATGGTGTTGCAGAAGGGTATTGTCATGGAGGTGCATGGAATGGCGGTCCAATTCGCTCTGGATTTGCAGCTAATTCAACAACTAACAGATCACAAAGTGGCGCAACTTATTATGGCATAATGGATATGGCAGGGCAGGTCTTTGAACAATGCATTGGAGGAGGTAATGGATATAATTATTCCACATTCACTACAGTAAATGGTGATGGTGTACTTGGAGCAAATGGAAATGCCAATACTGCAAACTGGCCTCAAGACGGTGGCACAAATTCAGGAACCATCATTAAAGGTGGATTTTTTAATACTGGAAATGGAAACTTACCTGCTTTCCAAGTATCAGATAGACAATACTATACAGGTGTTGCAGGCAACAATCCATATAATAAAGATAGATCAATGGGTGGTCGCGGTGTTCGAACATTTTAATTTTTAAAATTAGTGGTTATGAAAAAATATATTATTATTTCGTTTTTGATTTTATGGTTAAGCAATCATGCGTTTGCTAATAACTTAGTGATGTCTACCCCTGTGTATGACAATACTGCTAAAACAATTAGTTTTACGATTGCATGGGACAATAGTTGGAAAGTGGCATCAGGCCCTTCTAATTGGGATGGAGTGTGGGTATTCGTAAAACGTCAAGCATGTTCTAATACGAATATTTGGGCAACGGCTTTATTAAGTTCGACTTCGGCGGATCATACTAGTTCGGCAGGAACCAATCTTTTAACGATTGATGCAGTAGCAGACGGTATGGGCGTTTTTATTAGAAGAACTGCAGCTGGAATAGGAAGTATAGGTACACATACAATTACGCTAGCATTGAATAGCGGATTGACTACACAACCTGCAATTACTGCTTCGGCTTCAGATAATTTTAAAGTAATTGGAACCGAGATGGTCTATGTTCCTCAGGGTGGATTTTATTTAGGAGATGGTCGTGGAACAAATACTTCAAATTTTTCAGGTGGAAATAATGCTTCAACGCCTTTGTTTATAGATGGAACGATTCAAGCAGCAGGTTTGGGCTCATCAACTAACTATACTTCTAATCCAATTTATGGTTGTCCAGGTAATTTACCAGCTACTTTTCCATTAGGATATAATGGGTTTTGGTGTATGAAATACGAGTTGAGTATGGTGGCTTATACAGAGTTTTTGAATTGTTTAACCTATGATCAACAAGCAGCGAGATTGGAAAAATGGGGTGGACGTTATCCCAATGTGAATGGTGCTAGTTTCACTAATGCAGGTTATAAAGGTGCTTTAGCAGTATCCACTGCTGGTACTTACAATACTGTACCTGCTGTTTTTAGTAACAATCCAACCTATTCTAGTTATTCTCCTGTTTCTTATTTAAGTTGGAGAGATTTAACAGCTTATTTAGATTGGGCTGGATTAAGACCAATGACAGAATTTGAATTTGAAAAAGCATGTAGAGGAACGGCCAATCCTGTTGCAAATGAATATCCATGGGGAAATACTTTAATAACACAAGCTTCGGGAAATCCTTCATCAGGTCAAGTTGGTGAAAAGCCTAATCAATCTGGTGATGGCTTATGCTTATATAATTGGGATGACCCTAACTGGGCACCTTATCGATCTGGATATGCTGCAACAGCTACTTCAACTAGGTCACAAGCTGCATCAACTTTTTATGGAATTTTAGATATGGGAGGAAACGTATTTGAACAAGTTGTTGGTGGCGCAGGTTACGACTATTCAAATTTTACTACTGCAAATGGTGATGGTATTTTAGGTAGTAATGGTCATGCAAATACTACAGGCTGGCCAACAACAAATGGGGCTAATTCTGGTAATTATGTAAAGGGAGGATCCTTTGGAAATTATGGTGCAACAGTTATACAAGTGTCTGATAGAACTTATTATGCTGGAACTAATATTAATGATGGGACAGTTGGTAATTCAGGCGGTAGAGGTGTGAGATCTTATTAATTCTTTTTAGTTAAGTGTTTAAAATTAAGTTATACATATTATTTTGTTTCCTTGTATTGACTGCTCCTTTATTGGGTCAATATACAGGAGGATCTTACGGTGGTACCGCTAAGTTGCAAATTACTGCAACTGCTTGTCCTGTCGTATTAGATAATAGTATGTTAATTTTTTCTGGAGGTAATGCTGGAGGCACGGCAAAACTTAATATAAGTAATACAGCATGTGCTACCAGTTTTGATAACGCATTACTTATTTATAAAGGAGGTAGTTATGGAGGCACTTCAAAATTAAATATAAACAATAACGCCTGTGTTTATAATTTAAATGAATCTGTTTTGATTTTTAGAGGCGGCAATTATAGTGGTTCAAGCGTATTAGAAATTGAATCAACAGCATGTCCTGCACCCGAGATGATGAATATATTTATTGGTGGTAATTCATCAACAAGTGAAGCTGGAAGTTTAATTGCAACCAATACAGCAAATACATCTGGTCCATATATTTCCACCATTAAAGATTCAACAATTATTGGTGGGAACTGTGTTACATTGGTTACAACAGGATCTGGTGCCAGTTCTTATTCATGGAGTCCAAGTGTAGGCTTGAATGATGCCAATATCCAAAATCCAATAGCTAGTCCATCTGTAACAACCACCTATACTGTTACTGCTACTGGCGCATCAGCTGGTTGTAGAGATAAAGCCACCGTTACTATTAATGTCCTTTCTAATTCGAGTGTAACAACTTTAGCATATCCAACTAAAGTTTGTAACACTATAACTACTCTACAAGAACCTACAATAACAGGTATTACGAATGGGACATTTAGTGCAAGTGATCCTGGATTAAAAATCAATGCAAGTAGTGGTTTAATCACACCCAATACGAGTACCGTTGGAACCTATGTTGTCACGTATACTTATGGATCATGTAATAATATATTAACTGCAAATATTGAAATAACCAATGATTGTGCTACTAATATTGGAGCACTAGAGTATCCCAATATTTTTAAAGGTGGTAGTGAAGCTGCATATCTTCCAAAAACAATACTTACTCAAGCTGCATGTACACCAAATTTGGATTATACTCAACTTATCTATACTGGAGGAAACAATGAAGCCAATGCAGCAAAATCAATACTTGTGCAAGCCGCATGTACTCCTAATTATGACTATACACAGCTTATTTATGCAGGAGGGAATGGCGCAACATTGGCATCAAAATCAATACTTGTGCAAGCTGCATGTACACCAAATTTAGATTATACGCAACTTATCTATACTGGAGGATCCAATGAAACCAATGCTGCAAAATCTATTTTATTACAAGGTGTTTGTTCGGTGCCAGTTGGGAGTAATTTTTATATTGGAGGAGATGGTGTCGGATATGGTAATGGAAGTTTAACACCATCTTCGAGTGTGGTTACTGGAACAGCAGTTGGTGTTAGCTCAGATATTACAGTTTGTCCTGGATCGCCTACTACACTTGGTGCCACTGGCGCAACTAGTTATACGTGGACTCCAGCAACAGGATTAAATAATACTTTGATTGCAAATCCAATAGCCTCACCAACTACCACCACAACTTATACTGTTGTGGGTAGTGGACCTGGTGTGGGTTGCATTAACACTGCAAAAGTCACGGTAAGTGTCATACAAGATGCATTTACAACGGTGTCATATGGTGCTTATAGTTTTGACGAGATGGATATGAATGTAAAAAAAGTAAATTATATCAATGGTCCATTAAATGGAACTTTCTCTTACACACCCAATGGCTTATTCTTTACTGCTTCTGATGGATCCTTTACACCGGGATTAAGTACGAGTCAACCCTATACAATTAACTACAACTATACTAAAGGAATATGCAATTATACCTATGCAGTAAATATTAATATCACTAAATTACCTCCTTCAATTCGCTATACTACACCGGCTATATTTTATATTAACTATGGTGCAGTAGCGTTTCAGCCAATCAATTCTGGGGGTAGTGCGGACATTTTTGAAACATTAGATGTATTACCTGTTGGTCTTAGTTTAAATACCACCACTGGAGAAATCACTGGAACACCCACTCAATTAGTGAACAATGTATCTGTAAGAATTAGGGCCGCGAATTATAAACGAGATGGATCAATTAATTGGAGTGAATTGACTACTGTAGTTATCTCGGTAAAAAAACCAACCATTAATTTAGCTGTTTCAACAGTCCCAAGCTTAAACACAACTTATGGATCGGTATCTTCAAATGCTAGTTTTAATGTTCAAGGGGATAATATTATTAACTATATTTTAGTTAGTATGCCTAGTGGATTTGAGGCATCTGTGAATGCGAATTCAAATTTTGGCGATACAATAAGAATGTATCCTACAGCCGAGCATTTGATCAATCAACCATTATACATCAGAATTAAGAAAACGGCATCTGTTGGAAATTTAAATGGAAATATAATATTAACTTCAATAAGTGCAGATGATGTAGCGGTTTCAACTACAACTAGCTATGTGGCACCAGCAACCCTAACAATTACTGCAAGGTATTTTCAAAAATTTTATGGTTCAACAATTAGACTTGGTTTGGGAAGTAAATATTTTACAGCTACTGGTTTAGTAAATGGTGAAACAATTGGTTCAGTTACCATTACTCCATCTGGAGGAACAGCAGTTGATGATGCTGTTGGTTATTATGCAATTACACCTTCCTTAGCTGTTGGTGGAACTTTTTCTACTTCTAATTATAATATCACGTATCAACCTGGTCAATTTCAAGTGGTGTATAGTTTGTACAATTTCGCCATGACGGGAACTAGTTCGAACTGGGTTGTTGGGAAAATACCCGTGCCTTTAGTTCAGAATTTAACTGCTATTAACACAAGTTTTTCTGGTACGACTATTACAGGAAAAATTCCTACTAGTTTTGTGAATATTGATGAGTATGGTGTTTGTTATGGTACAGCTATTAATCCAACAACTTCTGGCACTAAAGTTGTAAGCAGTACTGTTGAAGCTGGCATATTTAATCTGTCAATCACAGGTTTAACGACTTCAACAAAATATTATGCAAGAGCTTATGTGGTGGTTGGCAATAAAACTTTTTATAGTCAAAATTTAAGATTTAAAACTTTAGGCCTGGGTGATGCATATCAAGGTGGATATATCGCACATATTTTTACATCGGGCCAAATTGGTTATGTAGCAGGGCAAGTACATGGTATCATTATTCAAAAGTCAAATCTTTCAGAAGGCATCCAATGGTATAATGGCACTTATTATAATATTACAACAAGTAGTGCGGTTGGAACAGGTGCAACAAACACAAGTTCTATTGTTACTATTCAAGGAACTACAGTTAACTATGCTGCAAGATTATGTGATGAGCTGGTTGAAAATGGATATTCTGACTGGGTATTGCCAAGTATTGGAGATTTACAAGTAGCTAGAGCTAATTATGCATACCTTCCTGCATTTGTAAGTGGTGAATATTGGAGCTCAACACAAGTGAATACAAACAATGCTTCAAAATTCGATTGGATTGGGAACCGAGTTTGGAATGATGATTATAAAGGCAGACCATGTAAGGTTAGAGCCATCCGTTATTTTTAAAATTTGATCACCAAATTATGTTCAAATTTTTATCATTGATTCTGTGGTTATTTTTTAGTGCTTATAGTACTTCTATCTCTGCACAAATGGTATCTACACCATTTCAAGCATCCAATCATGCTTTAAAATTTGCCAATGCATTACATTTTGATGGAGTGAATGACTATGTCGATATTTTAAATCCAGTTTTTGACGATTTTACAATTGAATATTGGATTAAGACAACACAAACAGGAACCAGTGGTGGTAATTGGTTCAATGGAATTGGCATTGTCGATGCAGAAGTGGGGGGAAGTACAAATGATTTTGGAACTTCTTTAAGTGGTTCTAAATTGGCTTTTGGTATTGGCAATTCTGATTATACAATTTATAGTAATGCGAGTATCAATGATGGAACTTGGAAGCATGTTGCGGTGACAAGAACTAAATCTACGGGTGCAATGGCTATTTATATCAACGGTGTTTTAGATCAAACGGGTACTAGTTCCAATCGTTTGTCATTATTAGCCCCTAGTTCTTTGCGTTTTGGGGGTATGCAAACTGGGGTCAATTATTTTAATGGCGCATTAGATGATATAAGAATTTGGTATGTAGTAAGAACACAGGCACAAATTGCTGCAAACATGAATCAAGAATTAAATGGAGATGAAGCTGGTCTGATAGCTTATTATAAATGTAATCAAGGTATTCCCGGTAAAACAAATACGGGTATAACTACACTTTTTGATGAAACGGCCATTTTTGACTCCCCAATGAATAATTTTGCTTTGACATCCACTACAAGTAATTTTATATTCGGCAAATTAAATACTAGTATAGTTACTGATGGGTTATTGCTGTATCTTGACCCAATGGTTAGAAGATCCTATTTGGGTGGTTCAACTTTAAAAGATTTAAGTTTGAATAACAATAATGGTTCACTGTCTTCTCCTGCACCTGTTTTTAATAATTCACCAAAGCGTTTCACTTTTAATGGCACTAGTAGCAATTATATTAGTATTAATTCTTCTAAATTAAATACACCATATACTGGTAAAACGATTATGGTAGTAGCAAGAATGGACGCTAATTTTGGAACTGGTTTATTTAGAAATTTATTTGGATCTGCCGATGCAAGAAATTTTAATTTTTATTTGTATCATGATGGATCAGGATATCAGATGCATTTTTCTGCTGGGAGCAATGGAACATTTAGCAATTATTTACCAATCACCACCAGTCAATGGATTGTGCTTGCAGCAACTCAAAATGAAACAACTTCAACTTATTATTTGGATGGCGTGCAAGTAGGATCTGCGGCAATGCCGCTTGCGCAATATGTTACAACAACTGCTGAAACAATTGGCAAGGCTGATAATTATTGGCTAGGGGATATTGGAGCCGTGTTGATTTATAAACGTTGTTTATCTGAAACAGAAATCAAACAAAATTACAATGCACTCAAGAAAAAATTACCATAAAATGAAAAAACAAATTCATCTCTTCGGCCTCCTTTTGCTTTCGAGTTGTATTTATTTTGATGTGAATGCGCAGGTCAATAAATTTTTTAATTCCAACAACTATACGCCATCAGATTATAGTTCTAAATATCCTGATGGGTCTTCCATTGAAAGGGCTGCAACAAGTGCAAGAGCCATTAAACAAGCCTACCCCAATGTGAGTGACGGAGTATACTATATCAATTTGCCTTCTGTTGGGGTTAAGCCTGTTTATTGTTTGATGGATAGTAAATATGATGGGGGTGGATGGATGATGGCCATGAAAGCTTCAAGAGGTGCTAGTCCAACTTTTGCTTCAACTACTTTTAATTTTGACGCCAATTATTGGTATACTGCAAATACACTGAATCCAACTGATGTTACAAGAAACGACGCAGATGCTAAATTTGATGTGATGAATTATTATACAGCACAAGATATATTGGCATTATGGCCAGATATCCCAAATAGTTCTACAGAAAGTGGTAGTATAGACAACTTAACCAATTGGAGTTGGTTGCAAAATAGTTTTAATGGAGGATCAAGAACAACTTTAATTAACTTCTTTTCACAAGTACCTACTCCAACTACTTTTCAAACTAAAATAGGAACAAATTCCAATGTGGGTATTACGTTTTCAGGATTTAATAGTTCTGTATTTTCAACTGAGTGGGGTTTCATGTTTTATGGGTTTAATTATAACACCAATGCGGGACATAAAGTAAGATGGGGATTCTCTTATAATAATGAGCAAGATCAGAATTCAAATGATGCAAGTAGTGGAATTGGACTTTCTAGTAGTTATGCTGTTGGTGATATTTATACATTTTGTTGTGCGGGCGTTACTCAAGGAATCAATCGAAGTGCAAGGGTAGAAATGTATATTAGATAGATTGTTTATTTGAACAATACATACACCCCCCAACTCATTATATAAGCTAGGCCTGTCATCATAATAAATTGAATGGTGGGCCATTTCCATGAGCCTGTCTCTCTTTTTACAATTGCAAGCGTACTCATACATTGCATCGCTAATACATAAAAAACCATCAACGATAGTGCCGTAGCTAAACTGTATACAGGTTTGCCATCAGGCCAAACCGATGCGCGTAATTTTTCTCTTAAGCTACTATTGTCATCTTCTTCTACACTGTATAAAGTAGCCATTGTGCCAACAAATACTTCTCTTGCGGCAAAGGAGGTAATGAGTGCAATACCTATCTTCCAATCGTAACCTAGTGGTTTAATTACTGGTTCAATTTGCTTGCCTAATAAGCCTGCATATGAATTAGCGAGTTTATCGGTATGGTATTGTTTTTCTAAAACAGGTTGTGCTGCAGGATTGGCTTTCACCGCCATTACATATTCTGTATCTAGTTGATCCATTTTTTCACTAGGTCCGTATGAGCTCAAGAACCACAACAATAAACTAATAACAATAATCACCTTACCGGCATCTACCACAAATATTTTTGCTTTCTGGATCATCGTCATACCCACATTGCCCCAACGTGGTGCACGATATACAGGTAATTCTAAAATAAAATAACTTTTCTCTTTAATCTTGATAAAAAACTTAAGTACAAAACTTGCAGCTAAGGCCATTACAATACCTAATAGATAAAGCGCCATCATAACTAGGCCTTGTAAACTTAAAAATCCAAAATACATACGCTCATCAATGACCAATGAAATCAGGATGGTGTATACAGGCAATCTTGCACTACAACTCATAAAAGGAGTTACCAAAATGGTTAATAAACGTTCCTTTTTATTTTCAATATTTCTTGCACTCATGATAGCAGGAACTGCACAAGCAAATCCACTGATCATCGGCATGACACTCTTGCCATTCAATCCCACTTTTCGCATCAGCTTATCACTCAAGAAACTAATTCTTGCCATATAGCCCGTGTCCTCTAATAAAGTGATGAGTCCAAATAAGATCATGATTTGAGGCACAAAAATCACAATCCCCCCAATGCCAGCAACGAAGCCGTTTACCAATAAGTCTTGCCACCATGCTTCAGGTAATACTTGATTTAAATAAGTTGTGATATTGGTGAAGATCCATTCTATGCCATCCATTGGGAAAGAGGCCATCCAAAACACAGATTGAAACAATAAGAACAATACACTTAGTAAAATGATATATCCTCCAATACGATGTAAAAAAATATTATCTAATTGGTCTGTTCTTTTTTTCTTAGCGCTAGGGTCTGGTTCAGAGACCCATTTTTTCATCAGTTCTTGTATACGATGGTATCGCTGTAAGATTTCCTGAGCTTGTGTTTTGGTATGATTAAAATCGTTCTCTATTTCTATCTGCTCAATATTGTCCTGCATTTCTTTGTCCAATGGAAAAGTTTCATGATGCATTAAATAGTGTAAAGCAGCATAGTCACTATGTGTAGGATATGTTTTTTTAAATGCGTCGATGGCTTTAGGAGCAAGGTTTTTATTGTCTATAAAGCTTTCTTGATTTTTTGAGCGCGGTGTTTCAATAATCTGCGCTAATACTTTTTTTAACTCAAGTAAGCCTTTGTTTTTTCTTGCGTCAACAGCCACAACAGGAATGCCTAAATCGGATTGCAATCCGGCGATATCAATTTTAATGCCTTTTTTCTGTGCAAGGTCATTCATAGTGAGAGCCAATACCACAGGAATTTTTAAGTCGATTATTTGACTACAAAAAAGCAGGTTTCTTTTTAAATTACTCGCATCTGCTACCAATAAGATCACATCTGTTTTTACTTCTTCATCTACTCCCATTAACACGCGGTAGGCCACCCATTCATCTTCTCTTTTTGGGTAAAAACTGTAAGTGCCAGGAAGGTCAATTAAAGTACTTTGGTG
>JACCDI011000430.1_pt1 | contig 40767 bp, 43 predicted proteins | sample 7442791 | NCBI WGS metagenome assembly JACCDI01 (sample SAMN15323434, study PRJNA562643) | freshwater metagenome | isolation source: river surface water | place: USA:Blue River Watershed | collected 2017-08-15 | reverse complement strand
ACAATAAATTAGTAACTATACCTGAAAATAATGATTTTATTAAATCTAATGAATTAATAATAGAATCATTAAAAGGTAAATTTAAACGTGATTGGTTTATAAAACATGCATATTTTTGTTTACCATTAGTTATTGGAAATCAATATGGGTTTGGTATAAAATCATTAAAAACTTTTAAGGCAAAATGGAATGGAGGTGATTCTCCATCCGATACCACTGTTGAAATTTTAGAAGAAGATATTAATAAACATTATCAATCCATATCTTCTCACTTTGGAATGGGTACAATTACAATTCAAAATAGATTTACGTTTAGAACACCGCCTGGTGTAAATCTTATGACAATTAATCCACCCAATCATTTTATTGATGGGATACATCATATGACAGGAGTTGTTGAAACTGATAATCTTAGAAGGGATTTTACATTCAATTTAAAAATAACAAGGCCTAATACTGAAATTACTATAAATAAAGGTGATTACATAGGATGTGTATTACCTATACCTAGACATTTTGTAGATGAGTTTGAATTGGTAAACGGGTATAATATTTTTACAAAAGAAGAAATAGAGGAAGAACAAACCACAATGCGTGATTTTGGAATAGAGCGTGCAACGAAGGATATACACAAACCAAATGGCAATGGTAGAAGATATTTTAAGGGAGAAGATGTGTATGGTTGCCCATTTTCAGATCATCAAAATAAGTTATGATAGCATTAGTTACAACATCAGCCGGAAATCAAATAATTGGTGGAGGGGATATATGGGTTAATAATTTTATCAAAGAAGTAGTTCCAATACTTAATGAAGAAGTTCATCTTATCGTTGATAATAAAAAAAGTTTCAACCATATAGAATCATCAATTCCTATTCCACATACATTTCGTTTAGAAGACCCAAAAAAGACCGAAGATATATTAGATAGATGTAGTAAGATTATATTCATACATCCTCCATATTCATATAGAGAATACCTAATGGAGTATCAAGATAAATGGAATACTATATTCATTCAGGCATATGCAAAAGATATAACTGATAGTGGAACTGATTTTAAAATGTATCCAACTAAAATAGAATTAGGTTGGCAAAATCTTCTTTTAAGAAAATGTAAGAATAGAGTTTGGATTGGTAATAATCACTCTCCTTTATTGGAAGATTTTGAGTGTATCACTATACCTAATTACTATATATTTGATGAGAGTAGAGACTTAGTTGAAGAATGTTCTGAAACTATTGGGTATGCTGCTCGTTTTGAAAGTCGTAAGAACCCACATTGGTTAAGTGGGCATAACGCAAAAGTTCTAACTCACAAATATGATTATTATAACATATCAGAAATGTATAACTTTAAAAGATGTAAGTTTTATGAATTTGATATGAGCATACATCGTAATTGGTTCATCGATAAGAGTTGGCAAATATTTCACGGGGCATATAAAAACGAACCATTTGGGTATTCGATATTCGATGCCGTAAATTATGGAAAGTTGCCAATACTACACAAAGATTGGGGAGTGGAATGTAAGTATGAATACAGAGTGGAAACTAAAGAAGATTTCGATGATTTGGTTAGGGAACTTATAGAAACTCCATATAAGGCTAAGCTAAAAGAATTCAAAAAATTGAAGGTTTATTTAGAGGGGTTTAGTGATAAAAATAAATGGGTAGAAAAAGTTGGAAATCTTATAAATAATTCGTAATTTTGTAGATTAGGATAATTATATTTAATAGATGTTACAGGATTTAAACTACATAAAAAGATACCTCACAAACAATTTAGAGTTTGATTTTAGAGGTGAAGAAGAGACCGTTTCCGTTCCTTATAGATGGTCTCATGGCGCTACTGATACACATTTAGGAGATGGGTTAATCGTATATTCTATTATTCAATATATGAGAGCTAAGGTATGTGTATGTTTAGGAAGTGGTGGTGGATTTATACCCCGAATAATGACACAGGCTCGATTTGATTTACATAGACAAGGAATATTTGAAGGCAATCCTGATTTTAATTATGGAGATATAGGTTCAACATATGTAGTAGATGCAATGAATGGAGTTGGTGGATTAGTAGATTGGAAAGATGAAGAATCATTTTTTAGAAGAACATTTCACCCTAGAATCATAAACACAACTACTCAAGATGCATTTCATAATTTTTTTATAATGCAAGATATTAAAATAGACTATCTACACATCGATGCAGGGCATTCATATGAAAATGTGAAAGAAGATTTCGAGTTATATTCTCAAATTATGAGTGATGGGGGTATTATATCAATGCACGATACTGATCCTAATTACCACGATAAATTTATTGTAACACAGGAAGTTAAAGATAGAGGAGAACATGATGATTGGAGTGGGCCTATACAATTTGTAAAAGAAATTGATAATAGTAAATGGGAGATTTTAAATCTTTTTAATCATGGTATTGTAAAAAACAAACCATCATCAACGGGTCTTACTTTAATTAGAAGAAAATGGTAATCTACATTAGTCCTGATGAATTAGAAGAGGAATTTAGAGAAAGTTGGAAAAGTGGATTTATAACCCAACCTTCAATCGATTACGCGGATAATGCAATTTATGCAGTGTTTGAAGGCAAACTGGTAATAATATTCAGATTTAAAAAATATGGATTTATAAATGATAATCGATATAATAAATATTTTGTATCCGCAGGTAGTGCAGGAATTGTTATAAGAATAGAAAGAAATGAAACCTAAATTAGTTACGGTAACTGGTTATAGAACCAACACATTAAGACAAATGTTATCTCATTACAAGAAAGATGTAAGTGAAATACATTTAGTTAATTACTATTCAACTGATAAAGACAATAGACAGGAATTTGAAAATGCAAAAGAAATCGCAAAAGAATTTGGGTGTATCTATTATGAAAGAGAAGAAAGAGTTTTTAATTGGGAAGCGGTAACAAAATATTATAATGAAATTAAATCCCTATATCCTAAAGATTGGTGGATAGTTTCAGATGATGATGAATTGCAACTATATTGGGATGATATAACTTCTATAATTGAAGAATGTGAACTTAACGGGTGGGAATTTGTGACAGGTGGATTTATAGATAAGATTGGAAAAGATGGGGAATTTCCAATAGTAGATACTAATACTGATTTATGGAAAGAATTTCCAATATCAACTTTTTTTAGATATCCTATGAGTGGAGCTTGTCCAAATAAAGTTACTCTTATGAGAGGTTCAGTTGAACTTACTCCGGGTCAACATTATGCAAAAATAGATGGACAAACTACTTGGAGGTGGCAGGGGTGGAATCACCCACAAAGATATCCAATTGAAAGAGGATTTACACAAGTTCATCATTTTAAATGGGATAATAGCAGTATTCAGAGAATTAGAGATGTTGCGAATACAAATCAACCATACGCATACTCCGAAGAATATCGTAGGATGTATAAAGAATTGGGGAAAAGCAGATTCAAAATAAATTTAAAAGATTTTGAAGAATGGACTTGGAAATCCGAAAAATCATTCGTATCTTTCGGTAATTGGAAAAAACTAACTAAATTAATTGTTTCGATATAATGACAGGTGCTAAAATAGCTATAATAGTTCCTTATAGAGATAGGAGAGAGCAATTAGATACATTTGTTCCCCATATGGTTGAATTCTTTAAAAATAAAGATGTAGACTATAAAATTTTTATTGTGGAGCAAGCAGATGATAAGCCATTTAATTATGGTAAATTATGTAACATTGGGTTCTCTTTATTCAAAGAAGGATTCGATTATTTCTGTTTTCATGATATTGATATGTTGCCGGTGAGTGATGATTGTGATTACAATTATATTCACATTGGGGGATACCCGGTTCACTTATCAACAAAGGTATCCGCACACAATTTTAAATTACCTTATTTGGAATACTTTGGGGGGGTTGTGATGTTTTCTAAAGAAGATTTTGAAAAAGTAAATGGATACTCAAATGAATACTATGGGTGGGGATTTGCGGATTTAGATCTTTTACATAGGTGTAGAATTAATGATATAGAGTTAGATGAAGAAATTGTTTTTCCTCGCATAGACTCATATTACGAATTCGAAAAAATAAAATTAACCGATAAGAGATATACTGAAAATATTAATTACGCAGATTTTGGTGCAGCGGATTTGTATCTAAAGATATTCCCAAATCCTCAATTAAGAGATATTACTAGAGATAGTTTTTCAGTATCATTATGGTTTAATTCCCAAATGGTTGATGAAGAAGAATACTTAATAGCGTGGAAAGGATTCAATACAGGAATATCTCTGCAACCAGATGGAACTGTAAGGGTAAATGTGTATGATAACAATAGACAATATTGTTTTGCATATAAGAAGTATGAAGTTGGAGTTTGGAATCATATAACTTTTGTTGTTGATTACAATAAGGAGTTAATTGAAATGTATTTGAATAGTGTTAAAGTTCAATATACAGGCGACCAACAACCTTATATGGTTACTCCTTTATATGATTATACAAGTGAGCATTTGTTTTTAGGATGTAGTAGTCTAAATACTGCACAATATCATGGTAAGTTGGCCAATGTTCTTTTATTTGATTATGTGTTAGAGCAAAGAGAAATTGATAATCTTTATTTAGAAGGATATAATAATGAAAAAAGAAATACCGATTTAGAGCCGGTTCTTAATGTAAAATTTGAAAAAACATATAGAGATTTTATTTTGGATGATTCTATAACAATGAATCATGTTAAGATATATGGGCCAGATTTCGGTAATTATTCCCAGTATATTAAACAAGACGTAATTCAAAAAACATCTAAACTATCAGTTCCATCTAGAATTGTAGGTAAATATCAATCCCTTATTCACGATGAAGATGATAAAATAACTGAAAAGTTTTATAGTTGGGATCCAGATATTGTTCAAAACTCTCAAATATATTTTGATGAGGTATTGACTGGAAAATTGGATACCAAAAAAATTGGGTTAAATTATTTGAATTATACAATATTATCGGAAGAAGAATTAAATGAAAAAACAAAATGGATAAAAGTAGTTCTTTAGTAAAAATGATTATCAATAATGAGGTAATCGTTGAAAAGGCAGAAAAAATTGCAGAAATATTAGAAGAATTTGAAAACAATAAAACAATAGATAATTTCTCTTATATGTTACCTATTATCTACTCTTCATTAGAAATGATGAGAGGATATTATGGTAATATAAATTCACCATTCCCAACGGGGTTTTTTAAAAAATCAAACAATAAAAATAAATAATATGGCTACTACAAAAAAGACTGAGAATCAAAATGTTGATATCGAAGAAAGAGCAGTTAGAGCTTTTGAGAAGATAGGAACATCATTAGAGAACATTCAAGATTGGATGTATGAATTAGATACCAAAGGCTGGTCTGAAAGATTAGAATGGTATTTGAATGAATTCTATATGATTGCAAAAGCAAAAACAATCGGTAATACCGGAAGACCTGATAAAACAACTGAAAGACCTCAATAATTAAATTATGGCAGACCAAAAGAGTTTAGAAGAAAGACAAGTAAGAGCATTAGAAGATATTGCATCCTCTTTGAGAGATTTAAACGATTGGATGTTCGAAATCGATAAATCAGCTTGGGGTACAAGAGTTGAATGGTATTTACATGAATTTCATACAATATTAAAAGCAAAAAATTTAGGCAGCGTATCTCGACCAATGAGAGATTCAGAAAGACCTACTGATAACACAAATCAATAAACTATGAGCAAATTAGTACAAATGTTAAAAACTTCTGCAGACGCAGAAAGAGCAAAGGCACTTCTTACTTTGGATTTATTAGAAAACCATCCAGCTGGAATTGGTGACCATTCAACCGGTGATTTCTATAAAAATGCGGAGGAAGCACTTAATATGTTAGCGGATGCAGATGATAGATTGGAAGCTATTGAGAAGTACTTAGTAAAGAATGAAGAAAAGTAATACCAAACAAGAACAAAAGAAATTAGCAGTAATCGTTCCTTATAGAAATAGGGAATCACACCTTAATGTCTTTGTTCCATATTTGGAAGAATACTTAGAATCAAAAAAAATTCCATTTGAAATTTTTGTAGTAGAACAAAAAGATGATAAGCCTTTTAATAGAGGTAAGTTACTTAATGTTGGTTTTAAAGAAAGTGGAAATGATTTTGATTATTATTGTTTTCACGATGTGGATATGTTGCCTATAAAGGTTGATTATTCATATTGTGAAAGACCTACCCACTTAGCAAATACGGTTGATGGGGAGGAAAGTTTCTACAATTACTTCGGTGGAGTTACGATTCTAAATAAATTAGATTTTAAAATAATAAATGGGTATTCCAATGAGTATTGGGGATGGGGGTTTGAAGATGATGATTTGATGAAGAGATGCGTTCAATGTAATTTAAGTTTGGACACAAAATCTTTTGGAATAGATAATGAGACATATAACCTTAACTATTTTTATTTTAATGGTATAGATTCATTTATTAATATTCCATTCGAAAAACTAAAACCAATATTATCTGATGATTTTTCTATTTCGATAAAATTCAAACCAGATGATGTTGTAACTGATGTGAACAGAGAGTATGATGAATACACAGTATTTTGTATTCCTGGATTCAACTTTTCACTATCATTCAATAGTTTCAACCGATATAAATTAGAGGTGTGGAATAATGAAGAAAAATCGAAGAGTGTTGTAACTGATATTAGTCCAGAAATGTGGGTTCATGCAGTTATCACCCGTAACTCAAGAAATAAAATGATTGAGTTATATATCAATAATGAATATATTGGCGGGGAATTTGTAGAAGAGTTATATGATTACAAAGATGTAACTGATTTTTATATAGGTGTAGCAAATCCTGTTAAAAACTATGAAAACTATTATTTCAAAGGGTTCGTAAATGAGTTTTCTATTTTTGATAAAGCATTAGCTAAAACTGAAATAGAACAAATATACAAAGAATCGGCTAGAAAATCTTTATTGAATAATTTTGGAAAATATAAAGCATCTAAAAACCTTAAAGCATATTACGATTTTAAACATTATAGAAAAGATAAAATGATTGATTTATCTTTCAATGGGTTTGATGGAGAAATTATCAATTGCCAAAATAATACTTTTATTAATAAAAAGTTTATGATAGAGGCAGTTGTTCCATATAAAAAAGATGGTTCATTTAAATCTCTAAAACATAGCAGTAATAGTGTTGAAGGAAATAGATGGATACATGATGAGACGAGAAAAAACCAAATACGATATAATTCAATCAAAGATGAGATGATATTCTATTCTATTGAAGGATTGAATACATTGAGATATAAAAAGGTAGAAGAAAAGAAATTAAGTGATAAAACTAAATTCATTTCAGTAGAACTATGAAATTAGGAGTTTGCGTTCCATATAGAAATAGAGAAGAACATTTAGCACAATTCTCACCGAGAGTTCACAAATTTTTGGAAGATAGAGGTATTGAGCATAAAATTTATTTTGCCCATCAATGTGATGATAAATTATTCAATAGGGGTAAGATGAAAAATATTGCAGCTGATGTTGCATTTAAAGAGGGATGTGATTATATTGTTTGGCATGATATTGATATGATACCAGAAGATGATAGTTGTGATTATTCTTATAATCCTGATTCACCTAAACATTTAGCGGTTCATATATCCCAAACTGATTATAATTTAAAGTATGAAGAATACTTTGGTGGGGCGGTATTATTTACAAAAGAGCAAGTTGAAAAAACCAATGGTTATTCAAATGATTATTGGGATTGGGGTATGGAAGATGATGACCTATTTTGGAGATGTTCATTGAATGATATGGCAGACCAAACATATATCAGGCCTAAAAATGATTATTATGTTGCTAACTTTAATGGTGAAAATTCATTTATTGAAATTCCACAAAGCCGTTCAATCAGATTTTTGAGTAATCGGTCTCACACTCTTTCATTGTTAGTTAAAGCACATCAACAAGAAGAAAAGATTCCGATTTATTTAATTGGTGATTATAATAGAAAGTTTTGGGAATATCCTGTCTTCAGAAGACCTGGATATGATTATGGTATATCTTATAATAACAGTAGAGCATTTACATCAATGTTATGGAATAATGAGGGTGAGATGCAATATATGTGGATGAAACGATATGAGAATTTATGGACATGGGTTACTCTTAAAGTTGATTCATATAACAAGCAAATACATTTTTATTTGAATGGTAGAGAAACCGATGCAAGATTTGGAACAGGTGTTCAGTCCCCAATGGAATATGCAGGTGATTTAAAAAGATATGGAAGTGAAAGTTATTTTTTAGGAACTTCACCATCTATTCATAAACAATATCCTAATAAATTTTTTAAGGGAGAAATTGCAGAAGTAAGGTTATATGATAGATGTCTAACTGATAATGAAATTAAACAAATACCGTTTGAATGTGAGGAGAGTGGATTACAATTGCATTATGATTTCAATTCTTTTAATGATGGGCTAATAGAAGATTTATCGGGCAATCAAAATAATGGTAAAATTTCTAATATTAATTTTTCAAAACAAACTATTGAAATACCATCGACTGTAATCCCATATAGAAGAAATGGTAGATTTGAATGCCTTCCTCACAAAAGTGAAGGTTTAGTGGATGGTAAATGGGCAAAAGGAGAAACTACTGCGAGAAACGAAAGAAGATATGTGTTGGAAATGCAGCAGGGTAAATACGATTGGAAAAAAGATGGTATGAGCAATTTAACATATGATTTGTTAAATGTAGAAGATATAGGAAATAATTCAGTTTTAATTAATTGTAAATGTTAAACGAACACTTTCAGGCAACAAAAGAAAAATTAAATGCAGTTGGTAAGGGGATGTGCTTAGCCAAATGGACTCAAGTTACATTGCAATTACAAACTGGTCATAATCACAGTTGCCATCACCCAGTAACACATAAAATTTCAGAGATGGAGATTGCACAAAATCCATCGGCACTTCATAATACTTCTTTTAAGAAAAATAGAAGAAGAGAAATGTTGGAAGGATTAAGACCAAAGGAATGTGATTATTGCTGGAATATAGAAGATAATTCATCGGATTTCTCTGATAGAATTTATAAATCAGCGGAGCCGTGGTCTTTACCATATTTTGATGAGGTTTTAAAAACAAAAGGAATAAAAGATATAAACCCAAAATATGTAGAGGTATCGTTCTCTAATATATGTAACTTCAAATGTTCATATTGTGGGCCTGCATTTAGTTCCCAATGGATGGACGAGATACAACAACATGGTGCGTATCCGACATCAACCAATTTTAATAATTTAGATTATCTGAAGGGAACTGATCAAATGCCAATTCCTCACAATAAAAGAAATCCATATGTAGAAGCATTTTGGAAATGGTGGCCTGATTTGTATAAGGATTTACATACATTCAGAATCACAGGTGGAGAACCTTTGTTGGCAAAGGATACTTTTGACATTTTAGATTTCATCAACGAATCTAAAAATCCTAATAAGAATTTGAATTTATCAATCAATACTAACTTAAATGCTCCTGAAAAAATATTCAATGAATTCAGAGATAAAATTAAGAAGTTGATGGACGAGGATAGAGTAAACGAATTTATTTTATTTACTTCGTGTGATGCACATGGTGAAAGAGCAAACTATATAAGACATGGATTTGATTATAATTTGTTTATGGATAGAATCAATTTATTATTGAGTGAAAATCCTAAACTTACTATCATCATTATGAGTACTTATAATGCTTTATCGGTATCTTCGTATAAAGGGCTAATCAAAGATGTGTATCAGATTAAAAAAGAATATCATAGTGCGGAAAGATACTATGGTAGTTCTATTATATTAGATAGTTCGTATCTTCGTTGGCCTCCACATCAAAGTGTTAAGATATTAGATACTGAATGGATTGATGAAGTTTACTCTCAGGCTCAACTTATGGATTTTTATGAGCAAGTTAGAGTAGGAGATGATGGTTATGGATTTACGGATATTGAAATTACAAAAGTAAAGAGAATCGCGGAATGGATGAAAAATAGAGATGATGATTCAACTTTCTTGAAAAATCGAAAAGATTTCTTTATATTTGTAAGACATCATGATATGAGAAGAGGGACAAGTTTTTTAGAATCATTTCCTGAATATGAAGAATTTTATAAAAAATGTAGAAAAGGAAAAGCATAATGATATTTTATATACCAAATAAATCCTCTAATAGCACTAACATTAAGAATTTCTCTTCTTTGAATGATGGTTATTCTATTCGGTTTATGGGAGGATATGATAAAACAAAACCATTTGGGTATTTGTATAGAAGAAATTTATCATCTGAAACACTTATCATAGATGGAGGTAAATTACATTTCCAATATAAGGTTGGAGAAGAATATTTTTCTAACATAGTAAGTGATATAAATGAACAAGGATTTGATTTTTTTATTAAGATAGATTATAGAAGACAGAAGTTTGTTTATGTTGATAAGAAATATAAAATTGAATATGATTTTAAACCAGATTATCCTACGGTTATAGATGAGAATAACTATTTTACATTTCTTTCAGATAATGTACATGAGAAGACAACTGATAAAAATATATTAAATGGTTATTTAAATAGATTAGTTATTTACGATAGATTATTGGAAGAACATGAAATAAAGTTTAATTTAGGTAGAGAAGATATAATTGAAGAAAATAGTATATTCACTTCATTGGATACCTCTGAAAAAACAAACTTTAAAATATTTGATAATAGTGGTAATGGTAATCACGCTTTTATATCAGAGCCAGTTAAATTTAAACACGATAAAATAATGGATTTTGTAGCAAAATCCAGACCAAACAAATATGGATAATACCGAAAAATACGCAGAAATACGAAGAAAACTTAACTCTGTTGGTAGAGGATTTTGTTTAGCAAAATGGAAGCAAGTTACTTTACACCTTCACATTGGGCAGAATCATAGTTGTCACCATCCTGGAATACATAAAATTGTAAAAGAGGATTTGGTTGATAATCCTTCTGCACTTCACAACACCAAATATAAAAAGGAATTGAGAAGAGAAATGTTGCAGGGATTGAGACCAGCAGAGTGTGATTATTGCTGGAAAGTAGAGGATAATTCAAATGAGTTTTCTGATAGAACTTTTAAATCTGCAGAAGAGTGGGCATTGCCACATTTTGATGATATAAAGAATAGTTCTTATATGGAAGATGTAAATCCTTCATATGTAGAAGTTTCATTCAGTAACACTTGTAATTTTAAATGTTCGTATTGTTATCCGCAATTCTCAACTCAATGGTGGGAAGAAATTGAGCAGTTTGGAGCGTACCCCACATCGACTCGCCACAATGGATTAGATAATTTAATTAGAGAAGGTAAGCAACCTTATAAACAAACTGAACACAATCCATACGTTGAAGCGTTTTGGAAATGGTGGCCTAATTTATATCCATCATTATTAAACTTTAGGATTACTGGTGGTGAGCCACTTTTGCATAAAGATACATTTAAAGTATTTGATTATGTAATTGATAATCCAAACCAAAAATTAAAATTGGCAATCAATTCTAATTTGGGTGCACCTGAGAAACTTTATCAGAACGCAAAAGAAAAAATTAAAAGAATTAGTGGGGATGGATTAGTTAGAGAATTTATTATTTTCACATCTTGCGATGGATGGGGTGAGCAGGCAAATTACATTCGTAATGGGTTTGATTACAATCAATGGTATGATAGATGTGCGGAATTATTAGAAGAAATTCCTAAATTGACAATTTCTATTATGGGAACTTACAATGTATTGAGTATCCCATCTTATAAAGGTTTAATAAAAGATGTATATCAATTAAAAAAGGAATTTACAAACCCAGACAGATATTGGTTTTATCCAATTGGGTTAGATAGTTCTTATTTAAGACATCCATATCATCAGGCGGCTAATATTATAACTGACGATTGGCACAAAGAAGTTTTTGAGCAAGCTCAATTGATGGATTTTTATGAAAGTTTAGGAACACAAAATCCAATCGGATTTACTGATGTTGAGATTCATAAATTAAGAAGAATATATGATGTAGTTGTTGCTCCTAAAGAAGAGCATAGTATAAAAAGAGATAGAAAAGATTTTTATAGATTTTTTAGTGAGCATGATAGAAGAAGAGGAACTGATTTTGTAAAAACCTTTCCAGAGTTAGAAGAATTTTGGAATTTATGTAAAAGTATAAGATAATGAATCATTTGTATTTTAATAAAGATATAAGTTATAAAGTTTGGGATCAATCAACTTTTAATACTTCTAAAAAGCCAAATCTTAAAACATTCTTTCAGAAAGATTTTACAATTTATAGTAAATTTAAAATTTCAAAAACTGAAGATAATGGCGATGAGATATATGGTTTATTTTCAAAATGTGGTTTACACTCAGGTGTGTTCATTAATAAATCAGATAATTTATATGTTATAAGTGCTCAATTGTGGATGACAAAACCAATAGATGCGGAAAACATAAACATTACTTTTATATACGATTTCAGAAAAGAATGGCAAGAAATATTTTTTTCAGTAGATTATACAAATAAAATATTAAGAGTTACTTATAACGGTGAAACGAAAGAAGCGCCTATAACCTATCCAATTGTAAGTTACGATAATACTCCTTTATTCATAGGAGCAGCGGCTCCAAACTATGTAGAGCCACATTTACATCAATATTGTTGGTGGTATAAAGGATATATAGATGATTTAATTATTATGGAAAAGGCATTGAGTAAAGAAGAAACGGATTTATTTAATCCTGATATAGTGAGAAGATTTACATTGGCAAAATATAAATTTACATTTGAAAACTTAAATAGATTTAAAGTTTGGGATGGAAGTGGAAATGGAAATCATGCATTACTTTATCAAGATTATAATGTAAATGATATTCAAAATAATATTATAAACAAATTAGAAGGAGAATGAAAATTTTAATAACAGGAGGCGCGGGTTATTTAGGTTCGGTTATAGTTGATAAAATGTTAAATGCCGGACATGAAGTAGTTGTATTGGATAAATTATTATTTAATCAGACTTCATTATTACAATATACATCTAATTCAAATTTTAAATTCGTTTACGGAGATGTTCGTAATGAATCTCTTTTAGAGAAACTTTGTAAAGAAGCGGATGTTATTATTCCATTGGCAGCAATAGTTGGATTTCCTGCGTGTGCATCAGACCCTCAGTTGGCAAAGGATATTAACTTTAAACAAATAGTTAATATTGTAAGGTTTGCTCAACATAAAAAGATTTTGTATCCAAACACCAATAGTGGATATGGAATTGGAGAAGGTCAAACTGAATGTACTGAAGAATCTCCACTAAATCCAATTTCAGTATATGGTCAGACTAAATGTGATGCTGAAAACTTTTTGAGAACAATGACTAATGCTATTACATTTCGTTTAGCAACTGTATTTGGAGTATCACCAAGAATGAGAACTGATTTATTGGTAAATGATTTTACTTATAAAGCAATTACGGATAAATACATTGTAGTATTTGAGAGAAATTTTAAAAGAAATTTTATTCACGTTGAAGATGTAGCATCCGCGTTTCTCTTTATGTTAGAAAATTATGAGAAATATAAAGGTGAAATATTTAATGTAGGGTTAAGTACTGCAAATTTATCTAAACAAGAATTGTTAGAAAAAATCCAAACTCATGTTAAAGATTTTGCGGTATCTTATAACGATTATTATGAAGACCCTGATAAGAGAGATTATATCGTATCAAATGCCAAAATAGAATCAACTGGTTGGAAGCCAGAGTGGGATTTAGATAGAGGTATAAATCAACTCATTATGGGGTATCAAATGATAGTACCTAAAATGGGTTCTGAATTTAGAAATGGATTTCCTTTAGGATATGCTAACAATACATAATATAAAATTTGATACACTTTCTAATAACGTATCTTTAGATGGTAATGCGGCTGAATACGATGAACAAAATTTGAAATATATCAAAGCTGGTTTCATTGATAAGAATACTGAATATTATCAATCTTTTGATTTACCCGAAGAGTTTCATAACTTTGCAAAGGATATTTTTTCCGAATATTCTTTGAGTGTTATAAAACAAATGCCAGGACAAACAATACCTACCCATTTCGATACATTTTATCAATTTTGTAAAAAAGTAAACTGCGGTAAATTGGATGTGTGTAGATTGAACTTTTTTTTAGAAGATTGGAAATCTGGTCATTATTTTGAAATTGATAATGAGCCATATACTAAATGGAGAAAAATGGATTTCAAAATAATTAGATATGGGCAACCCCATCTTAGTGGTAATATGGGAATGGAGCCTAAGTACACTATGCAAATAACAGGTTTATATGAACAATTTAAGAGGAGCAAAGCCTATACCGAACCCAAATATCAAACAAGATATTATTAGTTGGAACAAGTTATCATCAGTTTACGATGATACCATTTTACAAAAATTCAAAGATAAATTTGTAAGTTGGATAGCAAGTTCAAAATATAATAAATTAGAGGGGTTAGAAAACTATAAAGATATTAGTTATGTACATGGAACTATCCAATCCTTTGATCATTTTTACCTCCTTCAAAAGAAAAAAAGATTTCGTTTTTTAAAAGGAGAATTTTTCTATCATAAATGCAATTTTCAACATGATTGGAATTGGGAATATATTGAAAATGATGAAATAAAGAGAGGGGATGCCGTAATATTAAGTGTACCATTTTCTGATTACGGAAGACAACATCCTTTACTAACGCAAGAATTTTTAGATTATTGTGATACGAATAGCATTCCTGTAATGCTTGATTTTGCATATTATCCAATGGCGAAAAATATAAATGTAAATCTTAACCACAATTGTATTCAACTTATCACTTTTTCTCTCTCAAAAGCTTTTTATGGAATGGAACATCTAAGAGTTGGAATAAGAATGGTAAATGATTTTAGACATATAGATGATGGTGTTGGGGCATTTAATGAACAACAAATGGTTAATAGAGTAGGTGCAGCAATTGGATATGAATTAATGAACAAATATTCAGTTGATTATAATTGGGATACTTTTGGAGAAAAATATTCTAAAATTTGCAAAGAAATGAATTTAGAAGAAACCGATTGTGTAATGTTTGGAATAGGTGGAGATGAGTATAAATCCCTCAATAGAGGAAGTGACAAAAATAGAGTTTGTATAAGTGATCTTTTAATATGATAAAAAATTTAGAACAATATCCCATAATAAGGGATATAACACAGACAAAGGAAAGTTTAATTGATTTTGAAAATCTTATTGTTTCACATTGGGAAGCGGGTAAGATTAGAGGCCCAATTCATCTTTCAAATGGAAATGAAGAGCCTTTAATAGAAATATTTAAACGAATTAATTCAACCGATTGGGTATTCTCAACTTGGCGTTCACACTATCATTGTTTATTAAAAGGAGTTTGCCCTGTGTGGACAGAAGAACAGATATTAAAAGGTAAATCAATTACAATTTGTAATTTAGATGAAAAATTTTATGCATCTGCAATTGTGGGTGGAACTCTATCAATTGCATTAGGAGTGGCAATGGGATTGAGGCAAAAGGGGAGCGATGAAAAAGTTTGGTGTTTCTTAGGAGATATGAGTTTTGAAAGTGGTATATTCTATGAGGTTCATAAATACGCAAGAAACTTTGATTTACCACTATACTTTGTAGTTGAGGATAATGGAGTTTCAACATATACTCCAACTGAGGCAACATGGAAAACTAAAAGAGAAGTGCCAACTGATGTAATTTGGTATTCATATAAATCAAAATATCCGCATTACGGAAGTGGAAAATGGGTAGCGTTTTAACATTATTATTTGAGGAATGGAAAGAAGGAAGGCCTACACCTAATGGAGAGAAATTTGGGTGTGGGTTTCCTTATTGTAGTGAGTATATAGATACTCATTATATAACATTAGATGATGTTGATAGATATGATAATATTTACTTCCCAATTAGCTTAAATTCAGATTTTTTTTCTATTTTCTCTGAAAACTTTTTTTCATCGAGAATACTGAAATTAATTTTTGAGCAAAAAATAAAAGTTTTATTGTTGAGAGAACATGAGGGGGGTGGAGATCATATTTCATTTTTTAATAATTTAAGAGATTTAGTTGGAAAGCATTCTCTTAAATTTACTTCTTTCTACTTAAATTTTGCTAACAAAAATTTATCTAACTATTATAATGATAGTTTAGGTGATGTGGGGTTGAACATTAATGTATCCGATTGGTTATTAGAACATACCTCATTGGTAGTTCACAGAGCGTTAGAAAATGATACAATAAATGACTTAGGGTATAAATTTGAATTACCATCATTTACAAATGAGGAAAATAGGAAATATAATTTTTTGTGTTTAAATAGAGTTCCAAAGGCACATAGAGCCGCCTTTTTAGCAAGATTATATAAACAGGAAATTTTATATAAAACCGATTGGTCTTTATTATTTTCACCTTATGAATTTTCTCCATTATTCGGAGAAGAGAAAACTGAAGATGGTAAAAACATTTTTACAATAGAACATTTTTCTAAATATTTTGGAAGAAAGGATTTGGAAAAACATGAACCTTACTTAAAATACATTTTCTATACAAAGAAAAAAAGTTATTACGAACCCAATTCTAAAAGTTTGTTTAATTTTTTTGGTGATACAAAATCAACACATTTTAAAGAATCTTATTCAAATTCATATTGTAGTTTAATTACCGAAACATCATTTGAAAATAATGAAGAGCATATCACCGAAAAAAGTTTTAAACCTTTTATCAATCTCCATTTAGGAGTTTTTCTGGCACCATATAATCATTTGCTAAGAATTCGTTCATACGGATTTGAAACATTTGAAAGTATTTGGTCTGAAGAATATGACACCATTATTGAGCCTAAAGATAGAATGATAGAGGTATGTAGAACAATAGATTATTTAAATAATTCTGATATCAAAGCAATATTTAGTGATGCGAAGCCTATATTGGAACATAACCAGGAACATTTTTTAAATTTTTGGAAAAGAGAAAGCTGTAAAAAATATTTTAAATCATTGATAAGTGGAAACTAAATTAAGAGAATATACTACGAGTTACAAATACTTTTATAATAATACTCATGTATTTGTAACATCTGCTAAGGTAGGTAGTAGGTTTATGAAATCAATATCTGAGCATTTGATTATAGAAAACTATAATCATCCTTTTTCAGAAAAATTAAATGAAATGTGTTTTGATCACTTTTATTTTCCATTAAGAGCTGATTTCATAAATTATGCGCATGAAACTTTTTATAAAAATAAAGAGGTTGTTTTTTTGATAAGAGACCCAAATAAAAGATTTGTATCTGGATTAACCACTATGATATCAATATTAGACGATAGGTTAATATATTGTAAGGAAGATGGTAAATCTTTTATGAAAAGTTATTTTGATTCAAATATTTCAGAAAATCAATTAGAAGTTGGTATAAAAATTTTTAAAGAAAATTTGGAAAAATTTTTAAAAAATTTTGATGAAAAATCTATAAGAGATATATTGGTTGATAATATTTTACCTGAATCGATTTATAAGGATGCTCATGTTGAGTTACATCATTATATGGCATATCGTTATATGAATGATTTAAATAAAATGGGGTCTTCGGTAAAATGGATTGATATTGAAGATTTGGATACTCTGTTAAAAAGTAGAGAGCATACTGAATGGGGGTATAGTGAAAAAATGAATCCACATAAATTCACACATCAGAAAACCCCATATTATAAATTTATAAAAGATAATTTAGATACTTGGAAATCTCAAATAAAAGAGTTATCTTTCTATTTAGATTTGGAATTTGAACATTACGATAAAATACAGAAAGAATATGAAGTTTTTTTATGAAAATCTAAATTTTAAAAATAAATCAAACGGACGAGATTTTTGTCATATATCAAATTTAGATTGGAATTATGGGTTCGAAAATCCAATTTTTGAATTAAACAATGAAGAGCATATAATATGGAATCTCTCTGTTATTGGGGAGATGAGTTCAAATGTTGTAGAGCAAAATAGAAATTATATTGAAAGTGCTTTTGAAAAAATTAAAGATAAACCAAATGTTAATTTAGTATTTTCCAATTTTCACGAAGGAACAAATCAAAATGTATTTTTTTCAAAACTCATTTTATTAAAAGATAAATACGATATAGCAGATGGCCAAATTGTAGTTGTTACTAACAATAGATATTCGGAATTATTTAATAAACGTGGTATAAAAGTTATACATAAACCATATCTTTTTGGATTTTTGGTTGATCATTATAGAGACCTTCAAAATCAATCTATTGAGCATAAAGGAACTGAAATTGGGTTATTGAAATCATTTGAATATATCAGAACTCCAAAAAAGAAATTCTTTCTGAGCTACAATAAAAATACAACAAAAACTTTCAGAATTCAATTAATATTATGGTTAATTAAAAATGGAATGATTGATGATAGTTATGTATCAGTTTTAATTAAAAATAATAATTTTAATTTAAATGAATTGATTTCAAATGATGTGGAGTTATCTGATTTAGCTCAATACTATGAGAAATTTGATTCAATGGGATTTAATGTATTAGATTGGGATTATCCAAACCACCAAAATGATGTATTTTCAAACCTGAAATATACAACTAAATCACATTACGCAGATACATATTTTAACATTATATCTGAAACTTCTTTTGAAAATAACAGTCTTAATCTTACTGAAAAGAGTTTTAAAGCATTGGCAAACTGTCACCCTTTTTTGATAATTGGTGACATGAATTCTAATCAATATTTAAGAGATTTAGGATTTATGGAGTATTCAGATTTAATAGATTATACATTTGATTATGATCCAGATAATCATAGAAGATTGAGTAATGCTTTAGTTGAGGTTAGAAAGATTTATAATTTAGGAGGTGAAAAATTAATAAAATGGTATAGAAATAATATTTCAAAAATAGAAAGAAATAGAGAGCATTTTTTTACATATTCTTTTTCTAAAATGATAGATGAAACAATAGAAGATTTAAAAAATCTTAATTTAAATAAATTATGAAAAAAGTTTTAATTACGGGAGTTAATGGATTAGTTGGAACACATTTATTAAAAAAGTGTTTAAATGAAGGCTATAAAGTTATAGGAGTAGATTTAAAGAAAGGAAAACAATTACCTACATCGGGATGGGAATTTGTGCAAGAAGATTTAACGCAACCCTTTGCAATCCAAACTTTATTTAATAATCATAAATTTGATGCGGTATTTAATTGTTTTGGTATAAAAGGTTCTCCTATTAGAGCAAAAGAAAAGCCGGTAGACTTCCTCTATCCATCTTTTAAAATTAATACAGAGATAATCAACCAATGTGCATTAAAAAATATTTGGCTAGTATTTGTTAGTTCAGTTGGAGTCTATGCACCAGCTGAAAAATTTATAGAAGAGGATGTTTGGAAAACTTTACCTGGTGAAGCAGATTGGTTTCCGTCTTGGAGTAAAAGAATGGGTGAAATACTTTTGGAAGCATATAGAGTTCAATATAACTATCATAACTGGTCTATTATCAGACCTGCTAATATATTTGGGGAGTATGATGATTTTAGTGGTAAAGGAACTGTAATTGCATCTACTGTAAAAAAGATATTTGAAGAAGAGGGTAATTCTATTGAAGCATGGGGAGATGGTTCACCAATTAGGGATTTTGTTTACGCAGGTGATGTTGCTGAAGCAGTATTTGATTTATATGATAGAAAACTTCATACAACTATTAATTTTGGTTCAGGTGAAGAAATTACTATTAAACAAATGATAGAAACCCTTATTAAAATTAGTGGAAAGAATTTAGAAATAAGATGGAATACATCAAAACCAAATGGTGATTTGAGAAGACAGATGGATACAACTAAGCAAGAGCAATTAGGATTACTTCCCAAATTAGGATTTGAAAAAGCATTACAAAAAACATATGAATACTACACAGCACATAATTTGTAGTGGTTGTTCTTTTACTAATTTTCACGCAACGCTCGATAAGAAGAGTGAATTTTGGCCTGAATATTTAGGGGAATACTATAAAGTGTATAACGTTGGTTCACCCACCAATGATATTAAAACCACTATAAGAAGTTTGATATACAAAGCAAATCAATTATTAAAAGAAGGTATAACTGATATTACACTAATGGCATGTTGGACATTTCTTAATAGAGATTCAATATACATTAATAGAATCCCATCTTCAGTAATCCATAAAACTGATTATACTTATACCGATTTTCAAAATGGATTTTATGCCTTAAGTGGTAATTTCTTTTTTAATTGGATGAAAGAGGAAGAAGATTTTCAAGATGAAAAAGAATTTTTTACTTCTAAAGCAATGTGGGTTAAATCTGATGAAGAGGATACTCTTTCTTTTTTAGAGTGGTTTTATTATTTAATATGTTTTGTGGAAAGCAAGGGTATAAAATTAAAAACATTTTTTATAAAAGATATGCTATCGACCGAAGAAAAGATATTCGAAGGGCAAATAGAAAATAATGAAGTAGTAGATAGACCACTAAATTTTGATGAAGTAGAACCTATATTAGAAAAATTACATTCCGAAAAGAAATTTAGTACGAGGGGGAACAGGAAGAGATTTGAAGATAAACTTTATATTAAAAATTTCTACGATTTAATTAATTGGGAAAAATATTGTTGGTTTTATAAGAATCAATATGGTCAATTTGGTGGGGTATATGAATGGATTTATGATAATATAGAAACTGATAGATGGGTAGAGGGTAACAAAGTAATTGCAGGTCATCCTTCTCCAAAAACTTGGAAAAAATTTGTAAATGATATTTTATTAAAAGAAGTTATATGAATAAAGAAAGCAAAATCCTAATATTAGGTGCTACTGGTTTCGTTGGGAGAAACTTAGCTGAGCGATTATATAATGAAGGATATACCAACCTTCGTAATCATGGGTTCAATAGAAAATTGGAAGGATTCGGTGAATCTGTTCAAGGAGATTTAAGAGATGAAGAATTTGTTAATAAAATTATGGAGGGGATTGACGTGGTATTCCATTGCGCAGCCTCAACTTCTAACGCAGTTGATACAATTTATGCTCCTCTCTTACATGTTACTCCGAATGTTATTATAAATGCACTTACATTAGAGAAGGCGTATAAGAATAAAATTAAGAAGTTTATATTCCTATCTTCATCAACAATCTATCCTGAAAGTGGAGAAAGAGCGGTTCTTGAAACTGATAACATCTACGAATCAATTTATAAAACATATTATCCAGTAGGTTGGATGAAAAGATATGCAGAGGTTTTGTGTAAGATGTATTCTGAGATTTTAGTTAATCCAATGCAGACGGTAATTGTTAGACCAGCAAATTTATATGGGCCGCATGATAAATATGATTTAGATAAATGCCACGTTACTCCCGCTTCAGTTATAAAAGTTGCAACTCGTTTAAATCCAATTCCGGTTTGGGGAGATGGAACTGAAATCAGAGACCTCCTTTATGTAGAAGATTTTGTAGAGGCATTGCAGATCATTATGGAAAACGAAGAGAATCATGAAATCTATAATGTTGGTTCTAATTGTGGATATTCAGTTAATCATGTAATTAATGTATTAAAAGAGATAGAAGGGTTGGATTCTCCTATTGATTATGTTAATAACAAAGCTCCTATGATTCCGAAAAGATTAATTGATTCATTTAAGATTTTTGATAAGTTAGGATGGAGTGCTAAAACTAATATTTACGAAGGATTGGAGAAAACTTTAAATTGGTATAAGAGTGTTTATCTCAACAAATAAAAAATATATCATTTGTAGTGGCTGTTCTTTTACGAATTTAAGACCATTAAATCACCTAACAAAAGACCTTTACAATTTAGAGGGTTTGCAGTGGCCTGAGTGGTTGCAAATTATGTTAGGGGATGAATATATCGTCTTAAATTTAGGAAACCCTACAAACGATAATAATACCATTAAACGTACAATTACATATTGGGTAGAACATATTAAAAAAAATGGGGGAAATATACATAAGATATTTGTTCAATGGACACAACCTTATAGAAATTCCTTTTTAATTACCGAATACAAGGGAAAGTTAGAAAATGGTTCTCATACTAACAATTATTTACCAACACCCTCTGACTATAAAAAGGAGTTTTGGTTTTTAACTGGTGGATATTATGAGGTGAATAATTCAAAATTTATTGGAATTGATAATATTTTAAAAACATTACATACTAAATTAAGCAAACAACACTCATATTCATTTATAGAAACTGTAATTGATTTATCAAATTATTTAGATAAAGAAAATTTAGATTATAAATATTTTACAATTAAAGATATATTTTATGATCCTGAATTTTACTCCCACAATGTATATGAGGGTGAAATATTCTTTAATAAAGATTTGGATTATCATTACAATCAATCTGAATTCTTTAAAATTTATTTAGATAAAATTCCCTTTGATAAGTTTTGGTTTTATGAAGAAGAGAATTTAAAAAAAGGTGGTTTATATGAATACTCAATCAGAAAGCAAAAGGAAGTTGAAAATTACAATGGCCTGAAAAAAGTATTATTCAGCGAAAATATATCAGGTAATTATGATTGGTATGGACATCCATCATCGATATTGAATAAAAAATTTGTAAACGAAGAATTAATAAAATTTATATAATGAGCCAACCGGAATATACTCCATACAAAGATACTCTATCCAAGATGATGGAGAAATTAGCAGAAAAAGAAAACGTAGTTTTTATTGGGCAACAAATTGTTTACAAAGGTAATCCTATGAGTACAACATTGGATAATGTAGATAAAAGCCTAATGGTTGAATTACCTGTTATGGAAGAAACTCAAATGGGTATGAGCTTGGGATTAGCTATGACTGGAAAATTAGTTATTACATTTTATCCTAGATGGGATTTTATAATATCAGCTACAAACCAATTAGTAAATCATGTTGATAAATTTCAATTAATGGATAGTAGTGGATTTGTTCCGCATTTATTAATAAGATTAGGAAAGGGATCCGATAAACCATTAGATCCTGGACATCAACATAAGGGGAATTATTTGGAAGAATTTAAAATGTTGTGTAAGAATATAGAATTCCACGATTTAAAAACTTGGCAGGATATTGAGCTATCATATGAATACGCAATGAATAACAAAGGAATACACTGTCTTATAGAATATCCTGAATTATACTATGGAGCTTAATTTACTTTATGAAAATAGTATCAATGGTTTAATTTTACCAAACTGCCAACCAAAAGAAGTATTTAATTTTTCTAGAGATTGGTTAGTAGAGCATAATTCAAATGATTTAGGTCTTTTGATAAAAGAGTTGTTTTCAAATTTTGGAAATAATATAAGTGTTTTAACCAATGGATTGGGATTTCAAACATTGCCTCAGAGAGGATATGATGGTAAAATAAATGTAACTGTAAATCGTTACTCTATATCAGAGGTTTTACAAAACCCTAGAAATTTCTTAGATAAAAAGTTATTGTATGTAATCGAGCCATTCGGTCATATTGATTTTTTTAAAAATCATCTTAAAAAGATAAACAAACAATTATTTGAAGATTTAAAAAAACATAATGTTACAATTATTATAAACTACTCTCATGAAGGGCATCTTAGTGATTTTTTTGTAAAAGAGATTTTAAAAAATATTAGTTATAAAAAAATAATATTTTTATACAATGACTATTTAAATGATTACGATGATTTTAAATCAAAAAATGTATCATTCATAAGAGTTAATTATTATCTTAATAGAAGTAGTAGATATTTTCAACATAATTTAAAAAGTAATAACATCAATGAATTATTAGATTATTCTAAAAAGGAATATCATTTTTTAAGTTTTAACCAGTACCCACATCATCATAGAGTAAAGATAATTTCAGAATTATATAAAAGAAATATTATAGATAAGTTTTTAATATCATATAATCCAAAATTTTATGATTCACTTGGAGATGCTAGATATGATTTTGAAAATCAATTAAAAGATTTAGGATATATTGATGATTATAAATTTTTTCTAACTTTACCTGAGCGAAGAGTTGATTTTGAAACAAATTTTCAAATAAGTGGATATGGGTTTGAAGATAAAAGTGTTTATGTGAAAAGTTTTATAAGTTTAATAAGTGATACTATATTTTTCAAAAGGCAAGGATTTATATCAGAAAAAGTTTTTAAACCTATAATGTATATGCAACCTTTTATAGTTGCCGGCCCTCCGTATTATTTAAGAGAGATTAAAAATATGGGATTTAAAACATTTGATGGATTTATTGATGAAAGTTATGATGAGGAGTTAGATGATAAAATAAGATTGGAAAAAATAATAAATGAGATGGAAAGACTATCTAAATTTAGTTTAGAAGAATTAAAAGAAAAGATTAAAGAGGTAGAAGATGTTTTATTATTTAACCAAATGAAATTATTATCTTATGATTACTATAAAAGTGAAATAAATTCGGTTTCAGACATTATAAAACATTCTTATAAAAATGAATCTCAGAAAAATTTATTGTAACGGATGTTCACATAGTGCTGGGGGCGGGTTAGAAGTAGATAGATTATTAGATAAAAAGATAACTGTAAGGGATTACTATAAAGAAAAATATAATGTTTATTGGGAGTCTCAATTAGAAACAACTTATATTAGATATATTTCCGATAATTTAGGAACAGAATTTATAAATGAATCAGCGAGTGGAGGTGGTAGTGAAAGGGTAATTCGCATGGCGTATGATTTTATTAAAAAGAATTGGAAGATAAAAGAACAACTCTTTTTAATATTAGAGTTGCCTTCATTAGGTAGACTTGATTTATTTTCCAAAAAATTGAATGATTATATTATAGCAAACTTACAATTCAATAATAATGATTATCTCGATGATAGTATAAGTAATTTATACGGGACTAGGGGGTACTACATAAATGAATATTATGATGATAATTCCGAAGTAATACACCCTCTTAAATCTTATTATAATAATTTTTTTAGTAGAAAGCAGCAATTTGCAAAAGTAGGTAGGGAAATAAATACCTTTTTTTCATATCTCAAATATAATAATATAAAATTTATATTTTTTACAGGAGAGTTCTCCCCTATTATTGATACTTATTTTAAAACTAACAATTTACTGAAATTAAAAGTTGGTAATATAGTTATAGAGGATTTACACGAGTTTGCTATACAAACCAAATCTACAATTGCGGAAGAATGTGATTTCCTAACTACTGATTTGCATCCCGGTTATTTCTCTCATAAAAACTTTGGAAATCTATTAAGTAGTTACATAATTGAAAATTACGAGATTTTTTGATATTTATAATGGTATATGAATCAGCTAGTAAAATTTTTGTTTGAATCGATTATGGGGGAGCAGACCTCCAATAAGGTAGTGGTGTATTCGGGTAGATTCCAGCCATTCCACAAGGGACATTTTGCAACTTATCAGGGACTTGTAAAGAAATTTGGTAAGGAAAATGTTTACATAGGAACTTCCAATAAAACCGATAATGTTAAATCTCCATTTGGGTTTAAAGAGAAGAAATATATAATGAATAAAATGTTTGGTATTCCTACCAACAAGATTATTCAAATTAAAAATCCATACGCCCCTACTGAAATTTTAGATAAGTTTGATTCGAAGACAACTGCGTTTATTACTGCCGTTGGGGAAAAAGATGAAATGAGATTAGGAGGGAAATACTTTGAAAAATATTCCGATAGTAAAGAATTAGAGGGTTATTTGGATAAGGGATATGTTTATATATCACCATCCCAACCAAACGCTATTAGTGGAACTGATGTTAGAAATTGGTTAGGTAGAGGGGATGATATGAGTAGAAAAGATGGGTTTATGAAGGCCTATCCTAAATTTGATGAAAAGATTTTTAAACTAATCACCCTAACTCTTAATAAAATCACAAAGGAGGGTATTGTTGAAACAAGTTTAGGTGGATATGGCGCAGATGAGGGGGAGCCTGCTACTATGTATATACCTGATGGTACTAAAAGAATTTTGGATAAAGGAAAACCGGAGCCGTGGTTTAAACAATTGGGATTTACTCAAATTGATAAACCTAAAGCAGATCCTATGAGAGGTAAAGGAAAAGCCAAAGATAAAGAATCATCATTCAGAAAGGTATATTATAAGGTTACTAATATGATAACATCTGATTTAAAACCTGTTGAAAAACCAAAGGGAGTTGATAGTTGGAAAAAAATTAAAGAAGATGTAATTCCTGGTGGATTATCAAGTGGAAAAACCTTAATTGATTTGGCTAAAAAATGGGATGAAAAGGGATACTATGACCCGAAACAATATGCGAGAGAATATATAAAACCAAAATTAATAAAGGGCATTAAAGTTGAAATGGAACATACAAATAATGTTCGTATTGCAACTGAAATAGCTATGGATCATTTGTGGGAAGATTTGGAATATTATGATAAATTATCATCCATTGAAAACTTAGGAGAAGTATCTATGACGGGAGTTTCCTTCTTTAATGATTTAAATTCCACAACTGGTTATCAATGGAATTCCGATTGGGATGATTATAATAATCAAGGATATTATTTAAACTATTTACCAGATTGGGAAATGGTTGATGAAGATCCATCTGCAAAAGAAAAAGAAAAAAGTGAAGACCAAGATTTACCATTAAATAATCATAAAACCGATAAAACTGCAAAATATAGTAGAAACGAAAGTGTAAATCCTAATGAAAAGCAAATGATTGATGGGATAGTGGATTTATTAAATCAGGTTAAAGATATTGATAATAGAAGAAAGATGGTAATCAATACTTTAAAAGATTTTGATGAAGAAGAAATAGATGTGGATAGAGAAGAATTTTTTAAAAGATGTGGGATTAATGAAGCAACTTCTTCTGAAATTATAAAAGATTTGGATAAAGTTAAAACCGATTTACTTAAGCAAGTAGATATTTTAGTTGCTAAAAAGAAAAAACTTTATTCTAATGTGGATATTGAATCCCCAATGAGTGCAGATGAAAAGAAATTAGATAAAGATATTGCAGATTTGTTTTCCAAAATAAATCAATTAGTTCTTCAGAAAAGAAGTTTGAAAAAAGAATCGGTATTATTGGAAGGTGGTGCATATGGACATATGAACCATCCCTTTGATATTGAAATGAATCTTACATTTGGTGATTTAAAAAATATTGTTAAGAACGCATTGAGTGGTAAGTTAGAGTTGGCAAGAGAAAAAACCGATGGACAGGCTTTGGCGGTTAGTTGGGTAAATGGTAGATTAGTTGCAGCCCGTAATAAATCACATCTTAAAAATAGAGGTAAAGATGCGATGAGTGTGCAAGATGTAATTAGTAAATTTGCGGGAAGAGGTTCGGTATCAGATGCATTTAGTTTTGCAATTAAAGATTTGGAATCCGCGATTAAAGGATTATCGGAAACAAGTAAAAAGAAGATATTCAAAGATGGTAAATGTTTTATGAATTGTGAAATCATTTATCCTGAAAATACAAACGTAATACCTTACGGCCAATCTCTTTTAGTATTTCATGGAACTATGGAATATAATGAAGAAGGAAATGCAATAGGAGAAAATTCAGAATCAGGAGCACAATTAGCATCAATGGTTAAAAAGATAAATGCGGATGTTCAATCTAAATTTAAACTTCAAGGGCCTCCGGTTCAAAAACTTCCTGTAAATAAAGACCTTAAAGCGAAACAAGGTATATTCTTATCTAAAATTCAATCATTGCAATCTGAATTTGGATTAACGGATAAAAATGGTGTAGCAGATTATCATCAGGCGTGGTGGAAACAATTCATTGAAAAAAACACCAGTGGGCTGGATGAACAACAAAAAATTGGATTGGTTAAGAGATGGGCGTTTGGGGATAAGGGATTCCGAATCAAAGATATTAAAGATGATAAGAACAGAGAGTGGGCTGAAAAGATAGAAAAACAGGATCAACAAAAAATAACAAAAGAAAATCTTCTTAAATTTGAAACTATATTTTTAGGAGTTGGAGCAGAGGTATTATCATTTATGACTTCGGTATTGACTGTTAATCCAGATGCGGCTAAACAACAAATGGTGGGCAGATTGGAAACAGCAATAAACTCAATTAAGGCTACCGGTGATGCTAAAAATTTAGATAAATTGGAAATTGAATTAGCTAGAATAGAGGCTTTGGGTGGATTCGAAAAAATTGTCCCAAATGAGGGTATAGTTTTCAATTATAAAGGTAACACATATAAATTGACTGGGGCATTTGCACCATTAAACCAAATTTTAGGAATATTCACATTTAGTAGATAATGGAATTATATACGTCCAAATTAAGTTTTGATACGAATGAGTTAATTAATGAAATTAATTTATATTACGACACTTCATCGGTATCAAATGATAATTTAAAAATGGAAAGTTTTGATACCGATGTTACTAAGTTTAGTAGATTAAAATATTTCAATCAAAATGTTTTGTCAATTTTTGAAGATGTGAAATTTGAAAATATTTATCTTTTCTTCGCTCAACCTTCAGGTGGGTTAAATTGGCATAAAGATGGTGGCTCTCATTATAGAAGATTTATTTTTCCAATGGCTTCAAATGAAAGTTGTATTAATCATTTTAAAATTGATGATATAGAACACCAAATGAGATTTTTAGATGGAAAGGTTCATTGGTTCGATTCTCAGAAAATTGAACATACCGTTGTAAATAATGGTGATACGACAAGGGTAGCTTTTTTATTTGATGTAGTGTATTCTGAAGATAGTTTTGAAAAAATATTAAAAAATCATTTCGATAAAACCGAAGTATTCATTTAATTGTTCCAATTCCAAATATTTATACAATATAAAATTAGAATAAATTGTTTGATAAAATTATATTAGGAGAGTGTATAATTGTATCCAAAGAAATTGGTGATAAATTCATACTTGCCAAAAATAGAGATAGAGCATACAATCCTCAATTGGAGATTGTTCATACCCTTATAGATGGGGTAGAGGTAGTTTACCTTCATGATATTATAACTGATTGGAGCGAAGGTATGAATGAGTATGGTATAGGAATAGTTAATACCGCTTTGATGGTTGGTTATGATGAAGAAGAGAAGAAGATAGTAAAGAAAAAAGGTAAACCATCTAAGGATGGGGCAAAGATAAGAAAAGCATTGGGTTCATCTAACCTAAAAGAGGCAATTAGATATGCAGTTCAATATGAAGGTGGAATCAAAGGGCATACATTTGTATCATCCCCTAAAACTACAATATCAATTGAAACAACTTCTAAGCACAATCCTAAAATTGATTTAATAAACAGAGAAAATCCTTCAGTTAGAACTAATCATGGACACTATTATACTGATGCGGGATACACCGATGGGCCTGATTATAAGAGTTCAATTGTAAGAAAGATAAGTGCTGAAAAGCAAATGGATAAAGCGGATGATTGGAATCTAATCGCTCCATTAATGAGAAAGAATTTTTATAAAAATGATTCTCCTCTTAATATGAAGAGGGATACTAAAAAAATGAGCACTTCATCTCAGTTGGTGTTAAATTTAACCGATAAGATATTTCAGCTTCACTATTTTGAAAATAAAGTAGAATCATTTGAGGGGATTAAGGTAAACCTACCGGAAGGATATACTCCTAAAATTAAGATAGAGGTTAAAAAAGTATCTTAATCAAATTTATTTTTATATATATAAATATATACAATGGTTATGGCAAAGGAATTTAAAAAGAACCTAATGCATAAAACCCGCCGAGAATTGGTGGATTATGTATTCAGAGGTGAAGACCCAAATAAGAAGTTCGGATACGAAAAAACTGAATCTAAGGTAAAGAGAGAAATTGGTGAAAAGTGGGAAGATGAATTTTACCAATACGAACAAAAAGAAGGATTTGTTTTAAAAACCGGAAAGAATCACGAAGCATTTCAATCAGCAAGAGAATTTTTAAGAGAAAAAGAAAATTGTTTGAATCATAGTTGTAAAAAAGAACAATATGGTTCAACTGATAAGGTATTAATATCTCAATCCGGATTTTGTGTAGATTGTAATGTTGAAATGGATTCAGAGGCTCAAAAGTTGGGAATATTTGAAGAATATAAAAATTTTAGGTTATTTAGAAGAGCTATTGCAAGTGCTAAGGAAGCTAGAGCTATGATAGAAGATGGCATCAGAGAATTGAAGCCACACTATGAGCAAGTATTGGAAGATGGTAGAATTGAAATTTGGCATTTACCGAAACCAATGGATGAGATGAAGGCGGATATGGAATTGGAAATAGCAAATATAGATAAAGGATTGGTAGAATTAGAAGAGGATATAGTTATTTATGAAAATAAATTAAAAGAAATCGACAATCCAATACTAAATAAAATTTTTGATGCAAGATAAAGGATTATCATTAAAGGATGTAATCAAAGAAGAATATAAGAAATGTGCGGCTGACCCCGTTTATTTCATGCGAAAGTATTGTAAAATTCAACATCCTACTAAAGGTAAGTTGAGGTTTGAATTGTTTCCTTATCAGGAAAAAACACTAAATCAATTCAAAGATTATAGATACAATATTGTATTAAAATCTCGCCAAACGGGTATTTCCACATTAACTGCTGGCTACTCTTTGTGGAAGATGATATTTAATCAAGATTATAACGTACTTGTTATTGCGATTAAGCAGGAGGTTGCTAAGAACTTAGTAACTAAGGTGAGAGTTATGTATGATAACTTACCTAGTTGGTTAAAGGTAGCAACGCAGGAAGATAACAAACTCTCACTCAGATTAGTAAATGGTTCTCAAGTTAAAGCAATTCCATCTTCACCTGATGCAGGTCGTTCCGAAGCCTTATCATTATTAGTTATCGATGAAGCGGCATTCGTTCCAGATATCAATGAGATTTGGGCATCTGCAACCCCAGCCCTATCAACGGGTGGTAGTTGTATAGCACTTTCTACTCCTAATGGTGTGGGTAACTGGTTTCACCAACAATGGGTTGGAGCCGAAGAACAAACAAATGAATTTAACCCAATCTATTTACATTGGACGGTTCATCCAGAAAGAGACCAGAGATGGAGAGATGAGCAAACAAAAGTATTGGGAGATAAGTTGGCGGCGCAAGAGTGTGATTGTGACTTTATATCTTCCGGTGATACGGTAATTGCTCCTGAACTTTTAATGTGGTATAAAGAAACTTTTGTTAAAGACCCAATTGAAAAGAGTGGGTTTGATGGAAATTATTGGAAATGGGAATATCCAGATTATAATAAATCTTATATGATAGCGGCCGACGTGGCGAGAGGAGATGGTTCGGATTATTCCGCTTTTCATGTATTTGATATAGAGAATAATGTGCAGGTTGCAGAATATAGAGGTAAAATGGAAACTAAGGATTATGGTAATTTCTTAGTTGCAGTTGGAACTGAATGGAACAACGCACTTTTAGTAGTGGAAAATGCAAATATTGGTTGGGCGGTTATTCAACAAATCATAGATAGAAATTATCAAAACCTTTATTACCAAACTCAAGATTACAAATACATTGATATTGAAAAACAATATACAAATAAATTTAATGCAGAAGAAAGAAGACAGGTTGCTGGATTCACTACATCTGCTAAAACCAGACCATTGATTATATCCAAATTAGATGAGTATTTCAGAAATAAAGAGGTAGTGGTTCAGTCCTTAAGATTAATTGATGAGTTGTTTACCTTTATATGGCTAACAAATAGAGCTGAAGCAATGAGAGGTTACAATGATGACTTAGTAATGGCATTCTCTATTGGGTTGTGGGTAAGAGATACTGCATTAAGATTAAGACAAGAAAGAATGGATTTAGCGAAAGTTGCAATCAATTCTATTTCTACAACTGGGTTTTCTATGGGTTCTGCTAATGAAAGAATGAGGGGAAATCCGTATGAAATGAATATTGGTGATGGAAATGAAGATATAAGATGGCTCTTCTAATATTTATATGTATGAAAATCTTAGTAGAAAATATTGAAACAATAAATGAAGGATTAAGATACCATTTAAATGTTGGTACACCTATTCACGAATCAATTTATAGATATGGTTCATCTAAGTACTTTGAAATGTTTAAAAGTGCGAGAGAACTTTATAAAGAGAATAAATTAGTTTTAGAAAATGCTCAAGATAAGTGGTTTATCAAAGAAACTGATTTAGGCGAAAAAGCAATTTTTGAAGGTAAAGAAGTTTGGTTAGATTTTCCTATTTTAGAAGCTGAACATCAGGGAGAAGATGTGGAATTGAACAAACCTAAAAAAGGTGGGCCTAAAAAATTCTATGTTTATGTGAAGGATGGAGATAGTGTAAAAAAAGTGACTTGGGGTGATACAACTGGATTAAAGGTTAAAATAAACGATTTGGAAGCAAGTAAAGCATTTGCAGCTAGACACAATTGTGATACCGAAAAGGATAAAACATCTGCGAGATGGTGGGCGTGTAACCTACCGAAATACGCTAAACAATTAGGGTTATCAGAACCGGCTTACAGATATTGGTAAATTAAATAATTATTCGTATATTCGTATGATAAATGAGAAGTATTATGATATTTTTTTGAATAATACGAAAAGATATAGGGTTTTTAAGGAAGAGGTTGATGAAAGGGAACTGATGTGGCATCAGGATGAGTGGGATAGGAAAATTTTGGTTTTGGGAGGAAAGGATTGGAAGATTCAATTTGATGATGAATTACCTTTGGAGTTAAAAGAAGGAAGTGAAATTCAAATAGAAAACCATAAATTTCATAGAGTTATTAAAGGAAACGGTAATTTGATTATTAGAATTATTGAGATAAATAAAAATTAAAATGGCAGAAAACACAAATAATTCGTTTTTCGAAAGAATGAGAAAATTATTCTCTACTAATGTTATCATTAAGAGAGAAGATGGGAAAACGAAAGTTGTAGATACCGAACAAAGTCAATCTCAATCTAACCTTAAATCAATAAAGGATAGATTTTATAAATTACAAACGGGGTATCAATACAACGCATTACAAACACAACTTTCTTATCAGACAATTAGAAGAGAGTTATTTTTAGATTACGATGCAATGGATCAAGACCCAATCATCGCATCTGCACTAGACATTTACGCAGATGAATCTACCACAAAAAATGAATTTGGTGATGTATTAACAATTAAAACATCTAACCAAAATGTTAAAGAAGTGCTCCATAATTTATTCTATGATATTATGAACATAGAATTTAATTTGTGGCCGTGGGTTAGAAACCTTTGTAAATATGGAGACCAATTTTTAGTATTAGAAATAGTAGAGGGTGAGGGTGTGGTAAACGTATTCCCTCAATCGGTATATCATACCATAAGAACTGAAAATCCACATGACCCATCTAGAATCAATAGACATGAAACTGGAATAAAATTCACAGTTGATCCTGATTATTTAGGTAAGAAGGAGTATGATAATTATGAGATGGCTCACTTCCGTTTGTATTCTGATACTAACTATCTACCTTATGGTAAATCTATGGTTGAAAATGGTAGAAGATTATGGAAGCAAATCACATTGATGGAAGATGCGATGATGATACATCGTATTATGAGAGCACCTGAAAAAAGAATATTCAAAATTGATATAGGTAATATTCCTCCTCAAGAGGTTGATAACTATATGCAGAAGATTATAAATAAGATTAAGAAAACTCCATTCCAAGATCAAAAGACTGGAGATTATAACTTAAAATATAATATGATGAATATCACCGAAGACTTCTTTATGCCAGTTAGAGGTGGTGATAGTGGAACTCAAATAGATACATTAAGTGGATTAAATTATGCGGCAATTGAAGATATTGATTATTTAAAGGCTAAATTATTTGCAGCACTTAAAGTTCCAAAGGCTTTCTTAGGATATGAAGAGGATATCAATGGTAAGGCTACTTTGGCAGCCGAAGATATTCGTTTTGCTAGAACTATTGAGAGAATTCAAAGAGTAGTGGTATCAGAATTAACTCAGGTTGCAATTGCACATTTAATTGCTAATGGATTCGAAGGCAGTGATGTAGTGGATTTTTCACTAGAACTAACCAACCCATCTACTATTTATGAGCAGGAAAAAATCAACTTATGGACTGAAAAAGTGAGATTAGCAACTGATATGAAAGCGTTAAAGATGATTTCAAACGATTGGATTTATAAAAACATATTCAAATTATCCGATGAAGAAATTGCGGAAAATAAAGAAGATGTTGTAATTGATACATTTGATTTGAATAGATTAACTAAAATAGAAAATGAAGGTGTTGATCCATACGAAGAACAACCACAACAGGGACAGCCACAAGAAGAGCAACCATCGATGGGGGGAGAAGAACAACAACCGACCGAACAACCGCCTGCAGAAGGAGAACCAGTTGTAAAAGATAAAGCTGAAACTTCAGCAGAGAATGGGAAAGAAGGTGGTAGACCTCCTATGACAGGTGATAAAGGAACTGATGAAAATGCGTTTGGAAGAGACCCATTGGGTAAAGATGATATTACTCGTAACTTCGGAAGAGAGACTAGAAAAGAGAGATTAGCATCCAAATTAAAAGATGTTTCTCAGAAAGAAAGATTTTTAAAAGATGCGATTAGAAAAAAGATTCAGGCCCGTTATGATAAAAAGAATGGTAAAAAGGTTCTAAATGAGGATATCGAAACACAAAATGATGATACGGGTTCTCTTTTAGATGATAAAAATATTTTGAACGATATCTAAAATTTAGGTAATCGTAAGTTATTTAATATTTATATTATGTAAATATTTACATATATAATAGACAAAACAGACGTTTGTAATGAAAGTTAAACACTCAAAGTTTAAAAATACGGCTATTTTATTTGAATTATTGGTAAAACAAATTACGCAAGAAGTATTGTCCAATTCAACTAAAAACCTATCAGAAAAGATTATTAAGGAATTTTTTAACTCTAGAAAAGAGTTAGCTAAAGAACTTAAATTATACAATTGGATTGTTAAAGAAAGATTCTCTAACAATGATGATGCTAAGTTATTCCTTCAAGAAGTAATCGAAGAAAGGAAGAAATTAGATGAATCTAAATTGGCTAAGGAAAAGTATAACCTTATTAAAACAATCAAAGAATCGTATGAATTGGATAAATTCCTTTCATCTAATTTACAAAATTACAAATTATTAGCTTCAATATACAAAGTATTTGAAAGTAAAACTCAGGGTAGAAAGGTTGAGATTAGAGATTTTATTGAATCTAATAATACCATTTTAGAGCATATTACAAATGTTAGACCTGTAAGCAAACCTCAGGATAAATTATATGAGGAGTTCAAAAAACAATCTGAAGATTTAAGATTACTTACATATAAATTATTAATTGAAAATTTCAATAACAAATATTCTAATTTGGATGATTCTCAAAAAGGTCTTTTAAGAGAATTCATCAATAATGTTTCAAATACTTCCACTTTTTCTAAATTTATTGGAGAAGAAACTAAGAAAGTTTTATCACATTTAATATCGGAATCAAAAGATATTACTGATAAAGTAACAAAAATCAAAATTTCAGAGATGATTAAATTATTCAAATCTGATAAATTTATGAAAGAAAACAGTGAGAAACAAGTTTCGGTTTTAATGCTTACATATGAATTGTTAAAGGAAATTAGAAATGTCAAATCAACTAGAAGCATTAAAAAATAAAATTAAAGAAATACTTTCCGAACTTAGAGAAGAAGAGGAGGAGTTAAAAAAAGAAGTAACTACAACAGGAGATGTTGCTGGTTATGATACTCCTAGAGCTTTCTCTAAAGATGGTAAACATACATCTGATTATGTTAAGAGAATGGCTTCCCTTACTGGATACACATCTTTAACTGAAAATAGATTACATAAACTTAGATTAGACCAGACCTTATCCCCAAACCAAAAAATAGGATTGGGTATAAGAGAGACTCGTAAAAAATTAGATGAAATCGAAAAGTTTTTGGAGTGGTATGGTAGAATTAAAAGAGAAAATGCTATGAAAGGTGAAAATTTTTGGAAAAGAACTAATCACCATATTTATAGAATAAGAGAAAGGTTATCGAATATTGGTAAAAATATAACCTATCTGAAAAAGTAATTTATATGAAAATAACTAAAGAACAATTAAAAGCATTAGTTGGGGAAGTTCTTCAAGAAGAAAAGGATTATCAATCCTTTTTCCAAGCAATGCTTAAGAAGCATAATGTAAGTTCACCTGCTGATTTCCAGTCTGATGAAGAAAAGAAAGATTTTTTCAATAAAGTTGAAAAAGCATGGCAAGGTGTCTCCGAGAGATTGAAAGAAATCCGTAAAGAAGCTGTAACCGATGTTAATACTGCAACTGTTCCAACATCGGTGGCATCTAAACTTGATCAGGCTACTGATAGAATGAGAGATGCTAAGATGAATAACCAACAAAAATTACAAATTATAGCTAGAGTAATAGATGCAATTGGTTTAGATAAAATGAATTTGGCTTCTTCTCTTAATAAATTGAGAACTAAAATGGAAATGACTGAAGAAGAAATGACTCAGTATCAAAAAGTTTTCAAAGGAGTAATGGATAAGTTTGGAATTAATTCTCCAGCAGAATTAGATTCAGATGAGAAGAAAAAAGAATTTTTTAATGCAGTTGATAAAGCATATCCAAACGAATCAACTATTTCAGAAGGTAGATATGATGCTGATTTAGATAAAATTGAAGGAGCAGTAAAAAATGCATCTTCATTTATGGGAGTTGGTGCTGAATTAAAAAAAGCAGGAATTAAATATACATTTGCAACTGAAATGATTCCAATGTATATGATTCCTGTATCTGGAAATATTATTGCGGTTGTAAATAAGAAATATGCAGCTGGTGCAGAAAGAGAAGTTAAGGATATTGCAATCGGATTATTAAACTAAAGTAAAAAGAATGAAATCACTTTTAATAGAAACTAGATTATTTGAGGGGAAACTTAACGAAGACGAAAATGGAGTAGTTTTGGTTAAAGGTGTATTGCAAAGAGCGGATGCACAGAACCAAAATGGTAGAGTATATCCAAAAGAAATTTTAGAAAGAGAAGTTAAGAAATACCAGCAACTTATTACTGAAAAAAGAGCTTTGGGTGAATTAGACCATCCGGAATCTTCAGTAGTTTCTCTTAAAAATGTATCTCATAATATCAGAGAGTGTAATTGGGATGGTAATGATGTAGTAGGGGTTGTTGAAATTCTACCAACACCATCTGGGAATATCCTTAAAGAATTATTAAGAGCTGGTATTCGTTTAGGAATCTCATCAAGAGGAATGGGTTCAGTAGAATCTATGGGTGGTAATAAAGTTAAAGTTGGTGAAGATTTTGAATTAATCGGTTGGGATTTCGTTTCTAATCCATCTACACAAGGTGCGTTTATGGAATCATTGAATGAATCGGTAAAGCATCAATTAAACGAATCAATCGGAACTGATGTGTGTGGAGAGTGGTGTAAGACCCAACATTTAATAAGAGAAATAATTGAAGAGTTAGCTTAATATGCTTGTTAGATTAGAAATCAAAGTTGCAAAAGGTTCATCATCAGATGAGCAGCAAAAAAATTTAGAAAAGGCATTAAAAGTTTTAAAGAATAAGTTTTTTAAAACAGGAATGACCAAAGAATTGAGAGAAAGAACTGAATATCTAAAACCATCAGTTAAGAAAAGATTGGAGAAAGAAAAAGCAAAAAGAAAAAATAAATTTAATTTTCTTTAGTTTTCTTTAACTTTTATATATTTATAATTAATTGATTCCAATACCTCATCACTTTTTTATATGAGGTCACCCTATAATCAACTAATATCATTTGGACACACTACATTAGTCCAAGCAAATTCACAAATTTAAGATGAATAGCAAATTGTTAAAAGAAGCAATTGCAGACGCTAAAGCCGTTAGAGAAACTGCATTAGCAAACGCAAAAATCGCTCTTGAAGAAGCATTCACTCCTAAACTTCAATCTATGCTTTCTAGAAAATTACAAGAGGAATTAGAAGGCGAAGAAGAGAATGAAGATGAGATTGAAATGACTCAAGAGAATGATGTATCTTCTGAAATCGGTCAAGGTGATGGCACTAAAATGCCAGCAGCAAAGGCTTTCGATTCAGCAGCTGAATCAGATGAATTAGCAGCAGCAGACGTTGATAAAATTTCTGCAGAAGTTGGTTCAGAAGATGAAAACGCTGAGAAAGTAGCTGATATTACTGAAGGCGAGGAAGAAGAGGAAGACATCACAGGTGCAACTCCTGATTCAGCAATGAATGAAGAAGAAATGGATGATCACGATTTAGATATCGATGAAATCATCAAAGAATTGGAAGCAGAAGCAGATGCTGATGAAGCTCCGGTAGCAGAAGAGGATGAAATTCCTGCAGAAGCACCAGCAGTTGAAGAACCAGCAGCGGAAGAAGCTCCAGTTGAAGAAGAAGAGGAAATCGATTTAGATGAAATCTTAAGAGAAATGGGATACGGAGATGAAGCTGAAGAAGAAGCTCCTGTAACGGAAGAAGAAGATGGTGAAGACCACTCTGCTGAAATCGCTGCAAAAGAAGCTGAATTGGAAGAAGCATACAAAGTAATCGGTTCTTTAAAGAAGACTATCAACGAAGTAAATCTTCTTAATGCTAAGTTGTTGTATGTAAACAAATTGTTCAGAAACTACAACTTAACTAACGAACAAAAAACTAAGGTTGTTGAAACTTTAGACAGAACAAAGAATGTAAGAGAAGTTAAATTAGTTTTCACTACTATTGCTGAATCATTCAAAATTGGTTCAACTGCAACTAAGAAAACTGTAAACAAACTTACTGAAAGTTACGCATCAAAGCCAGTAAAATCAACTGCACCTGCAAAACAAATTATCGCTGAAGATAATTCTGCAGCTGACAGATTTAAGAAATTAGCTGGTATTATCAAATAATTGGTAATTTAATAAAAATTAAATAAAAAAACAAAATGGCAAACTTTAATGTTAAATCATTATTAGAGGCGAAAAATCCTCAAACCATTATGTTGGAGCAAACAAGAGGTTTAAGAACAAAGTGGGAAAAAACTGGTTTGTTAGAAGGCCTTAAGGAAAGAGACCAACATTCAATGGCGGTGCTTTTGGAAAACCAAGCACAACAATTATTGAGCGAAGCAACTGCTACTAGCGCTCAAGCAGGTTCAGAAGAGTGGTCAGGCGTTGCTTTACCATTAGTAAGAAGAATCTTCGGTGAAATCGCAGCAAAAGAATTCGTTTCAGTTCAACCAATGAACTTACCTTCAGGTTTGATTTTCTTCATGGATTTCAAATATGGTAACACAAGAGGTGGACAAACTGCTGACCAATCATTATATGGCGGTACAGGTGCTAAGTTCGGTAGAACTGATGCAGCAACAGGTGGTCTTTATGGTGAAGCAAAATATGGCTATACAATGCCAGGAACTGCTTCAGCATCATCTGTAGCAGCAACTTTCACTTCTGCTTCTTGGGCAGATTTCGGATTTGATGCAGCTTTCTCAGCATCATTCAACACATCTCAAGTTGCAACTAACGCATTTAAGAAAGTAACAATCGCTGCATCTGCATTAGCTAATGTAGACGTTGAAGCAGTTAAGTTAATTTCTGTAACTGATTCAAACGTTGAGGGAACTTATCCTCAATTCTATAAGCATGATTATGCTGGAAACAACTTAATTTTATTTGTTTCTGGAGCACATGATACTGCATTATCAACTGTAAAATATCAGGAGCAACCAGTTGCTTACGATAGAGGTGATTTCGAAGATAGAGATCCTATCAACAACCCAGCAGGTGGTACTAACTTGAACATTCCAGAAGTTGATTTGGAATTGAAGAGTGAATCAATCGTTGCTAAGACTAGAAAATTAAAGGCTGTGTGGACTCCAGAGTTGGCACAAGACTTGAATGCTTACCACTCAATTGATGCGGAAGCAGAATTAACTTCAATGTTATCTGAATACATCTCTTTAGAAATCGATTTAGAAATCTTAGATATGTTACAAGTAAATGCATTGACTGTTGATTACTGGTCAGCAACTGTAGGTGAAGAGTATGATTCAGTAGCAGGAACTTGGTCTGCAGGTTCTTCTTCTTTAGCATACCAAAAAGCTACATGGTTCCAGACTTTAGGTGTTAAATTGAACAAAGTATCTAATAAGATTCATCAATTAACAATGAGAGGTGGAGCAAACTTCATCGTAGCATCTCCAGATGTATGTACTATTTTAGAATCAATTCCAGGATTCCACGTGAATGCTGAGAAAGATTCTTTACAATTCGCAGCTGGTGTATCAGTAGTTGGAGCTATCTCTAACAGATACACTGTTTATAAGAACCCTTATATGACTTCTAACCAAATATTGTTAGGATTCAAAGGTTCTAACTTCCTTGAGACTGGTGCGGTATATGCTCCGTATGTACCATTGATTATGACTCCATTAGTGTATGACCCAGATAACTTCACTCCAAGAAGAGGTGTTATGACAAGATACGCTAAGAAGATCGTAAGACCAGAATTCTATGGTAAGATTT